>ENA-OFCX01000888-OFCX01000888.1-metagenomes-genome-assembly--contig:-NODE-888-length-13592-cov-4.675704_pt1 | contig 13592 bp, 15 predicted proteins | sample MGYA00153384_OFCX01 | MGnify analysis MGYA00153384
GGGCTTGGGGTCGCCGACCCCGGCGCCGTCCAGGCGGTCGTGGTTGGTGGGCTGACCTATCTTCTGGTGGCGGCAAGCGGCTCGTCCTCGCTCAGCGTGATCGAGATTGGCGCTACCGGGGCGATGCGGGTGGCCGACCATGTCGTCGATACGCTCGATACCCGGTTTCAGGGTGCTGCAGCCTTTGCCACGGTCACATTAAGGGATCGTGTCTTCGTGATCGTGGGCGGCAGCGATGGCGGCCTGACGTTGTACGACCCTGCCACCTCGCAGCGTATCGATCTGGAATCTTTCGGCCCCACTCAAGCCAACAGTTTTGCGCGCTTTTTGAACGCAACGCCGAATGTTTTGGCGGCCCCGTCAACCGCACCGTAATCTCAAGATCAGGACAACCGCATGGACGCCCGCATCAACGCAGCTCTCGCGACCCCGGAAGACGCCGCCCGACACGCCAAGACGGAGTCCATGCTGACGCCGCGGTTCTACACCACCGATTTCAAGGCCATGGACGCGATGGACAGCTTCCGCAGCAAAGCCATCGACACCATGGGCCGCAACAACGCCATGATGAAAGAGCAGGTGCAGCGTGCCGAGCAGTACCTGGACCGCTCACGTGGCATCAAGGCGCGCGAAGCCATGGCGCAGGACACTCAGATTGCCGGGCCGGTGGCGTTGTGATGGGCGCGCTAAATTGGCTTGGCTTGGTGGCCGGAGCCACTGGGCTTTTCTCCCTCTCCCGCACGCTAAGCCGAAGGCTTTGCCTTCATGTGCGGGAGAGGGCTGGGGTGAGGGTGCTAGCGCTAGCCTGTACTACAAAAAACATAGCTGCTTGCGCACGAATCTATTGGGCTGCAGGCATAAAACCGACCTGAAAACGGCTCCAAATCACTTAAAACAACCTCATTCCCCTTGCGCACATCACCCAAGCCGCCCGGCCAACTCCAAAGACGCCCGTAACGTGCTGTTGATGCGTGTTTGCCAGCCATCCCCCGTGGCACGCAGAGCCGCCAGTACATCTGGGTCAAGGCGGATTTTGACGGGCTCTTTGGTAGATGCTTGCACGCTGCCTGCTGGCCTACCCCGGCGGCGCGCAGTGATCTGCTCAGGCGTGTGTACGGCTGCAAACTCACCCCGCTTGGCTTGGTTCAATGACTCCATCAAGCCCCGCTCAAACGCCGCAATCTCAGGGTCCACACCCGCCCAAAACTCGGGTGGCGGTGTAGCTGCGGCTGTTTTAGCGGTCACTTTAGATGTCACCTTCGATGTCACTTTGCGGCGGTTAGTCATGGGCTTGCTCCTTCAGGTAAGTCAAAAACTCAGGGCGAAGATTGTCAAACTTGGTTTTGGTGTAAACCATCAACAGCACAACCAGGCCAGCGTCCAGCCGATTGAAATAAATCACCCGTGCGCCACCCCGCTTACCCATGCCCGCCCGTTGCCAACGCACTTTGCGCAGGCCAGCAGTACCGGGTATCACGTCACCAGCCATTGGGTTAACGGAGATCCAGTCGATAAATTCAACGCGTTCACCGTCTTGCCAAACGCCATCGGAAATGCGCGTGAAATACTCAGTTTCTTTGACGGTAAACATGAATTAATTGTACGCCCAAATAATTTAGAAAAACATGGCTTTTTTACGTCTCGAGAGGTTTTAAACAACAGCCAGATCGCGGACGGCAAGCGTGTGCCCATCAGCCCGGGCATAAATATCACCGCAGGAATCAAAACCGGGCAAAGGCAGGTGATTGAGTATTTGCTCAGCCCGATTCAAAAGGCGGGTAGCGAGAGTTTGAGGGAAAGGTAAAAGGCATGACAACCAAACTGAAAACGACCCTGGCAGAGCAAGACCTGCTGCATGCGCTGAACAGTGGCGCCAGTAACAAGCAGGTCGCCAGTGCAATGCAAAAGAGCGAGCAAACCGTGCGCAACCAGCTCAGCACCTTGTACCGAAAACTCAAGGTCAGCAACCGCACGCAAGCCGTTTGCTGGTACAGGGAGAACGGGTCTTTTACAGCTGCGCAAGCTCAGCAGTCAACGGGTAACGATTCAAACCCACAGACGGAACAACAAGCATGCAACTAGCACCCTCAACAAACCCAAAACTCGTTACAACTGGTAACGCGCTTGGTACATCTGTACTATTGCGCGCCGCGCTGTTATCTGCGAAAAACTTAGCTTGGAAAATCAAGGGGGGAACTGAATCATGAGCCATTTAAAAATAGGACTGGAAAACAGCCTGAGCATCAGCAGTACAGGCCAAACCGCATCGATGAAAGCAGCGTCGTATCTCCAAACCAGCGACATAACGAATGCCCCATTGGCTGTGGAACAGTGGTATCTGGGGGATGCCAATCACTATCAAAAACATAGCTGCTCGCGCCCGTATTTATTGGGCTACAAGCAGAAATTACCACCAATTTACAGCAAAATCAGCGTTCGACGCATAGGGCAACCCCCATGCCGCCGCCAATGCACAGGCTGGCAATGCCTTTTTTGCCACCGCTGCGCACCATTTCGTGCAGCAGGGTGACCAGAATGCGGCAACCTGATGCGCCAATCGGGTGGCCAATCGCAATCGCGCCGCCGTTGACGTTGACTTTGCTGGTGTCCCAGCCCATCTCTTTGTTCACGGCGCAAGCTTGCGCAGCAAAGGCTTCGTTGATTTCGAGCACGTCCAGGTCTGCCGCCTTCCAACCCGCCCGGGCCAACGCTTTGGTCGATGCGGGCACCGGGCCCATGCCCATAAAGGCCGGGTCCAACCCGGTTGTCGCGTAGCTGGCGATTCGGGCCAAAGGCGTCAAGCCCAAAGCGGCGGCTTTTTTGGCGGTCATCACCATTACGGCGGCTGCGCCGTCGTTCAGTCCTGATGCATTGCCTGCAGTTACGCCGCCGGCCTTGTCAAACGCGGGGCGCAGGCCTGCCAGCACTTCGGCGCTGGTTTTGCGGTTGATGAATTCGTCCGCCGCAAACACGACGGGGTCGCCCTTTTTTTGTGCAATCGAGAACGGCACGATTTCATCCTTGAATTTGCCTGCGTCTTGCGCGGCGGCTGCTTTGGTTTGGCTGGCAAGCGCCAAAGCGTCCTGCATATCACGCGATATTTCGTATTTTTTAGCCACGTTTTCAGCCGTGATGCCCATGTGGTACTGGTTGTACACGTCCCACAGGCCGTCAACGATCATGCTGTCGACCATCTTCCAGTCGCCCATGCGCTGGCCATCACGCGAGCCGTTCAAGACGTGCGGCGACATGCTCATCGACTCTTGACCGCCGGCAATCACGATTTCGCTGTCGCCCGTGGCAACCGACTGCGCGGCAAGCATCACCGCTTTGAGGCCTGAGCCGCACACTGCGTTGATGGTCAAACCCGGAATGCCATGCGGAAAACCTGCTTTCAGCACGGTTTGGCGCGCCGGGTTTTGGCCCACACCGGCTGTGAGCACCTGGCCCATAATGATTTCACCGATCAGATCAGCGTTGAGTTTTGAGCGGTCCAGCACCGCCTTGACTACGGCTGCGCCCAAGTCGGTGGCGGGCGTTTTTGCCAAAGCCCCGCCGAATTTGCCTACCGCCGTGCGGGCTGCTGAAACGATAACGATGTCTTCCATGGTGTTTTCCTTTTAAATGGACTAAAAATTGAGCGAATGAATAACTCAGGCTTTCGCCTTGACGTAGCGCCCAGGTGCAGGCTCAATGGCTTTGTGCGTGCGGCTGCCATAGGTTTTGGGGGATGCAACTTGCTTGCCAGCATGGCCTTTGAGCCAATTTGACCAGTCCGTCCACCAACTGCCCGGGTGCTCGGTGGCGGTTTTCAGCCAATCAGGCTGCAGCGCAGGGAATTTGTTGGCAGGGAGTTTGTCGTTGGTCCAAAAGCTGCGCTTGTTCTTGACGGGTGGATTGATGACGCCTGCAATGTGGCCAGACGCGCCCATTACAAAACGTTTTTTGCCTGGCAAGTGCTGCGTTGACGCGTAGGCGCCACCAATCGGCACGATGTGGTCTTCACGCGAACCGTAGATGTAGGTTGGCATATCCAGATGCCCGAGGTCAATTTTTTGCCCACACACCGTCAGCTTGCCAGGGCGAATCATGCTGTTCTCAAAATACGTGTTGCGCAAATACCAGGCGTAAAACGGGCCAGGCAAATTGGTGGAGTCACTGTTCCAGTAGAGCAAGTCAAACGGCGGCGGAGTTTCACCTTTCAGGTAATTGCCGACAACGTAGTTCCATACCAAATCGTTGGGCCGCAAAAAACTGAAGGTGGACGCCAGCTCTTGGCCCTTGAGCAAACCGCCCTTACCCATTTCATTTTCGCGGTGCGCCACGCTTTGCTCGTCGATAAAAATATCGAGAATTCCGGTGTCGGTAAAGTCCAGCAGCGATGTCAGCAGCGTGAGGCTTGCGGCGGGTTTTTCACCGCGCGCACCAAGCACTGCCAGCGCGGTCGCCAAAATCGTGCCGCCCACACAAAACCCGAGGGTATTGATGGTCTTGGCGCCTGTAATTTCCTGCACCAAAGCTATGGCTTTGATAGCAGCATGCTCGATGTAGTCGTCCCAGGTTTTGGTGGCCATCGAAGCATCGGGGTTGCGCCAGCTCACCACAAAGGTGCGGTGCCCCTGCGCGGTGGCGTAACGAATCAGAGAATTTTCTGGCTGCAAATCCAGAATGTAAAACTTGTTGATGCACGGCGGCACCAGTAAAAACGGTTTTTCATGCACCGTCTTCGTCAATGGCTTGTACTCCAGCAGCTGAAAAAACTCATTTTCAAACACCACAGCGCCTTCAGTGGTGGCTACGTTTTTACCGACTTCAAACTGGCTTTCGTCGGTCATCGACATATGCCCTTGCTGCATGTCGTGCAGCAAGTTTTTAATACCCAGGCCAATGCTCTGGCCCTGCGTCTCAATGGCTTTTTTTACCGCTTCGGCGTTCAGCGCCATGAAGTTGCTGGGCGCCGTGGCGGCCAGCGACTGCTCAATGGCAAAACGCACTCTGGCTTTGACTTTGGCACTGCCCTCCACCGCATCGGCCAGCGCCATCAACGCACGCGAATTCATCAAAAAAGCGGCAGCTGCAAATTTCGATATGGGGTTGTCGTTCCAGGCGGCGGCGGAAAATCGGCGATCAGGTGTGGCGGGAATGGCGCCCCCGGCCTGCACGCTCTGGTTCCACAATTGCGCTGCATCGTGCAGGTAGGTTTGTTGGATGTCCAGCAGCTTGGCGTTATCAAAAGTCACAGCTGGTGCAGCGTTACCGCCAGCACCGGACAACCGCGTGGCCGCCTTTGTCACTGTCATGAGGGACTCTTGCATGAAGCCGGCCAGGTTTTGCCAGCTTGGGTCAGAATTGGTCAATTATTTGTCTCCACTAACGCTTGGATTTTCCGCTTGAAGCCTTGAGTATCTTAGGATTTGGCGTCAAGCTTGTGATTCAAATCAACTATTTAAGAAGTTTTATGTATTTGATCGTTATTGCCTGGATTTACGTTGTACTGATGATGGCCGTTGCGGAGGCAACCAACAGCAGCGGTACGGTGCTGGGCGCGGTCGTGACCTTTTTAGTTTACGGCGTTGGCCCGGCGGGGCTGGTGGCTTACCTCATGGGTGCACCAGCGCGCAACAAACGCAACAAAAAGCTGCGCGCCGAGGAATGGGCCTTGGCCCAGCAAAGCGCCGCTCCTGGCCATCTTGATACGCCGGCACGTTCAGTCGAGCCGCCGGTCGAGCCAGATGCAGGCGGCCATGCGGCCCGTGGCGAAGAAGCCATTACCGGTGACACCAGCATCGCGCCGGTGCGAAAAGAAACTTGACGGGTTGCCAGATGTGCACCATTGCAAGCTGGAGTCGTTGCCGTACACCTGCGTGATGCCCAAGGCGCGCAACCGCAGGCGCGCCAAACCGGCTAAATCGGCGGTGTATTTGCCTTGCGCGGCGTGCTTGAAACATGCTCCTGCGCTGGCCTGGCTGGCAGCAAACGCCGCCTTTACCTCAAAGCCGACCTCGAACGCCACCGGCCCAACGCACGGGCCCAACCACGCTATTATTTCAGGAGCTGCTTGCGCCCGTTTCAATTGGGCTAGTGCACTAAATGACTCTAAAATAGCAGCTACAGTGGCTTCCAGCACCCCGTACCCAGCAACGCCCGCCAAGCCGCGCCAGCCTGCATGTGCAGCGGCCACCACCGAACCACAACGGGTGGTGAACAACACCGGCAAACAGTCTGCCACCATGATGGTGCAAGCCACGCCGAGCTGCGCAGTAACGCAGGCATCAGCCACCGCACCGTCGTGACTGTCAGTGCCGAGAGGTTCAACGCCCACACCATGAATCTGTTTTAAAAACACCGGGCGGCTGCCAAGGGCCAGTTGTAGCGCAGCCCGGTTGGCGGCAACATTTTGAGGCGCATCGCCCACATGGTCTCCCAGGTTCAGGCTGTCCCATGGCGCGCTCGACGACCCGCCCTGGCGCGTAGTGAACACCGCGCGTACATGGGGCGGCGCTGGCCAGTCGGGCTGCAGCCAGCTGGGCGGCATCGCGGCCGGCTCAAGCCTCAAAATCCGGGCAACCTGACGGCTGCGCTTTTTGAAACGCGGGCAATGCCATGCAGGCGTCAAACGCGGCCATGGTGCGGCTCAAGCCGGTCAAGTCGGTGTCAAAGCGGCGTGCATTGAAGATTTGCGGCACCAGGCAACAGTCGGCCAGCGTGGGCGTATTGCCGTAGCAATACGTGGCTGGTGGCAACTGGGCCAGTTGTCTTTCAAACGACTCAAGTCCCACCCGGCACCAGTGGCGGTACCAGGTGTTTTTGACTTCTTCTTCCACGTGCAGCTCTTTGCTTAAGTACTTGAGGACACGCAGGTTGTTGACCGGATGAATCTCGCATGCAATCGATTGGGCCAGCGCCCGTACTTTGGCACGGCCGGCCGCATCAGGCGGCAGCAAGGCGGGCGCGGGGTACTTCTCATCCAGGTATTCAATAATCGCCATGGATTGCGACAGCTTGAGGTCGTCTACTTCAAGCAGCGGTACCAGGGCATCGGCGGCTAGCGCCGTGTAGGCTTCTTTTTTATGGTCGCCTTTAGCCAGATGCACCGACACGTAGTCGTAAGCCAGCGCCTTGAGCTCGAGCGCAATACGAACCCGAAATGACGCCGAAGATCGAAAGTAGGAGTGGAGTTTCATGCGCAAAGCATAAACCGAAAGGGGCTTTTTTCTGCGCACAGTCGCAATCGCTTGGGCGACTCGCTGCGCAAGTTCGCCGCGTTACCATGCGGCCCTTGCACCCTTGCACCCCTGCACCCCAACACGGAGACACCCATGACCAGCCCGACAACACTGAATGCGCTTGTAAATCACCAGGTCCGCCTTGCCAGCCGCCCATCTGGCCTGCCCACTGCAGCCAACTGGAGCTTTACCGAAGAGCCAGTCGCCGCGCCCGGCCCGGGCGGCGTGTTGGTCAAGTCGCTGTATTTGTCACTCGACCCGGCCATGCGCGGCTGGATGAACGAGGGCAAAAGCTACATCCCTCCAGTTGAAATTGGGGCGGTGATGCGTGCTGGCGGGGTGGGCCAGGTGGTAGCGTCAAACAACCCGGCCTTTGCCGTGGGCGACTATGTGAACGCCGGGCTGGATGTACAAGAATATTGCCTGATCACCCAGGAAAACATCAAGCGCAGCGGCATTTTTAAAATCGACCCGGCCCTCGGCCTGACGACCTGGACCAACGTGCTCGGTATGCCCGGCATGACAGGCTTTTTCGGCCTGATGGAAGTGGGCTTGCCCAAGGCTGGCGAAACGGTTGTCGTATCCGGTGCGGCTGGCGCCGTCGGCCAAACGGTGGGGCAAATCGCAAAACTCAATGGCTGCCGAGTGGTCGGCATTGCAGGTGGTCAAGCCAAATGCGACTGGGTGGTGAATGAACTTGGTTTTGACGCTTGCATTGACTACAAAAACTCAGACGTGCGCAAGGGCCTGAAGGAACACTGCCCGAGCGGCGTTGATATTTATTTTGACAACGTGGGCGGCGAGATCCTTGACATGGTGCTGGCCAAAATCAACCGCAAAGCCCGCATTATCATTTGCGGCGCCATCAGCCAGTACAACAACACTACACCTGTCAAAGGCCCGGCCAACTACTTGTCGCTACTCGTCAATCGCGCCCGGATGGAAGGCATTGTGGTGTTTGACTACGCTGACCGTTACCACCTGGCAGTAGCCGAGATGGCTGGCTATTTGAAAGCTGGCACCATGAAGAGCAAAGAAGACGTTGTGCAAGGCATTGAGAACTTTCCTGAGGCACTGCTCAAACTGTTCAACGGCGAGAATTTTGGCAAGCTGGTGTTGCAGGTCGCTAAAGAGTAATTTAGCTCAAGGCTGTAGACTGCGCACTCAGGGCTGATGCGAGATTGCGATCTCTGTTTAATGAGTGGTTGTAGTCACCATCAAATTTGCCTGAATCGAAAGTGCAGGCCTGAGCACGCCTTTTTTGACAGTGAAATTTCGTTGCCATGAGACTCACCCAAAAGCCTCGCCTCAGCCAATTCACCACGGGCAGTTGCCAGTGAGCGAACCCCAATGACGACAGACTCTATTCTGTCCTCGTTGCCAGCGCGAAAACTCAATTCAATACCTTCTTCTGTAAATGGCTCAGAGGACGCGTTCCCTTTCATCGCCAACCATAGGGCCTTGGTTTCCTCAACGCGCGTACAGATTATTTCCACCTCAACAAGCCCTGTGATACCTAGTTTGCCTCCGCCGCAAGCCGATAGCTGTTGTTGTTCCTTAGCTTTACGTTGCGCGGTCGTAAACTGCTCCTTCCATGGAAAGATGGTGCCTTCAAGTCCCCATTCACAAAAGAAAATGCATACAAGCGGACTCGATACATCGAGCACAACAGAGTTCGTGAAATTCGTCGCATAACGTCCATCCGCAGTTTGTGTGATGTAAGGTCGCGGCGCTTTGCACTTGATGCCGCGATCACCCAACATTTTGATGCTGTCAGCAAGGTTATGGGGTTCAAGGGCGAGCCCATGGAACAAAGGCAGAACAGCTTCGCCAGGCAAGTCACTGTTATTTGTTGCTGCCCAAAACTCAAGGTTGGTGTTGCCTAAAGTCACCCATCCGTAAGTCGCAAAATCATTGGACTGGAGCGGCCACGAGACGGGAAGCCCTAGGATGCCAGCAAAAACATCCATCATCAACTGGGCATCTTTCACCCGAATAGCGACATGGTCAATACTTATGACGCCGCCAGGAGGCACAGCAAATGCTTTGGTGATCGCGATCAAATTTCCAGTTTTACTTTAACGGGCATATTTCAATCATCTCACAGCTACAGACTTCGGATACACCCGCGCCAACCCCAAAAACATCACAGCCCCCAGCACCAGCGAGCTGGCGGCTATCTCCAGGGCCACGTTAAAGCCCTGCCCCACAGTGGCGCTGCGGCTGAGCAGCCACGCGGCCAGCGGCGGGCCGGCGACTTGGCCCAAGCCGTAAACAGCAGTCAGCAGGCCTGTGTAGCTGGCAACGCTGTTGGGTTTGAGGCGGCGTACCTCTTGCATGGCAAAAAAAGTAATGGCGGTAAACGGCAAACCTAGCAGCAGGCTGCCAAGTGCAAAGCCCAGCGGCGTGGGCAGCCAAACCGTCAAGATAACGCCGATGGCCTGCATCATGTAGCTGGCGGCCAGGACGTAGCGCAAATCGACTTTCAGGGAGATGCGAATCGACAGCAGCGCCCCGGCAATAACGGCCAGGCCAAACAATGGCCAAAACAAGTCAAGCCAGGCTGAACCAGGCATGACTTGCCGGGCAATCACGGGTAAAAACGTGGCCGTGATGATGTAACCCAAGCCGTCAAGCCCGTAAGCAATGGCCAGCCAAAACATCTGCCAGCGGCTGGCCAGGGATGTTGGAACCCTGACGTTCGGCACAGAGCTTTCAGTATTGATGACTGGAGCCACCGCCAGCTTCATGCCAGTACCATTGCCGAAGGTACGCCAGGTGATTGCCGTCAACACGCAGGCCACAACACCAAATATCAGCCAGCCGGCAGCCGCCTTCCACTGCAACGCCACCATGCCGCTGGCCAGCACACCACTGATGGCGATACCGGCGCCCGGCCCGGTAAACATCAAACCTCCCAGGTTGCTGGCGTTGCGCTCGGCCAGGCGTGCCAGGCACCAGGCCGAGGTAAATACAAACACAAACGCACTGGCTACGCCCGCCGCAAAGCGCAGCCACGGCCACAGTGCGGGCACATGCAAAGCCATTCCCAATGTCAAAACGCAGGTGGCCACCAGGCCGCCGCGCAGCCAGGTGGTGGACAGCACAGGCGGCCATGTTTTGACTTTCGACCAGATCAGCGGCTGAAAGGTACAGAGCAATGCGCCAACCAGATAACCCAGATAATTGGCACTGGCCAGCCAGCTTGCGCCGGGCAAGTCAACCACGCCATCGGCCAGCATCATCGGTAGCAGTGGTGTAAAGGCAAAGCGGCCAATACCCATGGCGGTGGCTAGTGCCAGGGCGCAGGTAATCGCAATGGCCCAAGGGCTGACACTGCCGCGTTGCAGCCTGCGTGAAAACTTCGCCATCAGGGTTTCAAAGTCAGTGCAATGCGCCTTTGAATACGCTCAGCCTCAGCCCGATTGCCGCTGGCCTCGAACAGCTTGAGTTGCACGCCCAGCCAGGCCAGCAGAGGCCTGCGCCAGCCTTGGCTTGACGCGGCATCAACCGCCGCCTGCACCAGTGCCGGGCTGGCGTTACCCGCTTGCAGGGCCGTGCCTGCGGCAACCAGTTTGGCGAGCGGGTCTGCTATGCTTTCAATAGCTGATTGCACCCGTAAAATGGCGGCTTGAGCACTTACTTGCTGATTTTTAGGCAAAAGATTAATGTCTTGAGGCTGCAATTTTCCTAGCAGGTAGTCCGCATAAGCGCGCTCGGCTGGAGGCGCGTCCTGGCGCAGCTTTTCAAAGCCTGCGCAGGGCTCAAACACCAGGCTGGCCACGCGGCTGGCACAGCTCAGCAGCTCGGCACGCGCCATCACGTCAACCCGGCCCGTGCTTGAAATTTCTATCCGGGCTCTGGAAAGCTCGGCCACCTCAACCCGTGAATTGCCTTCAAGATAAGCATTAACAGCGCGCTCCATGGCTCCTTTTGATTCCAGTTGCCAGTCGGCGGGTTTGGGACCGGATGCGCAAGCTGACAAGACCATTGCGGCCAATGCCAGCAGCGCCGAGCAGAAAAGTTTCGTCATGGCAATTTAACCTCTGTATCCCGCGCAAACGGCCACTTGCGGTTGATGTCATTGACCAACCCATCGATCTTGCGCAGGCTGGACTCGACCTCGCCGCGCAGCAAATTCAAATCGCCGGACGCGTCCTTGACGTTGGCGCCAATCGCCTGAGCATCAATCAACAACGCATCGACTTTTTTCAGGCTACCGCGCGTGTCCAACAACAGCCCATTCAGCTGCATGACCGTTACCTGCGCCTCAGGCATCAAGCCCTTAGTGCCAAAAACCTGCGTATCGGCCTTGGCTGCTAGGCCGTCAACCTTGGCTGTCAGGCTGTCAATTTTTAAAAGCAACGCATTGGTGCGGTCCAACGCGGTGATTATTTTTTGAGCCTTGGCTTCATCGCCCAGCAGCACCGTGAGCGCGCCACCAGGGCCATTAAGGGTTGCAGTCAGCGTTTGCAAATTGCCCATCGACGCACCCAGCGCTCCTTGTGGGCTGGTGAGGCTGCTGATGCTTTCAATCAGGTCTTTGGCCGCCGCAATCAGCTTCGGCACTTCAGCGCCCGCATCGCCTTGCAGCACGGTGCGGGTTGCGCCGTCTTCCAGCAGCGGATCGCTTAACACGCCGGTGTAAGCGCGGATGTTGGTGCCGCCCACCAGGCCGCGCACGACCGTAAATACGCTTGATTTGCGCAGCCAGTGCGCGTCTTTGCTGGCCACGTCGACCACAATGCGGGCTTTACCGTCGTCAGCCAGCTCAATGCGGCGCACGCGGCCAATCGGAAAACCCGAAAACGTCAGGTTCATGCCAACCACAACGCCTTCAGAGTCTTCAGAGACCAGCACCAAACGCTGCGTGCTTTCGAATAAACCGCGCGCGTACATCACATACAAGGCAGCTGCCACGACAAGTGCCAGCATGAAGCCCAAAAGCAGCACTGCCCGAAACTCCAGCCGCTCCGGCGGGGCTGGCAGCGCAGGGCTTTTCCCGGGGTCATCCGGGTACGGTATCTCTGGCGGTGGGTCGGGCTTGTCGCTCATTGCATATTTTTCAAAAATGGCGTGTCAATAATAGTTGCCGACCAACGACAGCACTTCAATCAACAGTATTACAGCAAACATACGCACCAGTCCGCGCATTTCTGCGCTGGTACGGGTGTTGCTTGTGGCATTGCCGTAAAGTGCTGAGGCCATCGGAATAAGGGATACCGCCAAGCTGAACAGCAGTGTTTTCATGACAAAAATGGTCGTCACGGCCGGGCCAAATACCTGGCCAAACAAGCGCGAGTAGCCTGCAAAGCCGGACACATCAAAGCCGTAAGTCGCCACGTACGCCACGACCAGCGCCACGACGCAGCTCAGCACTGCCAAAGTGATGGTTGAAAAAATACCGGACACCACGCGCGGAAGCACTTCGCGGTGGATGGGGTTGATGCCTTTGGCGCGCTGCTTTTCAAGTTCACCCCGCGCTTGCATTTCGGCCAACTCTGCGCCATCAGGAATCGTGCAGCGCAGCGCCACAAACAGAGCCGCAGTCAGCGGAATAAGCTCCAGCACCAGCACCCGAATGACAACTTGCAGCGCATATTGCGACAAGCCGTAGCTCAGCGCGGTAGCGGTGACGATGCGCGTCAGCACCAAACTGATCAAAGCGCAAAGCACGGTAAAGCCCAGCAAAATAGGCGCGGTGCTGTCGTAAATATGGCGCGCCAACAGCATACGGTTGCCGCGCTCATAGCTCGACGGTGAAAACACCATCAGCAAAAGCTGTGCGCCCAGATAAGCCAGCCGCCACCACTGGGCCAGCCACTGTTGCGCCAAATGGTTAGCCCACCCCAAAATGCTGCGGGCGGAAACGTGTCGGGTCATGCGTTGATGATACCCGCAGCACGCCGTGCGCCGAGTACAAACCGATACATACCTGACTGCAAAAGCTATTAAATCTGTAGCTGCCTGCGCCCGTATTTAATGCGCTGCAAGCGCTAATTGTATAAAAACTTTGATGAAACGGTCAACGCGCCGGTATTGGCTTACGCACAAGCGGCTTGCTCGCCTGTTTGCCCGCTTCCTTGCGAGCTCCATTGTCACGCGGCGGAAGACCAGTGTGCTGCGTAAGCAGACGGCCTTTGGTCGGCTGCACAGCCGCCATTGCTTTGGCGGCACTGCCAGTTGAGTTCTTCCGCCGGGCAGACTGGTAGGTGCCATCGACCAGCGGCTGAAACGTCGGTATCAAGTGGTGTTTGCCATTGCCAATCAAATCAGCACGGCCCATTGTTTTAAGTGCTTCACGCAACAATGGCCAGTTGTTCGGGTCGTGATAACGCAAAAACGCTTTGTGCAGGCGGCGGCGCT
>ENA-OFCX01000889-OFCX01000889.1-metagenomes-genome-assembly--contig:-NODE-889-length-13583-cov-4.476271_pt1 | contig 13583 bp, 9 predicted proteins | sample MGYA00153384_OFCX01 | MGnify analysis MGYA00153384
TGGTCAACCCGGTTCTTGAAAAAGCGATGGACCGGATCATGATGCTGCATGCCGACCATGAGCAGAACGCCTCGACCTCGACCGTGCGGCTGGCGGGATCGTCAGGGGCCAACCCTTTTGCCTGCATTGCTGCCGGCATCGCCTGTCTTTGGGGACCCGCGCACGGTGGTGCCAACCAAGCCTGCCTTGAAATGCTGAAGGAAATCGGCACGGTTGACCGCATTCCCGAATTCATCGCCAAGGCCAAGGACAAGACTTCGGGCTTTCGCCTGATGGGGTTCGGGCACCGGGTCTACAAGAATTTCGACCCGCGCGCCAAGGTGATGAAGGAAAGCTGCGACGAGGTGCTGGACCTCTTGGGTGTACACAACAACCCGCTCCTCCAGGTGGCCAAGGAGCTGGAGCGGATCGCTCTGGAGGATGAGTATTTCATCTCGAAAAAGCTGTATCCGAACGTCGACTTCTATTCCGGCATCATATTGGAGGCGACGGGTTTCCCGACCGCAATGTTCACTCCGATCTTCGCGATCAGCCGGACCGTGGGCTGGATCAGCCAGTGGAAAGAGATGATCGCCGACCCGACCCAGAAGATCGGCCGCCCGCGCCAGCTTTATATCGGGCCGACCGCGCGTGATTATGTGGATCTGCGCCACCGCTAGGCTTGTGCTTGCGCTGACGGCAAAAGGGCGGTCCCTTCAGCGGCCGTTCTTTTGACATGCGCGCCAGCGCGGCGCAGCCTGAAAGCCCGCAAGGACTTTGTGAGCGGACCGTTTGAAGACGGTGCAGCCCCGGTTTAAACCCGGCCGTCAAGCGTGACAACGCGCTTGTACAGGTCTACCCGGCGGTCGCGAAACAATCCCCAACTGGCCCGCAGACCCGCAATCGCATCCAGATCGAAGCGGTGAACCAGAACCGCCTCGCCCTCGCGTCCGGCCTTGGCCATCAACTGCCCGGTATGGTCGGTGATGAAGGAAGAGCCGTAAAACGTCACCTCCCGCCCATCCGGAGCCACCTCGGTGCCGATCCGGTTGGACGCCACCACCGGCAGGATGTTCGCCGCCGCATGGCCGCGCATCACCATTTCCCAATGCGGTTGGCTGTCATAGTCGGGGGCCGGGGGCTCTGATCCGATGGCGGTTGGATACAGCAGGATCTCGGCCCCCAAAAGCGCCATCGCGCGCGCGCATTCGGGAAACCACTGGTCCCAGCAGATCCCGACCCCGATCTTGCCGAACGCCGTCTGCCAGACCTTGAAGCCGGTGTCGCCGGGCGAAAAATAGTATTTCTCCTCATAGCCCGGACCCTGGGGGATGTGACTTTTGCGGTAGGTCCCAAGGACGGTCCCGTCGGCATCCACCACCGCGACCGAATTGAAGAAAGCCGGACCCGCACGTTCGAAAAAGCTGACCGGCAGGACGATGCCCAATTCCCGCGCCAGCGCCGCAAAGCGGGCGATCAGCGGATGCCCCGCTGCCGGCTGTGCCAGATCGAAGTAGCGCGGGTGCTGTTCGATACAGAAATAGGGGGCCGCAAAAAGCTCTTGCACAAGAACGACATTGGCACCTTCGGCGGCGGCCTTGCGAACCGCAGCTTCAGCGCGGTCCTGATTGGCGGGCAGGTCCCAAGAACAAGCGAACTGCGTCGCGGCGACGGTGACGGTCTGGCCGGCGACGGCAAACGAGCCGGCGACGCCGAGGGCCGCCGTCGAATCAGCGACGACCGATCCGCTGAGCTTCTCGGCGCGTGCGAGGTCCACCACTTCCACGCGGTACGAGCCAGGCCGGGCGGCAGCGGTGGCGCTGGACGAGAGCAGCGTGCGGCTGGTCTGCGTGCTGGGTGAGACCGTGGACGCGAAGTTTGAGAACGACGTGCCGACCTTCAGTGCAGTGCTTGCGTCCTGCAGCTTCTGCACCAGTGACGCCATCTCTGTCCACGCGGTTTTCTGCTTCTCCGCCCCCGTGATCCGTGTCTGGATCGGCGTCACACTGCGCGCCTTCTCTGCTGCGGTCAGCTGGTCCACGAGGTCACGCCATTGCACACCCGAAGCCAGCCCGTTCACGCCGATGCTCGTTCCCATGATCGTTCACTCCCCTGTGCGCTGGCCGACCGCGGCGTACTTCACGTCACGATCGGCCAGCATCATTCACGGTCCTTCAGGACTAGCGGAGAAGGCTCAGGACGCTCTGCGAACTCTGGTTCGCCTGCGACAGCATGGCCTGTGCTGCCTGCGTGAGGATGTTGTTCTTCGTGTAGTTGGCCATTTCCTCAGCCATGTCGACATCGCGGATCGTCGATTCGGCAGCCTTCACGTTCACCACTGCGGCCTTCAGGTTCTGCAGGGTGTAGTCCAGACGATTCTGGCCTGCACCGATGTTCGCCAGGACGCCGTTGATGGCCGTCAGGGCAGTGTCAACCGTCGAGATGCCCGCCGTGCCTGCCATCGACACGGTGGTTGCGGCCAGCGACGCCTCGACCGTCACCGTGCCACCTGCGGTACCGTCGCTCACCTGGAACGACAGGCTCGCGAACACGCTGGAACCCTGGAAATTCGTGGACTGAATGATGCGATCCACTTCCGTGCTCAGCGTGGTGATCTCGGCATTCAGCGTGGCGGTCACCGAGTTGTTGTTGCCCGTGGACTCACGCTGGATGATCAGTTCCTTCTGACGCTCGAGAATCTTCTGGATCGTCGAGGCCGAACCTTCCGCGATCTGCAACATCGCGCCACCCTGCTCGGCGTTCGCCGAGGCCACCGTCAGCGAGCGGCTCTGTGCGCGCAGCTTGTTGGCGATGGAAAGACCAGCTGCGTCGTCGGCGGCGCGCGAGATCCGCAGGCCGGACGAAAGCTTCCTCATCGAACTTTCCGTTGCCATCGTATTGATGAACGCGTTCTTCGTCGAGTTCAGCGCGCCGATGTTGGTATTGATACGCATGGGACAAATCCTCCTTGATTGACTGTGGAGCATCCGTGCTCCAACCGGGACCGCGATTCGGTGTCCGGCTCCCCCTCGAGTCTCGGCACGACCGCCTGGGACTTGAGCCAATGGTCGCGCTTGCTTAAGCGGCATCTGTTTCCGTGCCGATGCTCTGGCACAGATGCCACCCCGAGCCCCCCTTCATGCCGCGATGCGCCCCGCGGCAATCACGCCTCACGCCCGAGCACTGGCCACGTGCGCTGCCGGGGCACGTGCGCTGCACGCTGGAAAGACGGCGCAGGCGCTCACACAATTCGCCTCCGCTGCCGCGCTTGCACCCGATGCGGCTGATGTCGCGGCCATGCACGGCGTTGCCCTGCGCGGCGCAGGACGCATGCAGGACGCGCAGCGTGAGCTGATCCGCGCGATCGGTCTCGATCAGCATCGCGCCGACAGCTACACGCAGCTCGCGCAGACGTACTGCCAGATCAACGATCATGCACAGGCCGCCAACGCCTTCCTTGCGTCGGCCACGCTGCAGATCACGAATGCCGTCGCATGGCGCGATACCGCCGAGTCCATGCGACGGTCGCACCGGCTGGCAGATGGCCTGCAGATCGCACGACATGCCTTTGCCCTCGCGCCAACCGATGCGTCGATCGCGAACGTGCTTGCCCTGCTGCTGCACCGCAACGATCGCATCGACGAGGCGATGTCTATCTGCGAACGTGTGCGCGCCGTGGCGCCAGACGATGCAAACCTTGCGCTGACACATGCCATGCTGCTGCGCACCTGCGAGCAGTACGATCAGGGGTGGCTGCTGCACGAACATCGCCTGTCACGACCCGAGTTGACCATGCGGCCCAACCTGCCCGCCTCGCCACGCTGGAACGGCGCGCCGCTGCATGGTGCGCACATCCTCGTGTGCGGCGAGCAGGGGCTGGGCGACCAGGTGCAGTTCGCGCGCTGGGCGCCTGCGCTGCGCGATGCGGGAGCCGGTCGCGTCACGTTGCACTGCGCGCCCGCACTCGTGCGCCTGCTGAACGGTGTGCGCGGCGTCGATGCCGTGGTGGCCTCCAGCACGCCTGCGCCATTGCACGACGTGCATGTGGACATCATGTCGCTGCCACACCTGCTGCTGGCCGGCTGCGACATGCGGCGCGACATGGTGCCCTACATCGCGCTGCCGCCCGCACACGACGCACTGGCTGCACGACTTCACCGCACCCGCGCAGGCGCACTGCGCCTGGGACTCGTGTGGGGCGGCACGCCGTTGCATACCGAGGATCGCTCGCGCTCCGTGGCACTCGCCACGTTGCTGCCTGCACTCGTGCGGCCGGATGTGGAGATCGTCGTGCTGCAGCAGGGAGCATCGCGCGATCAGCTCGACACGATCGATCCAGTGTTGCGCCAGACCTTCGTGGACATTGCGCCGCACTGCAGCGACATGACGGACACCGCACAGGCAGTGCAGCAGTGCGACGTGCTGCTGTCGGTGGACACGTCGGTGGCGCATGTCGCCGGCGCACTGGGCATTCCCACGTGGGTGATGGTGTCATGCCCGGCGGAGTGGCGGTGGGGACGCGGACGCGACGATTCGTTGTTCTACCCGTCGGTACGTGTGCTGCGCCAGGGCGCCGTTGGCGACTGGAGTGCCGTGGTGCGACAGATCACGCAGCAGGTGGACGCCTGGCACGCACAGGCGCGCCGCGTGGTGCTCGCGTGAGCCGCCGACCCGCGTCCGCGCACGGTCGCACGCCCCTCGTGCCGATCGCGGCCACGTCACGCTACGACCTGCTGGTACGACAGGCCGACGCGCTGCGCCGCGCCGGAGCGTACAGCAAGGCGGTGCAGGCATTCCACGCCATCACGCTGCAGTTTCCGCAACGCAGCGATGCGTTCAGCAACCTCGCGGGAATGCTGCAGGCCGCGGGGCACCCGATGCCTGCGCTGCAGACGATCTCGCGCGCATTGGAACTTGATCCGGCGAACCTGTCCGCCCTCCAGAACTCAGCCGAGATCCTGAAGGACTTCGGCGAGTGGTCCACGGTGCTCGCGACGTATGACGCCGCGCTCGAGCACACGCCGCATTCGCCCGCGCTGCGCTTCGCACGCGCCCTGCAGCTGCTGATGACGGGCCAATGGAAGGAAGGGTGGCGCGAGCACGAGCAGCGTGTGCACGTACCCGACATGCCGCTGCAGCGCACACCGCTGCGCACACCCCGGTGGGACGGCTCGCCGCTGCATGGCAGACACATTCTGCTGGATCAGGAACAGGGACTCGGTGACCAGATCATGTGCGCACGATTCGCTGCCGATGTCGTCGCGCGCGGCGGTCGCGTCAGCATTCGCTGCAGTGCCGCGCTGCAGGTGCTCTTCAGTGCACTGCCCGGCGTGTGCGTGCACAGCGATGCCGATGCGGTACCGGCGCATGACGTGCATGCCAGCCTGTTCTCGCTGCCGTACCTGCTGGGCGTACACGCGCCTGCGCAGTTGAGCGGCGATGCGTACCTGACGCCCGTCGGCCCCTGCCCGGCCCACATTTGCAGGGTGCTGGACACGCCGGACACGCAGGGATTCGCTCGCGTCGGGCTGGTCTGGTCCGGCAACCCGCAGCACCGCAACGATGCGCGCCGCAGCATCACGCCCGCGCTGCTGCAGCCGCTGCTGGGGGCGCCGCGCACACAGCTGGTCAGCCTGCAGCGACACGATGCGACGATGTCCGCGCTGCCCGAGGCGCTCGCGGGCCACGTGCTGGACCTGGGCGCGTCGCTGCACTCCATGAACGATACCGCACACGCCCTGCGGCAGCTCGACCTGCTGATCACGGTCGATACTGCGGTCGCACATCTCGCCGGCGCGCTCGGCGTGCCGACACTGCTGCTGGTGCCCTTCGTTCCCGACTGGCGCTGGATGCTGAACCGGAGTGACACGCCCTGGTACCGATCCATGACGCTTCTGCGTCAGGCGACCCTTTTCGAGTGGCGGCCGGTCATTGTGGCCGCCCGTGCGCATGTCGATGCACTGACCGGAACACCGCGATGAGTTTCACGCTGAATGACACGATGCACCTGGCCACGAGTCATGCCATTTCCGATGAGACGGCCGCATTGATGCTGTGCGCGGAGGGCGCGGCATTGAGCGAAGCCGGGAACACCACGGGCGCCATTGGGTGCTACACGGCCGCCATCGCGAAGGCGCCCGCTGTGCTGGAGCTCTACCTCGTGCTCGCCAACGCGCAGCTGCTCGCCGGCGACGAGCTGGGCGCACGCGGCACGCTGCAGCGGGCTCTCCGGCACGCCGCTCGCGCCGATGCGGCGAGCGAGTTCACGTTGGGCAAGGCGCTCGTGGAAGCGGGTGCCGGTGCAGCTGCCGTGAGCTGCTTCCGCCGTGTGCGAGCCGAACATCCGAACGACGGCGCAGCGGCATCGGCGCTGGCTGCCTCGTTGCGGGAGGCGCAGCAGCCCGATGACGCGTGGACGCAGGCCGCTGCGGCACTCGCCCTCAATCCGAACGACCCGGCAACCCTGCTCACCGCATCACTGATCCGTCACGACCTGGGCGATCTTCCGGGTGCGCTGGCGCTGTGCGAACAAAGCCTGACACTTCGGCCAAACTCGCCTGGCACACGCGTCACACGCGGATACCTGCGACACCTGCTTGGCGACGCGCGCGGCGGCTGGAGCGATTTCGAGTCGCGCGCCCGGCCCGCACCCGACACCAGCGCTTTGCAATGGCAGGGCGAATCGCTGCAGGGACACACGATCACGGTGATCGGTGAACAAGGCGCCGGCGATCAGTTCCAGTTCCTGCGCTTCGTGCAGCACCCGCTGCTCCGCGCGGCAACGCGCGTGATCGTGACGTGTCAGCCAGAGGCCGTCGCACTGCTGCAGGCAGCAGGCTTCGATGCGGTGGCACGGAACACGCCCGTGCAGACGGACTTCTGGACACCACTGCTCTCGCTGCCGCTGCTGCTCGATGTCGACGCCGATTGGCGAGCCCCCGATGCGCGGAACTACATCGACATTCCCGACGTCACGCGACGAGCCTCGCCCCGTGTGCAACGCGTCGGCGTGGTGTGGGCGGGCAATCCGTTACACCGTAACGATGCGGTACGCTCCATTCCTGCATCACTGCTGCACGCGCTGCCGCGCACGCACCCCAAGGTCACGTTCGTCTGCATGCAGCCCGATGCCGATCGTGACGACATTCCTGCAGCAGCATGGGAAAAGCCTCACCTGCGTGACTGGCTCGCGACCGCACGCGAGTTATGCACACTGGACATGTTGATGACTGTGGATACCGGTATCGCACACCTTGCCGGCGCACTCGGCATTCCTGTCTGGATCATGCTGCCGCATGTACCGGATTGGCGTTGGGGCATGCACGGCAACACCACGCCGTGGTATCCAGCGGCGCGCATCTTTCGTCAACCGGCGCGTGGTGACTGGTCGCGTGTGCTGACCAATGTCTCTGCCGCATTGAGCGGTGCGGAGCTCGGGCCGCTGTGACACACGCGAACAGGCGCGTTACGCGATCGTGATCGGGTGATGCATGCCGTAGCGCGAGTCAGGTAGAACGACCTGGCGACCCAGCCGGCGATCGCGATCGATGACGACCGGGCTTTGCAGGTTGGCAGACGTGGGCTGACCCCCGTCGAGCTGCGCGATCACCAGCACCAGCAGCGCATCGCGCTGGTCGGTGGCGCCCATGGCGGCCAGGTCCGAGGCGGGAATGTCGACCTCGAATCCTGCCACCAGTGCAAACGGGTCGGCGAGTAGGAAGGTCAACTCCGGAAGGTCGACGCTCTGCAGCCAGACCAGGTCATCGCGCTGTGTTTCCACGAGGGCGAAGTCGCGCAGCTGCGCGAAGCCGGGCAGGCCGGCGGCGAAGCTGATGATCGTGTCGGCGCGTATCTGCAGCGGGCCGAGGAGGACGGATTGCAGGTTCACCAGTTCGCCGGTGGCCATGGCAGCACTCATCGCAGGTAATCCAGCACGTTGAGGTTCAGCACCTTGCTCGCAGCGCTGAGCGCCGCCTGATAGGCGGATTGGGCCTGCGAAAAATTCGTGGCGGCTTCGCTTACGTCGATGTCGTACAACAGCGAGCGGCGTGTCTTCGTATCGAGAGTCGCGTCGGCCCGCTGGGTGCGGATGGTTTCGTACGAGTTGACCTTGGCGCCTGTCTCACCAAGCAGCCGGCCAATGCTGTCGCTGGCCACGTCGAGCGCAGGCGTGGCGGCGGCGATTCCCGCCGTATTGTTCGAGCCGAGCGCGTTGGAAAGATCGCGTAGCGCCACCATCACGCCGCTGTTTGCAAAGATCTGGTGCGCATTATGGTTCGGCGTGGACAGCTGTCCGGCGGCAACCTCGAACTGCGGGTTGGTGAGCGCTGCCGCGTTCGTGACGTACGGCGGCGTGGAGAGAGGCGTGTTTGCCAGAGGCGCCTCGGCCTCGCGCGATGCGCCGAACAGGTAGCCCGTGTTGAAGCGCGTGTTGCCAAGCCCGATCGCCGCCTCGATCAGCTGATCGACTTCGGCCTTTGCGATCAGCCGCGTCGCGACGTCCGAATTCGAGCCCGACTGCTGCGATGCCAACTCACGCGCGCGCTCGGTGATGAGCTGCACGCCCTGGAGGACTCGGTCCTCCTCACTCGCACGGGCGATGGCCAGATCGCCGTTGCGGCCGAATTGCCTGTAGCTGGCCAGCGTGCCGTCGGCACGGAGCACGTCGGCGGTGGCGGCAGGATCTTCGGAGCCCTTCTGGAATCGCTTGCCGGTGGCTGCCTGATCCTGCGCCTTCACCAGCCGCTGCAGGTTGCCTTGGATATAGTCCAGCTGCGATCGCTGAGCTTGTGACGTGGTGACCCGCATTGCTGCCGTCCTTCGTTGATGAGGACAATTCAACCGGCGCCTGCGGACATCTGTCCCGTGCGCCTTGCACGCGCCAATCGTGGTTCTACTCTTGTGAAGTATCGGACGGAACGTTTTGCCGCTTGACCCTGCTGATCGGTCATCTCGGCCGACGGGTCCGGACGGGTAGCGTGCCCCGCATGTCGGTTTCTCCCCGCAGCTCCCCTGGCATGGCCACGATCCTGTATGTCGATGACGAACCCAGTGTCGGCCTGATTCTCGAAGACACGCTGGAGCAGGCCGGACACACGCCGGTCGGCGCTCGCAACGTGCCCGAGGCGCTGCAGGTGCTGGCTCGCGGCGATATCGACCTCGTGATTTCCGACTACCGGATGCCGGGTTTGTCCGGCCTGGAGTTCCTGTCGCTGCTGCGTCGCGAAGGATACGACGTGCCGTTGATCATGCTGACCGGTTACGCGTCGATCGAGCATGCGGTGGCAAGCATCAAGGCCGGCGCAGTGGACTACATCACGAAGCCAGTGCGTCCGCAGCAGCTGGAGCTGGCGGTGGAGCAGGCGCTGGAGCTGGTGCGCCTCCGTCGCGAGAACGATGCGCTGCGCCGCGAGGTGATGGAGTTCCGGAACGAGCGGCAGATCATCGGCGACAGCCAGGTGATGCGGCGGCTGATGCAGACGATTGCCATGGCGGCGCCGACGCGCGCGACGGTGCTGCTGCAGGGCGAGTCCGGTACGGGCAAGGAGCTGCTCGCCCGCGCGCTGCACGACCAGAGCGATCGCCGTGACAAGCCGTTCATTCAGCTGAATTGCGCAGCACTGCCGGAAGGGCTGATCGAGAGCGCCCTGTTCGGGCATGAGAAGGGCGCATTCACGGGTGCACTCAAGCGCGTGGAAGGTGCCTTCGAGCGCGCGCATCGCGGCACACTGCTGCTGGACGAAGTCAGCGAGATGCGCCTGGACCTGCAGGCCAAGCTGCTGCGTGTGCTGCAGGAGCAGGAATTCGAGCGCGTAGGCGGCACGAGCTCCATCCGGGTGGACGTGCGCATCATCGCAACGACCAATCGCAAGCTGCAGGCGGATGCGGCAAACGGCATGTTCCGCCAGGACCTGTACTATCGCCTGAGCACGATCCCGATCATGATCGCGCCCCTGCGCGAGCGCCCGGAGGACATCCCGCTGCTCGCCTACCGTTTCGTGATGCGCACGGCCGCCGACATCAAGAAGGACGTGAAGGGCATCACGCCCGAAGCGATCGAGATGCTGCAGCGCTATCCGTGGCCGGGCAACGTGCGCGAGCTGCAGCACGCCGTGGAGCGCGCCGTGATTTTGTCCAACGAAGTGATGCTCACGCCTGTGGCCTTCGATGCGGTGCGCTACGGTCTCGACGTCGCGAGCAGCGTGATGTCCCCGACGCCGCGCGGTGTGTCAGCCACGGGGCGCGGACCTGCCCCGGTAATGAGTGCGGCGAACGGCGGCGGCGATGGCGTGTGGCTTGGCACGCTGAATGTGAACGAAGCCGAAGCGGCCCTGATCCAGCGCGCACTCGAAGCGTCGGGCAACAATCGCACGCGTGCCGCAGAAATGCTCGGCATCAGCGTGCGGACACTGCGCAACAAGCTGAACGGGCCGGGCAGGACAGGCGAGCATGAGTCGGTGGACGACGAATCGGACATCTGACGTCGGTCGTTTCGCGGTGGCGCGCGCCACGCGCGACGGCGACGGCTCGCGGCTCTGCGCTGAGATCAGTGTGCCGTCGCCATTCCCGGGACTATGCGCACACCCGGCTCGAACGCGCGCCATGGCGCCTGACAGACATCGAGCACATTGCCGTTCAGCCGTTCACGGTTTCGCGTCCGTTATTCCAGATCAAAGCTGTCGGCAGTGGCAGTGGCAATTACTGACGCAGTGGCACTTTCAGTAGTAGTCGCAGGTACAGTTGCAGATATAGTTGCAGTTTGAGTCGCGGTATCCGCACCACCGCAGATCAAGGCCGCACCGGAACCAGTGACGCGGCGCGACGACGTGGCCTGGGTACCGGGCGCCGCACACGGGAGCGTGCGGTGTCGGCCACCGTACAATCGAGTGGCGCAGTCTCGCCCTTCGTCACCGCCGCGGCACGCCCGCGGCACACGATGTCCTCGGCGCGAATCTCGCGCGTGGGCACCGCGCCCTTGCGAGCCGCCGGCTTCACGCCAACGGCCGCGTACAACGAATCCGGCAGATGCATCACGCCGCCCTTCATCACGAACTCGGCTCGCCTGATGTCACGCATGCGCTGTGAGGGATCGCCGTCGATGAGCACGAGATCCGCGAGCTTGCCGACCGCGATGCTGCCACGCTCGGCGTCGATCTTCATGATGCGCGATGCGCCGAGTGTGGCAATGTAGAGGATCTCGGTATTGGGGATGCCGGATTCGGAGAGAAGCTCGAGTTCGCGATGATACGAAAAACCCGCCGAAGCATCGCTGCCAGCAACGAGGCGCACACCACCCTCGTGCAACGCGCGCACCATGCGTTCCATCGCAAGGAAACTGCCGCGGTAGACCGGCTCCTGCATGGACGTGCTGGGCAGTCCGCCGGCTAGCAGGTCGCGGCGCGCAATCGGCGGCAGGCGCTGCGCAACGGGCAGCGACGCCTGGTCATACGTGCCCGGGCGCGCCGTGAACAACTGCTCGAACAGAGCGAGCGTGGGGTCCACGACGATGTTGCGTTCCTTGAGGAGTGCGATGAAGCGCGTCACCACGTCGCGCTTCAGGTCAAGCGCGCCGGCCGAGCGCGCGACCGACGCGAGGCCTGCAAGCGTCCGCGTGTCGATGTTCGAGTCCGCAAGGAAGTTCAGGAACAGGAAGTTCACGTGCTGCAACTCGTCGGCACCGGCCTTCACCATCTGCTCGGCCGTCATACCGTACGGCACATCGCCGCTCACGCGCATGCCGCGCTGGTGTGCTCCACGCACGATGTCTGCAACGAGCGATGGCTGCAGCGAGGAGTGAACAGCCACCTGCTGGTAGCCCATGCCCGCGTACGCCTCTACCGCAGCGCGCGCCGCATCACGATTGGAGACGAGCACCGTGCCCGGGCCGGCGTATGGCCCCGGTCCATCGATGGAGCCCGCCATGACGACGCGCGGCCCCAGCAGCGTGCCGTCGTCGAAGCGGGTTCGGCGGGCGAGCAGTTCGTCGCTGTCGTTCGCCATGGCGCGCACCGTCGTGACACCCGCAGCCAGGTGCAGCAGCCCGTCGTCGTCCTGCACATGCGCATGCATGTCCCACAAGCCGGGCAGCAGCGCGCGGTTGGCGGCGTCGATGATTTCGGCACCCGCGGGCACGGCCACACTGCCGTCGTTGCCAACCGCCGTGATCCGATCGCCCCGCACGATCACCGTCTGCGCGGGCATCATGCGTCGCTCGACCGCATCGAAGAGGTTGGCGTGAATGATCGCAACGGGGCCGCGCGGTGTGCGACCGAGACGCGCAGCCACTGCCGCGTGACGGGTTCGCGACGATTTGAGTTGCGCGGCGATGAGTTCACCCGCTGCCGACTCGAAGCCGCGGCGCACGACCATCCGCGCGCTGCTGCCGCTCGCGAAGAGTCGACCCTCCGCGTCCAGCCAGACGGTGGTCGGCGCGAGTCCCAACCCGGCTATCTCGAACGGGGCGACGCGCATGGTGTTGCTGCCCGCCGCGATCTGGCGGGCGGCACCGGTCACCAGTCTGGCGCGGCCTTCCGGCAAGATGGCGAGCGATTTCGTCGCCGTGCGCTGCAGCGCCTTGGCAAGCGCCGCGACGTCGGTCGGCATGGTCGCGAAGGGCAGGTAATAGCCCGAACCCGGCTGTCCGCGTCCCGCGGCGTTCTCGTTACGCCAGGTGAGCAGCGGTCCAACGATGCGCAGCGTCTCGCGTATCGGAATCTTCAGGTCGCTGGTGCCGCTGACCTGCATGGCCACAGGCAGGCCAGCCTTGTCGAGCCGGAGTGTTTGCAGGAGCGACGGGCCGCGTGAGCGGTCTGCGTAGCTGAAGCTCGTGGTATTGCTGCCGGCAGTGTCGGGCCACTGCCGGAGTCGACCCACGGCGCGACCTGCCACCAGGACGACATACTCGGCCGTGTCACCGGTGAACGGTGGCCCGCCGGGGATCTGCACCTCAGGCTCCGCGTCGGCCACCGGAAACATCGCCGGCGTGCTCCGCATCCGGCCCGCCTCGCTCACCGCACTTTCTACGACAGCACCTCGCGTTCGGCACGCGGACAGGGTTGCACCCAGTGCGACGAGGTGCACCAGAGTGCGCGGGCGGTGGGCGTGGCGGAAACGCATCAGGGTCGGACCGGGGAATCCTGCTCGGGCTGCACATCAGCACGTTCAGCAGCTTTCGGGCCGGGCTTTCCCCGTTTTCCTGTCGCCGCTCACGTGCGCGGGTCGTCAGACGAACGCGCCATGCCCGGTCAGCGCACGCCCGACGATCAGCGTGTTGATCTCGTTTGATCCTTCATACGAATAGATCGCCTCGGCATCCGCGAAGAATCGAGCGACGGAGTGATCCAGCAGAATGCCGTTGCCGCCCATGGATTCACGGGCGAGAGCGACGACTTCGCGGCACTGGGCGGCGCAGACCTGCTTTGCGAGCGCGGAGTGATGCTCTTCGCACAAGCCAGCGTTCTGGAGGCGACTGACCTGCAGTGCAAGCGCCTGCATCGAGGCGAGCTTGCCGACCATCTTCACGAGCATCGATTGAATCAGCTGGAAGCTGCCCAGCGGACGGCCAAATTGCGTGCGGCGCTGCGCGTAAGCCAGCGCCCGCTCGT
>ENA-OFCX01000890-OFCX01000890.1-metagenomes-genome-assembly--contig:-NODE-890-length-13575-cov-5.139349_pt1 | contig 13575 bp, 12 predicted proteins | sample MGYA00153384_OFCX01 | MGnify analysis MGYA00153384
ACGGCGACGGCGACGGCGACGGCGACGGCGGTGGCTCGCGCCGCGCACCGCCACCGGCTCGCCGAGCAACGTGCCGGTTTGAGCCTGTGCGAAAAGCAATTCTCGGAGGCCGCACTGGCCTGCCGTCGCGCCAATGAAATGGTGGCGGCGCAGCCACGCGAAGCCGGCGTGCAGGCGCTGGCGCTGTCGCAGGCACTGGTCGACAAGATGCTTGGCGCGCAGGAACTGTGCATCCGGCTGTTGACGGACGCGGCCGGCGACAAGGTGTCGGTGCATGCGCTCAATGTCAGCGTGATCTCGCTGCTGATGGGGCGCACGCTCGGGCTGTCGACTCCGGACATGAACGACCTCGGCGTCGGCGCCCTGATGCACGACATCGGCAAGCTCGAACTGCCCGATCGGGTGCGCCACCGTGAAGATCACTTCACTGCGGCCGAGCTGCGCTTCTACGAGGACCATGTGACGCAGGGCGCGACGCAAGCGCGCCGCATGGGGCTGTCGGCGGGCGCGATGCTGGTGTTGGCGCAACACCACGAGCATGCGGATGGCACCGGCTTTCCGCTGCGGTTGAACCGCGACCGCATGTCGGTGGCGTCACGCATCGTGGCGCTCGTGAACCGGTACGACAACCTTTGCAATCCCAACCTGGTCTCGAAGGCGGTGACGCCGCACGAGGCGCTGGCGATGCTTTTTGCGCAGGGCAAGTCCAAGTACGACGCCGCCATGCTGAGCGTCTTCATCAAGATGATGGGCGTCTACCCGCCTGGCTCGACGGTGCAACTCACCGACGACCGTTATGCGATGGTGGTCGGCGTCAATTCGTCGCGTCCGTTGAAACCACGCGTGTTGGTGCACAACGCGAAGGTGGCGCGCGAGGAGGCGCTCGTGCTCGACCTCGAGCAGGTGCAGGGCCTGGGCATCCGGCGAAGCATCAAGCCGGTGCAGTTGCCCGGCCCGGTGCTCGACTACCTGTCGCCGCGTCCGCGTGTGGCCTATTTCTTCGAGCCGGCGCGCGAGCTCGACATGTCGGCATGACACCGACACGCCCACCCACCGGCGTACGCGCAGCGAGGGCGGGCCGCACGTGTCAATGACCGACCCTCCACCCAAGGGCTGGGCTGCGCTGATCGACGCGACGCTGCACGCCGTGTGGCTGGTCGACGCGCAAAACCTGCGGGTCGTCGCCGCCAACCAGGCGGCGGGACGCCTGTTCGGCGTCGAGTCGGTCGAACTGACCGGCAAGGACATTCGCGAGCTCGCGGCCACGCCCGAGGACGAGTGCTTCTGGGACGAAGCCTCGCGGGGGACCGCCGAAGGCATCGAATCGGACACCTGGATCCGTCGCTTTGATGGTGTGACCGCGCCGGTGCTGCGACGCGTCAGCCGCATCGTCGACAGCGGTGGCCGCGCCGTTTACGTGGTCGCGGTGCATGACCGCAGCGAACAGGTGCGGGTCGAGCGCGAGCTGGAAAACGCCGCCGCCGAGCTCCAGGCCACTTTGGAATCGACCGCCGACGGCATCCTGGTGACCGACCTGAGCGGCCGCATCCGCAGCTGCAACGAGCGCTTCGCCACGCTTTGGGGCCTGCCCGGCGAACTGCTGCTGCGCCGCGACGACGTCGCGGTGTTCGACTGGATGCGCCGCAGCGTGGTCGAGCCTGGCGCCTATGCGCAGCGGCTGGCGGTGCTGAGCGAGGCCACGATGCTGCAGTCGAGCGACGTCGTCCAACTGCACTCGGGCACCGTGCTCGAGCGCGTCAGCCTGCCGCAGTGCAGTCGTGGCACGCCGATCGGTCGGGTTTACTCATTCCGCGACATCACTGAAAAGCTCGCCGCCAACCAGCGCATCGACGTGCTGTCCCACACTGACGCATTGACGGGGCTGCCCAACCGCGCCCGGCTCACCGACCGCATCGATTTGGCGTTGGCAATGGCGCAGCGCGAAGGCACGCCGTTTGCGCTGCTGTGCCTGAACCTGGACCGCTTCAAGCACATCAACGACACGCTCGGCCGTGCGCTGGGTGATCAGGTGCTGCTCGAAGTGGCCGAGCGCATCAAGGCCTGCCTGCGCCAGGTCGACACCGTGGCGCGGCTGGGCAGCGACGAATTCGCGCTGCTGGTGCAGCAAGCCGACGCGAGCGGTGCCGAACGCACCGCGCTGCGCGTGCTCGAGGCTTTTTTAGAGCCGTTCACGCAGGGCGGCATGAGCTTCACCGTGACCTGCAGCATCGGCATCGCGCTGTACCCCAACGACGCCGTCGGCGTCGACGACCTGGTGCGGCGGGCCGATGCGGCGATGCACGACATGAAGCAATGCGGCCGCGCCGGCTACCGTTTCCACCAGGCCCGCGACGGTCGGGCCGATGCGCAGTCACTGGCCCGCATGCGGCTCGACCACGCGATGCGGCAGGCGCTGGTGCAGGGGCGCTTCCAGCTGCACTACCAACCGCAGGTCGAATTGTGCAGCGGCGTGGTGCGCGGCGCCGAGGCGTTGCTGCGCTGGCGCGACCCCGAGCTCGGCGACATCTCGCCTGCCGACTTCATCCCGGTGGCCGAACAAAGCGGCTTCATCGTCGCGATCGGCGAATGGGTGCTGCGCGAGGCCGTCAAGCAGGCAGCGCGGTGGCACGCACAGGGGCTGATCCTGCGGGTCTCGGTCAATGTCTCGGCGCTGCAGTTCCAGCAGCCGGGCTTCGTCGAAGGCGTGGCGGCAGCGCTGCGCGAGGCCGACCTGCCGCCCGCGCTGCTCGAACTCGAGCTGACCGAATCGATCCTGATCCAGGACGCCCAGGAAGCGTTGGCGTTGTTGCAGGCCCTGGCACAGCTCGGTGTGAAGCTGTCGATCGACGATTTCGGCACCGGCTACTCGAGCCTGGGCTATCTGAAGCGCTTCCCGATCCATCGGCTCAAGATCGACCGCAGCTTCATCCGCAGTCTGCCGGGCGACGCCAGCGACGCGGCCATCGCGCTGGCGATCGTCAACATGGGCCGAGCGCTGAACCTGGAGATCGTCGCCGAGGGCGTCGAGACCGAGGCGCAGCGGCAGTTTCTGCTGCAGGCCGGTTGCGAGCAGTTTCAAGGCTTCCTGTACGCACCGGCGCTGACCGTGGCCGAATTCGAGGCGCGCGTGGGCCACGCGGCGGCGACTCGCGCACCGATCCGGCTGGTGGCTGGCTGAGCGCTTGCGGACGCAGAGCAGCCCACCGGCGCCGGTGCTGCTTCGATTGGCGCGGCGCAACGTCGCGGTGCGTGGGCAGCACACAATGGCAACGCGCGGTGTCGCGCCCGGAGCCCTCACGCCATGATCTACAAATTCAAGTCCAAGGCCACCGGCGACGTCATCATGCTGCAGCCCCACGGCGACCAAGTGCTGCGCGTCCTCGGCAAAGAGCCATCGGCGAAAGGCATCATCGAGGTGGCCGCCATGCCGGCCTTTATCGCAGCGATCGAAAGCGCGATCAACGCCGACGAATTGGCACGCGAGCGCGCCGTGGCGCAGGCCGCCGAGGAAGGTACCCGCCTGCCGCCGCGCGACATCAGTTTGCGTCAGCGCGCTTGGCCGCTGGTCGAGATGATGCGGCGCGCGCACGCCGCGCAGCACGAGATCGTCTGGGGCGTCTGATGCCGATGGGCAACCGTTTCGATGCGCTCGGCAGAGTGCCTTCATCGCCTGTCTGACCGCTGCTCGGCCGGCCTCGCATGCACGAACCCGAAGCCACCCGCGTGCTGGCGATCCGCCACGGCGAGACCGACTGGAACGTCGACACGCGCATCCAGGGACAGCTCGACATCCCGCTCAACCCGAAGGGCCGCTGGCAGGCGCAACGCGTCGCGCGGGCGCTGGCCTCGGAGGGCCTCGACGCAATCTACGCCAGCGACCTGCAGCGCGCCCTCGAGACGGCGCGCTGCGTGGCGCACGGTTGTGGCCGCGACATCGTCACCGACGCCGGGTTGCGCGAGCGTGGCTTCGGCGATTTCGAGGGTCACACGTTCCGCGAGATCGAGCAACGCTGGCCCGAGCAAAGTGTGCGCTGGCGTCGTCGCGACCCCGATTTCGGGCCTGGCGGCGGAGAGACGTTGCGTGATTTCCACGCCCGTTGCATCGCCACCGCCAGCCGGCTGGCGCAGGCCCATCCCGGTGAAACCATCGCCCTCATCGCCCACGGCGGCGTGATGGATTGCTTGTACCGGGCCGCCGCCCGCGTCGACCTGGACGCACCGCGCTCCTGGCTGCTCGGCAACGCGAGCATCAACCGGCTGCTCTACACGGCGCGCGGTTTCACGCTGGTGGGCTGGAGCGACACCGGCCACCTCGACGCGGCGTCGCTCGACGAAACTGCCGACGGCGCGGCCGGCTTCGAGCTGGACGCGCCGGCAGCGCCCGCAGCGCGATCGGTGCGCACGGCTTCCACATGAAGGGGCCCGCCGCCCGCGTCGGCGATCCGGTCGCTGCGGTCGACACGCCCGCGCTGGTGATCGACCTCGATGCGATGCAGTGCAATCTCGCCGCCATGGCCGGCTTCGCTCGGGCCAAAGGCATGCGCTTGCGGCCGCATGCCAAGACCCACAAGAGCGCCACCATCGCGAAGCTGCAGGTCGAGGCGGGCGCGGTTGGCGTGTGCGTGCAAAAAGCGAGCGAGGCTCAGGCGCTGGTCGATGCTGGCGTCGGTGACGTCTACATCAGCAACCAGATCGTCGACGACCGCAAGCTGGCGCATGTCGCGGCGTTGGCGGGCCGGGCGCGTCTGGCTCTGGCGGTCGACTCGGCGCTCGGCGTGGAGCGCCTGACCAGCGCGCTGCGCCACGCCGGCACGATGCTCGACGTCTACGTCGAGATCGACGTCGGCCAGGGCCGCTGCGGTGTCGCGCCCGTGGCAGCCGGCGCGCTCGCGCACCAGGTGCTGGCGCACGGGCTGCGGTTCGCCGGCCTGCAGGCCTATCACGGCGGCGCGCAGCACCTGCGCACCGCGGCCGAACGCCAGGCTGCGATCCACCACGCCGCCACGCTGGCGCGCGCTGCGCAGGCCAGCATCACCGCGGCCGGCCTCGTGTGCCCGCTGGTGTCCGGCGCCGGCACGGGCACCTTCGTGTTCGAGGCCGCCAGCGGTGTCTACGGCGAACTGCAACCGGGCAGTTACGTCTTCATGGATGCCGACTACGCCGCCAACGAAGCGTCGCCGCACGCGCCGGTGCTCGAGCAGGCCTTGTACGTCAAGAGCCAGGTGATGAGCCGGGGCGTCGCGCATGCGGTGATCGACGCGGGCCACAAGTCGCACGCGATCGACACTGGGCTGCCGCGCGTGTGGGGTGGCGGCCTCGAATGCAGTGGCATCGAATTCATCAACGGCGGAGACGAGCACGGCATCTTGCTGGCGCACGGCGGCTTGCTGCCCGGCCTGGGCGACACCGTGTGGCTGGTGCCGGGCCATTGCGATCCGACGGTGAACCTGCATTCGCATTACGTCGTGCTGGCCGGCGGCCTGACGCACGGCACCGTGCAGGCAATCTGGCCGATCGAGGCGCGCGGCTGCGTGGCTTGACGCGGCCCGCCTGCGACGCCGGGCCGGTCGCCGAACCACGCTGGCGCAGGCCCGCGCGTTTGGTTAAGCTGTAAGGCCCTGCTGACTGGAGCCCGGTCATGAAACCCGTATCCGAACTGCTCTCGAAGCACGATGGCACGCTCTGGCATGTGCGCCCCGACGACACGGTGTACGAGGCGCTGCGACTGCTGGCCGATTACGACGCTGGCGCGCTCATGGTGATGGATGGCGGCAAGCTCGTCGGCGTGTTCTCGGAACGCGACTACACGCGCAAGATCGCATTGCAGGGCCGCAACTCCAAAGAGACCACGGTCGCCGAAATCATGACGCGCCATGTCTACACGGTGACGCCCCTGACCGGCACGCGGGCCTGCATGGCGCTGATGGGCGAACACAAGTTCCGCCACTTGCCGGTGGTCGACGGTTCGACCGTGCTGGGCATGATCTCGATCCGCGACATCCTCGACGACATCATTGCCGACCACGAGTCGACCATCGCGCAACTCGAGTCCTACATCAACACCTGAGCCGAAACGTCAGGTTTCACTTTCGGCGCGTGGCGCGAGCGCTTTGCGCTTTGCATGGTCGTGCGCGTTTGCCAACCTGCCCCGGTTGCACACCACGCCACTGGATCCCAGCCCCGATTGCACGCTACCGGATGATGAGCTTGCCAAGCCGGCCAGGGCTGACGGGTTGGCGAGGGTTGCGAGAGCAAGGATTGCCGTCCTTCTTGAAAACACCCCGGGAAAGCATTGCGTCGGTGAGTTCAGGAAATCCTTCCCACTCGCCCCGCTGGAAACTTCGGCGGCCGCCCACCGGCACGCAGTCTCAAGGCGTGGCGAACAGGTCGCTGGCCATGTTGGCCTTCGGCGGTGTGAGGCCGAGGTGCCGCCAGGCCGCCAGCGTGGCGATGCGCCCGCGCGGGGTGCGCTGCAGGTAGCCCTGCTGGATCAGGTAGGGCTCGATCACGTCTTCGATCGTGTCGCGCTCTTCGCCGATGGCGGCGGCCACGTTGTCCAGGCCGACCGGGCCGCCGTCGAAACGATGGATCACCGCCGCGAGCAGCTTGCGGTCCATCACGTCCAGTCCCTGTGGGTCGACGTCGAGCATCACCAACGCCTTGTCGGCCAGCGCCTTGCCGATGCGGCCGTCGCCCTTGACGTCGGCGTAGTCGCGTACCCGCCGCAGCAGCCGGTTGGCGATGCGCGGCGTGCCGCGCGAACGGCGCGCGATCTCGAAGGCGCCCTCGGCGTCGGTCGGCACCTTCAGCAGCCCGGCCGAGCGGTGCACGATGCGCGCGAGTTCTTCCGGCGTGTAGAACTCGAGCCTTGCCACGATGCCGAAGCGGTCGCGCAGCGGGTTGGTCAACATGCCGGCGCGCGTGGTGGCGCCGACCAGCGTGAACGGCTGCAGGTCGAGCTTGATCGAACGCGCGGCCGGGCCCTCGCCGATCATGATGTCGATCTGGTAGTCCTCCAGCGCCGGGTACAGGATCTCTTCCACCACCGGGCTCAGGCGGTGGATCTCGTCGATGAAAAGCACGTCGTTCTTCTCGAGGTTGGTCAGGATCGCCGCGAGGTCCTTGGGTTTTTCCAGCACCGGGCCCGACGTCGAGCGCAGGTTGACGCCAAGCTCGCTGGCGATGATGTGGCTCAGCGTGGTCTTGCCCAACCCGGGCGGGCCGAACAGCAGCACGTGGTCCATCGCCTCGCTGCGCATCTTGGCCGCGCCGATGAAGATCTCAAGCTGCTCGCGCGCCTTGACCTGGCCCACGTATTCGGCCAGCCCCTTGGGCCGCAGCGCGCGTTCGATCGCCTCCTCGTTGGGCGAGCCCGGGGCGGCGCTGACGACGCGGCGGGCCGGTTCGAACTCGTCGGTCTGGATGCTCATGCGCCGATTATGGGCATGCGCTCTGGCGGGTCGCGTTGGGCACAATCGCAGCAGTTTGCACAAGTCCACAGCGCGCGGGCCGCTGCCGACGACGCCATCGGCGCACCGACCCGCTGCCTGTCCCATCACGCCCACCGCCGGATTTCACATGACCGCCATCGCCCGATTCACCGTCACGCTTGCCGCTTGTCTTGCGCTCGTCAGCCCGTTCACGGCCGCGGCGCAGGCCCGCGACTACAAGCTCGGCAGCCTGACCATCAGCCACCCCTACGCGCGCACCACCGTGCGCGGGCAGCAGATGGGCGGCGCCTATCTCAGATTGACCAACGCCGGTGCCGCGGACCGGCTGCTGTCGGTCAGTACCGACGCGGCCCAGAGCGCCATGCTGCACAGCATGTCGATGGAGGGCGACGTGATGCGCATGCGCGAGGTCGCCGCGGTCGACCTGCCCGCGGGCCGCACGGTGGCGCTCGAACCCGGTGGGCTGCACATCATGTTCATGGGCTTGAAGGCGCCGCTGATGGAGGGAGCGCGATTTCCACTCAAGCTGCGGTTCGAGAAAGCCGGCGACATCACGGTGGAGGTGCAGGTCGAAGCAGTCAAGCCGGCGACGATGCACGATGGCATGAAGCACGATGGCATGAAGCACGAAGGCATGAAGCACTGAAGCCATGAAGCACCGAAGCGAGCGGCTGCGCGCTTCGCAACAGCTAACGTGCCAGGGATTTCAGTGCCAGCTTGATGCCTTCGCTGACGCCCGCGCCGGCTGGCAGCGCCTTGAGCGCTGCCGCCGCTTCGCGATCGCTGTAACCGAGCGCCAGCAGCGCCTGCAGGATGTCACCCTGCGCGTCGCTTGCCAGCGTGTCCGGCGCCGCCAGCGCGTCGCCGAGCTTGCCTTTCAGTTCGAGCAGCAGCCGCTCTGCAGTCTTCTTGCCGATGCCGGGCACCTTCACCAGCCGGCCGCTTTCCTGCAGCGTCACGGCCTGCGCCAGTTCCGACACGCTCAGGCCCGACAGGATCGACAGCGCCGTGCGCGGCCCGACGCCGGCAATCTTCACCAGCAGACGGAACGTCGCGCGCTCGTCGTGCGTGAGGAAGCCGAACAGCACCTGCGCGTCCTCGCGCACCACGAAATGCGTCAGCAGCGTGACCTTCTCGCCCAAGCCGGGCAGGTTGTAGAAGCTGCTCATCGGCACGTCGACGACATAGCCGACACCGCCGACGTCGATCAGCAGTTGAGGCGGTGTTTTCTCGGCGAGGGTCCCGGTCAGTCTTCCGATCATCGGGCGATTATCGAGCCCGTGATGCGCTGGCGACCTTCACCGGCCGTTGCCAGCCCGCACGAACCGCTTCAGCGCTGGAACAAGCCGAGCCGCTGCGCTTCGAGTGCTGCTTCGGCGCGCGAACTCACGTTGAGCTTGCGGTAGATCTGCTTGACGTAGTCGGCGATGGTGTGCCGCGACAAGCTCAGCTGCACACCGATTTCGGGCAGCGTGTAGCCCTTGGCGACGCGCAGCAGCACTTCGTTTTCGCGATCGGTCAGCGCCACGTGCGGCATGTTCTGCGGCCGGGCCTGCGGGCGCGACTGCGCGGCAAAGTGAGAGATGACGCGGCGCGCGATCGACGGCGACAGCGGCGGCTCGCCCTGGCTCATGCGGTTGAGCTGCTCGGCGATCAGCTCGCGCGCCTGCTCCTTCAGCAAATAGCCGAAAGCGCCCGCCTGCAGCGCCGGAAACAGGTGGTCGTCGTCGTCATGGATCGTCACCACCACCGACTGCGCGTCGGGTTGCGTTTCGCGCAGCGCCGCAACGACGTCGACACCCGAACCGTCGGGCAGGCCGAGGTCGATCAATGCCAGGTCGAACTTGATCGCACTGACCAGGCCGAGCGCGTCGTGCACGCGGGCCGCCTCGTGCACCATCGATTGCGGAAAGACCTGCAGCGCCAGTGCCTTGAGCCAGGCGCGGATCTCGGGCAGGTCTTCGAGCAACAAGATGTTCTTCATGGTGGGCACGGTCTCGGCGCAGCGCAACAAGACGCTGAAATCCATGGTACGCAGGCGTGCCGCACTGCAATCACGAAAACTACAACGGAAGTGTGAGCCTTATCACAGTGCCGCAGCCGATGCCCGATTCGACCAGGCACTGTCCCTGCATCTGCCGGGCGCGGTGCTTCATGCTCGACATGCCGTGGCCGCGGTCGAGCTTGCCGTCGAGCTCCATCGGGATGCCTTTGCCGTTGTCCTGCACCGACAGGCTGAACTGCTGCTCGGTCACCGCGCAGCGCACGGTGCACTGCGAAGCCTCGCTGTGCTTGATGATGTTGCTGACCGCCTCTCGCAGGATGCGCGTGGTCTGCACGAAGCCGCGCGCCGGCAGCAGCTGCTCGGTCTCGTCGGCCGGGCCGCGCCAGTCGGTCTCGATGTTGGCCTGTCCGAGCCGCATCACGGTCTCGGCACGCCAGTCGGCCAGCGCATCGGCCAGCCGCATTGGCCGGCCGGTGAGGCCGCGCACCGACAGCCGCATTTCCTCTAGCGCTTCGCGCGCCAGCGTCGAGATGCGCTCCGAGTCGCTGGTGTGCACGATCGTCAGCAGCTTGGCGCCCAGGTCGTCGTGCAGGTCGCCGGCGATGCGCTTGCGTTCCTTCTCCGTCACCTGCTCGACGCGCAGTTCGGCCAGCTGCGCGAAGTTGCGCTCGATTTCGGTGGTGATTTCCTGCACGCGCACCTCCAGGCTGCTGCGGCCGGCCTCGGCGGCCTGCAGTGCACTGGCGAAGTTGTGCAGCAGCCGCAAGCCGGCCAGCAGCAGGCACAGCGGCCCGACCAGTCTCATCCACGCTGGCGGGCCGGCGATGGGCCCGAGCGCGACGCCTAGTTGGTGCACCAGGTCGAGCCCGACCGCCGCGCCGCCCACGCACAGGATCGCCAGCATCGGCCAGAAGTCCGGGCGGCGCGCCCGCCACGTCAGCCACAGGTACAACGCGGCGGCCAGCAGTGCCTCGCCGGCCAGCAGCACGGACCATGCGCGCGCCGCCTCGAACAACCCATCGGGGCCGGCCAGCCACAAGCTCCCTGGCAACGCCAGACATTGAAGGCACAGCGCGAGCGGCACGCCGCGCAACGCCCGTCGCGCGTAACGCAGCAGAAACATCACGCCCAGCGCCAGCAACACGGCCCAGCCGGTGCACACCAGCACTTCCACCAGCGCGTCCCCGAGCGCCGTCGTCAGTGGCGCACCGCTCCACCACAGGCGCGCCGACATCAGCGCCGAGCCGACCGACAGCGCGCCAAACCACCCCAAATAGGGTTCGCTGCGGTTTTGCCAACCCAGCGCGCCCAGCAGCCCGCTGACGACCAGCAGCGCCACGCCGACGAGCTGCACCGCCGTGACGTTCCAGTAGAGCCGCGCCGAGTAGGTGGCGGCAAGGTCTGCCTGCGGGCCGATCAGCAGTGCCGACAAGCCGCCGGCGCGTTGCCGGGTGGCCACGCGCGGCAACGCGCTGCCCTGCACGCGCAAGTCCAACAGATTGCCTTGCGGCTTGAGCCAGGCTGCTGGCAGCGTGATCAGCTCCGGCCGGTCGCAGTGACGTGCGCGCGGGTCGACCGCATCGGCGCTGCGGTGGATGCGCTGACCGTTGAGGTCGACCTCGACCGAGCTGCAGGCGCGCTCGATGTACAGCGCGAGCAAATCGCGCGGCGCCGTACCGGCCGGCAGGTCGAAGCGGGTGCGGTACCACACGCCGTCGCTCTGGCCGGGTGGGCCGCGCGACCAGTCGTCGGGCAGTGTCACGGTGGACGTCGAGGCGTCGGCGGGAAAGCGGTCGGCCGCACCCTGCACGGCCAGGGCCCGATCGATGCGCAAAACGGCGACGGTTTGCGCTTGCGCATCGACCACCCAAAGCGCGCACAACAGCGCCAGCGTCGCGCAGCCCTGGCGTCGCGCTGCCAGCACCAGCACATCGACGCTGCGGCGCGCCAGCCTCGCCCAGCCGGTGCCCCGCAGACTTCGGGCGACTCCGGCGAGGCCAGCAAGGAGAAGGGGAACCATGCTGGCCATCGCCGGCGGATTGTGCAGGATCAATGCGTCTTCGAGGGGTGTCGAAAACAGCGCCGACGTGGCGCAGTCCGCGCTTTGCGAGCCTGCACTCGCAGCGCCGGCGGTGCGGGGTTGCGGCGACAATTGAAGCTCCTCTTCCGACTGCACACCGTGATTCTTCGCCATGCCTTTCTGCCTGCCGACAACCTGCGGCTTGCCCACCTCTGCGGCAGCCTGGACGCGCATTTGCGCAGCATCGAGGTGGCACTGTCGGTCCGCATCTCGCGGCGCAACGAGACCTTCCGCGTCGACGGCGCCAAGCTGCCGGCCGGGCAGGCGATGCGCCTGCTGCACATGTTGTACGAGCGCGCCGGGCGGCCGATCGCGGGCGAACAGGTGCAACTCGCCATCGTCGAAGTGCTGCACGAATCGCAGCCTGCCAGAACGGCAGCGCGGCAGGAAGCCGAGCCGGTCGCGCCCGATCTGGCGTTGCGCACGCGCCGCGCCGACCTGGCCGGACGCACGCCGAACCAGCTGACTTACCTGCGCAATATTTTGTCGCACGACATCACGTTCGGCATCGGTCCGGCGGGCCCGGAGCGGCCCGACCAGCGGCCCTACCTGGAGTACGGCGTCCAGCCCGGCTCGGTCGTCCTGGACCACGTGGCTGTGGTCAACCAGAGCGACGTCCCCCTGACCCTCGCGGTGTACCCCGGCGACGCCATCAACTCCGAGGGCGGTGGCCTCGACATCACCCAACGCGCCCAGCGCAACCAGGACCTGGGCTCCTGGGTCACCCTGGGCAGAGCCGTCGCAAGCAGTACGCCCGACCCCACCAGCCGATCGCAGACCACGGTCACCGTGCCGCCGCAGAGCGCCCGAACCGGTCGCGGCACCGTCATCGTGCCGGTGCGGATAGCCGTCCCCGCGGATGCCGGTCCCGGTGACCACGTCGGCGGCATCGCCACCGCGCTGCTGAGCCGTGGAGCCAACCCGACGTCGCAGAACATCGACCTCGAGCAGCGCGTCGTCACCCGGGCACACGCGATCATCGATCGATGCGGCGATCGCCTCGACGTCACCGCTGCCCGCATCGCTGCCGTCGATCCTGCCGTCCAACTGGCCCGCGGCTGGTCGATCACCCGGCGAGCCGACGGCACGGTCGTCCGCTCGGTCGACGATCTTGCTGTCGATGACACGATCACCACTGCGCTCGCCGACGGCGCAGTCACCAGCACCGTGACCGCAACGACTCACATCTCGAGCAGCAGCAACAGCTCCGATGACACACGCAACCGAAGGACCGACCCATGACTGACGAACCCACCCTCGGCTACGCGAATGCACTCGCCGAACTCGACTCGATCCTGCGCGAACTCGAAGGATCCGATGTCGACGTCGACCACCTGGCCGATCGAGTCGCACGCGCTTCGGAACTGATCACGCTGTGCCGCTCGAAGATCTCCGCGGCCCAATTGCGCATCGAACAGGTCACCGCCGACCTCGACGCCATCGCGGACCCCGTCTGACCGAAATTGAACCCATGTGTCCGAGGGGTCCGACCCCTCGGTTTCATTTCGGTCAGTCCACTCGGGGCTGCCAGATGGCGGTATGGAACGCACTCCACACCGCGACGCCGTTGGCGGTCACTTCCACGTCGAGATCGACGAACCGGTGCCCTTTGCGTTCGTACTCGGCGGCAACTTGCCCCCGAACCGCCAACGAGTCGCCGTCGCGCACGAGGCCACGATGGTGGGCCCTCGTGCCGACATGAATCCACGGCCCCAGCTCGACGTTGAGGTGGAGCACCGAGTTGGCCTGGCGAGCCAGGAATCCCGGGTGGCACACGGCACCGCCGTTGTACAACTCGTGCTCGTCGCGCACCTCTGCCAGGTACACCGCTGCCGGCTCACGCCGGAACGAGAATTCGAGCGTGCCCAACGCTGTGCCCTGGGCAAGCAGCGCTGCGGTCACCAGTGGCACCGGGTCGGGTCGAGGAGCTGTCGGTACCTCGACGACCGGTGGCAGCGAATCGTCGAGCGACGCCGTGCCAGTGGCACGCACCGTGCCGTCGGGCCCGCGACGGCGACTCGTTGGCGGTTCGGGGGCAA
>ENA-OFCX01000894-OFCX01000894.1-metagenomes-genome-assembly--contig:-NODE-894-length-13539-cov-3.209285_pt1 | contig 13539 bp, 10 predicted proteins | sample MGYA00153384_OFCX01 | MGnify analysis MGYA00153384
GCGGCGAACGCGATTCGAGTCAATTCGTAGCAGGCCAGAGGTAGCTCCCGCTCCACAAGCATTCGCACCATCCCAAGTGCATGCCTGCGCAACGCAAACGGGTCTTTGTCCCCTGTCGGCAGATTACCGATGCCGAACATACCGACCAGCGTTTCCAGCTTGTCGGCCAGCGCCAACACGATACCGGTCTCGTTGCGTGGCAAGGCATCGCCTGCAAAACGCGGTTTGTAATGGTCTTCAATGGCCTGGGCGATCTCTTCGCTTAGACCATCGTGGCGAGCGTAGTAAGCGCCCATGACGCCCTGCAGTTCGGGAAACTCGCCCACCATGTCGGTCAACAGGTCGGTCTTGGCAAGCCGCGCTGCCGTGTCCGCGCTCTGCGCCAGCGCATCTCCACCAAGCTGCTGACCGATAGCCCTGGCAATCGCGCGCACACGCTGCATGCGCTCGCCTTGGGTGCCCAGCTTGTTGTGGTAGACGACCTTGGCGAGCCCTGCCACGCGCGATTCCAGCGTCTTCTTGCGGTCCTGGTCAAAGAAAAATTTCGCGTCGGCCAGGCGCGGCCGGATAACCCGCTCGTTGCCACCAATCACCGCGCTCGCATCGTCCGGGCTGATATTGCTGACAACCAGAAATTTATTTGTCAGCTTCCCGACCCCATCCAGCAGTGGAAAATATTTCTGGTTGGCTTTCATCGTGAGGATCAGGCATTCGGGCGGCACGGCCAGGAACTCGGGCTCGAATTGCGCCAGCAGCACGTTGGGCCGCTCGACAAGGGCCGTGACTTCGTCGAGCAGCGCGTCGTCGTCGGCAAATTTCAAGCCTTGCGATTCAGCCGCTGCAAGCAGTTGGCGCAAAACTTCAGCGCGGCGATCGGTGAAGCTGGCGATCACCGCGCCCTCGTCACGCAATTGCTGCGCGTAGCTGTCGGCAGACCCGATCGTCAGCGTCGGCGTGGCGGCCTCGAAGCGGTGGCCTTGGGTGGTGCGACCAGATTCCAGACCCAGTGCGCTGACCTTCACCACCTGGTCGCCATGCAACGCCACCAGGCCATGTGCCGGGCGCACAAAGCTGACGCTGCGCCAGCCGTCGGCCAGCTGGTATTGCATCACTTTCGGGATCGGCAATGCCGCCAGCGCGGCCGTCAGTGCGCGCTGCAGGCCGGCCGCCAGTTGCACGCCGGCAGCCACGCCGTCCAGGAACAGCGCTTCGGCTTTGCCGTCGACTTGACGGCGCAGGCGTGGCACGGCGCTGGCGTCTTCACCCAGCGCGGCCAGTTTCTTCAGCAGCACCGGGGTGGCGCCGCCGTCGGCACCCAGACCCACCGCCACGGGCATCAGCTTGTGCAACACCGGCTTGTCGAGCGCGGCAGCCCGCACGGCACTGATGTGCGCGGCCAGGCGGCGCGGCGACGCGAACACTATCAGCACCGATGCGTCACCGGCCAATCCCTGCACCCGCAAGTCACGCAACAACTCCCGGCCAAACGCTTCCCCCAGCCTCTTCAAGGCCTTGGGCGGCAGCTCTTCAACGAACAGCTCGACCAGCAAATTCTGTGCGGCAGTCATCGCTAAGTCCGCCCGGCCACCCGAAAGGCCCAGCGCGCCCCCTCGGGAGACAGCGAACGAAGTGCGCTTGGGGGCTTCATGCAGCCGCTTTCTTGCCGATGTGGGCCAACACCTCGTCGGCCCAGGCCCTGGGCGCCATCGGGAAACCCAGCCGCGCGCGGCTGTCCAGGTAGCTGGCGGCCACGCTGCGCGCCAGGTTGCGGATGCGCCCGATGTAGGCCGCGCGCTCGGTGACGCTGATGGCGCCGCGCGCGTCCAGCAGGTTGAAACTGTGGCCGGCCTTCAGCAGCTGTTCATAGGCCGGCAGGGCCAGGTGTTGGTCCATCAGGTGCTTGCTCTGGCGCTCGTGCGCGGCGAAGGCGGCGAACAGGAAGTCGACATCGCTGTGCTCGAAGTTGTAGGTGCTCTGCTCGACCTCGTTCTGGTGGTAGACATCGCGATACGTCAATGGGCCCCCAGGCTCGCCATTGCTTGACTCGCCAGCTCCCAAAGGGGCTGCGCCGCCTTGGGGGCGGCCCGGCGCCGGCGCGCCACCCGTCCACACCAGGTCATAGACGTCGTCCACGCCTTGCAGGTACATCGCCAGGCGCTCCAGACCGTAAGTGATTTCGCCCGTGATGGGCTTGCAGTCGATACCGCCGACCTGCTGGAAGTAGGTGAACTGCGTGACTTCCATGCCATTCAACCAGACCTCCCAGCCCAGGCCCCAGCAGCCCAGAGTCGGGTTCTCCCAGTCGTCTTCGACAAAGCGCACGTCATTGGCCTTGAGGTCGAAGCCCAGCGCCGTGAGGCTGCCCAGGTACAGCTCCAGGATGTCTGCCGGCGCCGGTTTCAGCACCACCTGGTACTGGTAGTAATGCTGCAGGCGGTTGGGGTTGTGGCCGTAGCGGCCGTCTTTGGGCCGGCGACTGGGCTGCACGTAGGCGGCCTTCCAGGGCTCGGGGCCCAGCGCACGCAGGAAGGTGGCGGTGTGGCTGGTGCCCGCGCCCACTTCCATGTCGTAGGGCTGCAGCAGCGCGCAGCCCTGGTCGGCCCAGTAGGTTTGCAGCGTGAGGATGATCTCTTGAAAACTCAGCATGGGATCTGCGCGTTGGACCACCGAAGTTTACGGGTGCGGGTGGTGTTGTCTGCGGTCGTTGCCAGCGGTCGTTGACAGCAATGAGGTGCCGGCGGCGATGTCTGGGTCATCACCTGCGGCGCTTGCGCCCAATCACCACGCACACCACCAACGAAAGCACCACCAGCGGCCACAACCCGGCGCGCCCCGCCCACCAGGCAAACGGCGTGATGCCGCTACGGCCTTCGACCTGCGCTTGCAGCACACCCTGCGTGTGGCGTGGCAGTTCGGCCAGCACCTGCCCCTGGTGGTCGATGACCGCGGTGGCGCCGGTGTTGGTGGCGCGAATCATCGGCCGCTGAAATTCAAGCGTGCGAAAGCGCGAGATGTGGCGGTGCTGGTCGATGGCGATGGTGTTGCCGAACCAGCCGATGTTGCTGACATTGGCAAACACCGTGGGCGCCAGTGCAGGAACCGCGAACCGCCGCGCCAGCTCTTCGCCAAACAGGTCCTCGTAGCAAATGTTGGGGGCCACGCGCTGCGCACCCACTGCGAACGACGGCGGGTTGAGCACGCCGCGCGAGAAGTCGCCCAGCGGGATGTTCATCATCCGCGTGAACCAGCGAAAGCCGGTAGGGATGAACTCGCCGAACGGCACCAAGTGCTGTTTGTCATAGCGGTAAGACGCCGCAGGCGGCGCGGCCTGTGCGGCCTGCTCCGACAGGCCGACCACCGAATTGGTATAGCCGGTGTCGAAGTCGCCCAGAGGCACACCCACCAGCGCCGCGCGGCCCGGCTTGCTGAAGTGCGCCTGCAGGGCGGCCCAATAGCCGGGCGCAAAACCTTCCAGTTGCCCCGGCAACAAAGGCACGGCGGTTTCTGGCGTGACAGCCAGGTCGACGCGCGCCCCCGTCAGTTCGCGCGCCACCCAGGCCAGCGTGCCGGGCAACCGTTCAGCAGCAAATTTTTCGTCCTGGCGCACGTTGGGCTGAAGCAGCGCCACGCTGAAGCTGCCGGTGGTTTGTGTGAATGACACGGGCCCGGCCAGCCCGGGCAGCATCACCACCACCCCCACCGCTACACCCACGGCGGCGCGCCGGCTGGCAGTTATGCCTCTCGCCCCGGCCCCCAGCCCGGCCCATAAAGCTGCGGCCCAGGCCATGACGACACCCACGCCGTACACACCCAGCCAGGGCGCCAGGGCGGACAGCGGGCCGTCGACCTGTGAGTAACCCGCAGCCAGCCACGGGAAGCCGGTGAAGATGACGGCGCGCGCCCACTCGGCCAACAACCACAGCGCGGCGAACAGCAGCGCGTCGGCCCCAGCATGGCCGCTGCGCCACCTGGCATACAGGGCGCAGGCAGCAGCCAGGTACAGCGACAGGGCGGCACACAGCGCCAACACGGCGGCGGCGGCCAACGGCGCGGGCAGGCCGCCGTAGTGGTGCAGACTGATGAACAACCACCACACCCCCGCCACCAACCAGGCCGTGCCGTAACACCAGCCCAGCATGGCCGCGCGGCCGGGGGCGGCGCGGCCCAGGCGCCACACCAGCAGCGTCAACGTCACCAGCGGCAGCGGCCAGGCGGCGGTGTGCACAAAGGCCAGCGTTTGCGCCGCGCCCAGCAGCGCCACACCCAGCGCTTCAGCCCAACCCGCCAGGCGGGTTCGGGTGGCTGCGGGCCTGCCCACTGCAGGCGCGCTCAATCGACGTCGCCGCCTTCGGCCGTGGTGGGCGGCACCACGATGCGCGCCACGCGAAACCAGCGTACCGCGCCGCCGCGCGTCAGCATCACGGCAAATCGCAGGCCGGCCAGTTCCACCGCCTCGCCGCGGCGTGGCACGCGGCCGAATTCGTGCGCCAACAGGCCGCCGATGGTGTCGAAATCAGCTTCGGGCAGCTGCGTGTCGAAGGCCTGGTTGACGGCCGGGATGGTGACGTCGCCGGCGACACGGTGGCTGCCGTCGGCCAGCGTGTAGATGCCACTTTCCTGGGCTCGTTCGTCGAATTCGTCCTCGATCTCGCCGACGATTTCTTCCAGCACGTCCTCGATGGTCAGCAGCCCGGCCGTGGTGCCGAACTCGTCGATGACGATGGCCAGGTGGTTGCGGTTGCTGCGAAAGTCGCGCAGCAACTCGTTCAAGCCCTTGCTTTCGGGCACAAAGACCGCCGGTCGCAGCAGCGTGCGCAGGTTCAGCTCGGGCGCACGTTGCAGTTTCAGCAGGTCCTTGGCCATCAGGATGCCGATGACGTTGTCTCGCGCGCCATCAAACACCGGGAAACGTGAATGCGCGGTGTCGATCACCGCAGCCAGCAGCTCGTCGTAGTCGGCGTCGATGTCCAGCAGGTCCATGCGCGGCGTGGGCACCATCACGTCGCCAGCGGTCATGTCGGCCATGCGCAACACGCCCTCGAGCATCAGGCGCGACTCGGGCTCGATGAGTTCACGCAACTCGGCCGTGGCCAGGGTGCGGATCAGCTCGGCCTTGCTGTCGGGCCCGGGCGAGATGAACTCGACCAGGCGTTCGAAGAAGGTTCGCTTGTCTTGAAGCGGGGTTCGGTCCGCACCCGCGTGGCTGGCGCGTACGGACCGGGGAGGCTGGGGTTCTGACACGAAGCGGTGTCGGAAGTCGTGGGGTGGCGAGAATAACCGAGCGCATTGGCTGGGCGCGCCTGCTCGACGTGTCGGGTTGATGTGTCGTGCCGGCGTGTCGTGCCGGCGTGTCGGGTCGGCCCCATAGCGCAGGCACAATCCGCGCCTTCCTGCGTTTTGCTGCGCGTCCCGCCGGGCACCGTGGCAACCATCCCTCATGCAAGATTTCGCGCTTTCCAGCCTGTGGCGTTTGCGGCTGCCCATCGGGGCCATGGCCGCCGTCATCGTGCTGTCCAACTTGCTAGTGCAGCACCCCATCAACGCCTGGTTGACCTGGGGTGCCTTCAGCTACCCGCTGGTGTTTCTGGTCACCGATCTGACCAACCGCGCACTGGGGCCGCAGGCTGCGCGCCGCGTGGCCTGGGTCGGTTTTGCGGTGGCGGTGGCGGTGTCGCTGGGGCTGGCACCCTGGCGCATCGCGCTGGCGTCAGGCGCGGCTTTCATCGTGTCGCAGATCCTGGACATCGCCGTGTTCAACCGCTGGCGCCAGCAAAGCTGGTGGAAGGCGCCGCTGATCGGGTCGTTGGTGGCGTCCACGGTAGACACGGCCGTATTCTTTTTCCTGGCCTTTGCCGGCAGCGACATGGACTGGCTGATGCTGGCCACCGGCGACTTGGCCGTCAAGGCCCTGATGGCCGCGCTGCTGCTTGCGCCCTACCGCGCTTTGTTGCCCCTGATGGGCACTTGGGCGCCCACCCCACCGCCAAAGGCCACACCATGTCGTTGATACCCGCCACCATCCTCACCGGCTTTCTGGGCTCGGGCAAGACCACCTTGCTCAAGCGCGTGCTGACCGAGAGCCACGGCCACAAGATCGCCATCATCGAAAACGAGTTCGGTGAAGAAAACATCGACAACGACATCCTGGTGGCCGACCGCAACGAGCGAGTCATCCAGATGAGCAATGGCTGTATCTGCTGCACCATTCGCGAGGATCTGCGCGCCACGTTGGCCGACCTTGCCGAGAAAAAACGCAAGGGCGAACTCGACTTCGACCGGGTGGTGATCGAGACCACCGGCCTGGCTGACCCCGGCCCTGTGGCACAGACCTTCTTCATGGACGACGAGATTGCCGGGAGCTACCTGCTCGATTCCATTCTGACGCTGGTGGACGCCAAGCACGCCGGGGCGCAACTGGACACTCGCCAGGAAGCGCGCCGCCAAGTGGGGTTCGCCGACCGCATCTTCATCAGCAAGACCGACCTGGTGGAGCCTGCTGCGGTGAACGCGCTGATGCACCGGCTCAAGCACATGAACCCGCGGGCGCCGCAGAAAGCCGTGCACTTTGGCGAGGTGGCCCTTGCCGAAGTGTTCGACCTGAAGGGCTTCAACCTCAACGCCAAGCTCGATATCGACCCGGATTTCCTTAGCGCAGATGACGGCCACGGCCACGGCGGCGACAAGACTGAGCGCAAGAATGGCCACAAGAGCGAGCAGATCGCTGCGCACGGCGACGACCCGCACCACGTGCACGACGAACATTGCGACCACCCGCACCACCACGCCCACGACGACGACGTGAAGTCGTTCGTGTTCCGCAGCAAGCGCGCCTTCAACCCGGCCAAACTGGAGGATTTCCTGGGCGCCATCGTGCAGGTTTACGGCCCCAAGATGCTGCGCTACAAGGGCGTGCTGTTCATGAAGGGCAGCGACCGCAAGGTGATCTTCCAGGGCGTGCACCAGCTGATGGGCAGCGATCTGGGCCCGAAGTGGGCGCCCGGCGAAGAAAAGAGCAGCAAGATGGTGTTCATCGGCATCGACATGCCCAAGGACGTGCTGCTGCAAGGCATGGAACAGTGCCTGGTGTGACGGTGCCGCAGCCTTGGGCACAAGCCGGCACGGCCAGAGCAGTGCCGTCGCTACAATCCGCGCGCTTTGAAGGACGGCCCTATTCCCGCGGCGCAATATTCCCGGGCGGCCATGTCAGCCACCGTGTGCCCCGACGGGCAAGGAGAATTCCGTGACCAAGCCCAAGGCCAAGGCCCCCGCCGCCAAGCCCGCGGTCAGGAGCGCCGAGCCCGCCGCAGCCGCGCCGGCCGCAAAGGTTGGAAAGACCGCAATGGCCGCATCAGCCGCGCAAGACGCAACCAAACCCGTTGCCAAGAAAGCCGCCACCCCAGTGGCAAAGGCGGTTTCCAAACCGATCAACAAGCCGGCCAGCAAACCAGCCGCCAAGTCAACCCCAAAATCTGTCGCCAAACCCGTGCCCCCTACCGTTTTGAAGACCCCCCCCGCCGTGGCGCCGACCCCCGCCGCCAAGGCTGCAGCGAAACCAGCCGCAAGCCCTGCAGCCAGCACGGCCGCCGCGGCCGCTGTGGCCGCTGTGGCCACGGCGGCGACCCCTGCGGCGGCCAAGTCCGCCGTGGCAGCGCCCAAGCCGGCCAAGTCGCCGTCGCGTTCATCCACACGAGGCCTGCCCGTCGTTGCGCCTGCGTCGCCGCCGTCCAACCGCTTCACCGACCGCTTCGCCCCGGCCCGCCACGTCAAGGCGCCCGACCCCATCGAGGTGCAGAAATCGTCCTACAAGGCTGACCCCAAGCTGGTCAACGCCTGGAAATCCAAGCCCGGCCGCGAGCTGACTGTGCCCGAACTGCTGGCCATGCCCGACAGCGAGTACCTGAACGAAAAGCAGGTGGAGTTCTTCCGCGCCTTGCTGCGCGGCCAGCGCGACGAGCTGCTGTCCAACGCCGGCGAAACCACCGAGCACCTGCGCGAAGACACCACCATCGTGCCCGACCCGGCCGACCGCGCCACCATCGAGGAAGAACACGCGCTGGAGTTGCGCACCCGCGACCGCGAGCGCAAGCTGTTGAAGAAGATTTCGCAGTCACTCATTCGGCTGGACAGCAACGAATACGGCTTTTGCGACGAAACCGGCGAGCCCATCGGCCTGAACCGCCTGCTGGCCCGCCCCACGGCCACGCTGTCGCTTGAGGCTCAGCAGCGTCGGGAGCTGAAGCAGAAGATGTTCGGCGACTGAGTCCTGGCTGGCACTTTCATCTGGCCGACATATTGCAGCGCCATGGCTGACAACGACAAGAGCGAGAGCTTCTTCCGCAAGGTGGTGCGCTTCGTTGCGAACCCGGCCACCGACTGGACCGAGATCAGCACGCGCCAGGAGGACACGCGCGAACTGGACCTGGAGAAGTCCGAGCTCAAGGCCATGATCGAGCGCAAGCGTCGTAACGACTTCGTGCGCAAACGTGAATTCGACATGCTGCGCCAGGTGCGACGCGAAGGCTTGTCGCCCGAGCAGCTGGCCGCGCTGGGCGGCAGCTCGCGGCTGGACGACTCCGAGGCGCGCAACCCCGAGAGCAAAGCCTTCCGGCCCGATGGCGTGAAGGAAAAGATCGACGAGATCGAACAGCAGATGGTGGGCGACGGCTTCTCCAGCACCAGCCGCCGGGGGGCGGCCAGCACGATGGCCGCGCCGATGATCCGCGAGCTGCCCCGCTTGCCAGACACCTTCGCCAGCAGCGGCGCGGCAACCGCCCCGACCACGTTGTCACCGCTCGACTTGGCCCCGGCAGCCGCGCCGTCGCCGGTGCAGATGTTGTCCACCGGCCTGCCGCCGTTGGCCCCTGCCGCCGTCGGGTCGTTCGGCAGTCCGCCTCACAGCAGCGGCGATGCCCACCGGTTCAACAGCCCGTCCGCGCTGGAAGTCAGCGACGTGCTGCACGACCCCGAACTCGACGAGGCCGTGATCGCCTTCGCCAACGCTGACTTCACGCAGTGTGAAGACGCGTTGAACAAGCTGACTGCCAAAGACGGCAGCCGCGCCCAGCATGCCGAGACGTGGTTGGTGTTGTTCGACCTGTACCGCGCCACTGGCCAGCAGCAGCGCTTTGAGAGCCTGGCCATGGACTACGCGCAGCAGTTCGGCTGGTCGGCGCCGCAGTGGTATTCACTGCCGAGGCTGGTGGCCGACGCCGCGGCTGAAGAACCCATGTTGACTGCCGGCCAGGCCAGCCACGGCAGCAGCACCGAGGTTGGCTGGATCTGCCCCGCGCATCTGGACATTGAAGCCGTCGGCCGGCTGCGGTCGCAGGCCCTGCAGCTTCCGTTGCCTTGGGTGTTCGACTGGGGACAGCTGGTGCGCATCGACGCCGAGGCAGCGATGCAGCTGTCGATGCTGTTCCGCCTGTGGGGCGGGCAAGCGCTTGAAATGCGCTGGCTGGCTGGCAACCGCCTTTTCGCCACGCTGCACGATGCTGCGCCCACGGGCGTGCGTGATGCCGACCCCGCTTTCTGGTTGACCCGGCTGGACGCGCTGCGCCTGGCGAACCGGGCCGATCAGTTCGACGAAGCCGCCCTCGACTACTGCGTCACCTACGAGGTCTCGCCGCCTTCATGGGAACCGGCCCGCTGCAAGGTCACGATCAGCAACCCGGGCCTGTCCACGCGCACGCCCGCGCTGTCGATGATCCGCGAGGTATCCACCAGCTTTATGGAATCCGGTCCGGCCGACGAGGGTGTGGATGGCGTGGAGATGGCGCACGTCGAACTGTCGGGTCAGTTGGTGGGTGACATCGCCGCAACGCTGGTCAAGCTGAACAACGAATTGGGCAACGCACCAGTCGTCAGTGTGTCGTGTGCGCGCCTGATCCGGGTGGACTTCATTGCGGCGGGCGATTTGCTGAACTGGGTGCTGTCCAAGCGAACCGAAAGCCGCAGCGTGCATTTTGTGGACACCCACCGTCTGATCGCGTTGTTCTTTGGGGCCATGGGGATCAACGAACATGCCAAAGTGCAGGTTCGAAAAGTATGAAATGGCGCCCCCAGGCTTGTCGAAGCGGCTTTACCACCCCCCGGGGGGCTCACGCAGCGGTCTGGCAGAGCCGGTTCCGCGAGTGGCCCTGACTGGACCACCGCACTGACCTCATGGAAACTTATCACGGCACCACCATCCTCAGCGTTAGGCGCGGACCCCTCGTGGCCCTGGGCGGTGACGGCCAGGTAACCTTGGGCAATATCGTCGTCAAGTCCAGTGCGCGCAAGGTGCGCAAACTGCACCGCGAACAGGTTCTGGCGGGTTTTGCCGGCGCCACGGCCGATGCCTTCACCTTGTTCGAACGCTTCGAGGCCAAGCTGGAAAAACACCAGGGTCACTTGCAGCGCGCGGCCATCGAACTCACGAAAGACTGGCGCACCGACCGCGTGCTGCGCCGGCTTGAAGCCATGCTGGCCGTGGCCGACCGCGAATGCTCACTCATCATCACCGGCAATGGCGATGTGTTGGAGCCCGAATTCGGCATCGTGGCCATCGGCTCCGGCGGCGCTTTTGCGCAGGCCGCCGCCAGGGCGCTGCTGGAACATACCGAGATGACGCCTGCGCAGATCGTCAAGCGTTCGCTGGAAATTGCGGGCGACCTGTGCATTTACACCAACCAGCACCACACGATTGAGGTGTTGGTTTGAGCCCGGGGCCGAGCGGCGGGCCGCCCCAAGCCGGCCCGCACCCCACGGGGGATCGATCGTTGTGCGCCCCCGACGAGGCACTTGAGTGAGCATGACACCGCAAGAAATTGTTTCAGAGCTGGATCGCCACATCGTCGGCCAGCACGCAGCCAAGCGGGCCGTGGCGATCGCGCTGCGCAATCGCTGGCGCCGCCAGCAGGTCGAGCCTGGGCTGCGCGCAGAAATCACACCGAAGAACATCCTGATGATCGGCCCGACCGGCGTGGGCAAGACTGAAATCGCGCGCCGCCTGGCGCGTTTGGCCGACGCACCTTTCATCAAGGTGGAAGCCACCAAGTTCACCGAGGTGGGCTACGTGGGCAAGGACGTGGACACCATCATCCGCGACCTGATGGAAGTGGCGGTGAAAGAAGAACGCGAACGACAGATGCGCCGCAAGCGCGCGCTGGCCGAAGACGCCGCCGAAGAGCGTGTGCTGGACATTCTGGTGCCGCCGCCGCGCGACGTGCGCCCGGCCGTCGCCAGCGCCGAGCCGGCCAGCCCCGACAACACCGCCCGTCAGGTGATGCGCAAGCGCCTGCGCGAAGGATTGCTGGACGACAAGGAGATCGAGATCGACGTGGCCGAGGCCAAGCCCTCATTTGAGATCATGAGCCCGCAAGGTGTACCGGGCATGGAAGAGATGGCCGAACAGCTCAAGGGCCTGTTCAGCCAGATGGGCCAAAACCGGCGCCAGACGCGCAAGCTCGGCATCGGCGTGGCTATGAAGATGCTGGTCGACGAAGAAGCCACCAAGCTCGTCAACGAAGACGACATTCGCGCGGCCGCGGTGGCGCAGGCTGAAGGCAGCGGCATCGTCTTCATCGACGAGATCGACAAGGTGGCTTCGCGCAGCGACCACGGCGGCGCCGAGGTCAGCCGCCAGGGCGTGCAGCGCGATTTGCTGCCGCTGGTGGAAGGCACGGCAGTACACACCAAGTACGGCATCGTCAAGACCGACCACATCCTGTTCATCGCCAGCGGCGCCTTCCACCTGGCCAAGCCCAGCGACCTGATTCCCGAGTTGCAGGGTCGATTCCCTATCCGTGTCGAACTCGGCTCGCTCAGCGTCGATGACTTCGAGGCCATCCTCACCAGCACCCACGCCAGCCTGGTGCGCCAGTATCAGGCCCTGTTGGCCACCGAGGGCGTCACACTGGACATCACCCCCGAAGCCGTGCGCCGCCTGGCCGAGATTGCTTTTGACGTGAACGAGCGCACCGAGAACATCGGCGCCCGCCGTCTGGCCACGGTGATGGAACGCCTGCTTGACGAGATCAGTTTCGACGCCCCCAACCGCAGTGGTCAGACCGTGGTGCTGGATGCGGACGTGGTGAACGCGCGGCTGGCTGAGTTGTCGAAAAACGAAGACCTGTCCCGGTTCATTTTGTAAGAGGCACTGCACTGCATGCCTGCGTGCCAGCTGGGCTGCGCCGGCGCAGCCTGAACCGCAGGCCGGCAGCGCGCCGTGCGGCGACAATCTGCGCATGCTGACCCCTGCCTACACGGCCCCCGCCCGCTTCGACGACCCAGCCGCCGCGCTGCATCTGGTGCGCCACATCTACGACACCAGCGTGACCCACTTGCGCGACACGCTGCGGCGCTTCGTGGCCGGCGACACATTGGCTGACCGCGTGCGGGCTTGCTACCCGTTTGTGCGCATCCACACCGATACCGTATCCCGCAAGCTGCAAGAAGCCATTGACGCAGCGCAATTGAGCTATGGCTTTGTCGCAGGCCCAGGCCGGTTTGAAACCACCCTTACCCGGCCCGACCTGTACAGTACCTATTACCTGGAGCAGTTCACACTGCTGCTGCAAAACCACGGCGTTGAGCTTGAAGTGGGCACCAGCACCCAGCCCATCCCGGTTCACTTTTCATTCGCCGAGCATGACCACATTGAAGGCAACCTGAGCACTGAGCGCCGCACGCTGATGCGGGACGTGTTTGACCTGCCCGACCTGGCCGCCATGGACGACGGTATTGCCAACGGCACTTGGGAGGCTCGCCCTGGCGAGGCGCAGCCACTGGCCCTGTTCACCGCTGCACGCGTGGACTACTCGCTGCAACGCCTGCGCCACTACACCGGCACGGCACCCGACTGGTTTCAGAACTTCGTGCTGTTCACCAACTACCAGTTTTACATCGACGAGTTTGTGCGCTTGGGCCACGAGGAAATGCATAACCCGGTCAGCGAATACATCGCGTTTGTGGAGCCTGGAAACGTGATCACGCGCCGTGCTGGCCTGTCGGCTTTGCCCACCGACAGCCTCGGCCGCGCCGCGCCACGCCTGCCCCAAATGCCCGCCTACCACCTGATGCGCGCTGACCACAGTGGCATCACCATGGTCAACATCGGTGTGGGCCCGGCCAATGCCAAAACCATCACCGACCACATTGCCGTGCTGCGCCCCCATGCCTGGCTCATGCTGGGCCACTGCGCCGGCTTGCGCAACAGCCAGCAATTGGGCGACTACGTGCTGGCTCACGCCTATGTGCGTGAAGACCATGTGCTGGACGCAGAGCTGCCCTTGTGGGTGCCCATTCCCGCACTGGCCGAAATTCAGGTGGCACTAGAGCAGGCTGTGCAAGACATCACCCAGTGCCAGGGCGCCGAGTTGAAACGCATCATGCGCACCGGCACCGTGGCCAGCACCGACAACCGCAACTGGGAGCTGCTGCCTGGTAACCAGCCCCAGCGCCGCTTTAGCCAGAGCCGCGCGGTGGCGCTCGACATGGAAAGTGCCACCATCGCCGCCAACGGCTTTCGTTTCCGCGTGCCCTACGGCACCTTGCTGTGAG
>ENA-OFCX01000896-OFCX01000896.1-metagenomes-genome-assembly--contig:-NODE-896-length-13515-cov-5.487667_pt1 | contig 13515 bp, 12 predicted proteins | sample MGYA00153384_OFCX01 | MGnify analysis MGYA00153384
GAAGAAGCCCCACGCAAACCCCTCGTCTGCCGTCATCGCACGCCCAGTAAACAAAAGCTCTGCCGCGCGGCCCTGCCCAATCACGCGCGGCAGCAAAGCGCACGCGCCCATGTCCGCGCCAGCAAGGCCGACGCGGGTGAACAAGAAGGCGGTCTTGGCGTTCGGGGTGCCAAGGCGCAAGTCAGCGGCCAGCGCCATCATCGCACCCGCGCCAGCGCAAATGCCGTCCGTCGCCGCGATCACCGGTTGCGGGCAAGTTTTAATTGCCTTGACCAAATCACCCGTCATGCGCGTGAATGCGAGCAACTCCGGCATCGTCATCTTGGTGAGTGGGCCGATAATTTCGTGGACGTCGCCGCCCGAACAAAAATTGCCGCCTTCGCCTGAAATGATCACGGCTTTGATGTCGGTCGCATAGACAAAATCGCAGAACAGATTGCGCAACTCAGCGTAAGAGTCAAACGTCAGCGGATTCTTGCGATCCGGGCGATTGAGCGTGACGTGCGCAATTCGGCGCTCGCCCTCGCCAGTGACTGAGAAGCGAAAGTGCTTCGCCACAAAATCAGCCATCGGACGAAATCCGCGCGCCATTGGATTGCTCGGATTCATGCGGCCACCTCATTTGCATACATGTGTTGTTTCACTTTGCCGAGCAATTTGTGGAGCGTTGCGACTTCGCGCTCAGTCAAGCCGTCAAGCGCATCGACGATCCAGCCTTCATGCACTGCCGCCATATCGGCGAAGACTTTGCGTCCGGCGTCGGTCAAGCGGATACACAGGGCGCGCCGATCATTGGCCACCGCCGTCCGTTCGACAAGGCCTTCAGCTTCAAGCTGGTCGGTGATGCCCGTAACGTTTCCGCCGGTCACCATCATGCGCCGCGACAGTTCGTTCATCTTGAGCCCGTCCGGCGAGCGCTCCAGTTGCGCCATTAAGTCAAACCGCGGCAACGTGGTGTCAAACTGCTCACGTAGCCGTCCTCGCACGCGCTGCTCGATCAGCTGGGTGCAGGTCAGCATGCGCAACCATAGGCGCAGTGCGTCGTGATGCTCTTCGTGGGCGCGGGCTTCTAAGTCCATTGCCTTAAAGCTCCAACTGCTTCGCGGCGACTTCCGCTGCGCTCAATCCCGTCATCGCAGCCGCGACCGATTTTTCTTTGGCAAGGCCGCGATAAAGCTGGTCACGCCCACTCAAATACTGCTTCGGCCAGGCAATCGCGGTGCTACCCAACTTTGCCGCCTCATGCAAAGTCCACGCGGCGTCTGCCAGATGTGGGCGCGCAATAGCGCACAAGTCAGCGCGCCCCGCTGCGATGATGCTGTTGACGTGATCGGCATCAGAGATCGCGCCCACCGCGATGGTGCGAATACCCACCTCGTTACGGATGCGATCTGCGAACGGGGTTTGATACATGCGGCCATACACGGGCTTTGCATCGCGTGTCGTCTGACCCGACGAAACGTCGATGAAATCTGCGCCTGCTTCCTTGAAGAGTCGCGCAACAACGATGGCGTCATTCGCTGTGTTGCCACCCGCTGCCCAATCATGCGCGGAGATACGCACGCTCATTGGCAAATGTTCGGGCCACACGGCACGTATCGCGCGGAAGACCTCTAACGGATAGCGGCAGCGTGCCTCAATGTTGCCGCCGTATTCGTCGGCGCGCACGTTGGTCAGCGGACAAATGAAGCTGGACAGCAAATAGCCGTGCGCGCAGTGCAGTTCCAGCCAGTCGAATCCAGCCTTCGCTGCGCGCTCGGTCGACGCGACGAATTGCGTGGTCACTTCACGCATGTCGTCAACCGTCATCGCTTTCGGCACCTGATTCTGCGGCCCAAACGCGATGGCGCTCGCAGCCAAAAGCGGCCAGTTGCCCTGCACCATCGGCTCGTCGGTCGCCTCCCAACCTAACTGCGTCGAACCTTTCGGCCCGCTGTGTCCAATTTGAATACCGAGCTTCGCATGTGTCGATGAATGCGCGAAATCCACGATCCGCTTCCACGCATTCATCTGCTCATCGTTCCACAGACCGGGGCAGCCTGTCGTGATGCGGCCCTCGGGCGATGGGCAGGTCATCTCGGCGAACACGAGACCCGCACCGCCCAATGCTCGCGCACCGAGATGCACGAGATGGAAGTCGCCTGGCACACCGTCAACTGCCGAGTACATTGCCATTGGCGAAACTACGACTCGATTGGCGAGTGTGATGCTGCGTGCCGTGAGTGGCAGCAGCATGGGCGGCGCGCCGATATCCGTTCGCCCTGGGCGCGTCGAAGTGCCCTTGAGCGGAAGCGCAATCGAGGCTTCGATGAGCTCAGCCCGAACGGCGGTTTCGTAGGGCGGGCACTGTCCGCCTTGTGCAATATGGCGGAAAGTGCCCGCCGTACTCAAATCGTGGTCGGCATGGTTAGCCAACCACCGCTCATACCCCCCCAACCAAGCCGCATCCCGAACCCGCAAATTCTCATGGCTGATCCGCTGCGACCGTGTCAACAATGAATACGCAAACTGTTCCACCTGCATCGCCGTATAGCGATCCACGTTCTCGAACCACTCGGTCGAATTGCGCGCCGCGTTCTGAATTTTCAGCACTTCAACCGAACGTACGGCCTCGTAATCCGCCAGCGTCGCACGCAAATCACGCTCGCCATGTTTCGCGAACGATCGCGTGAGTTCAATCGCATCTTCCAGCGCCAGCTTCGTTCCGGAACCAATCGAAAAGTGCGCCGTGTGCGCCGCGTCACCCATCAGCACAACAGGTGTAGCGCCATTCCACTTAACCCACGACTTGCAGATCACGCGCGGGAAGCGAATCCAGTTTGCCGAGCCGCGCAGATGCGCCGCGTTGCTCCTGAGCGCGTGACCGTCGAGATATTTCGCGAACAGTTTTTCGCAGAAGGTAATTGCCTCGGCTTGCTCCATCGCGTCCAGCCCGTGGGCCTTCCACACCGCCTCGGGCATCTCCACGATGAAGGTGGACGTCGTGTCGTCATACTTGTAGGCATGCGCCTGAAACCAGCCGTGCTCGGTCTGCTCGAAGGCAAACGTAAACGCGTCAAACGTCTTCTTGGTGCCCAGCCACACAAAGCGACATTCGCGCAGATCGACGTCCGGCTGATAGGTGTCGGCGTAGCGCGTGCGGATGCGGCTGTTCAGCCCGTCGGACGCAATCACGATGTCAGCGGCAAAATCAGCGGCAAGCTTCTGGTCGTCCGACACGTCCTGCTCAAACGCCAACTCCACGCCCAAATCCAGGCAGCGCCGCTGCAGGATGTTCAACAGCCGTTTGCGGCCAATGCCACAAAAGCCATGCCCGCCTGAGCGCACCGTGCGCCCGCGAAAATGCACGTCAATGTCGTCCCAATGATTGAACGCGTCGCCGATCAGCGCGGCAGTCACCGGATCGGCGACCTGCAAATTGCCCAGCGTCTGATCAGAAAAAACGACGCCCCAGCCAAACGTGTCAAACGGCAGATTGCGCTCCGCCACACGAATCACGTTGGCCGGATTCTGCAATTTCATCAGCAGCGCAAAATACAACCCAGCAGGTCCGCCACCGATACACAGGATTCGCATGCCGATTCGCCTTCATCCGTCAATTACACGATGAACGAATTATTTAGATTTAAAGTAATTGCGTCAACAGGCTTCTTAAGGGAGATACAGCTTTTTCGTAAAACCTTTATTTAATATGGGCATATATGAGTATATAGGCATTAGTCGACTATACGCAACATGATTCGCCAGCCCCAATGCAGTGGCGCTTTTATCAGAAAGTCATAACGATTTCACGCCACCGACGTTCCCTTGCCGAGGTTGTACGGCAGACAGAGTGTCCTCAGCTTGTCTGCAACGGTAGGACCGCTCCACTCCCAAGGACTAATGAGGTGCACTTGCAGCACTACCCCTGTTCCTATGTCTCGACCCTCCCAAACGGAGAATGACGTGCCGACCGGAAAGTGTTGAAGAGCCAGTTCAGGGACAAGGAATTGAACACCGAAAGTGCCGCTGCGACCGCCAGGTGCCAAGAATGTCGAAGTTGGAATAACCCAGCGAACAGAGAACGATCCTGCGCGTACTGAAAATACGCCGCGATAAACGCCCGATGCAATTGCGGACAGTCGTCCCCCCTCGTCTGCGGGTGACAACGTAATTTCCACAACAATTTCATCCAGCGTGTTCGCAGTCACACCTACTCCCGCCACCCACTAGTAATCGGATACCGCCAATCTCGCCCATACGCACGTGGCGTAACGCGTGGCCCGACAGGAGCCTGTCGCCGTTTGTATTCATTGATGCGTAGCAGGCGCACCACTTTGTCCACATCCGCTGCGGGCAAGCCCTTCGCCTTGATGTCCGCTGCCGAGAGGTTGTGCTCCATGTACAGCGACATAATTTCGTCGAGGATGGGGTATTCGGGTAGCGAGTCCTGATCGGTCTGGTCGTTCCTCAACTCGGCCGAGGGCGCGCGCGTGATGACGCGTTCGGGGATCACGCGGCCCAGCGTATTGCGGTAGTTGGCGAGCTCGTACACCAGTTCCTTGTCGCAATCCTTGAGCACACCGAAGCCACCCGCCATGTCGCCGTACAGCGTCGCGTAGCCGGTGGTCATCTCGCTCTTGTTGCCCGTGGTGAGCACAAGATTGCCGGTCTTGTTCGAGATGGCCATGAGGAGGGTGCCGCGAATGCGCGATTGCAGGTTCTCCTCAGAGGCGTCCTCCGCGTAGCCCTTGAACTGATCGGCGAGCGCCGCCTCGAAGGCAACGTAGACCGGCTCAATCGGAATTTCGTCGTAACGAATGCCCTGAATGCCGGCCATCCAGCGCGCGTCCTCCAGGCTGATGCTGGCGTTGAATTTCGATGGCAACATCACGCAACGCACGCGGTCACGACCGAGCGCGTCCACCGCGATGGCGAGCACGACGGCGGAGTCGATGCCGCCGGACAAGCCCAGCACGATGCCGGGGAAACGGTTCTTGTTGATGTAGTCCTTCACCGCGAGCACCAGCGCGGCGTAGACGTCGGCGGCAATGGAGGGCAGCGTGTTGTAGCGCACCGGCTTCGGCGCGGTTCCATCAAATTCAACAACGGATGTGGCCTCAACAAACCCCGGCAACCGCTGAGTGACTTCGCCTTTGCCGTTCATCACAAACGACTGGCCGTCGTAAACAATTTCGTCCTGACCACCGACCAGATTGCAAAAAATGACCGGTAAGCCCTGCTCTCCAGCGCGTTCGCGACACGCTGCCTCGCGCGCTGCCAGATGCGCGGAGTCGTACGGTGAACCATTGATCACGGCCAGCACCTGCGCACCTGCCTCACGCGCGAGCGCCGCCGCGCGCGACAGCCAAACGTCCTCGCAGATCAGCACGCCCACGCGCACGCCGCCCGCTTCAAACACGGTTGCGCTATTGCCGTGCGCGAAATAGCGCTTGTCATCAAACACCGAGTAGTTCGGCAATTCCATCTTGCGATAAATCGCTTCGATCTTGCCGCCGCGCAGCACGGCAGCGGCGTTGTAAAGGCCAGTCTCGTCGCGCCACGGCGTGCCGACGATGGCGGCTAGTTTTGGCGGCAGCTTGGCGGCGAGTGCTTCGACTTCGGCTTTGCACGCGCCGATGAATGCGGGGCGAAGCAGCAGGTCCTCTGGCTGGTAAGAACAGATCGAGAGCTCCGGCGTGAGCAGCAGGTCTGCGTTGACAGCGGCGGCGGACTCGGCGGCGGAGAGGATTTTGGCGGCGTTGCCTTTAAGGTCGCCTACGAGGAGGTTTAGCTGGGCTAGGACTGCTTTCATGCCACGAATTGTAGATACGGTATCGAATGGCCATGGAGAAATGGTGATTTCTGATTCTTCGAAGCACGACACCCCGTGTTGTCTGGCCAGCACCTGCGCCAGCGGGGGGGGCTACGCGATCACCAACTCTCCGCCCAGCGCTTCGATCAAATCGGGGATCAATTTGCTCAGCTCACCGGTGACAATGGCCACGTCGGCGTCGAAGCGGTCTTCGTCCTTGCCTGCGCTGTCGGCGCCGTCCGGGTTTTCCAAAGCGCCTTCTAAAAACTTGAGCTTTTTGACTTGCAGCACATCGTTCAATACGAACGAGACGCGACCGTTCCAAGTCAGCGCGAGCTTGGTCACCATCTTGCCGCTTTGAATGTGCTTGCGCACTTCTTCCACGTTCAACGTGTGCTTTGAATAGCGCACCACGCCCTCTGATTCGTCGGTTGCCTTCAGCTCGCACTCGCGATCCACGTCAAAGCGGCCCGGTGCATCGTGGCTGAGCAACCACGCGGCCATTTGCGAGCCCGGCGCACGAGTGGTTTGCACCTGCGTGATCACCAGCCCATCCAGCGAGCGCAGCAATACGGCAACGACCTCGTCGGCCTTGGTCTGGCCCGCCGCGTCAATCACCAGCAGGCGCGCGACTTGATCGATCCACACGGTGGTGTTTGAAATCCGCGTGAACGCCTTGGGCAGCAGGTCTAAGAGCGTTTCTTCGCGGAGATCTTTTTTCTCCATGCGGCTTAATTTTCGACCCGTGGTTTCCTCGATCTTTTCAACGCGCTCGTCAGTGCGCCGTTTGACGACGCTTGAGGGCAACACCTTGGCCTCGGTTGTCAATCGCAGCATTAATTGACCACCGATGGACTCCACCAACATCGCGTGTTTTTCACCGCGCGGCTCGGACCAGCCGACCGATTTCTCTTGCGTGGCGCTGCACTCGCGAAAACGCACCTGCGCGAGCCCCGCTTCGATTTGCGCAGTGCTTCTCGACCACGATGGCTCAATGCGAAACAGCATAACGTTTTTGAACATGAAGGCCCTTGTTTGTAGATTTAGTTTTTCGGGCTACGGAAGTACGGAAGCGCCGCGATGGATGCGTTTTGTGGCACCGTGAACATTAATTTTAAAGAAGGCGAATGCGCGTCACAGCAGTTACACGGCGAGCGGCATCAGAAGGAGTGTGCGAGCGGTTTTACCGCGACAGACGCCGCGTTGGAATTAGCCATCGCGGTAGAACCGCTCCCACACATCGTGCGGTCGCTACGTCGTTTGGCGCGCTGGTAGCAGTTTTTTGACCACGCTGACGACCGCCAGCACGATGGCCCCAGCAATCACGCCCGCTACGCCGTCCAATAGCGTCGGGGCGATGGCAGACAGCGGTGAGCCCAACCCTTTCGAGAATGCCTCGATCCACTCATGAATCACTGGAATCCCATGCGTCAGAATGCCGCCGCCGACCAAGAACATCGCCGCCGTGCCCGCGATGGACAAAAACTTCATCAGATACGGTGCGGTGACCAGGATGCCGCGACCCAGCGCGCGCCGCACTCGCGCGTGCTTGCCAGCGCGCAGCGTCAGATGCAGGCCAAAATCGTCAAGTTTCACGATCCCCGCGACCAGCCCGTAAACGCCAATGGTCATGATGATCGCAATGCCAGTAAGCACGCTAACCTGCGTGAGAAATGACGACGTGGCGACCGTGCCCAATGTGATCGCGATGATCTCGGCCGAGAGGATGAAATCAGTGCGAATCGCGCCTTTTATTTTGTCTTTTTCGTACGCCACGACATCAACTTTTGGGTCAGTCAATGCGTCGACCAAATCCTGCTTACGCACCTCGTCTTCGGCTTTGCTGTGCATGAATTTATGCGCGAGCTTTTCGAAGCCTTCATAACAAAGAAACGCGCCGCCGATCATAAGTAGCGGCGTCACCAACCACGGCGCAAACGCGCTGATGGCAAGCGCGGCAGGCACCAAAATCACCTTGTTCAGCGCCGAGCCTTTGCACACCGCCCACACCACGGGCAACTCGCGATCAGCCGCGACACCCGCGACTTGTTGCGCGTTCAACGCGAGATCGTCACCCAGCACGCCGGCCGTTTTTTTGGCGGCGACTTTGGTCAGGAGTGCCACATCATCGAGGACGGTTGCGATGTCGTCGAGAAGCGCTAAAAGACTGGATGCCATACAAAAATTTACCTTACAACTTAATTATCAAGCGCCCGCTGACTATGGGCTTAGTGCCTTAAACGATCTATCTCGATTTAACGCTTTTTCTGCGATATGCCCCTTTAAAACGGCGCTTTCAGCAAAAAGCTGATACAAGAATCACACTCGAACCTGCTGTGTTGCCAGAAATTTTCGCACCCCGCTGCGAATGGCGCGCGCCAATTTCAACTGGTGCGACGCGCTTGATAATTTGCGCTCCTCTTCGGGGTTCGAAATGAACGCGGTTTCGATCAAAATCGACGGCACGTCCGGTGAACGCAACACGGCAAAGCCAGCTTGTTCGACGCTGTGTTTGTGCATCAGATTCACCGGTTTTAACTCGCCGATCATGCCGCGTCCGAGCTTCAACGACTCGGCGTTGGTAATCGATTGACTCATCTCCAGAATCATTTTGGCCAGCATCGGGTCACGCCCCATCAGCCGTACGCCGCCGATCAAGTCAGACTGATTTTCCTTGTCGGCAATCCACTTCGCCGCCGCGCTGCTAGCACCACGCTCAGACAGCGCAAAGACTGACGATCCCCGCGCATCGGGCCGCGTGAACGCATCGGCGTGAATGGAGACGAACACGTCAGCATTCACGCTTCGCGCCTTTTTCACTCGATCCGCGAGCGGGATAAACACATCCTCATCGCGCGTCATAAACACGATCACGCGATTGTCCTGCTCCAGCAACGCTTTGGTCTGCCGCGCAATCGCGAGCACCACGTCCTTTTCATACGTGCCTGCGGGGCCGATAGCGCCGGGGTCTTCGCCACCGTGACCGGGGTCAAGCACAACGATCCACGGCTTGACTTGTTTTGCCAGCGGCAGGCGCGTTGCGAGCACAGGCGGAGGCGGCTTTGCCACAACCGGCGGCGTAGCGGGCGTTGGCGGGGGCGGCGCGGGTTTTATCGGCTCGCCTTTTGCGATTTCTACCTGCGCTTTTTCGAGCGTGGACTCACGCTCAGCGAGCCTCGTAAGAAATTCGGCAATCGGATCATCGGCGTCTACTGGCGTCAGATCAATCACCAAGCGATACCGATACTGGCCCACCGGTGGCAGCGCAAACGCCGCTGTTTCAGAGCGCGACTTGAGCTCCAACACGAGCCGCGCGGTGTCCGCTCGAAACTGCCCGATTCGCGCACGATTGAGCACACCGGTATCGTTTTTAAGCGTCGCCAACGCCTTCTGAAATGCGGCGTCTGCCTGCACGTCGCTGATATCAACGACGGTGCGGTCGGGGTTGGCAAGTGTTGAGACGAAGAAGCGCAGTTCCGCGTCGGACTCGATGGTGATGCGCGTGCTCGTTTTGCCCGGCCAAGCGCGCACAGCAAGCACGCGAGGCCCCGCAAGCGCCAGCGTGGCGGTGCCGCTTACAACAAAGGCGGCGAGGAGACGGAGCGCTTCGCGGCGGTTCATGCCGCAGCCTTGGTTGTAACGTTCACACGTCTGCCTTTGCCCTCAAAATCAAACCGAATCTCCACATCAAAATTCACTGCACCATTCAACCGCTGCGGCCATTCAACAAACCGAATCGACGGCGTCGCAAAATACTCAAATCCACCGCGCGCTTCAAAGTCATCGACGCTCTCAATTCGATACGCATCGAGATGATGCACGTCACCGTTGGCCGTCTCATAGCTCTCGACCAGCGCGTACGTTGGACTTTTGATCGCGCCAGTCACGCCAAGCGCTCGCAGCACGCCGCGAACAAACGTTGTTTTCCCCGCACCCAAATCGCCTACCAACGCCACGGAGAGCGGCGCTTGCAGCGATTTAGCTAATCGCGCTGCAAACGCCGTTGTAGCCACTTCATCCGCCAAAAATTCTGAGGTTTCTACAATCGGCTCCATGTCAGACGTTGAACCCCTCATCGATAACACGCTCGAAGCACGAATCGTGCAGCTGGGTGGTTCGCTGGGGTTTTCGGCGGTAGGAATTGCCGACATCGCACTGGAGCGCGAGGCGGAGGGCTTCGAGGCATGGATTGCGGCCGATCATCATGGCGAGATGGAGTATATGGCCCGCCACGGGAGTCTTCGATGGCAGCCCGATCAATTGCAACCGGGCACGCAAAGCGTGATTTGTGTGGCGCTCGATTATTGGCCGAACGCGACCGGTGGTTCTGCGCCCTCTCCCCCGGAGGGAGAGGGCTGGGGAGCGGAGGAAGCGCGCGACGCAGAACCACCTTCATCAAACCTCTCCCCGCTCTCCCAACCCCTAACCCATTTGCTTCGGGGAAGAGGAGAGTTTTCCGAAGCGGTCGAAATGCTCGAAGACCCCCAACGCGCCTACATCTCCCGCTACGCCCTAGGTCGCGATTATCACAAGGTCTTGCGCAGCAAACTGCAAGCGTTCGCGGAAGCGATCAACATGCACATCGCGCCACACCAGTTCCGCGTGTTCACCGACTCCGCGCCGGTCATGGAAATTCCGCTGGCCGTGAAAGCGGGCCTGGGCTGGCGTGGCAAACACACGCTGCTGCTCAATCGCGAGCGCGGCTCGATGTTTTTCTTGGGTGAGATCTACTCGTCGCTAAAACTCGCCCCGCCGTGCCCGCAGAACGACCATTGCGGATCGTGCAGCGCCTGCATCGACGTGTGCCCCACCCAAGCCATCCTCGGCCCGCACAGGCTTGATGCACGCAAATGCATCAGCTATTTGACTATTGAGCTCAAGACCGCGATCCCGGTGGAGTTGCGCAAGGCCATCGGCAACCGCATTTACGGCTGCGACGATTGCCAACTCGTCTGCCCGTGGAACAAATTTGCACAACGCACGCCCATCCCCGATTTCCAGCCGCGCAACGGGCTGGATTCGGCGACGCTGGTCGAGCTGTTCGCCTGGAGTGAAGGCGATTTCAATGAGCGCCTGCAGGGCAGCCCGATTCGCCGCATCGGCCATGAGCGCTGGCTCAGGAACATCGCGGTGGCCTTGGGAAACGCCCCGTCGTCGCCAAACATCGACGCTGCACTTCTGGCGCGCGACGGGCATCCGAGCGCCTTGGTGCGTGAGCACGTGGCCTGGGCGCTAGCGCAACATGGCGCGCCTTAGAATCACTGGCTAGACCCAAGGAAACGCATATGTCCCGAGCCCCATTTCGCCGCAAAAGCGGTGCCCGTGAAGCCAACCAGCTTGTCCGTCTGGCCGAAGGCCTTGCGTCGTCAAAAAGCCGCGCTGAGGACGTGTACTGGGAGCGGGAGCTTGAGGCTGCCGTGACCGCGCAGCTTGAAAACAACGACGAGGACGCGATCAATCGCGCACTTGACAAAGCGCATGACGCGCCGGAGTCCACCTTCGATGCGCTCGCCGACATGGTGGAATCATTGACCGAATCCATCGTGCTTGATTCAGAAAAAGGCCCGCAGCGGATCACGCTGTTCTGCGCACCGATTCTGGTCTGGGGCCGCAATAAAATTCCTGCGAAGACGATTGCTAAACAGCAGTTGCAGGACATCTCGGTGCAGCTTGCGGCACATGTTTTTTCATCCAAAGCGAAGATCGCACTGGCGAACTTTTTGTTCGCGCCGGACCAGCTTCCACACAGCTACAGCCAGTCGCGAGAATTGCTGCAAAACTTAGGCACCGCGATTCGCGAACGCACGCACCTGACCATCGCTCCGGAAACGGTGGAAGACGCACCCGATGTGGTGTGCGACATGCGAATGATTGTTGGCGCGTTTCAGGTGACTGAAGGCGAGCCGTTTTATGCGTGGCAGGAGACCACGACGCAAGTCGAAGAAGCGCGTCAGGCGTGCCTTGCCACGTGGCGCGCGCAGGGCGGCAACGCCATCAAAGCGTTGCTGGTCGGGTTCCCACATGAGCTGACGTTGCCACGCTCGTTTTTTGCCGCTTGTCGCGATGCAGACATGGCCTCAAGGGCATATTCGATTGGTGCATCAGTGTCCTATCTCGAAGCGGTGACCAGCCTCACGCCAGACAAATTGACGGCGGTGATCGGCGGCTGTTGGGGCAACGAATTGGAGGAATATCGCATCGGTTTTTCCATCGGTGACAGCGACGAAATCGTGCATGGTTGCGTATGGCCGCTGGTGTCCGACGAGGGCGACGACACGCCCGTGGTCGAGGAAATCGAAGGCTTGTTACGCGCCGCCAATATCGGCACGATTTTGCTGCTGGAAGAGCAACTGCCGCTGGAGTTTTGCGACGACTGCGGCGCGCCACATTTCCCCAATCGCGACGGCGAAATGCTACATGCGCATTTGCCGGAAGATGCTGAGACCGGGTCGGTGCATTTGCATTGACGCGTCGAAATGTAGGAGCGACCCTGGCCGCGATCACCCTTCGCTTTGGCAAGTGAATTTCGCGCTCAGGGGCGCTCCTGTAATCGGATTAACTTTCCTTTTAAATGACCGCTGCGTTGGGGCTACAGCGCATTTGTCGCCCTATTCGACTTCGCCCATTTTCAGCCTTTAGCCCAAGTAAAACGGGCATTTCATTAAAAAGATATACCTCCACATGCCCGTCATCGGCCGCCGCGAACTGTGGCTTTTCATCGCTGTGGTGCTGCTCTGGGGCGTCAATTGGCCGATGATGAAAATGGCCTTGGCGGAGCTGGATTTCTGGGTGTTTCGCACCTACTGCGTGCTGGCTGGACTGGCGTGGTTTTTGGGCTACAACTTGATCGCTGGCGTGTCGCTCAAAGTGCCGCGAGAATACTGGCCCCGCCTCGCAATTTGCGCGTTGTGCAACGTCGCGGGCTGGAACATTTTGTCCGCCGCTGGACTCAATTTACTGCCCTCAGGTCGCGCTGGAATTCTTGCTTACACGATGCCGCTGTGGGTGGTTTTGTTGTCACGTTTTTTCCTCGGCGAGGCGCTCACCCGCGAGCGTTTGATCGCCATCACGCTGGGGATGACTGGCATCGGCTTGCTGCTCATCGATGAATTTCAGACGCTCAAAAGCGCGCCGGTTGGGGCGTTGCTGATGGTCGCCTCCGGCTTTATCTGGGCGTTTGGCATCGTGCTGTTCAAGGGCTTTCCAAAGTCCATTCCAACCACGACCTTGATGATCTGGAGCTTCATCCTGGGCGGCTGGCCGATACTCGTCGGTCTGATTGCGCTCGGTCATGGGCCATGGTTGCCCTCCGGCGGCGCCGCGTGGACGGGCTTGATGTTTAACGTGATTATTGTGTTTGGTTTTTGCTGGTTCGCGTGGAACGAGTTGGTGCGCGCGCTGCCCGCGCAGGTGACCGGCATCAGCTCACTTGCGGTGCCCATCGTGGGTTTTGCCAGCGGCATGCTGGTGCTCGGTGAAAAGCCGCGTGTGTTTGACTACGTGGCGCTGCTAGCGATTGTTTGCGCGGTGGCGTTGGTGCTCAAGCCGCAGCGGACGCGGTAACTGCCGGGGTATCGCGGCGCTCGCCGCTCCTACATGCCCCGTTGCCCGGTTAGGGAGGCGGAAATGAGCAAAATTCCGTTTTTGGCGGTGCTGGCGGGATGCAGTGCCAGGCGCTGGAGCGCCGTGTGGCTGGCCACACGAGTGAGGAGCAACGACGC
>ENA-OFCX01000899-OFCX01000899.1-metagenomes-genome-assembly--contig:-NODE-899-length-13453-cov-23.047619_pt1 | contig 13453 bp, 10 predicted proteins | sample MGYA00153384_OFCX01 | MGnify analysis MGYA00153384
CGCGATATCAAACCCTAGCTAGTGCCACCAACGGTCGTTTTCCGTTTGGGCAAGCAAAACACGGGATACCAGCCTTATTATATTTGGGTTATGCCATTGGGACGATCGCCCAGTTATTGGTTCCGGCAATTGCCGCGCTCCCAGGATTTTTGCTGTGGTGCAAACTAATTGCTACGGCTCATTGGTACCTATGGTTGATCCCATCTGCGTTCGTCGGGAGTGCATCATTTATCGGCGTATTTTGCCTAGAAGTAGTCATCCTCAAATACTTATTACTAGGAAAAGTTCGCCCAGGCATCTATCCATTACATAGTAGCTTCGGCTTGCGCCACTGGTATATCGATCGATTGATGAGTATCAGTCTAGAGATGGTGCCCACCCTCTACTCCACCCTCTATCTCCTCCCCTGGCTGCGACTCCTGGGTGCGAAAATCGGCGCACGAGCGGAAGTTTCTACTGCTAGCCACTTTACCCCAGACTTACTCTCGATCGGTGCCGAAAGCTTCATCGCCGACAATGTATCCATCGGAGCCAGTCAAGTCAAACGTGGCTGGTTGCAACTCTCCTTCACACACATCGGTAGTCAAGCATTCGTCGGCAATAGCGCATTAGTGCCGATTGATACAAATATCGCCGACAACTGTCTGATCGGCTGTATGTCAGTGCCACCAACCGATCGCAATCTGATGGTACCCGATAGTGCGTGGATGGGTTCCCCAGCGATATATATTCCCCATCGGCAGATCGTCGATGAATTTAGTGCCGCCCAAACCTACAAACCGCGTCGGCGGATTTATTTGCAGCGACTGGCGATCGAATTTTGTCGCGTCACCTTTCCAGGCACCATTCACTTCGTCGTCTTACTAATGATGGAAGTAACCATGTTAAACTTACCCGATGTCTTCCATTGGTCGATCGTCGCACTGATATTTCCAGTTATTTATGCTTCAGCCTCGATCGGTTCAGCATTGCTAGTCATCGCCCTCAAATGGTTGGTAGTCGGACGTTATCAGCCAGCCACAATCCCCCTGTGGAGCACCTTTGTCTGGCGTACCGAACTAATCACCGGACTATACGAATCAATGGTAGTCTCCGGCTGTCTCAACTTCCTGCTCGGCACCCCATTTGCCGCAATTATCCTCCGACTGCTCGGCGTAAAAATCGGTAAAAATGCCTACATCGACACTACCGACTTCACCGAATTTGACCTCATCTCGATCGGTAATAACGTCACCCTCAATCACAATTGCACCTTGCAAACCCACCTATTTGAAGATCGGGTGATGAAAATGGAACGGATTCGACTAGAAAACGACTGCCAAATGGGTTCAGCAGCAGTAGTATTGTATGACTCCCTCCTCGCAGATGATGTCTTCATCCACCCACTCTCCCTGATCATGAAAGGAGAACAAATACCAGAATCCACATCCTGGCAAGGGATTCCAGCCAGTCGAGTATATTAGACTTACTGCGTAAGTCAGGCTTTAGGCTTTAGGCTTTAGGCTTTAGGGGAAGTTTTGGACGAAAACAGTATTATAAAAGATTTTGCTTTCACTTTCGCAGGAGGTATCTTAGGCATAAGCGATCTCCGCCAAAAACAACCATCCCCCTTCGCGCCCTTTGCGGCAAACACCAACAACCCCAGCCCAGATAAAAAACCCTTCGCGCCCTTTGCGTTAAAAAACCCCCCCCATGCTCAACCCCCCCGCCGAAACTCCCACACTACCCTCGATCGAGAAAATGAACTTCGGCACCAAACTTGCCTACGGTGCTGGAGATGTCGGCGGGGCAATCGTAGGAATCTTATTGCTATCATACCTCTCGCCCTTCCTCACAGATGTAGCTCACCTAGCCCCTGGATTGGCGGGAGCGACTCAATTGGTAGTGCGAGTCTGGGATGCCTTTCTCGATCCTGTCATCGGGATTATGAGCGATCGCGGCAACGTCTTCGGTGCCAAAATTAAGGCACAGTGGGGACGACGCTATCCCTGGATGATCTTTGCAGCAGTGCCATTTGGGTTACTATTTATCTGTCAATGGTTGATTCCCTTTCCCGCAAGTAATCAGTGGGGATTATTTGGCTTTTATACTGTGGTGTCCATGTTTTTAGGGACATTTTTCACGATGTATAGTCTCCCCTATACCGCGCTCACGGCCGAATTAACTGAAGATTACAACGAACGCACTAGTTTAAATAGTTTTAGGTTTACATTCTCCCTCGGGGGAAGTATCGTCGCTTTGTTAATTGCGCGGACTGTATTTCAGCAAATAACAGATCCCGCCCAGCAATACCTGACGATCGGGATTATCTGTGCGATTCTTTCAGTATTGCCCATCTTCTACTGTGTCTGGGGAACCCAAGCACGAGCCAAGCTCGTCACTCGACTTCAAGCAGCCAGAGTCGAAAACACCGCATCGCTACCGCTTACAGCACAATTGCGATCGGTATTTACCAATCGCGCCTTTATGTGTGTAGTTGGGATTTATCTCTGCTCCTGGTTTAGTCTCCAACTTACCGCCGCAATTATTCCCTACTTTGCCGTGAGTTGGATGGGATTAAAACAGGCTGATTCACCCCTAATTATTCTCGCGGTGCAGGGGACTGCACTAGGGATGTTGTCAGTCTGGAGTAAAATCAGTCAAAAAGTCGGTAAAAAAGCAGTTTACTTCATGGGAACGGGGTTCTGGATCATCTCCCAAGCTGGTTTATTTCTACTCCAACCAGGTCAAAACGTGCAGCTATACCTTCTAGCCATTTTAGCTGGATTGGGTGTCTCTACGGCTTATTTAGTGCCTTGGTCGATGTTGCCAGATGTGATCGAACTAGATGAACTCGAAACCGGACAACGCCGCGAGGGGTTATTCTATAGCTTCATGGTGTTCTTACAAAAAATCTGCTTGGGTGTTGCTCTAGCAGTAATTTTACAGAGCTTAGAATGGACTGGTTATATCAGCCCGACAGCAACAGTTCTCGCCCCAATTCAACCGCCAGCAGTGTTACTCGCCATCCGACTCGCGATCGGACCGATCCCCACAATATCGCTAATCGGTGGTCTAATCCTCGCCTATTTCTACCCAATCACCCGCGAACGCCATCAACAAATTCTCTTACAATTAGCCGAGCGTCGGAAGGAATTGTAGATGTTGATGAGGTCTTGTCTACTAAACTAGTGATAAATTTGGACAATAGGGCTAATCGGGACGATGAGGGCGCACGAGAGATCTGGCAATTAATGCAAGGTTTCGATCTCCAACGCGATCGAAATGTATTGCCCCAACGATTACTCGGTTTGGGTTAAACTAATCGCACTATACGAATAGTTTAATGCTCAAACAAAAATACCAACAATTTTGGTTGGAGGATCTTCGCGACAGTAATTGCTAAACCCACCCTTACAGATCCTCAAATTCAGCATCAACCCAATTTCTGCAAAACCTGTTAATACGATCGACGATCGACTATCAATTATCAACTAACTCACTGCCATATCCATCAAAATTTGTTGAGTACTTTCTTCATTGGTACCAGCTTGAGGACGACGTTGTTTGTAACTACCATCAGATTGCATATCCCAAGCTTGGCGGTTGTCTGATAACATGATACCTAATATTTCTTGTAGATCTTTAGATATTTCTGGATCTTCGATCGGTGTAATTACTTCTACCCGTCGATCGAGATTTCTAGTCATCCAATCAGCACTACCAATTAAGACTACCGGATCGCCACCATTATTAAAATAGTAGATCCGAGAATGTTCGAGAAACCTCCCAATAATACTGATAACTCGAATATTTTCGCTCACACCTGTTACGCCTGGGCGCAAACAGCACATCCCGCGAACGATTAGATCGATCGAAACTCCAGCTTGAGAGGCTCGATAGAGACTTGCAATCATTTTTGAATCGACTAAAGCATTCATCTTGATCGCGATTCGCCCAGATTTACCTGCTTGACAGTGCTCGATTTCTTGTTGAATTAGTTGCTCGAAAGATTCACGCGTATTTACAGGCGAGACAAGTAGCTTGCGATACGCACGTTGCTGAGAATAGCCAGTTAGATAATTAAATAAATCTGTCAAATCTGCACCCAATTCGGGACGACAACTAAATAAACCAACATCTGTATATAGTGTTGAAGTTTTAGCGTTATAATTTCCCGTACCAATATGAACATAACGGCGAATTTTTTCGTCTTCCCTGCGGACGACTAGTACGACTTTAGTATGTGTTTTTAGACCTACTAACCCATACACAACATGAATACCAGCCTGTTCTAATTGACGTGCTAAGTTAATATTATTTTGTTCGTCAAATCTAGCTTTGAGTTCGATTAGTACCGAAACTTGTTTACCATTTTCAGCAGCTTTAATTAAAGCTTGGAGAATCAGCGAGTCTCCAGTAGTCCGATAAAGTGTCATCTTAATTGCTAACACTTTTGGATCGTTTGCAGCACAAGTAATAAACCGTTCTACCGTATCGGGAAAAGATTGATAAGGATGATGGACTAAAATATCTTTCTGAGCTATTAAACTAAAAAAGTTACCGCCGTCTTCAGTGGCTTTTCGTCGCCGTAAATAGGTAGGTACGGTTCCATTCCACGGTGGATCTTTTAATTCAGGAACAGGTAGAGATAAAAAACACATTAGATCCCCTAAACCTAACATCCCGTTAACTTCATACACATCTCGCTCTGTGACTTCCAATTCCTCTTGCAGCATCTGTCGAATCTGCTTAGGCATAGCAGATTCTACTTCAATTCGGACTGTAGAGCCACCTTTTCGCCGCTTCCGCAAGCCTTCTTCGATCGCTTGGAGTAAGTCATCAGCTTCATCTTCAGCAACGCTGATGTCAGCATTTCGAGTGACTCTGAAGGTGTAGCAACCTTGGATATTCATCCCTGGAAATAGGGATTCTAAATTGTGAGCGATTAATTGTTCTAAAGGAATACCCGTCCAAATTTGAGGGCGTTCTCGATCGATTTGAAGCGGATTAGTTCGATCGATTACTTGTAGTGTTGGTAAATTGATAAAGCGTGGTAAAACTTTGGGTACCTTGACTCTAGCAAATAATTCTTCCCCAGTATCGGGATGTTCGATTACTACTGCAAGATTTAAACTAAGATTGGAAATATATGGAAATGGATGTCCAGGATCGACAGCTAAAGGGGTCAGAACTGGAAAAATTTGCTCTTCAAAATAGCTTTGGAGATAGCTACATTGCTCCTGATTTAGGTCGAAGTAATCTAATAGGTAGATGCCCTGCTGAATCATTGCTGGGCGTAATACTGTTTCAAAATGCTGGTGCTGCTGGGTAATAAGCTGCTGGACTCGATCGCTAGCTACATCTAATTGTTCTATCGGCGTTCGCCCATCTGAAGTTAGTTGACTGACTTTTGCTTCAATTTGTTGCTTGATTGCAGCAATCCTCACCATAAAAAATTCATCGAGATTCGAGCTAAAAATTCCCATAAATTTCAGCCGTTCGATTAGTGGTGTCCGCTCATCCATCGCTTCATGCAATACACGAGCGTTAAATTCTAACCAGGTTAGTTCCCGACTCAGATAGTATTGAGGATCGGATAAATTAATATCCGATGAATTTGTTGTGATTGCTTTTGAGAAGTTCATGCAATACGCTCCAATTTAAAATTTAAACTTTCAAGCCAGATTTTTGATAATTTAGCGATCGATTTTACGCTTTCTTTTGACTCAGCACCTCAACACCCTCAATTATACATTTCTATTTATCAAGGGGATGGAGTAAAGCTTCCCCTTGATAAGCTACCGCGTATACACAAGTCGGCTGGGCTTCGTTTCTAGTGGGTTTACCCCCCAACCCCCCCGAATATGCGCGTTTTGCTTTGCACTGTTCGGGTTCCCCACAGGCCTCTGTCCCCCGAAGCTCTCGCGCCCCAGTTGACAGTGTTAGCGCAACCAAGCAGGGAGGGCTTCATGCTCCCTCCCCTGCAAGGTTGCGCTAAACCGTCGGGGAACCCGACGAGCGCGAATCCGCTTTATAAGGGGAGGGCTGGGGTGGGGTAAAGGGACTACGCAGCAACTCAAATAACTTGTATATAGAACCCATTTGAGATCTTTTTAGGAAGCAGCTAGTCGTTTGAGCATGAGCCCGATCAAACACAGTTTAAGCTTGGCATTAGAACGTTCGAGCGTACGGTCAAAATTTTTGACTAAACTTTTACATCTCTCCACCCAAGCGTTTGAGCGTTCAATCACCCATCTAGCAGCAACAGGCACAAATCCAGATAACCCTTTCGCTTCTTTCTCGGCTTTTGATGGCTTGGCAGAGAGTTCAAATTGAATCTTGGTCATAATCTCAGGATAAATTGCCTCTAAAGCTTGAGAGTCAATCATGATGAGGGTTGTCCATTCTGGTTTTTTTTGACTTGTTCGCGTGCTTTTCGATGTGGTTGGGTCATGATTCGAGCGATGGCACCTTCCTCACACCAGTTCTGATAGTGCCAGAAGACTACTGGGCGGGTCACCCGACCAGCGTTGAATATGGTGGTAGATCTCTGGGCAGGTCTCCCCAATTACAACCATTCTTGAGCTGATAAAATATGCCGTTGAGGAGTTGTCTGTTCGTCCACACAGGGGGTCGAGTTTTCTTTTTCTGGGGTAGTAGTGGCTCAATTATTTCCCACTCTTTGTCTGTCAAGTCACTTGAATACCCCATTTTTTACCTCAATTTACTCAAATTTACCTCCTCTGTCTTGATTCTACGCGATCGCCCAAAAGATCTCAAATGGGTTCTATACACCGTAGCCTCCCAGGAGGGGATTAATCCGGAGGGATTGGGAGTGAGTTCCCAGGTTTAGGGGGATCTACGATTTCATCTAGGATGACGATCTTGATGAACTACACTAGTACAAACTTTCTAAAAAGTATTGACGATCGCGCCCTTTAATGGTACAATAGTATTGTAAAGTGAGTGCTTAAATTAATTAGCCTTCGCTCGTCACCCAGCAAATCGATCGATATTTAAGTTAATTCAGTCGCAGATTTGGGCACAATTAGTCAGTGACTAAAATCGTACTAAACTCTACCTGTATTGCAGGGGAGTGGTTTTCATGCGTCGTTATCCTCAAGGCATCTAAATTATGGCAATAGTAAAAGATAGTAAGTTCCAAATTTTAACCGAACTCGATCGGATTTTAGCCCAACAACGTCAACCTGGTTCTAAAGTTGCCACCAAAGAGGAAGAAGCGCAACTAGTCAAGAATAAAGAAATTGTTACTAAAGCTGCTACTTATACCGTTGACACGATCGTCAAGGGGATGGCAGACTTACAGTTAGAATTTGGGAGTATTATTAATGGACTATCTTACAGATTAACTGTAGAAGTTGAAAAACTGACCGAAGTTAATCAATCGATTGAGATTGAAACCCAACACCGCTCGGAACTCCAACAAGTCAGAGTAGTTGCAGATGCACTGCACATCATTACTCAAGAGCATCAACAAAGCTTAAAAGCGATCTAGCAGGATCTTGCAACCGATCGAGAAAATCTAGAGAAAGAGCAAACAAACCTCCGCAAACAGTGGGAACGAAACGATCGAGATTATACGGAGCAACAGACAGAATTAGTTACCATCGCTGCTAAAGATCGTCAAAAAGAGCAAGACGAAGTTCAGTATAAAGTCACACGCGATCGGCAGTTACAAAATGACACGTATACTGAGACAAAACGCAATCAAGAGCAAGCTCTTCAATCGCAGGATCGCGAAAAGCAGAAGCAATGGAAAGAGCGTGAAAAATTCTTGAAAGATCGTCAAAAACTTGCTGATGAGAATACAGCTAAAATTACTGCTTTCCCCGCAGAGCTAGAAGAAGCAGTTAAGAAAGCTAGAGAAGAAGCTATTAAAGAAACTAGTAGCGATGCTAAAGTCAAAGCCGACTTAGCCGAAAAAGAATGGGCAGGTACGAAACAAGGATTTGAAATGAAGATTCAATCATTGGAACGTACAATCGAACGTCACAATGAACAGATCGTCGCGATGACAACTCAACTTCAGACAGTGATGAATCAAGCCCAATCATTAGCAATGAAGGCATTTGAAACTTCCGCTAAAATTAGCGAGAAAAATTAAAGATCTAAGAGCTTCAATATCCACACCTTTTACACCCTAATTCAATATGGCAACAAAACCAACAGACAAAAATACCAAAGCAGAAATTCTCACTGCTTATAATCAACTTGTAGACGAGAAAAAGGCTCTAGAAGCCCAAGTAAAAAATGCTCAACAAGCTGCAACATCTGCATCTATTCCCACTGCAAAAGTAGTTAAAGACGAACCAAAAGCCATGACAAATGCAGGATCTACTCAAGATAAAGTCAACCAGACTATTACTAATCTAGATAGCCTTCAGCTCGGCTTTGGTTCCGCAGTCAGCGAATTATCAGAGAAACTCACTACCGAAGCTGCGAAATTAGCTGAAGTTCGTGAAGGCGTAACTTCTGAAATTACTGACTTGCAGACACTGCATAGTTTAGCAGTAGATGAGGATACATTTGAAGAACTAATTAATAATTACGAGACTAGCTCTAAAGCCTTTGGTGAAGAGTTGAGACAGCGACAAGAAACTTCTCAACAAGAAGTTCAGAGCTTAACAAAAGCTTGGAGCAAAGAGCAAGAACAACATGGAATCACTATCAAAGAGCGCGTCGAACTCAATCGCCAAACTAGCCAGCGAGAAATCCAAGAATATAAGTACAATCTGGATCTACAACGCAAGATCGATCGAGAGCAACACGAGCAGCAACAAGCAGCTTTATATTACGAACTAGCTGAAGCTAAAGAAGTTCAAGAAAAAACTTGGGCGGAGCGAGAGCTGGCTCTAGCCGAACTTGAAAAACTATTTCACGAAGCTAAAGATAAAGTCGCTGCTTTTACTCAAAATAAAGAAAAAGCGATCGATAAAGCTAAAGCTGAAGGTAAAGGTATCGCCACCTATCAAGCCAAAATTAAATCAGATCTCTATGCTGCCGAAGTAGAAGGTCAAAACAATTTTTACGAAAGTAATATAGAATCATTAGAAGATACAATCCTTAATCAAGAGGAACGCTTAAATAGTCTATCTAAGCAATTAGAAGCAGCCCTAAAACAAGTCCAAGATCTGGCTGTTAAAGCGATCGAAGGTTCGGCAAATGCCAACTCTTATCAAACGCTCAAGGAGATTACTCTAGAGCAAGCTAAGTCACAAAATAAAACGAAATAGTAATAAAGTCAAGGGTATCTAGTTATAGATACCCTTGACTTTACCAAACAGCATGGGTTTAAATCTCATACTGGTTGGTAAAATAATTGTTATTAGTTCGTTCTAAATCTCCCCAACAGCAACTTCGCTGTCAACTGTCAACTGTCAACTGTCAACTATTTAACTTAGTCTTTGCCAGCTCAATTCCCGATCGACATTGATACTCCAACGTAATAAATTAGCCGTTTGTCCGATATAAATATCTGCAAAATCGCTTTTTCCTAGAGCATGACGCGGTGCTATAGTTGCTAGTGCGATCGCATCAGCAATATCGCAAATCTCCCATTTAACTAAATTCTGCACCCCAACTAAAAGCGATCGAGTAGTCCCCGAAAGTGTCCCGTCAGGTAGTCTCGCCGTACCATCAATCACCTCAATTTCTCGCCGATCCCAAGGATATTTCCCATCGGCTAACCCCAATGGGGATAAAGCGTCACTCACCAGAAATAACCCCTCGCCATACCTACCAGCGCGTACGAGTAACTTTAACATGGCTGGGTGAACGTGCTTTCCGTCGGCAATAAACCCGCACCGCACATGCGGCTGAGTCAGTGCTGCACCCAATAACCCTGGTTCCCGATGGTGCAATCCTGGCATCGCATTAAAAGCATGAGTCACCATCGATGCGCCGCTGGTAAATGCACTTTCAGCCTGGGCAAAATTCGCCTGAGAATGCCCTAAGCTGACAATAATGCCTAAAGACCTCAGATGAGGCACGATCGTCCCTGTCGGGTCTAATTCTGGGGCAAGCGTGATGACTCTAATTATCTCAGTGTATTTACTGAGTACTAAAGTAACAAAATCTAGAGCTAGTGGTAATAAATACTCTTCAGGATGGGCACCCCGCTTGTGAGGATTGAGAAATGGTCCCTCCAGATGAACACCGAGGATTTGGGCTGTATTAGTTGGCTGATGTGCCATAAACTCAGTAAAGACGGCGAGCGATCGATGGATATTCTCGATCGAAGTCGTGACAATCGTTGGTAAAAATTCATTCACACCCTGCGCCCACAGGAAATCGCAGATCTGCGTCAACCGCTCCAGATCCCCGATCTGCACATCAGGAAACGCCAATCCCAACGCACCATTAATCTGAAGATCCACCCCACCCAAAGAAATCCAATCGCCATCAAGATCGATCGTCGGCAGATCTGCTAGATTCAGTGACTCATCAATTGCAACGATCTTTCCTGCCGCAATCGTCACCTCATGTATGCCAACGTATCCAGGAATCTGAGCATTAGTAATTTTGCAATTTTTCATAAAGATTCAATGTTCGGTGTTGATTCATCACCTATCCTAGCCATAAGTTGATAAGCTGCATCTAAAGTCCCCCATCCCCCAGTCCCCCAGTCCCCCAATCCCCCAGTCCCCCAGTCCCTTCCTAGCCCTCCTATGAAAACTCCACTAATCGGCATCATCATGGGTAGCGATTCCGACTTACCCACGATGAAAGCCGCGATCGAAATCTGCGAACAATTTGAGATCGCCCATGAAGTCGCGATTGTTTCTGCACATCGAACCCCCGAACGGATGGTTGAGTATGCCAAAACAGCCCACGAGCGCGGCTTAAAAGTGATTATCGCAGGTGCGGGTGGAGCCGCTCATCTACCAGGGATGGTGGCATCCCTATCGCCCTTACCTGTGATTGGTGTACCCGTGCAGACTAGGGCGTTGCAAGGCGTGGATTCACTGTACTCGATCGTGCAGATGCCCGCAGGTATTCCGGTGGCGACAGTCGCGATCGGCAATGCTACAAACGCTGGGCTACTGGCCATCCAAATCCTCGCCACTCACGATCCTGCTTTATTAGCTCAAGTTCAATCTTATCGACACAGCTTGAGAGATATGGTGCTAGCTAAACAAGATCGGTTGGCAGAGATCGGACATCGCAGTTATTTGGACAAGTAGTAACTGCAAATAAGGCACTCTTTGACTTCTCACTCAAAATGTAAGTGAGGATACATATTTTTTAATCTAGCTTGCGTAATGTTAGATTTATTCAGCTCAAGCTAGCTCAACACAACGCTTGTCAGGTCGATCGACGTGACGTTAAATCGCAGGTTTGCTAAAGCCCTAATTAATAATGGGGATTTCAAACTGCAAAACATCATCTCGATCGCTGATGGTGAATTTTTACATGTATTTACTTATAAATTAGGTGCATTTTACTAAGTTACTTCTTAATCTTGGATCTAAATATCTAGATCGATAGCTGTTTTCTTATTTTAGGAGCATAATTAATGACTATTAGTAAAGGTAGATTTAAAGGTCGATTCTCCGTAGGAGAGGCTACGCCAACGGCTCATCGCGGTACCTCGTCCGATTCTGGTTTGGTGAGTAATAAAATGCTCAAATGGTTGTGGAGGAATTGCTCAAATTTATTAACAAAAGTCCGAGTGACGATCGATCCCAGACAGAGCGGATCGAGATTGAAGCCTTTACCAACTCACAGCCGCAGCGGTCGCAGAATCGATAATTGGCGACGATTGGGTCAAAGATTGCAAGATCCTGAATGGCGACGATATGGGTACCTTTTGCTATTTTCCAAGTTCGTGGCTATTTTGGTACTCGCCCTCGTGGCGATTCCAATTGTGGCTCACTTTGTCGGATCGCCTGTGCTAGCCGCAGATCCTGTCATCAAGGCAAATGATATTGTCAATCCGATTAATACTTTGTGGACATTGCTCGCAGCATTTTTGGTATTTGGGATGCAGGCGGGGTTCACGATGCTGGAGGCAGGATTCTCTCGTGCTCGCGAAACTGTCAACGTGTTGATGGAGTGCATTGTCGATACCTGCCTGTGTGGCATTCTATTTTATGCGATCGGTTTTGCCTTTATGTTTAGTACTGGCAATGGCTTCATCGGTGGTAATTGGTTTTTCTTGCAAGGTGCGCCAGCAACTTATCAATCTACGGGTGTTGCCTTCTTAGCTTTCTGGCTATTTCAATTCGCTTTTGCTGATACCTGTTCGACGATTACTTCAGGATCGATGATTGGTCGAACCGGATTTGTTGGCGATCTGCTTTACAGCACTGGTGTTTCTGGCTTTATTTACCCCATTATCGGACATTGGGTCTGGGGGCCAGATGGATTTCTGGTATCGATGGGTAGTGAAAATAATTTCTTACCCTTTGTGGGTACTGGTTTTCGGGACTTTGCTGGATCGGCAGTGATTCATACCGTCGGCGGGATTATCGCTCTGGCAGGTGCGATCGTCCTGGGGCCTCGTCTCGGTCGGGTATTTAAGCGGGATGGTGGCGGGCCGATGCTGCCTCACGATCTGACGATCGCGGCGGTCGGCGGTCTGATTTTGTGGTTTGGCTGGTATGGTTTTAACCCTGGCTCTACGCTTTCGGCGATGGATTTTCAGGGTACAGCACGAGTCGCTGCCAATACCACCCTCGCTGCCTGTGCGGGTGGGCTATCAGCCATGTTTGTCGGCTTTCCCAAGACCAAAAAATGGGATCTTAGCTACACTGTCAATGGTTTCCTGGCTGGATTGGTGTCGATTACCTGTCCCTGTTATTGGGTAAGTCCATCAGGTGCGATCGCGATCGGTGCCATCGGTGGTGCGGTCGTGGTTTGGGGTATCGATCTATTGGAATGGCTGCGTATTGACGATCCGATCGGTGCTGTCCCCGTTCATGGCTTTTGTGGGATTTGGGGCACCTTATCGCTCGGACTATTCGCAACGGGTGAATTTGGTGCAACAGGGGCATTTGCCCCCGATACTTCAGCTCCGGTGCTGGTGCAAGGGCTACTCTATGGTGGTGGGATGCAGGTATTGACTGCTCAATTTGTCGGCAGTGCGATCGTTACCCTTTCGGCTTTTTCGCTCGGAATGGCTCTAATGGCTGCGGTGAATCTGACTGGTACACTCCGAGTTTCCGCAGAGGGAGAACTCGAAGGCATCGATGTTCACGAACATGGTATCCCAGCTTATCCTGAGTATGTCATCCAACCAACTCCTTCGGCTCACTCTTCAAGCTATGGATTTGGAGGAGGCGATCGCCAATTTGGGCAGAAATTTGAGAAACCTGAGTAGACGTTGCTCAAAATAAGGCAAACATTGCCAAGCTTTACTTTCCATCTCTATCTGAGGTAGGGGCAATTTATGAATTGCTCCTACCTTGAATTTTGAAACTGGACATAGATCGCAATTCACTCCTCAATA
>ENA-OFCX01000901-OFCX01000901.1-metagenomes-genome-assembly--contig:-NODE-901-length-13445-cov-4.058028_pt1 | contig 13445 bp, 13 predicted proteins | sample MGYA00153384_OFCX01 | MGnify analysis MGYA00153384
TGAGCGCCTTCAAGTAAGGCGACGCGGCGCGGTCCAAAGGCGACGCTCCCGTCGCATTGCCGGAGGCGTAGCGCGCGCCTAACTTTCTTGGTGAAGCAGTTCCTGCCTCTCAGCCTTTTTTACGGAGCGTCCGCGGTGAAGATCGCCGTGTGCATCAAGCGCGTTGCCGACATGGGCGCGCGATTTCAGATTGGCGCCGATGGCGCCTCGGTGTCCGACGCCGGCATCAAGTACGACATGAGCGACTTCGACGAGTGGGCAGTCGAGGCGGCACTGCAACTCAACGAAAAGCATGGCGGTGGCGAAGTCACCGTCATTTCGCTTGGCCCCGACTCGGCGCAGGAGACGCTGCGCAAGGCGCTGGCAATGGGCGCCGACAAGGCGGTTCACTTGAAGGCTGACCGCATTCCGTTCGACGGGTTCGCGATCGCCGAGGCCCTCGCGGCCGAACTGAAGGACGGCGGATTCGACCTCGTGCTGTTCGGCCGGATCGCCGTCGACAGCGCGGCGGGAGTCACGGGAGCCATGGTCGCCGAGCTGCTCGACATGCCGTGCGTGACCGCGGTGTCGAAGCTCGAGGTGTCCGGCACGACCGGTACCGCCGAGCGTCAGGTTGAAGGCGGTGTCGAGACGCTGTCGTTCCCGCTGCCGGCGCTCTGCACCATCGACCAGGGCCTCGTGACCCAGGCGCGTTATCCCAGCCTGAAGGGCATCATGGCCGCCAAGAAGAAGCCGATGGAGAGCAAGCCGGCGCAGCTCGGCGCGATCTCCGTGAACGTCAGCAAGATGGAACTGCCGCCGGAACGCTCTGCGGGCCGCATCGTGGGTGAAGGTGCCGCCGCCGTTCCCGAACTGATTCGACTCCTCCAGACTGAAGCGAAGGTGCTCTGAGATGGCCGACAACATACTGGTCGTCGCGGAGGCTCGCGGCGGCGACGTGCGCAAGGTCGCGCTGGAAGTGATCACGGCCGCACGCGTGCTGGCCGATGGCATGGGCGGCGACGTGCATGCGATGGTGTTCGGTGCTGCCGGTATCGGCAGTGTCGCACCGAAGCTCGCCGCCGTCGGTGCCGACGTCGTGCTGGTGGTCGAGCATGCTGGTTTCGAGACGTACAACGCGGAAGCAGTCGCAGCGACCGTGGCCGCCCAGATCACGAGCGGCGGGTATCGCGCCGCATTGTTCGGTGCGAGCGCGATGGGGCAGGACCTGGCGCCGCGCATTGGAGCCAAGCTGCGTGTGGGCGTCGCGGCCGACGCGGTGTCGGTGATCGCGGAGGCTGGCAACGTCGTGGTGCGTCACCCGATGAACACGAACAAGGTCATTGCGACCATGGTGCTGTCGGCTACGCCGGCGCTGGTCAGCGTTCGTCCGGGTGCGGTGAGCGTCGGCAGCACTGCGAAGGCAGGTACGGTGCAGGTCGTCGCGCCGGCCATGGACCCGTCGGCCGGACGTGTGAAGGTCACGGGGGTGTCGCTCGGCAGCAGCGCCAAGCTGGATCTGGCCGAAGCACCCGTGATCGTGAGCGGTGGTCGCGGACTGAAGGCGGCCGAGCACTTCTCGCTCGTCGAGGATCTTGCAGCGGCGTTCGGGAACGCCGCCGTCGGCGCGACGCGTGCCGTGACCGACGATGGCTGGCGTCCACACAGCGACCAGATCGGTCAGACCGGTCGCCAGGTTTCACCCAACCTGTACGTCGCGGTCGGCATCAGCGGCGCCATCCAGCACATCGCCGGCATGCGCAATTCCAAGACGATCGTGGCGATCAACAAGGACAAGGATGCCCCGATCTTCAAGGTCGCGGATTACGGCATCGTCGGTGACGTGTTCGAGATCATGCCGGTGCTGACTGCGGCAGTGAAGGCAGCGAAGGCGCAGCAGTAACGCATCGCACATGTGCAGGTGCCGGGCGGACATGGTCGCACTGACCGTGTTCGCCCGGTAGCTTTTCCTGGAACCGGCCGGCGCCTGCGCGTCGCGGTACCCGCACGATCTACCGAATGGATTTGTCATGTCTGGACAGAATTTCGCTTTCCTGCTCGTCCTCGTCGCTGCATTGGGCTTCTTCAGCTACAACATCCAGCGACTGGTCAGCTACTTAAGGCTCGGCGTTCCCGAGAATCGGCTCGATCATCCGGAGCGCCGCACCTGGAACCTGATCACCATCGGGTTCGCACAGACCAGGATTCTGCGTGAGCGCGGCGCCGGCCTGTCGCATGCCTCGGTGTTCTGGGGTTTCCTGGTGCTCACGGCCGGCACCGCCGAGATCTTGCTGCATGGCGTCTGGCCCGGCTTCAGCTACGAACACATTCTGCCACGACCGCTCTGGCAGCTGTTCATGCTCAGCCAGGAGATCTTTGCCGTCATCGTGCTGGTCGCGGTGAGCTGGCTGCTCTGGCGTCGCATCGTGTCGCCGCCGAAGCGTCTGCAGGGCAAGGAAATTCACAACACCGAAGCGATCATCATCCTGTTCGTGATCGCTTCGCTGATGCTGACGCTGTATACGACCGGCGCGTTTGAATATGCCGCAAACCCGGCGATGCGCGATGTGCAGTACGGCTGGTTCCGCCCCATCTCGTCACTGCTCGGTGCAGCACTGAGCGGCGCGCCGGAGGGCGCGATGCATGCGGCCTTCACGGTGAGCTACTGGTCACATGCGTTGCTGGTGCTGGGCTTCCTGAACTTCCTGCCGTACTCCAAGCATCTGCATGTGGTGAGTTCGCTGATCAACGTCTGGTTCAGCAACACCAGCGGTCCCGGTCAGGTCGGCGTGATGAAGCCGATGGACCTCGAGGCCGAGGTGGAGCAGTTCGGCGCGCTGGACGTCGATCACCTGAGCTGGAAGAACCTGCTCGACGGGTACAGCTGCACGGAATGCGGTCGCTGCACGGCGGCTTGTCCAGCCAACATCACCGGCAAGGCGCTGAGTCCGCGCAAGATCGTGGTGGACACGCGTCGTCGCCTGATGGAGAAGGCACCGCTGATGGCCGGCGAGCTGGATGTGGAAGGCAGTGCGACGCTGCTGCTGGAAGCACCGGGCGCCGCCGACGCCTTCGGGAATCGCCTGCTCGACAACTACATCACGGAGGACGAGCTCTGGGCCTGCACCAGCTGCCGCGCCTGCGTGACGGAATGCCCGGTGAGCATCGACCAGCTGGACATCATCAACGAGCTGCGTCGCGGGCTGGTGCTGAACGAGGGTCGCTTTCCCGAGGAAGTGCAGCCGACGTTCGAGTCGCTGGAGACGAACGCCTCGCCGTGGGCTTTCAGCCCGGCTGACCGCGCGCGCTGGTCGGAAGGCCTGAACATTCCGACGTACGCCGAGGCGTTTGCGGAAGGAAAGCGTCCCGACATCCTGTTCTGGGTCGGCTGCATGGGCAGTTTCGACGATCGAGCGAAGAAGATCACCGTCGCCTTCGCGCGTATCCTGCAGGCGGCCGATATCGACTTCGCGATCCTCGGCCAGGAAGAGACCTGCCACGGCGATCCCGCGCGACGGCTCGGCAACGAATACCTGTACCAGATGCTGGCAAAGGGCACCATCGAGACGCTTGATCGCTACGAGGTGAAGACCATCGTCACTTTCTGCCCGCACTGCTTTCATCAGATGGGCAACGAGTTCCCGCAGCTCGGCGGCAACTACGAGGTCATTCACCACAGCACGTACATCGAGCGGCTGCTGAATGCCAACATGATTCCGTTGACCACGGAGCATGGCAAGCACCTCACGATGACGTACCATGACTCGTGTTACCTGGGTCGTTACAACGACGTGTACGACTCGCCGCGCGAGAGCCTCAAGCGCGCGTTGCCGATCCTCACGCTGGTCGAGCCGGAGCGCACCAAGGATCGTGGGCTCTGCTGCGGTGCCGGCGGCGGGCGGATGTTCGTGGACGAGAAGGTGGGCAAGCGCATCAACGTGGAGCGCACCGAGGAGCTGATCGCGACGGGTGCCGACGTGATCGCCGTGGCCTGCCCGTTCTGCATGACGATGATGACCGACGGCGTGGCAAAGCTGGAGAGCGCCGTGACGGTGCTGGACATCAGCGAAGTGGTGGCGGGTCAGCTCGCGCCGATACGCTCGCGTGAACTCGTGGCCGGCGACTGACGACGCGTACGCGATGCTGCCGCGGGGTACGTGGTGTCATCGCGCGAAGGACCTGCTCAGCGCGTGATGCGCAGCAGGTTGATGGTGTGCAGGTGCGCGCCCGCCTCGATGGGCACCTGCGCGACCGTCTCGCACGTCAGCGCGTGACTGATGCACCAATCGGGAAACCCTGCCGATCCGACGCGGCCCGGATCGGCAAGCCAGCCTTCGCCGTGCTGGCTCAGCGACTGCGCCATCGTGCGCGCGATCAGCGGCGCATTGCGCTGCTCGTACAGCACATCCGACGCGACGACGAGGTCGAAGTTGCGCAGGTCTGATGGAAAGCTGTTCCAGTCGGCACATCGCGCCGTGATGTCCACCTGCGCGTTGCGCCACGCGTTGGAGCGTGCGAACAACGGCGAGTCTTCGTAGTAGTCGGTCGCCGTGACATCGAAGCCGGCGCGCGCCGCGGCGGTCGCGACCACACCGCTGCCGCAGCCCAGCTCGAGCAGGGTGCGTCCCTCGCCGCGGAGTCCACGGATGAACCGCGCCAGCACCACCGCAGCAGGCCACAGGTCGGCCCAGTAAGGCAGGCGATCGTCCTTTGCGAAATCCTGCTCCGAGATCAGGTCATCCGAGTTGGACGGATGGATGACCTGAATGACTTCGTCGGTCGCGATGGTCACCGGCGATTCCACGGTGCGGAATCGGCTGCGCAGGTCCGGCTCGAGCGCATCGGGGGTCAGAAGTTCCAAGGCACCGCCATCTGTGGTTGGGCAGGCTGCAGCAGCAGGGCGCGCGCTGCGGCGCCGGCTGCAAGGTATGACACATCGTGCGGCACGATCAGCAACGCGTTCGCGGCAACCATCGACGTCAGCAGGCCCGAGCCCTGCGGACCGGTCAGGTGTGCCACGCGATCTGCATCGACCACGGCGCGCAGGAAGTGCGTGAGGCCGCCACTCGTCGTCACGGCGTCGGCGAGCGTCACGGCGACGGTCTCGCGGAACGAATGCGGCACGGCACCCATCTGCCGCAGCGCCGGTCGAACGAAGAGTTCAAACGTGACCAGCGCGGACACGGGATTGCCGGGCAGGCCGAACCATGGGCGCTGCTGGAGCATCCCGAATCCGAAGGGGCCGCCGGGCCGCATGCGCACACGCCAGAAGTCGAGCGTGGCGCCGAGCCGGTGCACCACGTCACGCGTGTAATCGAATGCGCCCACGCTGATGCCACCGCAGGTGACGAGCACGTCGAATGGCGGCGCACTGGTGATGTGTGCCGCGATGGCCGCAGGATCATCGCGTGCGATGCCGAGGTCGATCGCGATGCCGCCGGCGTCCTCGACGGCGGCAGCGAGCGCGTAGCCGTTGGAGTTGATGATGCGCCGACCGGCGAGCACATCGTCGAACTGGTCCACGTCGACGAGTTCGTTGCCGGAGCCAAGAATCGCGACCCGCGGGCGACGCGCCACCGTGAGCGAGGAGCAGCCGTTGGCGGCCGCCAGCGCGACATGCGGCGCGCGCAGCAACGTGCCGTGCGACAACAGGCGCTGGCCGGTGGCGAAGTCCTCGCCGCGTGGCCGGATGTTGCGGCCGGCATCGCGGTCACTGTGGATCACGACGTCAACCAGCCCGGCATCGGTGTCTTCCACGCGGATCACGGTGTCCATGCCGTCGGGCACGGGCGCGCCGGTCATGATGCGCCATGCGCTGCCCGGCACAATCGCGGCGGGTGCCGCGTCGCCGGCGCCGATGGTGCCATGCACCGGCAGCTGGATCGGCGAGTCGGCAGACGCGCCGCGCACGTTGCACGCACGCACCGCGTACCCGTCCATCGCGCTGTTGCGCCAGGCCGGATGCGTGTAGCGCGCATCGATGTCCTGCAGCAGCACGCGGCCAGGCGTGTCGCGGATCGCCACCTGCTCGCCCAGCGGTGCAGGCAGGGCCTCCATGATGCGCGCGATTGCAGCGTCCACCGGGAGTCGTGGCGACGTCACCGGGCCGCCATGCGTTTGAGACCGATGAGTCGCTCGATGATCAGGTCCTGCACCCGGTCGATCTCGCGGTTCGGCACCGTGTGGTTGTTGGCAATGATCGAGAAGAGCAGCAGCTCGCCGTCGGCTGTCGTCACATAGCCGGAGAGCGCACGTGCCTTGTCGATGGTGCCGGTCTTGGCATGCACGCGGCCCAGCGCAAACGACTGCATGCGATTCCGCAGCGTGCCATCCACGCCCGCCGTCGGCAGCGCGTCATGGTACACGCTGAAGTCGCTGCGGCGGCGCATGGTGTCGAGCACCTGCACCAGCAGGCGTGGCGACAGGTAGTCATGCCGCGAGAGCCCACTGCCGTCGCGGATGGCATGTGCATCGGCGCGCACGCCCCACGCCAGCAGCTGTCGCTCGACGACGGCGCGGGCACTGTCCGGCGTGCCGACCCCGGTGCCACGCAACGCGAGTGTGCGAAACATCGATTCCGCGATCTGGTTCTGCGACGGCTTCTGCATCGCCACGAGTACTTCGCGGAGCGGGTGCGATCGGAGCACGACGATCGTATCGGCCATGGTGTCGCGCCCGGCGCCAGAAACCGCGCCATGCGCGCGCCCGCGCACCACGATGCCCGCGCGCTGCAGCGCCTCGGTCACGGCGGCGAGGTAGGTCGCGCGACCATCGGGCTGCGCGGCGCTGAACGAGATGGAGTCACCGAGCGCGATGCTGCCGCGCACGGTGATGCCCGGCACCGTGGCAGAGTCACGCCACCACGCGATCTGCGGCGCACCCGAACCGGCAGCGCGCACGCGCACGTCGGCGTGGATCACGGGTGTCGCGCGTAGCGGTGACGTCGTGATGCACGCACGACGGCCGGAGCTGCCGCAGCCGCGAACCTGCATCTCGGTGAACGCCTCGTTCCACAGCAGCTCTGTCACGCCGGCACCATACGGCTCGTGCAAATCGTCCCAGTCCCAACCAAAGCCGAGCGGGCTGCCCGGGAATGCCGGCGTCATGCTCGCACGCACACGACCGCGCACCTGCGTGACGCCTGCCGCCTGCAGTGCGGTCACCAGCGGTGCGAACGCGTCGAGCGGATCAGGGCGCATGGCGCGGGATACGCTGGGGTCGCCCGTGCCGTCGATCACGATGTCGCCGCGCAGCATGCCGCGGTGCACCGGTCCGGTGCGCGTGACCGTGGTGGTCCACAGGAAGTCGGGTCCGAGCTGCGTCAATGCAACGGCACTCGTCACGAGCTTCATGTTCGACGCCGGCATGAACAACCGGTCGGCATTCACCGACGCCAGCGTGTCACGCCGCTCTGGCGCAAACAGCAGTATGCCCCAGTGCATGTTGCTGAACTGCGGCAGCGCGACGAGCGAGTCGACGAACGGCTGGAGTGCATGCGCTGCCGGTGTGCCGGCCATGCGTGCCGCGTGCGTCAACGGCAGCGTGACGCTCGAGGCGGTGATGTCAGGCGATGGCGCACGCACGGCCGATGTCGGTCGCGCGCAGGCGAGCAGCCCGCCGGCCACGGCGAGCGCCGCCGCGATGCGAAGCCCGTGGCTCATCGCGCGGCCGGCACGTCGGCCAGCCACGTCGCTGCCAGCGCGAGGTCGTCCGTCGTGTTGATGTTGTGGAATGCGCGCACCGCATGTTCCGCATCGAGATGCGAGGCAATGGGCCAGCGGTGCCCGCCGGCCGACTCGCAGAGCATGTGCGCGGCTCGCTCGCCGCGCGCGAGCAGCCCCGATGCGCGCAGGCCACATGACGGCGCATATGCCGCGCACAATGGCTCGTGCCGACCATCGGCGTGCAGCGGCACGCAGCAGCTCTCCCCGCCTTCCACGATGCGCGCGAACTCGTCCAGCATCGCGGCCGTCACGAACGGCATGTCCCACGCGCACACCACGGCGATGCGCCCCGCGGCGGCCAGCAGTGCGGTCTCCAGTGCGCCGAGTGCGCCGCGGCCAGCCGTGCGGTCAGGAAAAATGCGATGGTGCGGAAACCACGACACGGCGTTCGCATCGTTCGCGGCGATCACCACTTCATCGCAGACGTCGGCCAGCGCCCGCAGCGCATACTCGCAGACGCGCGTCGCACCCAGCGCGGCGAGACCCTTCGGCGATCCGCCAAATCGTGTGCTGCGCCCACCAGCCAGGAGCACGCCGCAGCGCTGCGGAGTCACCGACATCAGGAGGGCTCGTAGGTTGCGCTCAGCGTCGCGTCCTCCGCCACGCGCACGCACGTCACGCGCACGCCGGCCGGCATCCGCGCCTGCACACGCTCGGCGATGAAGCGGGCCAACTCCTCGCCCGTCGGCACCAGGCCGTCCGCTTCGTTGAATTCCGGCACATCGAGGTTGATGTTGCGGTGATCGAAGCGCTCGCGTACCTCCTGCAGCAGCACCATGTCCAGCAGCCCGAGGTCGAGCAGCATGCCCGTCTCACGCCGCACGGCGCCACTCACGCTCACGTCGCAGACGTAGCTGTGCCCGTGATAGTTCGGCCGTGCACACAGCCCGAAAGTCGCGACGTTCGTCGCGTCGTCCCACTCGGGTCGGCGATAGCGATGCGCTGCCGCGAAGGCCACGCGCCGCGTGAGCGTCGTGCGACCGCTCATCGACGCCCGAACTGGCGCACGAGGCCAAGCGTCAGCATCGTGTTGCGCGTCCAGCTGTTCTTCGTGTTCACGCCGACCACGCGCGGCACGTTCGGCGTCGAGTCGCGGAAGCTCGCCGGATACGGCACGCTGTAGAGTCGATTCGTCATGTCGGCGCGTACCGTCCAGCGCGAGCGCTGCGGTGCGAACTTCAGCCCGAAACCGACCAGTGGCGAGAAGCGCGTGCCGAAACGGAAACGCGACGAGTCGGTGACCTCCTTGAAGTCGGTCACCATGCCGACACCACCCGTGATGATTGGCACCAGCGAGCGCCACGACTTGTTGCCCGCCACGCGCAGCGACAGCGCGGCATCCAGCATGTACAACGGCTGCGACACAGTGCCACCGATGCGACTGGCCGGCGGCAGGCCAGGCTGCAGGATGTCGCGCGTCGAGCCCTGTCGCATGATCGCGCTGGTGAACGACAGCGGACTGCCACCCAGTGGCACGTCGTAGCGCACGCCGATGGCGACACCGCCGCGCGGTGCTGCACCCGCCTTGTCCCTGCCACCGAAGCTCGGCCCGACCAGCAGCGTGACGTCCTGCCGCTTCTCGAGATCACGGAACGGGCTGTTCGCCGGCACCGTGCCGACCTGCGCGACCAGCGAGGCGCGGCTCACGAAAAGCAGCGCGGCAGCGACCAGCACACGTGCCGTCATGTCGTCACCGGTGACAGTCGCAGCGACGTGCCCGACATCTCGGACGGAATGGCAAGACCGAGCAGTTCGAGCACGGTGGGACCGACATCGCACAGGGCGCCGCCAGCACGCAGCGGCACGGCACCTTCGGGATCGACGATGAGCAAGGGAACTGGATTGGTGGTGTGTGCCGTGTGCGGTGCCCCGGTCAGCGGGTCTACCATCACGTCGGCGTTGCCATGATCGGCAGTGAAGATGACTCGCGCGCCACCGCGAGTGGCAGCGCTGACGATGCGACCGATGCATTCATCCACGGCCTGCACCGCGGCGACGGCCGCCGGCAGTGAGCCGGTATGCCCGACCATGTCGCAATTGGCGAAATTGCAGAGCATGAAATCGTAGCGCCGCGTCTCGAGCGCCTCGACCAGCCCGTCGCAGATGCCGGATGCGCTCATCTCGGGCTGCAGGTCATACGTCGCGACCTTCGGACTTGGCATCATGCGGCGCTCCTCGCCAGCGAACGGCGCCTCGCGCCCGCCATTGAAGAAGAACGTCACGTGCGGGTACTTCTCGGTCTCCGCCGTACGAAGCTGCGTCATGCCCGCGCTCGCGATCACCTCGCCCACCATGTTGGTGAGCTGCGAGGCAGGAAATGCGACCGGATAGTTGAAACTCGGGTCGTACGCCATCATCGTGGTGATCGACAGCCGCGGACGACTGGTGATGTCGAAGCCGCTGAACGTGGACGACGTGAGTGCATCGCAGAGCTGCCGCATGCGATCGCTGCGAAAGTTGAAGCAGATCACCACGTCATCATCGTGCAACCGCGGTGTCACCCTGCCCGACTCGTCGTGCAGCACCATGGGCTCCATGAACTCGTCGGTCACGCCGGCGGAGTACGCCGCGTCCAGGGCGGCGCCGACAGTACCGGCGGTCGTTGCTGTACCGATGCCGTTCACCATGGCGCGGTACCACTTCTCCGTGCGCGGCCAGCGATGATCGCGATCCATGCCGAAGTAGCGTCCACCAAGCGTCGCAAGCACTGCGCGGCCCGGATACTTCGCGATCTCGGCCTGTGTGTCTGCCAGAAATCCGCGACCGGAGGTCGGCGGCGTGTCGCGGCCGTCGAGCATGCCGTGCACTGCCACCGTGTTGACATGCTCGCGTGCCGCGAGATCCAGCAGCGCGAAGAGATGCGCATCCAGCGCATGCACGCCACCATGCCCCAGCAGTCCAACGAGGTGCAGCGTCACGCCGCGAGTTGCAGCGTCCTGGCAGGCCGCCACCAGGGCCGGATTCCGGAAGAAGCTGCCTGTCTCGATTGCGGCGCCGATGCGCACCAGGTCCTGCTCCACCACGCGACCGGCACCCAGGCTCATGTGCCCGACTTCGCTGTTGCCCATCTGCCCGGCCGGCAGCCCCACACGACGGCCGCTCGCCTCGAGCAGCGTGTGAGGCAGCGAACCCAGCAAGGCGTCCCAGTTCGGTGTGTCGGCAAGGGCAATGGCGTTCGCGCTGGCGTCGTCTCGGTACCCCCAGCCATCCAGCACGACGAGGCAGACGGGGCGAACGGAGGGCAGGGGCATGGATACAGGATGGGGCGGGGTAGTAATGTCGTGCACATGACGTCTGCTGAATGTACCCCTCGCCGATGGGCGCTACCATCGAGCTTGCCTCGCGCTTCTGGGCTTTACGCAGCGGCGCTGGCGGTGTTTTTGGTCGCCGGCCCCGGACTGCGCGGCCAGAAATCGGTGCCGGACACCACGGCGGCCGTGAAGTACATCAGCCCCGCGACCATTCCGCTGCGGCCGGCTGCGACGGCAGAGGTGCGGACTGCACCCGATGGCGCCGTCATCGGCACGGTCAGAGCGCCCGGCACGGTGATCCCGCTGGTTCGTGAGCGCGGCTGGGTGCGTGTGCGCATCGAGGGCTGGGTTCGCGAGGGGGCGCTGCTGCCGGTGGACTCCGCGTTACGCACCGCGCTGAGTGCTGCAGACATCCGCGCCGACCCCGTCGGGTCGAAGGGCAAGCTGGTGCGCTGGCAGGTGGAGGTGCTCGCATTGCAGCGCGCCGATGCCCTCCGGCGCGACATGAACATCGGCGAGCCGTACCTGCTGGCCCGCGGGCCAGCCGGCGAAAATGCCATCCTGTACCTCGCCATTCCGCCGTCGCTGCTGAATGAGGCTCGCGGCATCGTGCCACTGACCGTGATTCAGGTCACCGCGCGCGTCCGGAACGGTCGGTCGACACCCACGAACGTGCCGATTCTGGACGTTGAAACGATCAGCACGCCATGAGCCGCCGCCCGGGGTTTTCATCGGTCGGACCGATCGTCGCGCTGGTGCTTGCAATCGCCACAATCACGGGTGCGCTCGCCTCGATCCCCTATTTCCGGCAGCAGCGCAGCGCGTTGCGCGCCGAGACGCAGGTGCTGCGCGAGCGCAAGAAGATGAAGGGCAAGATCGTCGCCGCCCAAGCCGAAAACGTCGACCGCAGCAAGCTGCAGACCGATATCACACAGTTGACCAAGCAGATCGAATCGGTGACCGGTGCGGCGCAGTTCAACGGTCTCAACCTTGTCAACGGTTCGGAAACGGCGATCAACGTGCTGTCGTCGCTTGACCGGAGCGCGACAGGCGTGGCGTCGTCCAGCATCGAGGTCACGGCCCAGAACCTGTCAACTTCAGCCGGCACCGCGCTTTCTGGCACCGCGCTTGGCGCAGTGACCAACGCAACAGGTGCGCCCAATGCCACCAGCACCGTCGGGACCTTTGTCCTGCAGGGTCCGGGCGGAGCACTCGCCTCGAACGCGTCTGGCGCGAACCCTGCCACAGCCACCGCGCTGATTGAGGGTGACGCCATCGAACTGACGGTTGGTTCCACCACCGGGCGTTACGTCGTGAAGGAAGGCGACACCAACGATAAGCTTGCCGCAGGACTGCGCAATGCGCTGACCCAGGGCGGGCTCAACGGATCTGACTTCACCCTGTCTGCAACCAGTGGTGTTCTGAGCATCACCAACAATACCAACACTGCAGCTGCTGTGTCGGTGGCGTCGACCCGGGGTGAAGGCGGGCTGGCTGCGCTGGGTACGATCGACGTGACGGCTGATCCGAAGGCGGCACTGAGCGCGATTGAAGGCCTGCTGCAAACCTCGATCAACGCGGCATCGAGCTTCGGTTCGTCGCAAAAACGGATCGATATCCAGTCTGAGTTTGTGGGCAAGCTGACCGACTCGCTCAAGACCGGGATCGGCGCGATGGTCGATACCGACATGGAGGAAGCCTCGGCCCGCTTGCAGGCGCTGCAGGTCCAGCAGCAGCTTGCCACCCAGGCGCTGTCGATCGCCAACCAGCAGCCGCAGGGGCTTTTGTCACTGTTCCGGTAATCCGTTGAGGGGCCGCGGGCGTTTGCTCGCGGCCCGCCTTTCCCCCCAAGCCCAGAACAGACGGACACCCCATGACCTATCAAACCGCCATCGCCTATGCCCGACGGGAAACCCCGGCGCGCTCGCTCCGCTCGATCGAATACGATCTCATTGCCCAAGTGACGCAGCGCCTGCGCGCCGCCTCGACCAACCGCGACACCGACTTTCCCGGCCTCGTCGCGGCACTTGCCGACAACCAGAAGCTTTGGTCAACGCTTGCCGCAGACGTGGCGCTGCCTGACAACGGGCTTCCCGCCGCACTGCGGGCCCGGCTATTCTACCTTTACGAATTCACTGTTCATCATAGCCGAGCCGTACTTGACCAAGGTGCCAGCGTTGCGGTTTTGACGGATATCAACACGGCGGTCTTGCGCGGCTTGCGCGGCGACGGGGGCCATCCATGAGCGGCCTTGTCCTGAAGCTTGGCCCGCATGAACGGGTCTTGATCAACGGTGCCGTGATCGAAAACGGCGACCGGCGGTCGCGACTGGCGATCATGACGCCGAATGCAAACATCCTGCGCCTGCGCGATGCCATACACCCCGAAGAGGTGAACACGCCCGTGCGCCGGGTTTGCTATATTGCACAACTGGTCTTGACCGGCGATGCCGACGCCTCGGACGCGCGACTTCAGCTTCTGCGCGGGATTG
>ENA-OFCX01000902-OFCX01000902.1-metagenomes-genome-assembly--contig:-NODE-902-length-13445-cov-2.224197_pt1 | contig 13445 bp, 7 predicted proteins | sample MGYA00153384_OFCX01 | MGnify analysis MGYA00153384
ACGACGATCAGGTCGACGCCACATCGCAGTTGCTCGACTGGGCGACGAACAAGCAGCCCGGAAAGCTGTTTGTGGGCCAATATCGTAGTTGACGCTTTCCAATGCGGTTCAAACCGGCACTGACTTTCGGCACTGACCGCCGACTCCAATTTCTAGTTACGACTGAGCCCGAACATGCGTGCCTGCAGCTTTTTCTTCCAGCGCGCTTCCGAGGCCAGAATATCGTCGTCCGTATCCTTGGAGCCGGCAACTTGCAGCACACTGACGATGTAGTCGCGGGGACCGCGCTCCTTCAGTGCCACATTGCCGCCGTGCCCGTTTCTCCGGTATTCGGACCAGCGGCTCCAGAACCCGCCATTGCCAGTCGCAGAGCCAACGTATTGGCTACCGTCGTCGGGACAAGTCAGTAGATAAACCCCCTTTGCCGGCGATAGCTGCAATATCCAGCTGGATGGCACATCCGACAGTGTTGATAGTGGCTGGGTCAGCTCCATCAGACCCGGGAATGGCATTTCGGTCGAGGCGAGGTGCAGTTCGCTTACGACCTTGTTTTGGGTGTTTGCGCGCTGAATCCAGGCACGTTTTCCCGACGCCCCGCCGCCCCAATCAACGTACAGCTTGCCTTCATACGCCGCGAGGCAATCGAGGCGCTCGCAAGGATAGCGATGGACCGTCCCTGCCGCCTCGAGATTGTTGGAAATCGGGGAGACGATATCTTCGCTCATCAAGGTCGGCGCGCCAATGCCGTAAATCCCCGTAAAGACTGTCCTCCCGTCCCATGTCCCGACGAAACATGCCCAGTAACGAGCATCAAGGTGGGCACGCTTGGTCGCATCCTGCTCGGACTGAAAGCTCTCGAAAAGCGGTCGATTGGTGCGCCAGACATCCAGCAGTGATTTGGAGCCGACCTTGGGTTGATGCCGCAGCAAGCGCACATCGCTTGGAGCGATGCCAGCCTCTTCCAGCAGCATGTTGAAACGAAATGGCATTCGCAATTCCCTCTTGGATGCGACGCCTTTGGCTCTGGCTTCAATCGTCGCGCCTATGTCCACTCGGGGCGACGGCCTGAAGCCGGATGTTAGTAACCTGCGATCACAGGCGCATGCGCCTTTACCGTTGCCGGCTGGACATGCGCGCATGCCACCCGGCCCCAGCAATGCTGTGACCGAGGGTGATCGAAGGGTTACTAAGCCCCGCTCCCGGCTTTCACGGGAGCGACGTCAGATTGCTCTGTTTGAGCGCAAAGACAAGTTGAAAGAGTGGTTTGGCTGAAACTCTGGGCGCAGCCGACTGCTTTCGCGAACAAAGCGGCCGTTACAAACGACCCGCAAAGAGCACAAAAGCTGACATTCATTCAGATCAGTGTTTGCAGAGCGACCCCGGCAAGCGCACAAACCGCAAGTGTTTCGAACACGCTGCGTTTGATCGCAAAGAGCATTGCCGTTGCGACCGCTGAAAGTGCGAGCGCCGTCAGATCAAGGCTCGCCGCGACGGGGAGATCGAACTTGACCGGCCAAGCACGCACAGGCTCGAGCTTTGCAAACAAAAAATGGAGCGCAAACCATAACGCCAGGTTTGCGATAACGCCGACGACCGCGGCCGTGATTGCGCCCAGTGCCAAGGATAGAACACGGTTCTCGCGCAGCCGCTCGACGAAAGGCGCGCCGGCAAATATCCACACGAAGCAAGGGAGGAAAGTGACCCATGTCGTCAGCAGCGCGCCGAGCGTGCCCGCCAAAAGCGGCGGCAAACCGGTCGATTGCCGAAATGCGGCAAGGAAGCCGACAAACTGCGTGACCATGATCAGCGGACCCGGTGTCGTCTCGGCGAGGCCGAGGCCATCAAGCATCTCGTCGGCGCTCAGCCATCCGAAATGCTCGACGCCCTGCTGAGCCACATAGGCAAGCACAGCATAAGCGCCCCCGAAAGTCACCACCGCCAGCTTCGAGAAGAAAACGGCTATCTCGTTCCAGACGCTTTGCGGCGCAAGGAGCGCAATGAGCGCCACGGGCGCAAGCCAAAGGACTGAAAGAACAATCGCCGCGCGCCGCGTTCGTGCAGGAGGATGGGTCACTGGTCCGTCGCCTAAGGCGGAGTCGGCATCGGCAAGACCGTCCTTGGCACTGCCGTGCCCGCCGCCAACGAACGCCGTCGAGCCGCATCGTCCAGCCAACCATCCAATTGCGGCAGCGGAGAGCACAATCACGGGAAACGGCAGTGCTAGGAAGAAGATCGCGACGAAGGCCACCGCGGCGAGTCCCCGCGCCGCGTTGGATTTCAGCGCGCGAGAACTTATCCGCACGACCGCTTGCGCGACAATGGCAAGCACCGCGGCCTTCAAGCCAAAAAAGAGCCCTTCGACCGGTCCAGCATTGCCATAAAGCACGTAGACATAGCTGAGCGCGAGGATGGCAAGCGCGCCCGGCAAAACAAACAGGAACCCTGCGACGAGACCACCGCGCACCCCATGCAGCAGCCAGCCGATATATGTTGCGAGTTGCTGCGCTTCCGGTCCAGGCAGCAGCATGCAGAAGTTAAGCGCATGGAGAAACCGTTGCTCGCCGATCCAGCGTTTTTCATCGACGAGAATGCGGTGCATCACTGCGATCTGCCCGGCAGGTCCGCCGAATGAAAGCGCAGCGATACGCGCCCAAACCTTTACGGCATCGCCAAAACTCACACCGATAGTCATGCTCATACCCCGTCGCGGCACCCGAGGGCGCGTTCGCTCAGGGCAGTCTTGGGTGCACAAAAGCACCAAGGTCGGGCGACTGCCTTTGGCCCGCAAGACAGTAATAGCAGCGTCAGAACCGCTTCGCCACCGTTACGCCGAAAGTGCGCGGATCCCCGAGCTGCCCAACGACGAGCCCGTTGTTGCCCGGCTGATTCGACAGGAACTCGAAATAATCGGTGGCGAAAACATTCTTGACCCAGGCGAATATGTTGAGACCGCTTCCTTGACGGTATCCTGCGCGCAAATTGGCAATCGAATAGGCATCGACGATGAAGAACGGCGACGGTGTCGCGTTCGACGAAAAGGACGATCGATAGCTGGCGTCTGCGCCCAGATACGCCTCGCCCTTGCCGACCGGCAGATTCGCTTCGCCACCCCAGGCCAGCGACCATTTCGAGATGCCGGGAAAACGTCCGCCCGAGATGTCCTTGAATCCAGCCAAGGTGCCGACGCAGTTTGCAGGGAGATTGATCGTCGCAGCGCTGATGCCGGTGCACTCGGGCGGGGGCGGTGCATCGGGGAAGCGGCGGAACTTGCCGTCGTTGTAAGCGAAATTGAAATAGGCGTTGAAACGGTCGATCGGACGCAAGCTAAGTTCGCCTTCAACGCCCTGAACTCGCACGTCGGCGTTGGCTAGGTAACCGCGCACAACCCCGAGTGCCCCGTTCGTCACTGTCGTCTGGTAGTCAGTAATGGCGGTTCGGTAGGCGGTGAGGTTGAGCGTGACGCGACGCTCCCAGAATTGCGTCTTCGCGCCGATCTCGAAATGATTGAGACTTTCGGGTCGAACCTGGGCAAGCTCGGTCGCGACAGTCACGCCATCGGCCCGAAACGGCAGCCCGTTCAGGTTCAGACCACCTGATTTGTAGCCGCGTGAATAAATTCCATAAATTTGCACATCGTCGACTGGCCGCCATGATATGTTGACATCGCCTGACACATTGAAGTCGCGATACCGCCCCGTGTAGAATTGCGTCGGCAAGGCGGCACGCTGTTGCGCCAACTGTGCGGCCGTCGGGTTGGCGATGCCGCCCGTCACAGTTGCGTTGTAAACCGAGTCCTTGGTATCGTAGTTGGCACGCAGCCCCGGCTGAATGCGCAGGCGATCGGTCACGTTCCATGTCAGCTGGCCATAAGCGGCAAGGCTGTTGTTTTCGAAGCTTATATCGTTGCGCTGCGTCAGTCCGTCGAGCACCGCGGCATTCGCGCCCGCCGTAGGACCATTGGTGAACAGGTTCGCTGCGAACCCTTGCGCCTGAAGCCCACGTGTCTTGATCGTCTGTCGATAGCCGAATACGCCAGCAACGAAATCGACCTTGTTCTTGCCGGAAGTCGCAAAGCGGAACTCCTGCGTCAGCTGGCGCTGGTCCGACGGGTTCTCCGAACGCGTCGTGATCGGCAGCCCGATGAAGTCGCGATCGTTCGACGGTCGCCATGTCCAGAAACGCCATGCACTCACCGAGGTCATGGAATTGTCGCCGAACGCCGCTTCGGCAACGAGCGACGCACCGCCCATGTCCTGGTTCGACTGGAGACGTGCATCGACGTCGGTGACGCGCGCGAACGGGTCGGCGGTCGGCAACGCGTAGCCGAGTGCAGCCGTGAGCGTGCCGAACTGCCGGTTTGCCGATCGCAGCGTCGGGAAGACGCGCGCGGCGACCTGCGTGTAACCCTCGGGCCGTTGCCGGTTCCAGTCGGCTGTAAGCGTAAGCTTCATGTCCTCGACGCCGGTGTAGAGCAATGTACCGCGCAGCCCGACATTGTCTTGCGAGTTGGTCCATTCATTCGCGCGCACATTGCGCACTGTGCCGCGCCGCGTTGTTCCGACGACGGCGACGCGCGCCGCAAGCGTGTCGCTCAGCGGTCCGGATACCGACGCCTTGCCCTGAAAGAAGTCGTAATTGCCGCCTGTGAGTTCGACCCGTGCCTCGGGCGAGAAGCTCGGCGCGCGCGTGCGGATGTTGATCGCACCTGCCGTCGTGTTCTTGCCGTAAAGCGAGCCTTGCGGTCCGCGCAGCACTTCCACTTGTTCGGTATCGATGAAGTCGAGCGCGGCGGCAGCAGGTCGCGAGTAATAGACCTGATCGATGTAGAGGCCGACGCCCTGCTCGATGCCGTCGTTGGTCAGGCCTAGCGGCGCACCGAGGCCGCGTATGTTGATGGCCGAGTTGCGCGGGTTCGACTGGTAGAACTGAATGACCGGCTGAATCTGCGCCACACGCGCAATGTTGTAGGCACCCGTCGATGTCAGCTGCTTCTCGCTAAACACGCTGACCGGCAGTGGCACGTTCTGGAGAGACTCCTCGCGTCGGCGCGCGGTAACGGTGATCGTCTCATCCGACTGCTTCGTTTGTAGCTGTTGCGGCGCTTCTTGTGCCGCTAGCGGCATCCACGCGCACGACGAAGCTGCCATAAAAATCCAGTGAATGTTGCGCATCCGTCCGACTCCGTAGCCCCATCGACTGTATACTCCATCAATTGTGTCGGGATTAAGAAACGAGGAAAACTTCTAGGGTGTAAAGGTCACGCTTGCGGCGACTGTCGCCAACATTGCTGCCGTTAAGTTCCCCAATTGAATCTAACGAAACCTGCCTTTCGTTCAGGCCCGATTGCCTGGCTGCCTACGACCGCTTTCGCGGTCCAGATCAGGTAGTGCCAACGACCGGAAAGTTGTGGAAAGCGGACATGTCGGCAACACGATGTACAAGCGCAATGATACGTCGCTGCAGAGGCGCAGGGCCAAGCGCTTGTTTACCGGAGTATTGCGGCGCACACTAACGTTAACGAGCGATGCCGTATTGGGGGCGAAGAGGAAGCGGGAAAAAGTCCATGAACGTTCTTCGAACGATAATGCTGACCTTGGTCGCGATGCTCCCGCGGCTCGTTTCTGCAGAACCAACGACAATCGATCATGTCACGATCCTCGAAGTTGCCGACGGATCACGAGTCCCTAATCAAAGCATCAGCTTTGACGGTGACCGAATTACCGCGATCGGTCTTTCTCCGTTGCGTGGGGCGGGGCGGCGGATTGACGGTACCGGGCTTTTCGTTCTCCCCGGCCTGTGGGATATGCATGTCCATTCGCACCGGGAGCGGCGCTGGACCTATCATTACCCCCTATTTCGGGCGTTCGGAATTACCGGCGTGCGGGAAAGCGGTACCCATCTCGGGTCAGCGCTCGCCCATCGCGCACAGGCGAAGGCCGATCCACTCGCGCCAAGGGTGATCTGGGGCAGTCCGATTATCGACGGCGCTCCGCAGGTAAACAGCTTTGGCCTATCCGCCGAGGACGAGATGAGTGCTCGTCACCTCGTTCGGGAATTGCATCGGCAGGGTTTCAATTTCCTCAAGGTGTACGACCGCCTGTCGCCCGGCGCTTATCGCGGTCTTACGTCGGAGGCGCGGCGGCTCGGAATGCCGATTGAAGGGCACGTTCCGCTCGCCCTGTCGCCGGATTTGGTCATTACGTCGGGACAACGCCTGATCGATCATTTGACACTGATTGCCGAGGGGTGTTCGCCGCGCACGCTATCCGTGATCCACGCGAAGAACGCGAAGAATCCGCGCGAGAGTGACAGCCTCTCGATCCTCATGTCCAACGAGGTCGCGACGGCGATGGCGAACTTCGACATCCGCACCTGCGAGCCGCTTTTCAATCGGCTTGCCCGCCATGGCGTCTGGCAGGTGCCGACTTTCGTTCAACTCGAGACTTTCGTCAGCCCAGCAGCTCCGCTCGATTGGCCAGCGCGCCGAGATTACGTCAGTCCCGGCCTGCAAACGGATTGGGAGTCATCTTTAAAGGAGGCCGACCCAGTCGGCTTGGCCAACGGGCGGAAGATCCTGAACATACAAATGTCGATGCTGAAACCGATGATCGATGCTGGCGTCCCGGTCCTTGCCGGTACGGATAGTTCGAGCGAGATGTGGGTGTTCGCGGGTTTCAGCTTGCATCGCGAGCTGGAATTGTTCGTAAAGGCGGGCTTGTCCCCACTCCAGGCCATCCGGACGGCGACCCTCAACCCGCGCATCTACGCGGGGCACGATCGCGGCCAGCCCCTGATCCGACCCGGGGAACGTGCCGACCTAGTCCTTTTCACGGCCGACCCGACGGCCGACATAAGAGCCCTCGCCACGATTCGAGGCGTAGTCGCGCGCGGATTGTACCACGATCGCGCATCGCTCGACGCACTGCTGGTCGAGGCCAAACGCCATGCGAAGACGGCCGGAAAATAAACCGTATCGCCTTGAAACTTGCTGAAGGTTAGCGTTCGCAATGTTTTCGCAATGTTGTCGTGTCCAAAATGGCAGCTTTCAAAGCAGAAGCGCAGCAAGCCGCTGTTAAAGATGCCCGCTCTGGCAACGTCGGCTCCCGCCAACATTTTTGACATTCAGCAACTGTCTTGGTCGTCTTAGAAGCTGCCATTCGTTTAGATATTGTCGGAACGGCTGAAACCGTAGGATTCCGATCAGTCAATTCCGGACGGTCAAAGGCCGAAACTGACCTTTATCGATTTCCCGCCAATGCTTCAGCTCTACTCGATCGGCGGCGTGACGACTATTGCGGAGATGGTGAAGCTGCAACGAGCTTTCCCCGACTTTAAAAAGCTGCTGTGGCTTCGGTGCGGCCGCCAACTTTATAACGACCGAGCAATCACGTTTAAGATTGCGGCATGGCTATGACGACTAAGCCAAATGCTCCTACCGTTCGCGGACAGTCAGTGCGCCTAGCTGTGAATTTAGAAGCGGCACGCCAAGAATCCTTGCCAGCGTTGGCGCGATCGCGCGCATGTCGATTTCGCCGAGATCGCGTCCCGCAAAAATGCCGGGCCCTGCTATAACAAACGTCGAGCGCATTGCTGACGCTGCTGGGAAATATCCGTGCATACCTTTGTACTTTGCCGGCCGTGTTGCAGACGTGCGATTTCCGTCAAAGCCCCCTGCAAGGAACCCGCGTCTTAGCTCTACATAAAACTGAGCGTCTGGATTGGCACCTAATTTTGAAATCTCTCTTTTATCGATCAAGTTCGCAATAAAACCGTCGGGCTTTTCGCTAAGACTCATGAGCAGAGTCCGAACTCGTGCCGTCAGCGCCGCGTCATCAGGTCGGGCAACAACGACCGCAATCGACCCGCCCGAGTTCCACGGCATGGCATCCCAGCTTACAATTTTTCCATCAGCATCGAGCTTAATAAGACCGGCATCAATGAAAGGCCGATAAAGATTGGCTTCAGTCGTCGTGATGTCGAAACCATGGTCGGAAACGATTGCGATCGTGATGTCGGGTCGAGCGGCGCGAGCAGCCAAAACCAGCTTCCCCAAAAGCGTGTCGATCCGTTCGATTGTGGCATGCGCTTCAGCCGCGCCAAGTCCAAAGCGGTGCTGATCATGATCATATGCCGTAAAATATACGGTTGTGAAGTCTGGGCGCTTCGTCGTTAGAAGTTCGATGGCGAACCGCCCACGAATCTCGTCGCTTGCAATGTCTTCGTCGATCCCGCGGGCATAGCGCCCAAGCTTCGCCTCTAGCGCATCAAGCAGACCAGGTGTCGCAAGAGCGCGATTCAGTTTGTCGTCGTCGGGGTGTCCTGATCGCCACAGTTGAGGCAAGTTCCAGTTGATGCTTTTAGCACCCACACTTACCGGCCAGTGGATATTGGCTACAGTCAGGCCTTTCGTCCGGGCAGCGTCCCACAACGTTGGCACTTTGATATCCTCGGCGTACCAGTACCACCCACCTTGGTTGATGTTCAACGGGTCAAACGTCGTGTTGCCAACAATGCCATGCTTTGCCGGACTGACACCAGTCAATAAAGTGGTGTGGCTTGGATAAGTGACCGTTGGCAGAACGCCGATCACAGCACGGGCATGCGCACCCTCGCGCGAGAGGTTTCGAAGATTAGGGAGTTTTAACCCGCGCCGTGCGGCCTCGGTCAGATCGCCAGGCCGGAGCCCGTCGATCGAGATCAGAAGGACTGGGCCTGCCATGCTAGGCCCGGCCGTAAAAAGCAGCGCAAAAATCGCTAGCAGTCGGGCCATCATGGTTAGATGCCTACTTTCAGCGTCGCGAAGATCTGCCGTGGCGCGCCATTAAGCAGTGTCTGATTATCGCCGATATTGCCGAAGCCGTTACTTCCGATTGTCGAAATATATGATTTATCGAAAAGGTTTGTAGCATTCAGCTGAATTTCTGCCTTGCGCAGAAAACCAAGACTAAATCGATAGCCGATTGTTGCGTCGACAAGCGTACGGCCGTCAACGAAACCCAAGCTGTCGGTTGGCGCAATCGCGGTACCCGAGAGTGCGTTCGTGAAAGTGAAAAATCGCTTGCTCATATAATTGACGCTGACACGTCCGAAAAAGCTCTCGCTGTCGTAGCTGGCGTCGACTTTCAGCAAATGTTTCGGCGCATCCGTGATCGTTTTACCTTTTATCGCCGCAACCAGCGCTCCAGCGCCGTTGAGAACGTTGTTGCGATAGGTCGCGTCGTTATAGCTATAGGAGGCGAACAAGCCGAAGCCTCCCGCCATTCGGTAATTGCCTGCGATTTCGACGCCAGTCGAGCGGACACCGCCGACATTTTGTAACACGACCGGTGACCCGACGATGCCGGGACCCGAGGAGACGCCAAGCAGCCGGTTACTAAAGTTTACGAGATAGGCACCGATCGAGCCATTAAAGCGTCCTTGCTTGAAACGTGCGCCGACTTCGTACGTATCCGACGCTTCAGGTTTCAGCGTGTTTCGGATTGCATTAAACCCGGCTTGCGATGTGGAAAATGGGCCGGCGGTGAATGCCGAGACATACGCTGCTTTCGACTGTGAGAAGCTGGCGTAAAGTTCGGCTATGTCATTAAGCTCGAAATTAACGCCGACGCTTGGCATGAACCAATCCTCTGCTTCGATCGAACCAGCCGCACGTCCCGCCTGAATGATCGGGGTCGCCTTGTTCTTCACGTTGAAGCCCTTCCAGCCCAGATCAATCGTCAGTGCACCCACCTTGATCTTGTCCTGCACGAAGTATTGGAAAATATCGGTGGTGTAATTGAAATCCCATTGCGTAAAAAATGGATCAGCCTGAAATTTCAGTGCCGAGCGGCCCGGCGCTGTGCGGCTCGTCAGCGCATAAAAGCGGCGTGCCTGTTGGAAATCATTCCGTTCGTACCAGCCGCCGAAATTGAGCTGCCCAAAACCAAAATCATTGGCGTATTTGCCGAATATGCCTTTGCGACGGATCGTATATTCGGTCGTGCGGACAGAAATAGGCACGCCGGTGGGGGACGCGACATACGGTGTGAACCACGTGCCTTGCCCATCATTATTATGAAAATAGCCTTTCAGATCAATGCTGCCCTTGTCATCAAAGGGCAAGCTGACGCCGATGTATCCGACATAGTCTTTTCGCAAACCGGAGGCATCGTAGTAAACGTCATCGACGAATTTATACGGCTGAGGATACGCAGTCCCCGCCGCCGGATTCAGCAGCGTTGCACCGGTTTCGCCGCGGTTGGCACCAATGTCAGCGAGGAGAACAGCAAGCGTATAGTTATTTGCGATATTGTCGACATTTGCCCCGAGGCGTTGGATCATTTCCAAGTTTAAGTCCTGATAATCCTGCTCCCGCCGGTCAGAGAAGCTTACATATCCGGTAACTTTTGCGTCCCCGACGTCGACAACCCCCTTGGCATTGATGACGTTCTGATACTGGCGACCAAAGCCCTTCCACTTGTCTGTCGTTAGATATCCGTACGACAAATAGCCGCGGGCAACCTCGCCCCCGGTATCGACGCGTGCAAAACCCCGGATCGTGTCGTCGCTGCCGTAAGTGAAATTACCATCGATACCGAAATCTGCTGACGGATCGCGCGACGCTAATTCGATCGTACCACCCAAATTGTTCGTCGCCTGCGTTCCAAGCGATCCCGCACCCTGCGTCAGCCGGATCGTCCCGACGTTTTCGGGACTGATCGCTCGGTTTGTATGGAGGCCATTTACGTTGCCGTAATTCTGGTTGCCTAGCGGAAGACCATCCAGCGTAAACCCAAGGCGGCTCTGATCGAACCCGCGAACAGTGATGCGTTGCGACCATTCATAAGCGCCGAAAGCATCCGCCGATTGGAAGTTAACGCTGGGCAGCTTTTCGAGCGCTTTTAGCGCCGTCGTGCCGGCGGCGAGCGGTGCGATGTCAGCTTGGCTGATTTCCTGTACTTGGCGCGTTTCGCCTCGACCGATCACGATTATTTCGGCGTTCTCATCGGCGGCCGCGGTGAGTTCCTGCGCAAACGCCGCGCTGCTCAGAACAAGTGCCGACGTCCCCGTAAGCGCGAAGCGATAAATGTTTTTCATGACCGAGCCCTATTCTATTTTTTGGTGCGCGCTGAGACGCCAAGGCGGCCTAGGAAGGCATTGTTACTGCACAGCGTCGAAATCGCGTCAGGCATGTTACAAGGGGCATTGTGGTTTAGCTTGCAGCCGCCAAAGGCAAATCGAGCCCACCTAACAAATTAGCTGAATCTGGCGTCGGAAACTTTCACACGGCCGCGACGACATCTGAGGGCAGAGCGTCTGTAGTTTCGGCACATTTGTTCGCACGATTTTCAAAAAGTTTCCGGCTTGATCAACCCGAATGATGATTAGGACACGATCACAGTATGGGCTTTACAATGCATGCGCTTGTGCAATTAACGATTGCGCGGCCTTTTCCCTGACAGCGGTCTGGCGGCTGTCGCGAACATTGCGGACAAACGAGGGTTCGCAAGCGATCGCCAAGAGCTGTCGTCTATTCATGTTGTTCCACTGCTCTCGGGCTCGTAGCCTGATGACTGGCCGAAGGCGATCCCTCAGCTGGGGACAGACGCTCGCACCGTCGAGGGCGCTTTCTACAATTAGCCATTTGTTTATGCGCATTCGGCGTAAAAGACGGCAGGTGCGGCGCTCCGAACTGCTTGAAGCCTCGCACTGCCCAAGTGCATACCCCGCTGATGGACCTTGCCTCAATAACGCTGACCCCCCTCGAACCCGGTCAGCGAACCGTGCTGCATATCGGCGCTCTTGTCCCGACAGTCCTGATTATGGCGATTGGGGTCGGCGCTGGCATTGTGATGCAGAGCCGACTGGGATGGCAAAGCTGGCCGTTCGTCTTGGTGGCATGCGTTATAGCAGTCTGGACACTGATAATTTCGCCTCGGAGACGCTGGGCAGCGTGGGGCTGGGCGTTGGCGTCTGATGAGCTTCATATCGCTCGCGGAGTCTGGACGCAGGTCTACACCATCGTTCCGCTCGGACGCGTCCAACACATCGACGTGGCGCAAGGTCCTGTCGAGCGGGCGTGCGGCGTGGCGCGATTGGTGCTGCACACGGCCGGCACGGCCTATGCCGTCGTCGTTTTGCCTGGCTTGACGCGGGCCGCCGCGGAGGACTTACGTGACACAATTCGCACCCACGTGCGCGCCGAAGCGTGGTAAGCGCGGCAGAATCTGCATCGGGCTTCTCCGCTGAAGATACGGAGCCCCGCCGGCTACATCCTGCTACGATGCTGCTTGCCCTCGTTCGGCAGGCACCTTCGACGCTGCTCGGCATCCCTGCCCTCCTCGCCATTGGCGCACGTGCTGACTTGTGGCTCGTGTTGGCAGGCACATCTACTGCGTTCCTCGTGGCCGGCGCGTTCCGCTGGCTTGCGTGGTCGCGGTTCACTTATGCGCTAACATCCGATGCGGTGGTGATCGAAAGCGGCGTGTTCAGCCGCAACCGCCGCACGATCCCATATGAACGCCTCGCAGACATCGGCATTGAGCGCCGCCCTTTGCAACGCCTTTTCGGTTTGGCCAAAGTTAATTTGGAGACTGGAGGCGCAAGTGCAAACGAGGGTGCCCTCGATAGCGTCTCGATTGCCGAGGCCGAACGCCTGCGTCGCTTTCTGCGCAACCGCCGCGTCGATGCTAACCAGCCTACACCTGTAGGCGAGGCGTCTTCAAAAAGCGCGACCGAGCCCGAACTGCGTGCTCCGCTCTTTGCCATGAGCTTGCGACGCGTGCTGATCTGGGGGTTGTTCAACTTCTCGTTGGTCTGGATCGCAGTAGCGTTCGGTGCGGTACAGTATCTGGATAATGCATTCGGCGTGGATGCTCGCATTGTTTGGGATGAAGTCCGAGCGCAAAGCGGAGCTGTTCGTTCGCTGTCGTTAAGCGCTTTTGTGGGTGCCGTGGCCCTGACTGCCGCCGTGATACTGGGCGCCGGTATCGCTGCAGGGCTGGTCAGGACCACGTTGCGAGAGCACAACTTCACTTTGGCCGAAGAGGTCGGGCGCTTGCGACGCAACCGTGGCCTGTTAACCCGCAGCGAGACGATCATTTCGCTGCCCCGCATCCAGCTCTCGGCGATTGACGATGGTCCCATTCGCCGCCGGTTCGGCTGGTCGCGCCTGCGCGCTCAGGTGCTCGGCGGGGAAGGAGCGAGCGGCCGTCAAGACCTTGCGCCATTAGCACGCTCGAATGAAGTTGACCGGATACTTCAGGTGCTGAGGTTGCAGCGATTGCCGTCCACCGAACTCGAAGCCGTAGCGCAGGGGCACACGTTCCGTATATTGCTGCGGACGGTCGGGACGCCAGTACTACTAATCCTCGGCGCTTCATTCGCCACTCCGCTTGCGATACTTGCGACACCGCTTTTGCTCCCGCTAATCGGTATGACGCTGCTTGATAGACATCACCATCGCT
>ENA-OFCX01000903-OFCX01000903.1-metagenomes-genome-assembly--contig:-NODE-903-length-13433-cov-1.990432_pt1 | contig 13433 bp, 12 predicted proteins | sample MGYA00153384_OFCX01 | MGnify analysis MGYA00153384
TGATGGGAAAACTATTTGGCGGCGCGTTTTACAGTGTTGCTGCCCAAATTCTGCTGGGCAAGGTTTGACGCGGTCAATCGATCAAATGCTTTGCGCGCGCGCACGTTGGCGGCGTTGTCCTGAAACAAATTACGCGAGCGATAACAGCTCGAAATGATGCCGAACAACTCGAACGCAAACTGCTCCGGATCGGCGTCGGGCGAAAACTCACCGGTATCGATCGCCATCTGTACGCCGCGCATGATTTCCTGGTTCAGCCGCTGCATATGCTGTACCACCGCATCGCGCATCGGCCCGGGCCGGTCGTCGAATTCGGTGTTCGCCGCGATCATCGGGCAAGCCTTCAGGCCGCTACGTTCGATCCATTGCAACCAGTTGTCGAACACAACAGTCAGGCGGCGCAATCCGCGCGGTGCTTTCAACGCCGGGATAAACGCGACTTCGTTGTAACGGCGCACCGCCTCATCGAGCGTTGCGATCTGCAATTCTTCTTTAGAGCCAAAATGCGCGAACAGCCCGCTTTTGGAAAGCCCAGTCTGTACTGCCAGCACGCCGATGGTAAGCGCATCAAAGCCATGCACGCCCGCGTGCTGCACGGCAGCTTCGAGAATCAGGGCGCGGGTTTCTTCGCCTTTGGTGGGTTTTGAGAGCGCAGCCGATGACATGGCGCTAATAATAGTACGACCGTTCTTTTTATGTCAATTGTTTTTTCGGAAATTTTGCGAGCGGGGTTGCTGAACAGTCAAAAAATACAAAGTAGCCAACGGGCGCGGCTCTTCAGGCTTTTTTAGCCTGCGAACCGCGCCAAATGGCGATCTGCGTTCAGGTGCACCTACTGGCTCAATCTTTGGGGTTGATACCCATTGAAACGTTGGGCGAGCAGACCAGCCTGCCTATTGAAATTGGTCTGCCGCTGCAATCACACCGTTCCCGTCGTCGTCATCGTATTTTCTCGCCTTGTCGGCCCGTTCCTTCAGCAACGTTGCAGCCGCGCTGAAGTCCTGGAGCGACACCGGCGGGGCAAGTCGAAAAGCGGGATGCTCGATTACCTGAATGGTTTGCACGTCCGTCAAGCGTTTGTGGGAAACCCAATGCTGGGCAAGTGGAATCACAATCGCCAGGCTCGCGACGACAACGAGACCGACACGCAACGTCCGCCAGTGCCTCGGATCGGCTAGCCGCAGATGAAAACGCACCGTCATCGCCGCGACGATCACCACTACCGGCTGGGTGATGCGCAAAGGCCACAGCCAGGATGCCGCGAACGCGAGTAGCTCCAGAGTGTTCAATATAAGCGTGCCTGCCAGGTAGCCGGCAGAAGCGATCGCCAGGTGTGAGAAGAACCGTTCTGCCCCGGTGAAAAGACGGCCGAAAAGCGCGTACATGGCGCTCCACATGCAGAGCACGGCTGCGAGACTGCCTACTCCATATAAGTAAGGTGGCGATTTCTCCTGCAGGTCATTGAGCCAGAGTTGCCACGCGCCGTGCCCCAGCACCAGTACAAATCCCAATAACGCAAGCGGCCATTCGGGCCGGCGGGACAATGAACGTTCTGCGGCAATTGGCCAATCGCTCGAGCGTGCACGAATGTGCGTGTGACCAAGTCGAAAGGGTTCGTCGTTGCTGATTTCAAAATAGCTGGCGCGCTTGTTGCGAGCCGAAACGATGCCGTTACTGGTGCCCAAATCGACGAGCCGCGCAGTGCCATCAGCAGCAACATCGAACCGCGCGTGGTGTGCTGCGCAGTGCGGATCATCGAGCACCAAATCATTGTCGAGGGCGCGGCCGATTCGAATCCCGTTGACTGATTCACGCGAATCGGGCAATGGTGCATTAATGGGTACGCGTGCCAGCACCGAGCCATCGCGGTGCAATAACTCAACTACCCAATTCACTGAAGACGCTCAAGAAACATATTGCTCAAGCGGTTGCCATTTTCAAATGACACTCCCCGCAAGGTAAGCGTGCTGAGCATGCGTTCACGGGCGTCGTCTACCTGGCTGGCGCTCACGCTGAAATCGTAAATACCCTCAAACTTCTTGAAAGCCTTGACGCAGATGGCGACACGGTAAATATGCAGTGCACCGCGCACGTAATCGTCGCGACATTCATCTGGCGTCATTTCACTGTCGCCAGATGTAAATGATGAGCTGGCCCGAGCCGGCGATGCGATAGCAAGAAATTGTGCTGTTGCGAGCTTGTCATTGCGCAGCAGTATGTGCCGGACGCTGAGGAATCCCGTGTAAAGATTCCCGCGCACGAAAAGCTCTGAGCGCAAACTGCAATCGAGCGTATCGCGCTCGTAGCGCAAGCGTTCGCCGTCGCGTCCTCCTGCCCAGCATTTGGTCAGGCTGCCATCGAGTGTCGGCACGATCCGGCCTGACATGGTCTGGCTGGTGAAGCCAGCTTTGGCATTTGCAACGACCGGATCGGTCTTTGCCGTTTGAGTTTTCTTTTCCGCATCATTTCTATTGGTATTCGTACCTGGCATAACCAGCAGCTTGCCCGCCACGAAATTCTGGTGCGCGATCAATTGCCGCCCGATTTCCGTGCGCCATTCTTTGCGCGGCGGCGCCTGCCAGGCGCGCTCCAGCAATTCGCGCGCGTAGCGCACCGGCACCAGGAAAGCCAATAGCTGGCCGCCACGGCGGGTGGCAACGTTTACGCCGACCACGCGCCCCGCCTCGTCGATCGCGGGGCCACCGCTCATGCCCGAATTAAGCGCGCCGGAAAACAGCATCTGCTCATAAATGCGCGATTCGACGGGGCCGTTGTAAATACCCTCTGAAATGAGGAAGCCCAACTCAAGCGGATTGCCCAGCGAAAATATGCGTTCGCCTTGGGAAAGCGGGCTGTCGCGCAAGTCAAACGCCGGCCAGGCAGTTAAGCCGGAAATGGGTTCGACGCGAAGCACCGCCAGGTCATGGATGACATCGACCGCGACCAGCGTCGCTTTCACCGTGCGCTCACTCGTCGGACGCAATTCAATTCGAAATTTTTCGGGATAGATCGCGAGCGACGACACCACGTGATAGTTGGTAAGCAACCAGACACCATTGGGCCCGTCATCGCGCACGACAAAGCCCGAACCGAGCGAGGATTGCTCATTGGCACTCTTGAGCAGGACACGCACTTGCACGAGGCGATCTTTGTAGCGCGAAAAAAGATCGCGCGCGGATGCAGAAGGTATCGGCAACGGATTCTGCGCCGGCCTTGCGGTGGGGTCGACGCCTGAGCCCTTGTCCTGCGGCTGCGCGCGAACCGGCTGGAAAACGGTGCAGCCAACAATAAGACAAACTAAAATCGTGCGCAATGTTGAAGTCATGGTGGCGGGAGCTAAATGAGAAATAAGGAATTGGAGTGTGAATGGGACTTCGCAAAACTTCCCCGCATCTTACCGCGTGAAGTTGGGCCACACGCGCGGTGCCAGCGCGCAATTCTGCAAGGACGTACGTTGGTACCGCAGCATGCTAGCCCGCGACAATGAGTGAGTCCTGACAGAAATGGCCCGCACGCAAATGGAGACAGACCAAGACCACGTTTATCTTTTGCTTGACTCGTGTTTCACGCTCCCTGCGCATTCACATGCCCCGTCGCGCCCGCCTGTCCCTCCCGGGATTCCCTGGCACACCCTCCAACGCAGGAAGCATTGTGGTCAGGTCTTTCAAAATAGCATTCACCCTACTCACTTCCCATTGATCGCCCGACTAACCGTCGAATAATGCACGCCAAACGCATCTGCGATCGCTTGCAGTGTGTAGTCGCCCGTCGAATAGGCCGCAACCATGCCTTGTTTCGCTTCTTCAAACTCATCACGGTAGTAGATGAGGGACTTTGCCAGCGCTCGTCGCTGCAAGCGCGGTATTTCCCTGGCCGCGAATTTTACATCGGTCTCCAGGCGCTGGCGCATGGCTTCGATGAACAGGTCTGTGCCGAGATAGACCTGTCCTTTTAGCTGTTTCCAGACGTCCACCCCACGTAAGCCCTGCTGCACGAATTCAACATAGCGCTCAATCTGCCGCCCGTGCTGGTTGCCGAACTGGCTCAGGAGCCATTCAGTCTGCAACCAATCCGGCGTGGGCTCGGTGCCCACCATTGCGTGATAGGAGCTCCATTTCCATTGTTTCGTATGCTTGACCATACCTGCGCGCACGGGATTGAGGACGACATAGCGTGAAAGCTCAAGCAGGTAGCTGTCGCGCTCGACCAGAATGCCTTTGTACCGCCCTTGAAACACATGCCCGGTACGCTGGTGACGACGATTGACGGTTTGGGTATAGACGCCGTTGAGTTGCCGCATGCCGGCGGACAAATTGCCTTCAGCCGTTTCGACGATGAGGTGGTAATGATTGCTCATCTGGCACCAGGCGTGAATCTGCCAGTTGAAGCGTTCACACGACTGCGCAAGTATTGCGAGCCAGGTCAGCCGGTCGGAATCGTCTTGATAAATGTCTTCGCGCCGATCCCCGCGCGAAGTTACGTGGTAAAGGCCACCGGCAAATTCTAGGCGGAGGGGACGGGACATTTATGGAGGATAGCGGGGAAAATGCCCTGTTGCAAGACCTGACCCTATATTTCCTCTGACCCCATATTTCCTGCTAACGGCAGTCGTTGACTATTGGTTTCATTGGCCTGCCCAACATGTCTTTGTTGAGGCCACTGAAATCAATTTGCCCTCGCCGCTCCTGCAGACAAAATTTGCCTCTCATAGTTGTGATTTCCGCCTTGCGGATACCATCGTTTCCGATGTAATCGCGAACCGAAAAATTGGTCGTCGGTGGCACCGCATCGAGTTTGGCGCGCAACTTTTGAATAGGCGTTTTTTCCGCAGCCTTAGGTTCACTATTGGGTCGACCGAATACCTCAATGGTTGGGATTTCTTGCACCAGTGGTGTAGTCGTCACACTTGCCGGAGCTGGCTGCGCGCCCGCGTTGTCACTCAACAGGTAGCCAATGGTCACCATCAACGCAGTCTGAAAAAATGGGAATCGCTGGATTGTCCGCATTCATACCTTTCGTAGTATTCCGCCCTTTAGTGGCCGGTTTTTCTGGCGCGGAGCGCCTATCAACAGGCCAAAGTGAAATGCCACAGATGTGGCAGCCTTGAATGATCTTGTCAACTTTTCATTGAGGGTTTAAGCGAGTCAATGGGGTCACAAGTCAATGGGGCCACGTCTTTCAGCATAGCATTCACCCTACTCACTTCCCATTAATCGCCCGACTAACCGTCGAATAATGCACGCCAAACGTATCTGACTGCCACCCCGCGTGCCAATGAAACACCAGCAAAGACGGAGTTTTCCAAGCATTTTTAGGCCCTGAACCCCACCAGAGCTAGAGTTCACTAGAAGTCTCGTTGATTATCTTGCGTTTTTCTTCATCCACTCGCTAGCGCGTTTCTGCGCTTCGGTGATCTCCTCCGGAGACATCAGGCCCTCCACCAAACGCCTGGATTCTATCGCTGGCTTGCTGCCGTTGACCTCGGCGATGTTAAGCCACTTGAGCGCTTCGACATGATCCTGTGCAACACCGCGCCCACTTTCTGTCATCGCACCAAGATTGTATTGCGCGATCACATCGCCTTGCTGCGCCGCCTTCAAATACCAATGCGCCGCACGTTTGGCGTCCGACGTGACACCTTGTCCGATCTCGTACATATAGGCCACGCTCGACTGCGCACGCATGTGCCCTTGCGCAGCGGCTTTTTCAAACCAGACCGCAGCCTGCTTGTAATCCTTCGTCAGACCGTTTCCCTTGTCGTAGCATTCGGCGAGCTCAAACTGCGCCACCACATCGCCCCGCGCGGCTGCTTCCTGGAAATATCTTGCGGCGCGTTTTATATCCTGCGCGACGCCATGACCGCGTGCAAACATGGTACCCAGATGGGTGCTCGCTTCAGTGATTTGGGTGGGGTTCATCGCGCGCTCCATCGCCAGGCGCTTCTTCAGCGCCCGGCCCTCGCCATTGGCGCTGGCGAGACTGGACCACACGTGCGCGAGTACGATGTCCCGGGACACGCCCAAACCGTTTGCGTACAGATCTGACAGGTTGTCTTGAGCAAGCCCGAAGCGCTGCTCAGCGGCTTCGCGGTACAGCGCGGCTGCCCGTGCCGAATTTTGCACAACACCCTGCCCCTTCTCAAAGCGAACACCGAGACTGTTTTGTGCTGGAGCGTAGCCTTTTGCAGCGGCCTGGGTGAACCAGGACACCGCTTCACGATAATTTTGCGCAACACCTTCGCGGCGAGCGTACATACCGCCAAGCTTGAACTGTGCGATCGCATCGCCTTCCGCCGCGGCTTTGCGGTAAAGGCTAATCGCCTGCACGTAATCCTTGCGTGCGTGGGCTTTATCTGCGTCCTCGATGTCGCCGGCCGAGACTGAAAAACAAATACACGCGCCAGTGACGACCGCGACTAATCGAAGATAGAGACAGATAGGGAACGTAATTGGGGGCATCCGGCGCATCCGTATTGAATTGTTCAAATTTTTATTCTTCAGGCGATGCTGGCAGCAATGCGCGCGCGCATCTTCTCATCCGGCATCCGACCCTTCCCAGCGCTCATGTTGTCGCGCAAATGCTCGACGCGTGACGTTGCGGGAATTGTGCAGGTGACGGCCGGATGCGAGATGACGAATTTGAGCATCAGCTGCGCCCAGCTGGTGCAATCTATTTCTGATGCCCAGGCAGGAAGCGCTGTGTTGCGAAGACGCCGAAACAAATCACCCCCGGCGAAAGGACGATTAACGATGACGGCAATGCCACGTTCGCGCGCCAGTGGCAATAGTCGTTGTTCTGCCTCGCGCTCAATGACGGAATAATTGATCTGCAAGAAATCGAGCTTATGCGTACCAATGACTTTCGCCACCGCGTCGTATGCGCTTGGCGTGTAATGGGTGACGCCTACATAGCGGACCAGACCCGTACGTTTCCACTCGGCCAGCGTACGCAAATGTGTATCAACATCAAGCAGGTTATGCACCTGCAAAAGTTCTATCGGTTTGGCCTTGAGCTTCTCGATCGACGCTTCCATCTGCGCAATACCCGCGGTTTTCCCCGATGTCCATACTTTGGTGGCAATGAACAGCTTGTCGCGCAACCCGAGGTTTGCGATCAAATCGCCAGCGACCTCTTCAGAGCGGCCATACATCGGCGAAGAATCGATGAGCCTGCCTCCCAGCGCCGAGAATTCTCGCAATACGTCCCGCAAAGGCGCACGGGCAGCAGAATCGTTAGCGACGTCGAAGGTCTGCCAGGTGCCAAGGCCGAGGACGGGCAGCAACTCGCCTGAAGACGGGATTTTTCGCTTTACGATCGACTGGTCCATGCCGGCTTTGGGTTCAAGCGCGTGACCGGGTATTTGCGTCATTCCTGCGGTCATCGCCAAAACTTGCAGCGCGTTTCGTCTGTTCATATTAATCTCCTCAGTCGGTCAATTGTACAATTGCGGCATGGATACGGATTGCGAAGCAATTTAGTTCGCCATCCGCGTTTTACCAACATAAGGGACCACATGTCGTCATATCAAGAAACTTCCACGCACTCAACGTCAGGCGGCACGAAATTGCCCATTGGTTGGGCCCGTTTTGCAAATCATCTTTTTCGCTGGCTGGTTGCGAGTGCAGTGGTGCTTGCCACGGGTACTGCCGGCGCACAGGAATTTGGCAATTGGGTGGTGGAGCGTTCGCGCGATCTGTTGGTCGCAACCGTTACCAACAGCGCGGATTCAGTGTTCGGATACTCTTGTGACCGCTCACAGGGCGAATGCCTGTTCTTTTTCGTGCCTGAGGGGCTCAAGTGCAACGAAGGCGGTCGGTATGCGTTGCTAATGAACGGCGGACGCGAAAGCACTTCACGCAGTACCACCTGCCGCAGGCTGTCATGGGCCGATGGCCAGCAATATGCCAATGTCCTCGAAGGCACCGACGGGCTACGCAAACAACTGCTAAACGCCGATGATTCGAGCATCGGTGTCGCGCGTGGCACAGGCACCGATAATTTCTCGATTTCGAAATTCAGCATGCGTGGGTTCCGAGGCGCATACGACAGGGTAAATCGCTTTCGCGAGGATACAGATCGTCGGGATTACAACAATGACAATCGGGGCGACTACCGCGGTGAAGGTCGCGGCGAAAATCGCGGTGAAAACAGACCCGTCCAGCCCGTGCCGTCTGGCATACCGGATGTCGAGCTCTACGAGCACGATGACTTCAAGGGACGGCGCCTGAATGTGCGCGGCGATGTCGCGGACCTTGATGACAACAATTTCAACGACATTGTTTCGTCGCTGATCGTCAATCGTGGTCGATGGGAGCTTTGCAGCGACGCAGGATTCCGTGGTAACTGCAAAACTTACGGTCCCGGTCGCTATCCGAACGTACGGGGCAATAACGACGAGTATTCGTCGATACGACGCGCCAATTAATCGCTATCCCATGCGCATGGCCCTTCTCTCGCGCTGCAGAGATCAGGGCCGTGCTTATGACAATGTGTTCCGCATTTGCGCCATAGGCGAATTTACAACTGCTGAGGGACAGGGGATGAGCAAATATCTTTCATCCTCTGACGCTTCCTGTAAATCAGGGAATTTTGTGCTCTAGGACCAATTCAATATCACCTTCCCTGATTGTCCCGAAAGCATCGCTGCAAAACCCTTCTCAAAATCTTCAACCGCAAACTGATGGGTGAGTATCGGCGAGAGATCGAGGCCGCTTTGCAGCATCGCAACCATTTTGTACCAGGTCTCGAACATCTCGCGGCCATAAACGCCCTTGATTTCGAGGCCTTTGAAAATCACTTCGTTCCAGTCGATGGCTGTATTTGAAGGCGGGATGCCGAGCAGCGCCACCTTGCCGCCGTGATTCATGCTCGCCAGCAAACTTTGAAACGCCGACGGCACGCCGGACATTTCCATACCGACGTCGAATCCCTCGACCATGCCGAGTTCCGCCATGACGTCCTTGAGCGAAGTATTGGCGACATTGACCGCGCGCGTCGCACCCATTTTCATTGCAAGACCCAGCCGATAGTCGTTCACATCAGTGATCACGATGTGGCGCGCACCGGCATGTCGCGCGATTGCCACCGCCATGATGCCAATCGGCCCGGCACCGGTGATGAGCACATCCTCGCCCACCAAATTGAAGGACAGCGCCGTGTGCGTGGCGTTACCGTAAGGGTCAAAGATCGCGGCCAAGTCATCGCTGATGCTTTCGGGAATCTTAAATGCATTGAAGGCCGGAATCACCAGGAACTCTGCAAATGAGCCTTCACGATTGACACCGACTCCCACCGTATTGCGGCAGAGGTGACGGCGACCTGCGCGGCAATTGCGGCAGTACCCGCAGGTGATGTGTCCCTCTCCGGATACCCGGTCACCGATTTCAAATCCGCGCACTTCGGCACCCATCTCGACGATATGGCCGACATATTCATGCCCCACGTGCATGGGAACGGGAATGGTCTTTTGCGCCCATTCGTCCCATTTCCAGATATGAATGTCAGTGCCGCAGATGGCCGTCTTTTTGATCTTGATCATGACGTCGTTGTGCCCGACTTCGGGTTTTTTGACATCGGTCATCGTCAGGCCAGGTGCGCGCTCGAGTTTGGCTAGTGCTTTCATGATTTTTAGGACTTTCTTCGGACTAATTGATTGCGCCGAGCTTGCGACCAACTTTGGCAAACGCCGTCACCGCACGCTCAAGCTGCGCGGGCGTATGCGCGGCAGACATTTGCGTGCGGATGCGTGCCCGGCCCTTGGGCACCACGGGGAAACTAAAACCAATCACGTAAATACCCTCCTCCAACAATCCCTCCGCCATGCGGCTCGCCAAGCCAGCATCACCCAGCATAACGGGGACGATGGGATGCTCCCCTGCGACCAGATCGAAACCAAGTGCGCCCATTTCGTGGCGAAAATGCGCACCGTTGGCATATACGCGAAGGCGCAAAGCCGCCCCTTCCTCTGAATCGAGCAATCGCAGCACCGCAAGTGACGCCGACACGATGGTGGGCGCCAGCGAATTTGAGAATAGATACGGGCGCGAGCGCTGGCGCAGTAAATCAACGACCTCCTTGCGCGCGGCGGTGTAGCCACCTGAAGCGCCACCTAGCGCCTTGCCCAAGGTGCCTGTGTAAATATCGATGCGATCAGCCACCCCACAAAACTCAGGCGTGCCACGTCCGTGCTCTCCGACAAAACCCACCGCATGCGAATCGTCGACCATCACCAGTGCATTGTATTTGTCCGCCAGCGCACAGATGCCCTGAAGGTTGGCAATGGTGCCGTCCATCGAGAACACGCCATCGGTGGCGATCATTTTGAAGCGCGCGCCGGCCGCATCTGCCGCCTGCAATTGCGTCTCCAGATCGGCCATGTCGTTGTTGCGGTAGCGGAAACGCTTAGCTTTACAAAGCCGCACACCGTCGATAATGCTGGCGTGGTTCAGTTCGTCGCTGATCACGGCATCTTCGTCGCCGAGCAGAGTTTCAAACAGGCCGCCGTTAGCATCAAAACATGAACCATACAAGATAGTGTCCTGCGTACCGAGGAAGCTGGAGATGGCGGCCTCGAGATCGCGATGAATGGTTTGCGTGCCGCATATGAAACGCACCGACGCCATGCCGAAACCGTAATCATCGAGCCCACGTTTGGCAGCGGCTATCAAGCGCGCATCGTCGGCAAGACCCAGGTAGTTGTTGGCGCAAAAGTTGATGACTTCGGCACCTGACTCCAGCCGCAAAGTGGCCTGTTGTGGCGTCGCGATCAGACGTTCGCGCTTAAAAAAACCGTCATCGCGAATCTGTTGCAACGTATTGTCCAGATGCCGATAAAAGGAGTCATTCATTTTTGTTCCTGATGATTGCGACGGAGAGCGACGAATTTAACCACATTGGGGTGCGCATGCCGCGATAAAATGTTGCTCGTCACGATTCTCCTTCAGACAATATCGCAATGCGAATTTTACTGCCGCTACTTCTGTTGACCTTACTTAGCGGCTGCGCCGTCCTCGACCCGCACAATATCATCGGTCGGGTCAGGTCAGCTGGCACCCAATCAACGCTGCCAGTGCCGGAAATGAGCGGCGCGAACTGGAAGCGCGAAGCTTTTGAGGAAGTCTGGAATACCGTCAATGATAAATACTACGATGCGAAACTCAATGGCGTGAACTGGCAAGCAGTGCGCGCAACATACGAGCCACAGATATTCGGTGCCAATGACGACGACCAATATTGGGAATTGCTCGACAAGATGACGGGTGAACTCAAAGACTCGCACACGCGCGTACATGGACCAAAGCAGGTCGCCCAACAGCGCAACATGGAAGCGCATTCGCTGGGGCTCGGCTTTCTGGAGATTGGTGAAGCATTAGTCGTGACCAGTGCGCACCCGGAATCGGACCCATGGTGGGCTGGCGTGCGTCCAGGGATGACGATCAAAACCATCAGTGGCGAACCAGCTTTAGCGCTTTACCAGCGCCTGAAAACTGAGGTGCGAGATTCGTCTACGCCGTGGGCGCGCACGCGCGGTGCGCTCCGTAAAATTGTAGCGGGCGATCCCGACACGACCACCAACATGACTTTCGTGCGAACAGACGGCACCGAAATGTCCGCGGCCATGAAGCGCCGCAAATTCCGCACGCCTCCGGAATTTACGCAACGGGTACTGCCATCTGGATTCGGCTACATTCGCTTCTCAAACTTCGTCGGCAGCATGCAAAGTGACATCCTGCAGGCGATAACCAAAATGAACGACGGTCCGGGCATGATCGTTGATCTGCGCAACAACGGCGGAGGCTCGTTGGGCATGGCCAACGCATTGGCGACCAAATTCCTGAGCGAACCACAGAAAGGTGCGCGATTGTTGACGCGAACTGACAAGCCTGTGACGATCGCCTTCGTTCCGACCATGAAAATGCAAACAGAGCTCAAAGGCAACCCGCTTTCCGCGTACAGCAAACCGGTGGTCATTCTCACCAACGAGAACAGCGCATCGGCATCGGAAATTTTTACCAGCACGCTGCAAGATCTTGGTCGTGCAACTGTCATCGGCCAGCGCAGCTGCGGATGTTTGTTAGGTTATCTCGGTTACGCCGACTTAGCCGGTGGCGGGCAGCTTGCGTACAGCGAGTTAGGCTTCGTTACGCCAAAGGGTAAACGTATCGAAGGTCATGGGGTGATGCCAGATTTGGAAATCCCAATTCTGAGAGACGACATCTTATTTAACCGGGATCGTGTGCTTGAGGCCGCTGAACGATTCCTTCGGGAAAAAATCAACACGCAGACAGACTCAAAAGCCAAAGGTAAGTTCGGATGAAAATTCTTGTACTCGGCGCCGGCGGAACCGGCGGCTATTTTGGTGGGCGCCTGCACGAAGGCGGCGCAGACGTGACCTTTCTGGTCCGTGAAAAACGCGCGCAGCAGATTGCCCAAAACGGCCTGCAGATTGAAAGTGCCAAAGGAAACGCCACCCTTCGGGTCAACACCGTACTTGCCGCGAACGTCCAAGCTATGTACGACGTCGTTATCCTCTCCTGCAAGGCCTATGACCTGGCCTCCGGTATCGACGCCATCCGACGTGCAATGCACGCCTCCACCTGCGTCGTCCCATTGCTTAATGGCATCTCGCATATCGACACGCTCGACGCCGCATTCGGCAGCGCGCGCGTGATGGGCGGCACCTGTCAGATCGCCGCCACCCTCACTCGTGACGGCGTGGTGAAATCGATGTTCGATGCGCACACCATTGCTTGGGGCGCGCGCGAGCCTTCACAGCAGGCGACGGCCGATGCGCTTGGTGACGCGTTCTCAAAAACCATCGTCGACTGGAAAGTATCCGACAACATCATGCTGGACATGTGGGAAAAAGTCGCGTTCCTGTCTACGCTGGCGGGAATGACCTGCCTGATGCGCGCGTCGGTCGGCGAGATCCTCGCCACCCCTGACGGACCCGCGCTGATGAAGCGCTGCCTTGATTCGTGCGTTGCTGTTGCCGCCAGAAGCGGCTACCAACCGCGTCCGGCTGTTCTTGAAAGATACGAAAAGGTAATGGCCTCGGTCGGCTCTTCGCTCACCGCCTCGATGCTACGTGACCTGGAAAGCGGCGGGCTGGTGGAAGCCGATCACGTTGTCGGTTTCATGCTTGGTAAAGCGCGGGAGTTCGGCGTCGACGATACGATGCTATCAGTGGCATATACGCACTTGAAGGCGTATGAAAATCGCCGGGCTGCCAACCGTTTGCCCGCATAACGGTGTGTACAGCGCCATTTGGTAAGCCTTCTGGCGAACAATTGCCTGAAGAGACGCACAGATGCTTGTGTTTGTATTTCTACGCTAACTGTCAAGTGTCGACCTCACGTATCGGTATGTGTTTAACGGTCTTGTGAGTGGGTTTGCCTCACCGTGAAACACACCCGTCCTCATTCGACCACGAA
>ENA-OFCX01000905-OFCX01000905.1-metagenomes-genome-assembly--contig:-NODE-905-length-13413-cov-3.268229_pt1 | contig 13413 bp, 14 predicted proteins | sample MGYA00153384_OFCX01 | MGnify analysis MGYA00153384
ACTCCGCGCAGCCGGCACTGGGCCGAATGGCACGCTTCGAGAGCATGCGCCAGCAGCGCTGGGCGCGCCCCGAAACGCTGGCCGCGGCGCGCGAATACAGCGCTTTGGCCCGCGCCCACGGACTGACGCCCACGCACATGGCGCTGGCCTTTTGCTACGGCAACTGGCGCGTGGCCAGCACGCTCATCGGTGTCACGTCGGTGGCGCAGCTGGACGAGAACCTGGCCGCCTGGGGCACCGCGCTGTCGCCCGAATTGCTGACGGCCATCGACGGGGTGCGCTGGCGAAACCGCGACCCGGCGCAATAGCCGCCGAGGGCAGCGCGACGCAGCGGCACATGGCGGCGAAACATCGGCATGTCAGCCAGACCCCGGCCACGCAGGTGCTGCAACGGGCGGGTGTCACGTTCACCGAGCACCCGTATGACTACCTGGAACACGGCGGCACGGCGGAATCGGCCCGCCAGTTGGGCGTGGCCGAGCACGCGGTGATCAAGACCCTGGTCATGCAGGACGAGCGCGCGCAACCGCTGCTGGTGCTGATGCACGGTGATTGCCAGGTCAGCACCAAGAAGCTGGCGCGCGAGATCGGCGTGAAGGCGGTCGAGCCCTGCAAGCCCGACGTGGCGCACCGGCACAGCGGATACCTGATCGGTGGCACGTCGCCCTTTGGCCTGCGCAAGCCCTTGCCGGTGTGGGTCGAGCACAGCGTGCTGGCGCTGCCGCGCATCTACATCAACGGCGGGCAGCGCGGATTCCTGGTGGCGCTGGCGCCGCAGGTGCTGGTCGACCTGCTGGGCGCGCGGCCGGTGCAATGTGCGCTGACAAGGTCATAGCCTTGCCTGGGCCCGGTTCAACGTTGGTCGACACGTAAACTGCCTCGATGTCTTGGCTGCCCACTTTTGTCGCGCTGCTGGCGGCCTACCTTGTGGGCTCGCTGTCGTTTGCCGTCATCACCAGTCGGCTGATGGGCCTGGCTGACCCGCGCAGTTACGGCTCGGGCAACCCGGGTGCCACGAACGTGCTGCGCTCGGGCAGCAAACCTGCGGCGCTGGCCACGCTGGCGCTGGACGCCTTGAAGGGCTTCGTGCCCGTGCTGCTGGTGCTGGTGTTCGGCCCGCGCTGGGGGCTGGGTGAAGGCACGGCGGCCTTTGCGGGGCTGGCGGCCTTTCTGGGCCACCTGTATCCGGTGTTCTTCGGCCTGAAGGGAGGCAAGGGCGTGGCCACGGCTGCCGGGGTGCTGATGGCGCTGAACCCCGGCCTGGCCGTGGCCACCTTGCTCAGCTTTGCCATCGTGCTGGCGTTTTCGCGCTATGTGTCGCTGGCGGCCATCGTGGGCGCTGCGTTTGCGCCGTTCTACCAGGCGCTGGTCTGGGGCGCGGGGCCGGCGCTGCTGGCCATCGGCATCATGAGCCTGCTGCTGGTGTGGCGCCATGAAGGCAATCTGCGCAAGCTGATCGCCGGCACCGAACACAAGCTGGGGCAGAGGGCGGCCGCGCCACTCGGTGCCTTGCCGTCACCAGGTAAACCGCGCACAGGCCACGGCCCGCACAGCAAACACCGCAAGGAGCATTGAAGATGGTTCAAAGATTCGACGTCGGCACGCGCTTGTCAGAGATGGCCATTCACAACGGCGTGTGTTATCTGGCCGGCCAGGTGCCCGCCGACGCCAGCCAGGGCATGGCTGGGCAGACGGCGCAGGTACTGGCCGCCATCGACGCGCTGCTGGCCCGCGCCGGCACCGACAAGGGCAAGTTGCTGATGTGCCAGATTTACATCACCGACCTGGTCGACTTTCCGGCCATGAATGCCGTGTGGGAGGCCTGGCTGCCGGCCGGCCACGCACCCCCCCGGGCCACCGTGGTGGCGCAGCTGGCCAAAGCCGAATGGCGGCTCGAAATGGTGGTGACGGCGGCGTTGTAGGCCGGCCGTGAAAGCCACTCGCCGACAACTGCTGGGTTTGCTGGTGCTGGTGCTGGCGGTGTCCGCTGCCAACCGCTGGTGGGTAGACGGGCAAGACAACGCGCTGGGCCAGCAGGTGGCCGCGCTGGCGCGGCCAGGTGACGTCCGCATGATCGCCTCGGAGAATTGCGCCATCTGCCTGGAGGCGCGGCTGTGGCTGGTTCGCAATGCGGTGCCCTTCAGCGAATGCCTGATCGAGCGCGACACCGCCTGCCGTGCCGAGTTCGACTCGCTTCGTGCCACCGGCACACCCGTGATGGTGGTGCGCGGCCAAGCGCAGCTGGGTTTCAACGCCGAGCGTTTGCGCCTGGCGCTGGCGCGGCCCGGTTGACGCTGCCCGGTTGATTCGGCCCGGAAAACGCGGCGGCGCGTTACAGCCCCAGGCGTTTGAGGTCGCCTCGGCCCAGACGCAGCACCACCGGCTCGCCGCTGCTGAGGTCGATGACGGTGGTGGGCTGCATGGGGCAGGCACCGGCGTCCACCACGGCTTGCAGCACCCGCTCAAATCGCTGGCGGATGTCGTCGGCGTCGTTCAGCGCCTCGCTTTCACCGGGCGCGATCAGCGTCGTCGCCAGCAGCGGTTCACCAAACAGCCCCAGCAGTTCCTGGGTCACCCGGTGGTCGGGCACGCGCAGGCCAATGGTGCGGCGACTGGGGTGGCTCAGCCGCCGGGGCACTTCCTTCGTGGCTTCGAGAATGAAGGTGTAGGGCCCGGGCGTGCCCAGCTTCAGCAGCCTGAACTGGCGGTTGTCGACACGCGCATAACTGGCCAGTTCACTGAGGTCGCGGCACAGCAGCGTCAGGTGGTGCTTGTCGTCCACCTGGCGAATGCGGCGCAGGTTTTCGGCTGCTGCCTTGTCGTCCAGCCGGCACACCAGCGCGTAGCTGCTGTCGGTGGGTACGGCGGCAATGCCACCGGCCTGCAGGATGGCCGCCGCCTGCTTCAGCAAACGCGGCTGCGGGTTCTGCGGGTGAACTTCAAAACATTGCGCCACGGTTTCGTGGTCAGTCTGTCACGACCGGGATCTTGCCGATCCTGGCCTGCCACTCTTTCGGCCCCGTGTTGTGCACGCTGGTGCCGTCGGCGCTGACGGCCACCGTCACCGGCATGTCCTGCACATCGAATTCGTAGATCGCTTCCATGCCCAGGTCGGCAAAGCCCACCACCTGCGCGTGCTTGATGGCCTTGGCCACCAGGTAGGCCGCACCGCCCACGGCCATCAGGTAGGCGCTGCGGTGCTTCTGGATGGCGGCAATGCCCGCCGGGCCGCGTTCGGCCTTGCCGATCATGCCGATCAGACCGGTTTGCGCCAGCATCATCTCGGTGAACTTGTCCATGCGCGTGGCCGTGGTGGGCCCGGCCGGGCCCATCACCTCGTCGCGCACGGGGTCCACCGGGCCCACGTAGTAGATGACGCGGTTGGTGAAGTCCACCGGCAGCTTTTCGCCCCGGCCCAGCATGTCCTGGATGCGCTTGTGCGCGGCGTCGCGGCCGGTCAGCATCCTGCCGTTCAGCAGCAGCGTGTCGCCGGGTTTCCAGCTGGCCACTTGCTCGCGCGTCAGCGTGTTCAGGTCCACCTTTTTCGATCGCTGGTAGTCGGGCGCCCAGTGCACGTCGGGCCACAGGCTCAGGGGTGGTGGGGTCAGGTAAGCCGGGCCGCTGCCGTCCATCACCACATGCGCGTGACGCGTGGCGGCGCAGTTGGGGATCATCGCCACCGGCTTGCCCGCCGCGTGAGTGGGAAAGGTGGCTATCTTTACGTCCAGCACCGTGGTCAGGCCGCCCAGGCCCTGCGCGCCGATGCCCAGGGCGTTGACCTTTTCGTAGAGTTCGATGCGCAGTTCTTCCAGCTTGTTGGCGGGCCCACGCGCCAGCAGCTCGAACATGTCGATGGGCTCCATCAACACCTCTTTGGCCAACAGCATGGCCTTCTCGGCCGTGCCGCCCACGCCGATGCCCAGCATGCCCGGCGGGCACCATCCCGCGCCCATGGTGGGTACGGTCTTGAGCACCCAGTCGACGATGCTGTCGCTGGGGTTCATCATCACCAGCTTGCTCTTGTTCTCGCTGCCGCCGCCCTTGGCAGCCACGTTGATGTCCAGCGTGTGGCCGGGCACCAGCGTCATGTGGATGACGGCCGGCGTGTTGTCGCCGGTGTTCTTGCGCTCGAAGAGGGCGTCGGCCAGGATCGACCCACGCAGCTTGTTGTCGGGGTCTAGATAGGCGCGGCGCACGCCTTCGTTGACGGCGTCTTCCACGCTGCCCGGGAAGCCCTCGAAGCGCACCTGCATGCCGATCTTCAGGAACACGTTGACGATGCCGGTGTCCTGGCAGATCGGCCGATGCCCTTCGGCGCACATGCGGCTGTTTGTCAATATCTGCGCGATCGCGTCCTTGGCGGCGGGCGACGCTTCACGCTCGTAGGCCCGCGCCAGGTGGCTGATGTAGTCGGCCGGGTGGTAGTAGCTGATGAACTGCAACGCGGCGGCGATGGTTTCGACCAGGTCGGCGTGGGAGATGCGGGTGGTCATGGCGGAGGCGCGGGGCAGGCGCGTTGGCGAGATTGGAGGGGCCAAAGTGTAGCCAGCACAGCAGCTGCGCGATGCCTGGCTCCATGCCTGAGCGACCCCACGGGTAGGGCGCATGCACGGTTTGCTCGCCTAGACTAGGCGGCTTGGCAGGCTGTCTGGGACACCTGTTCTAACGCTGTCCACTGAACCCGTTGCATGAGCCCGCTCGCCCTCATCGTCCTGCTGCCGCTGATGCTGGGTTCGCTGTCTTGTATGGGGTGCGGGCGCAGCAACACCCCGGCTCGGCGCGCGGCCACGGCATTCGTTGCGGGCGCGGTGACGCTGGCGGTACTGTTGATGTTGCTGTGGCTGGCCGGCCCCGTGATGGACGGCCAGGTGCTGCTGACGCAGGCCGAGTGGGTACCCGCCATCGGCCTGAACGCCAACTTCCGGCTCGACGGCCTGGGTTTGATGTTCGCCTTGATGATCAGCGGCATCGGCCTGCTCATCGTCATCTACGCCGCCTTTTATCTTCACCACGACGACCCGGCCGGCAAGTTCTTCAGCCAGTTGATGTTCTTCATGGCAGCCATGCTGGGCATCGTGCTCAGCGACAACCTGCTCTTGATGGTGGTGTTCTGGGAACTCACCAGCATCAGCAGCTTTCTGCTGGTGGGCTACTGGGGCCAGCACCCGAAGAAGGGCGCCGATGCGCGTGCCGGCGCGCGCATGGCCCTGGCGGTCACAGGCGGCGGTGGCCTGGCGCTGCTGGCCGGTGTGCTGCTGCTGGGCCAGATGGCCGGCACCCACGACCTGAGCGTGATGCTGGCCACCCCCGGCCTCGTCGAGCGTGTGCAGGCCGACAGCCGCTACCCGCTGATGCTGGCGCTGGTGCTGCTGGGCTGCTTCACGAAAAGCGCGCAACTGCCCTTCCACTTCTGGCTGCCCGAGGCCATGGCCGCGCCGACGCCGGTGTCGGCTTATCTGCACTCGGCCACCATGGTCAAGGCCGGGCTGTTCTTGATGATGCGGCTGACACCGGTCATCGGCGGCACCGACCTGTTCCAGGGCGTCGTCGCCAGCGTGGGCTTGTTCACCATGGTCTTCGCGGCCTTCGTTGCGATCTTCAAACACGACTTGAAAGGCCTGCTGGCCTATTCCACGGTCAGCCAGCTGGGGCTCATCACCTTCCTGATCGGCCTGGGTTCGCCGCTGGCAGCGGTGGCGGCCATCTTTCACACGCTGAACCACGCCTGCTTCAAGGCAGCGCTGTTCATGGGCGCGGGTATCGTCGACCACGAAACCGGCACGCGCGACATGCGCCAGCTGGGCGGCCTGATGGCGCTGCTGCCGGTGATGGGCACGCTGGTGCTGCTGGCAGCGGCGGCGATGGCCGGCATTCCGCCATTCAACGGCTTCATCAGCAAGGAACTGATGCTGGAACAGGCGCTGAGCGGGGGCCACGCGGTCTGGGGTGCGATGGGCTGGGCCATGCCGGTGCTGGCCACGTTGGGCGGGCTGTTTTCAATGGCCTATTCACTGCGCCTGGTGCACGACGTGTTTTTCAATGGCCCGCCGAAAGTCCTGCCCGTGGCCCGCCCGCACGAGCCGCCGCTGGGCATGAAGGCGCCGGCGATGTTGCTGGTGGCCGCCTGCGTGGCCATCGGCCTGTTGCCGATGACGCTGGCCGGGCCCATGGTGCTGGCGGCCAGCAGCGCCATGTTGGGCGCGCCGGCGCCAAATTTCACATTGAGCTTGTGGCATGGCTTCAATCTGCCGCTGCTGATGAGTGGCGTGGCCGTGTTCGGCGGCGCGGCGCTGTACTTCGGCCTGGCCGCGGGCGGCCGACTGCACCGCTACCTGCCACGCAAAGTCAGCGGCAAGGGCCTGTTCACGCAGGGTGTGGATGGGCTCTTCGGCCTGGCCGGCCGCGGCACCCGCCTGCTGGAGAACAACTCGCTGCAACGCCATGTGGCGTGGATGTGGGCCGCCGCCGTGGTGCTGGTGGCAGGCGTATTCATGCCCGGCTGGCTGGGCCATGCGCCCGGCCTGGGCACGGGCACACGGGTGCTGCTGCCCGCATCACCCCTGGCACTGGGCTTGTGGCTGCTGCTGCTGGCCACGTGCGCGGCGCTGGTGGCCCTGCACCACCAGCGTTTGCGCGCCGTGGTGTTGGTGGGCGTGGTGGGCCTGGTGGTGTCGCTGGCGTTCCTGGGCTTGTCGGCGCCCGACCTGGCGTTGACGCAGTTGTCGGTGGAAGTCGTGTCCACCGTGCTGTTGCTGATGGGCCTGGCGCTGCTGCCGGCCACCACGCCGCGTGAGTCGTCGGTGTTGCGGCGTGTGCGCGACGGCCTGCTGGCCGGCGTGGTCGGCGTCGGCATGGCCTGGTTGAGCTGGTTGGTGATGACGCGCGACCACGACTCCATCTCGTGGTATTTCCTGGAAAAGTCGATCCCCGAGGGCGGCGGCGCCAATGCCGTCAACGTCATCCTGGTCGACTTCCGCGGCTACGACACCTGGGGCGAAATCACCGTGCTGGGCATTGCCGCCGTGGGCGTGCTGGCGCTGCTGGACGGCCTGCACCTGACGCGCAGCGGCGCCGACGACGCCGGCCGCGCCTGGACCTTTGCGCGGGTGCCGCTGATGCTGCGCGTGGTGGCGCGCTTGATCCTGCCGCTGGCGCTGGTGGTGGCGGTGTACATCTACTGGCGCGGCCATGGCTTGCCGGGCGGCGGTTTCATCGCCGGCCTGGTCACCGCAGTGGCCTTGGTGTTGCAGTACATGGCGCTGGGGCAGCAGCGGGCTGACGCGCTGCTGCAAGCCGCCGGCGGCCGGCGCTACGTGCGCTTCATCGCGCTGGGGCTGTTCATCGCCGCGCTCACCGGCCTGGGCTCGTTCTTGTTCGGCAGCCCTTTCCTCACCAGCGCCACCGGCCACCCGGTGGTGGCCGTGCTGGGTGAGCTGGCGCTGGCCAGCGCGGCGCTGTTCGACCTGGGCGTGTACATCACCGTCGTGGCGTCAACCATGTTGACGCTGTCGGTGCTGGGCGCGGCCAGCCAGGCCACGCCTGGCACCGCAGTTCGCAGCCCGCAGACGCCATGACCATCACGCTCGAATTCCTGCTGGCCAGCGGCATCGGTGTGGTCACCGCCACCGGCATCTACCTGTTGCTGCGCGGGCGCACCTTCCCGGTGGTGCTGGGCCTGTCGGTGCTGGGTTACGCCGTCAACATCTTCATCTTCTCGATGGGCCGGCTGTGGCTGGGTGCCGCGCCCATCGTGGCCGGCGGGCCCGACGTGGCCGACCCGCTGCCGCAGGCGCTGGTGCTCACGGCCATCGTCATCGGTTTCGCGACCACGGGTTTCGTCATCGAACTCGCCTTGCGGGCGCGCGCCGAAACCGGCACCGACCATGTCGACGGGCACGAGCCAGGCACCGCCGCAGCTGCCGAGCCCGCCGCGCAGGACGGCACCCGACCATGAACATCGCCGACCACCTGCCCATCGCCCCTGTGCTGCTGCCCGCGCTGACGGCCCTGCTGCTGCTGGCGCTGGGCGACGGTGAAACGCAGCGGCCGTGGGCACGGCGGCTGGCCATGCTGTCGGTGCTGCTGGGCGCGCTGTTGGCGTGGCGGTTGGTGGAACAAGCCGCCACCGGCGTGTTGACGGTGTACCGGCTGGGCGAATGGCCGGCGCCCTTCGGCATCGTGCTGGTGGTCGACAGGTTGTCGGCGCTGATGCTGGCGCTGACATCGGCCGTGGCCGTGCCCGTGCTGTGGTACGCCACGGCGGGTTGGGACGCACGCGGGCGCCACTTTCACGCCATCTTCCAGTTTCAGCTGATGGGCCTGAACGGCGCTTTCGTCACCGGCGACTTGTTCAACCTGTTCGTGTTCTTCGAGATCTTGTTGATCGCCAGCTACGTGTTGATGCTGCACGGCCTGGGTCGCGCACGGCTGAAGGCGGGGGTGCATTACGTGGTGCTGAACCTGGCCGCGTCGGCGCTGTTCCTGATCGGTGTGTCGCTGCTCTACGCCTTCACCGGCACGCTTAATTTCGCGGACCTGGCGCTGCGCGTGCCGTTGGTCACCGGGCCCGAGGCCGCGGTGCTGCAGGCCGGGGCTTTCATTCTGCTGGTGGTGTTCGGCTTCAAGGCCGCCATGCTGCCCGTGGCCCTGTGGCTGCCGGCCACCTATGCCGCCACCAGTGCGCCGGTGGCTGCCCTGTTCGCCATCATGACCAAGGTGGGCGTGTACGCCATCCTGCGCGTGCACGGCGTGGTGTTTGGTGCCGACGCCGGTGCATCGGCCCTGGCCGTGCAGCCGGTGCTGCTGCCGCTGGCACTGGCCACCTGCGTGCTGGGGGTGGCGGGTGCGCTGGCCGCGCAAACCCTGCCGCGACTGGTGGCGTGGCTCATGGTGGCGTCGGTGGGCACCATCCTGGCCGCGCTGGGGCTGTTCGGCACGGCGGCCTGGTCTGCGGCGCTGTTCTATCTGGCAAATTCCACGCTCGTCGTGGCGGGTTTGTTCTTGTGGGCTGAGATGATGGCCGGGCAGCGGGGCGCCATGGCGGGCCGCCTTGAATCCAGCGCGCCGGTCGCCCAGCCGGCCTTGCTGGGGCTGGTGATGCTGGTGCTGGCAGCGTCGATGGCGGGGCTGCCGCCACTGCCGGGATTCATCGGCAAGTTCATGCTGCTGCAAGCCTCGGTCAGCCATGCCTGGGCCGTGGCGGTGTGGTCGGTGCTGCTGGGGGTCGGCTTTTTCAGCCTCATCGGCCTGGCGCGTGCGGGCAGCGTGCTGTTCTGGGGCGTGCGGGGCGATGCGCCGGCGGGCACCGCCGTCGCCGGCCAGCGCCAGTTGGGCGCCACGCTGGCGCTGCTGGCGGGTACCGTGCTGATGAGTGTGTGGGCCGCACCCGTTCAGCGCTACACCACCGCCACGGCAGTGCAGTTGCTGGACACGGCCGCCTACGCGCGTGCCGTGCTGCCCGAAACCGGCGGCGAGCGGGCTATCACCACGCGGCCTTACCGCATCCCCCAGCCCGCTTCGTCCGCTGTACCCGCTGTGCCCGCCGTGCCCGCTATGTCCGCTGCTCCCGCTGCTCCCGCTGCTCCGGCAACAGCCACCTCAGCGCCCAAGGCCGCGCCATGAAGCCGCGCTGGTTCGCTCACCCGGTGTTGTCGGTGCTGCTGGCGGCCACCTGGCTGCTGCTGCAGCAAAGCGTGGGCGTGGCCAACGTCATCACCGCCGTGGTGCTGGGGCTGCTGGTGCCACGGCTGGTGCACGGGTTTCTGATCAAGGGCGTATTGCCGCGGCGGTGGGGTGTGGTGCTGCGCTTCACGGGCGTGGTGCTGTGGGACGTCATCGTCAGCAACATCGCAGTGGCCAGGCTGGTGCTGTCGCCCGGCGCGCGCCCACGGCCGGCCTGGGTGGTGGTGCCACTGGTGCTGCGCGACCCGATGGCCATCACCTTGCTGGCCACGGTCATCACCACCACCCCGGGCACGGTGTCGTGTGTGGTCGACGAAGAACTGCATTTCATCCTGGTCCATGCATTGGACTGTGACGACCCGGCCGCCATGGCCGCGCAGATGAAGGAACGTTACGAACAGCCGCTGCGGGAGATCTTCGAATGATCCTGGCGTGGGCCCTGAACTTTGCTTTGGCCGCCGTGGTGCTGGCCATGTTGCTGTGCGCCTGGCGCCTGCTGCGCGGCCCGCACACCACCGACCGCGTGCTGGCACTGGACACGCTGTACATCAACGCCGTGGCGCTGGCCATCCTGGGCGGCATGAAGCTGCGCAGCGACCTGTTGTTCGAGGCCGCGTTGATCATCGCCATGCTGGGTTTCGTGTCGACCGTGGCGCTGGCGCGCTATGTCAGCCGCGGTGACGTCATCGAATGAAGGCCGTCCGGCCATGAAGGAGAGACCATGAACGATCTGCATTGGGCCGTGCAATGCGTGCTGGCCATGTTGCTGGTGCTGGGCGGCGGCTTCACGCTGGTGGGCGCCATCGGCCTGGTGCGCTTCCCCGACTTCTTCATGCGCCTGCATGCCCCCACCAAGGCCACCACGCTGGGCGTGGGCGGCGTGCTGCTGGCCAGCCTGGGCCTGAGCTGGTCTCTCGGCAGTTGGGGCCCGCATGAACTGCTGATCTCGCTGTTTCTGTTCGTCACCGCGCCCGTGTCAGCCAACCTGATGGCCCAGGCCGCGCTGCACCTGCGCGTGCCCAGCCGCGCGCCATTGCCGCCGGGGCAGCCGCAGGATTGACGGTCAAGGGGTCATATGGGCCGTCTCAGCGTGGCCGACAAGCCAGTTCCGTTGGGCCTCGTTGCCGGGATGGTGCTGGACTTTCATATTCAGGCCGATGACTCCATCACCGCGAACCGGGTTTTAGGCTCAACTCATTGCCATTCAAAGCCTGTTGAACAAGACCGCGTTTGCGTTCGAGGACCGCCAAGCCATTGCTGATGCCGTCGCGCTGTTCGAATCGGGAACCGGGGCATGAAAAAGATCCCCGGAGTCAGGGTGCTCTGAACCTGCCCGCCCGCAGGTACGGGCCGCATCCTCTGCGACTCTACGGCGTCTTCGCCGGCCTGAGCATCACCACCACCAGCGTTACCACGGTGATCGGCAACACGAAGCTGAGCATGGCGGTGCTGAAGGTGCCCAGCGCGTCGTGCTGCTGCGCGGCCAGGATCAGGTAGGCCACGTAGGCGATGTAGTAGGCGATGAACACGCCCCCTTCCCAGCGGGCAATTTCGCGCCCAGTGATGAACACCGGCAGGCAGGCCAGCGCCACGGCCAGCATCACCCAGATGTCAAAGGCCAGCAGCGACGGTGCCATCGCCAGCCCCAGGTCGCCCGACACCATCCCCGACAACCCCAGGCAGCCCAGGATGTTGAAGGTGTTGCTGCCCACCACGTTGCCCACGGCTATGTCGCGTTCGCCCTTGATGGCTGCGGTGATCGACGTGGCCACCTCGGGCATCGACGTGCCGGCCGCCACGATGGTCAGGCCAATGATCAGGTCGCTGACCCCCATCTGCCGGGCGAAGGCCACCGATGCCGTCACCAGGGCATCAGAGCCCAGCACCAGGGCCACCAGCCCGGCCACGATCAACAGCAGCTGCACCGGTTTTCTGGCGTCCCAGGCGCCGGCTGGCGCGGGCGTGATCTCGGCGTCGTAGTCGGCCTGCGCGGCCTTGGTTTCGCGGCGCGACTGCACCACCAGGAAGATGGTGTAGGCCACCAGCAGCGCGAACAGGAAGACGCCGTCCCAGAACGACAGATTGCCGTCCAGGCCCAGCGCCAGCAGCAGCAGCGACGCGCCGATCATGATGGGCACTTCCTGCCGGATGAGCTGCAGGTTCACCACCAAAGGCGTAATCAATGCGCTGACACCCAGAATAAACAGCACGTTGAAGATGTTGCTTCCCACCACGTTGCCGATGGCGATGTCGGGGTTGCCGTCCAGCACCGCGCCGACCGATACCGCCACTTCGGGCGCGCTGGTGCCAAAGGCCACGATGGTCAAGCCCACGACCAATGGCGATATGCCGAATGACAAGGCAAATTTGGACGCGCCGCGCACCAGCAGGCTGGCGCCGATAACCAGGCCCACAAGGCCGGCTGTGAAAAGAATTAGGTTTTGCATGGGGAGGCTGGTGTTCTTTGGTCCACCGGCAGTGGTCAGTGAGCGGGTTTGACGGTGTTCGACATCAGCCGGTCGGCATAGGCGATGGCCAGCGCCGAAAACAGAAAGGCAATGTGGATCAGCGTTTGCCACATCAGCACCTTGTCGGTGTAGTTGGCGGCGTTGATGAAGGTCTTCAGCAGGTGAATGGAGCTGATGCCGATGATGGCGGTGGCCAGCTTCACCTTCAGCACGCTGGCGTTGACGTGGCTCAGCCACTCGGGCTGGTCCGGGTGGTCGTCCAGATTCAGGCGCGAGACAAAGGTTTCGTAGCCGCCGATGATGACCATGATGAGCAGGTTGCTGATCATCACCACGTCGATCAGTGCCAGCACCACCAGCATGATGATGGTCTCGTTCAGCGCTGTGATCTGGACATCGCTCTTGTAGCCAATGCTGCTGACGAGCTTGGCCAGTGCGTCCTTGTCACCGAACACGGCCTCCACCAAGTGCACCAGCTCGACCCAGAAGTGAAACACGTAAACGCATTGCGCGACGATCAGGCCCAGATACAGCGGCAGCTGCAGCCAGCGGGTGGCGAAGATCAGACTGGCCAGGGTGCCCAGGCGCTTGGCTTCGATCTTGCGGGGGGCGTTCAATGACATGTCTACTTCCAGTCCATCAGGGAGAGCCCCATTGCAAGAAATTGTAGTTAACCGAACATCCCGCTCCAGTAACCGGGCCCCTGCTCACCAGACATTAGCGCAAGGGGTTTGTCAGAGCCTTGTCTTGGCTTCACACTTGGCATCCGCGCACCCACCAACCCCAGGAGACAAACATGTCCAACGAGCAAGCCTCCGTGCTGAACAAATACCAGCCCCCCGCCGCCCTGATGGCTGCGGCACGGGTGTCCGGCATGCCGGCTTACCAGGCCCTGGTGGCCGAAGCCGAGCGCGACCACGAAGCCTTCTGGGCACGCCTGGCGCGTGAATTCCTCAGCTGGAAAACGCCTTTCACGCAGGTGCTGGACAGCAGCAACGCGCCCTTCTTCAAGTGGTTTGCCGACGGCACGCTGAACGTGTCCTACAACTGCCTGGACCGCCAGGTCGAGCGCGGTCTGGGCGGCAAGACGGCGCTGATATTCGAAGCCGACGACGGTGCCGTGACCCGCGTGACGTACAGCGAACTGCTGGCCCAGGTGGCGCAGTTGGCCAACGCGCTGCGGGCGCGCGGCGTGAAGAAGGGCGACCGGGTGGTCATCTACATGAGCATGAGCGTCGAGGGCGTGGCTGCCATGCTGGCCTGC
>ENA-OFCX01000907-OFCX01000907.1-metagenomes-genome-assembly--contig:-NODE-907-length-13391-cov-4.417367_pt1 | contig 13391 bp, 10 predicted proteins | sample MGYA00153384_OFCX01 | MGnify analysis MGYA00153384
CCAACCGGGACATGCGCTTCGTCTCGCCGTTCGAGAAGGCGACCACGCTCGTACGCGACGTCATGACGCGCACACCGCTGATCACCGCGCCGTTCGGCGTCGACCCGGATTCTGCCGTCGCGATCTTCGCGCAGCACAAGATCGAGAAGCTGCCGCTCGTGGATGCCGAGGGCAGGCTGATGTCGGCGCGTGCCGTGGCGCGTGGCACCTCGGGCCAGGTGCTGGCGCTGCCCGGCGTGGCGCAGCGTGGCGAGATGCTCGTGCACAATCATCCCTCGGGATGGCTGGAGCCCAGCAATGCCGACCTGTCGATCGCAGCCCGGATGCACGACGACGGCATCGGATTCGGCATCATCGACAACGATGTCACCGATTTGTATGTCGTGGTGGAGGTGCCGCGCGTGACGCCGAAGGTCGTGGTGCCCGCGTCGTCCATCGAACGCGACTTCGGTGCTGATGGTCCGCTTGCCCGCGGCTTCGTCGCGTATGAATCGCGTGACGGTCAGCGTGACATGGCGACTACGATCGCGCGCACGTACGCGGACGGCGGCATTGCACTGCTGGAAGCGGGCACCGGCGTCGGCAAGTCGATGGCGTACCTCGTGCCCGCGTTGCGATGGGCGGCTGCGAACAAGGAACGGACGGTCGTCAGCACCAACACGATCACGCTGCAGGAACAGCTCGTCGGCAAGGACCTTCCGCTGCTCGCGGACCTGCTCAGCGACCAGCCGGTCCGCTTTGCATTGCTGAAGGGCTGGCGCAACTATCTCTGCCTCTCGCGGCTCACGCAGGCGCAGGCCGCGAGTGCGTCGCTGTTCGAGGCGCCGCAGCGCGAGGAACTCGCGATGCTCGGCGAATGGGCGAAGGCGACGAACGACGGCTCGCTCAGCGACCTCGCCGCGCCGCCGCGCCCCGATGTCTGGGACGAGATTGCGGCCGAGGGCGACCTGTGCACACGTCTCAAGTGCAGCCACTTCGATGCCTGCTTCGTGTTCAAGGCGCGTCGACATGCCGCGACGGCGGATGTGGTCGTGGTGAACCACTCGCTGCTGCTGGCCGACATCGCCGTGCGTCGCGCGTCCCAGAACTGGGCCGAGGCGGCAGTGCTGCCCGCCTACTCGCATCTCGTGGTGGACGAGGGCCATCACCTGGAAGACGCCGCCGCCAATCACCTGGGCAGCAGCGTGTCGAACCGCGCGGTGTCCAAACTGCTCAACCGGTTGGAGCGACGTGGCGGTCGTGAGGCGAAGGGCCTGCTGCCGACGCTCGAGACGCGCCTGATGGCGCGCGGCGACCTGCTCAGCATTGCCAGCCTCGATCTGCTGCGCGCGCGTCTTCGCCCGTCGGTGGAGAATGCACGCGGAGATTCGGCGCAGCTTTTTGATCGCATCGCGACCTGGCTCCAGGACAGCAAGCAGGCCACCATCCGCATCACGCCCGCCCTGCACAAGGAGGCGGTGTGGCGCGACGGCCTGCAGGCAGGCGTGAAGAACCTGATGACTGCGCTGGAAACCATCGGCGAGAATCTGCGGCTGATCCGCGAGCGACTCGAGACGGAGGACGAGCGCGACGAAGCACTGCTGTCGCTGCTGCAGGAACTGCGCGGCGTGGGCTCGCGCACGTCGTCGCAACTCGATGCGCTGCGCGCGACGCTGGATCCACCGGACGAGGCGAACGGTTTCGTGCGCTGGGCCGAGCTGCGCGGGCGATCCGACAGCGGGCCAGTGCGCGGCAACAGCACGCCCACGGTGCTGCTTTACAGTGTGCCGCTGGATCTCGCACCGATCCTGCGCGAGGATCTCTTCGGTCGCTTGAGCAGCACGGTCGTCACCAGTGCGACGCTCACCGCCGACGCAAACTTCGGATTCCTGCTCGGCCGCCTTGGTCTGGATCACGCCGACGCCAATGTCGAGACGGCGCAGTTTCCGTCGCCATTCGACTACACGCAACACGCGATGCTGGTGGTGCCAAGCGACACGCCGGCGCCGAACATCGATCCCATCGGGCATCAGCGTGCCGTGGTGACGCATGTGCTGGACGTGGCCAATGCCAGTGATGGCGGGCTGTTCGTGCTGGCGACCAGTCATCGCGATGTACGCGCGCTCGCCGCGGCGTTGCGCGGGCCTGCGCTGCATGGCGGTTGGCCGTTGCTGGTGCATGGCGAGGATGGCCGTGATACGCTGCTCCGTCGCTTTCGCGACAGTGGGCGCGCGATCCTGATCGGCACGGCGACGTTCTGGGAAGGAGTCGACGTGCCCGGCCATGCGTTGCGCGGGCTGATCATCAACAAGCTGCCCTTCCGGGTGCCCACCGAGCCGATGGTTGCCGCGCAATGCGACGCGATCGAGGCACGGGGCGGCGACCCGTTCATGGAGTACATGCTGCCGCACGCGACGCTCCGCCTGAAGCAGGGCGTCGGCCGGCTGATCCGGACCGCCACCGACCATGGCGTGATCGTGCTGGACGACGTGCGTGTGGTGACCAAGCGTTACGGTCGCGACCTGCTCGATGCGCTGCCGCCCGCGCCTCGCGTGCTGCAGCCCTGGGCGCTGGCGGAGCGGCGCATTGCCGAGTTCTATGCCGCGCGATCCGCGGAGACTCTGACCACAATTCTCTGACCATGCCCATCATGACCGACCGTCCCGGCAAGATCGTCTGCGTTGGCCGCAACTATCGTGAACACGCGAAGGAAATGGGCAACGCAGTGCCGGTCGAGCCGCTGCTGTTCCTCAAGCCGTCCAGCGCCATCATTCACTCGGGCCAGGCTGTCGTCTCGCCGCGGCTGACGCGCCAGCTGGAACACGAGGGTGAAATCGGGGTCGTGATCGGGATGCCTATCCGACGCGCCACGGAAGCGCAGGCCAGAGCGGCGATCCGGGGCGTCGTGGCATTGAACGACATCACGGCACGCGACCTCCAGAAATCGGATGCGCAGTGGACGCGGGGCAAGGGGTTCGACACCTTCTGCCCCATCGGGCCGGAATGGTCGGGTATCCCTGATTTCGCATCGCTCGAGGTAGTGACGCGCGTCAACGGCGTCGTGCGGCAGCGGGGGGTGGGTGCAGAAATGGTGTTCTCCGTGCCCGCGCTGCTGGCCTACATTTCTCAGGTCATGACGCTCGAGCCCGGGGACATCGTGGCCACGGGAACGCCGGCTGGCGTCGGTCCGCTGATCCCCGGGGATACCGTCGAGGTGGAAGTCGTCGGGTGCAGCTCTGTTTCCAATCCTGTCATCGCTGAAGCCTGATGCCTGCGCGTTCCGATCGATTCGAGACACTGCCCGATTATCCGCTGGCGCTGATTCCGGTGAAGAAGCGCGCGATGATCGCTCGTGGCGTGGACGTGATCGATCTGGGCGCGGGTGATGCGGATCTCGCGCCGCCGATTGCTGCGGTGGAGGCTTTGGCGGCAGCGTCACGGATCCCGGCGATGAACCGGTACGGCTTCGGGCTGGGCAATCCGGCGTATCGCGAGGCGGTGAGTGTGTGGATGCAGCGCCGCTTCGGTGTGCACTTCGATCCCCTCACCGAACTGGTGCCGCTGCTGGGCAGCAAGGAAGGCTTGTCGCACCTGGCACTCGGATACGTCAATGACGCCGACGTGACCATCGTGCCGGAGCCGGGCTACAACGCGTACAAGGGCGGTACGCTCCTCAGCAGCGGCGCACCATATTTTTATCCGCTCCGTGCGGACAATGACTTCCTGGTGGATCTCGACGAGATCCCGGATGACGTGCTGACGCGTGCGAAGATCCTGTACCTGAATTACCCGAACAACCCGACGGCCGCCATCGCGCCGCGTGAGTATCTGGAGCAGGTGGTACGCCGTTGTCGCGAGCACGACATCCTGCTGGTGTACGACAACGCTTACTCCGAGATGGGATTTGACGGATACGTGCCGCCAAGCATTTTCGAGATCGATGGTGCGCGCGATGTGGCGATCGAGTTTCATTCGCTGTCGAAGACCTACAACATGACCGGATGGCGCTGCGCCTGGGCATGCGGCAAGCCTGCGTTCATCTCGACGCTCGCGAAGGTGAAGAGCTACGTGGACACGGGCGCATTCATGGCCGTGCAGCAGGCCGGTGTGGCTGCCATCGAGAGCTGGGCGGAGTTCGTGCCGGTGAACGTGGCGGTCTTCCAGGCGCGACGTGATGCGGCAGTCGAAGCCTTTCGCGCGGCCGGCTTCACCTGCCAGGTGCCGAAGGCGGCGATGTACCTGTGGATCCCGTTGCCGGACGGCATCACGTCGCAGGTCTTCGCTGACCGCCTGATGGACGATGAAGGCGTGATCGTGATGCCCGGCACGGGATTCGGAGCGAGTGGCGAAGGGTTCTTCCGCATCAGCTTCATTGCGCCGCCGGATCGACTGCGCGAGGCGGCGGTGCGTGCCGGTCGCGTGCTCGCGTCGTTCGAGGCGGTGGTCTGATGCGTTTCACGCAGCGTCCGCCCGAGCGGCGGTCGCCCGGCGCGATCGCGATCTCGGTCGTGGTGCACGTGGCCCTCGGTGCCGCGCTGCTGCGAATCGTGGTGGGCTCTGACGGCATCGCGGAATGGCTGATCGGCTCGCAGGGGCAGCAGCAGCCGGAGCGGGTCGCGATGGTGACGGTCAGGCCCCCACGGAGTGAGGCGGGGGGCGGCGCGCCGGTCAATGCGACGGTCAGGCCGTCCGCGCCAGCACCGTCGAACGCGCTCGTCGCGCCGATCACCGTCCCGACCCGCATTCCAGAGGCCGCGGGCGGACTCGGTGGCACCGGCACGGGGGTGGGAATGGGAAGCGGCTCGGGTACGCGCGGCATCGTGCCCGGCTATGACCCGCGGCTCTATCCCGGCGAACCGGAGGAGCGCAAAGTCGTTCGCACGCCGAAGGAGCGCCTCGACAGCGTCATCGCCGACCGCTTCGCGCTGTATGCGGACAGCGCCAACAGCGCACCGAGAAGCAGCGTCACGGAAGATGGTCGCGCCGATCTCACATTCACGCGCGGTGGCAAGAAGTATGGCTGGTCGCAGCGTGGTATCGTGCTGGGCAACATCACGCTGCCCGCGCCGCTGCTGGCACTGCTGCCGCTCAATCGACTCGGCAACAATCCGTCGTCGCTGCTGCGCCAGGAAAACCCATGGCAGATGCGCAACTTCATTCAGGCCGGCGCGCAGGTTGCGCTGAACGCCGAAACGTTCAACGATCGCGTGAAGCGGATTCGTGAGCGTCGTGATCGCGAGCGGAAGGAAGTTCGCGATGCGCCGGCGCCGCAGCCCGTGCCGATATCTATGACGCCGTTGCCGCCGTCTCCGTTTTCGCAGCCCTGATCAGGCTGCGACGTCAGCGGTGCCCGGACTCACCGCAGCTGCCTCGATCGCATTTCTGAACACTGCGTGGACCACACCCAGCACCAGCTGGTCATCGCCGGCAAGCAGGTGCATCGGTTGCACGTCCGATGCGGAAGCCACGAGGCACGCGATGTCGCCACGCTGCTCGAAGGTGCGCACGACGACATCGTGCCCGACCCGCACGGCAACCAGATCACCGTCAATCGGCGCAAACTCGGGACTCACGAGGACCGTGGCATCGCATCGCACGCCGACCGATGCCATGGCGTCATCCGCGACGCGCACGAAGAACGAATCCTCGCCAGGCGCAAGTCGTCGATCGATGATGACCGCATCGGCACGATCGTCCGTCGCCGCCGCCGCCCCGAATGCGGAGACATGGCGGAAGTACGGGATGGCGCGACTGATGCCGCCCTGCGCGCCAAGGATGCGCAGCCCGCGCGACCGTGCCTGGTTGCGCTGGATGTACCCTTTTCGCGCGAGGCTGCCGAGCACGTCGGAGACGGTCTTGGTCGACTTGATGTCGAATTCCCGGCCGATCTCGCGAATACTTGGCTGGTAGCTGTTGGCCGCCAGGAATGCGATGAGGTACTGGTAGACCTTTTCTTCCGTCGGCGTCAACGTGGTGCTCATTTTGGCTCCCTGCGACGCGGTCGGAGGGAGCCCGGAGTGGCCCCTACGTCGTTGTCGCCAGCATGTCCAGCGTGCGAGCGAGACGCTCGAGACTCCGTTCCCGTCCGATCAGCGTGAGGACATCGAAGATGCCCGGGCTGACGGCGAGACCGGTGACCGCGACCCGGAGCGGGGTGAAGATCTTCCCCGCCGTGAGGCCACGGCTTTCCGCGAGTGTTCGCAGGGCCGGCTCGAGCGCCTCCGCCGTCCAGGCCGGAGCGTTCACGAGCGCTTCCCGTGTCGCATGCAGAATGTCGGCACTCGCCGCCCGATCCTTCAGCAGCGCCTTGGCAACGGCCGCGTCGTCGTATTCGATCTTGTCGAGCAGGTAGGGGCGGGCCTGCGTCACGACTTCCTCGATCGTCCGCGCGCGCACCCGCAGTTGGTCGACGAGGTGCGCGGTCCATGCCGGATCGGCCGCGAGGCGCTCGGCGGTCGCGACTTCATGGCGAATGAGCGCGTCGGTCACGCGCGGCAGCACCTCTTCCAGCGGTCGACGCGAGAGATGCTGGCCGTTCATCCACTCCAGCTTCTGCGTATCGAAGATCGCCGCCTTGCGATGCAGCCGTTCCAGCGAGAAATGCGCGAGCATTTCCTCGGGCATCATGACCTCGAGATCGCCGCCCGGGCTCCAGCCCAGCAATGCAAGAAAGTTGGCCATCGCAGTCGGCAGGATGCCCTTGTACTCCCAGTCGCCGACAGCCGCCGCATCACGACGCTTGCTGAGCTTCTTGCCGTCGGTGCCGTGGATCATGGGCACGTGCGCGAACTGCGGCAGCGGTGCACCCAACGCCTGGTAAAGCAGGATCTGCTTCGGCGTGTTCGAGATGTGATCATCGCCGCGCATCACGATCGTGATGCGCATGGCGATGTCATCGGAGACGACGGCAAGGTTGTAGATGGGCGTGCCGTCGGAACGCAGGACGATGAAGTCCTCGATCTCCTTGTTGTCAAAGGAAATGCGGCCGTGGACGATGTCGTCCCACGCGGTCGTGCCGTCAGGCACGCGGAAGCGGATGGTGTACGGCTCACCAGCTGCGAGCTTCTGCGCGATCTCGTCAGGAGTCCAGCTTGCCAAACGACGATCGAAGCGGAACGGCTCCTTGCGCGCGTCCGCATCGGCCCGCAGGCGCTCCAGTTCAACGACGGTCGTGAAATCCAGGTACGCCGACCCGTTCTCGACGAGACGCTCGGCGTCCGCCTTGTGGCGCGCGACGTTGGCACCCTGGTAAACCACGTCCTCGTCCCAGTCCAGCCCAAGCCATTCCAGGCCACGGAAGATGGCGGCCGTGCTCTCATCGGTACTGCGCGCCTTGTCCGTGTCCTCGATGCGCAGCAAGAACGTGCCGCCCGTTTTGCGCGCCCAGAGCCAATTGAACAGCGCCGTGCGCGCGCCGCCGACGTGCAGGTATCCGGTTGGTGACGGGGCGAAGCGGAGGCGGGGCGGTGTAGGCGCGGACATGCGGTCTCGGCTGACAGATATGAAAACGGGCCCACCGGTACTGGTGGGCCCGCTGCACGGAGAGAGAGGGATTCGAACCCTCGGTACCAGTTTCCCAGTACGCCGGTTTAGCAAACCGGTGCCTTCAGCCTCTCGGCCATCCCTCCAACAGCACAAGAACCTATCCGGTGAACAGTGGCGGCACAACGTCTCACATTCTTGCCGGACCCTCGTCGGCCGCCTACGTGAGCTTTGTGCCAGCCCGTTTGTTCGATAGTCGCGCACGCTTTTTGCCATTAGCCTTCAATACGTCGCGTATGCATTGCCGCGCGGCGATGGGAACGTGCGACGACCATGCGGCGCTCGCGCCGAGTCCTGAACGCCTGAACAAGGAGATTCACGTGAATCGTATCAATGCATTTGCCGTTGCATCAATGCTTGCTGTTGCCACTGCGTGCAGCAACACGGCGAAGGGTGTGGAGAAGGATGCGGACAAGGCGGGCGAGAATGTGTCAGCTGCGACTGATCGTGCCGCCGATGCGACTGCAAGCGGCGCGCAGAATGCCAGCTCCGGCGTGGGCGCCGCGATGGAGACCGCGGATGTGAAGACCGCGTTGCTTGCCGACTCGCGCATCTCATCGACCGACATCAACGTGGACACCAACAACGACATGAAGACCGTAACGTTGAAGGGTACCGTGCCGACGGCTGATCAGAAGCGCATCGCTGAAGAGATCGCAAAGATGAAAGCCCCGGAATACAGGATCGTGAACAACCTGACCGTCAAGACTCCGTAAACTTCGCCGTATTTCATGACTGCACGACAGCAACGCGCCTCCGACGGCATGAGTCGGAGGCGCGTTGTTTGCTTATTCGTCGGATAGGTGAAGCGCGGCCGATGCGCAGACGTGAAAGCTCGCGCCGGTTCATCGTTGCAAACGCGCGTGCCCAGTTCGGCGACCGCGCGTGCCCAGTTCGCGCGGCTCGCAACGTCCTTGCAGCCAAAGCAGCGAAGGTAATTGCGCGTGGCACCCATCAGGTTGCGATAGCGCGAGATCAACGAGGGGTTGAATCGCGGTCCGAACTGGTTCAGGTCCTCGAGCTCCGGGATTGTGCCTGCTGCCCCAAGCCGCACATGATGATCCATGAGGTCGTGCCCCAGCTTTCCTGAATTGCTGTCAGGCCCGCCGGGCCACGTCTCGACGGCAGAACGCAGGATCAGCCTGATGCGATTCAACGCCGAAGTACAGAAAAAGATCACGCGTGACGAATACTCGATCAACGCTTTCGTCACCGCGTCGATCGCGCGCACTCCGGTCGCGCGCCTGGTGTCGCGGTCGTTGAGCACCTCGCTCACGATGGAAATACAATTGAGCGTGAGGCGACCCGTGGCGATCGCCGTCGGCAACGTGGCTGACTGTGTATTGAAGTACGCGCCGTACGCTCAGCCAAGCCAGCATGCGTCATGTGACGATCGCGTCCCACGTTTCCGCCGCGAAGCTTGCGCGTGCTCGTACGCCGCCACGCGCACAGCTGTCGCGTGGACGCAGGCCGCGCCATCGGCGCCCACGCGCCGTGCGCCAACCATGCTGCACGGCAGCGCAGGCCGGGGCATCGGCATCGGCATCGCCTGCGTTCGTGTCGTCCGTGCTGCGGCGAGGCTAGCTTGCCGTGGTGCGCCAGGTGCCGCAGCGCACACTCACCGCTACGCACTCCCGATCGCATGTTGCGTCACTCGACTGTCCCTGCCTGTGCCTGCGTCATGCTGCTGGCGGCGACTGCCTGTGCCTCCGCCGGCGTGACGCCTGTCACCGCGACTACCACCATGGCATCACAGCTCGCAGCGGACCAGACGTTCCACGACGACTACGCAGGCTTTGCACGCTATCGCGCCGCGAATGCGGTGCTGCCACCGCCCGCGCCTGGGGAGCAGCGCGTCGTGTTCATCGGCAACTCGATCACGGATGGCTGGGCGCGTCACTTTGCCGTGATGTTCCCGGGCAAGCCATATGTCGGGCGCGGTATCGGCAGCCAGACGACGCCGCAGATGCTGGTCCGCTTTCATGCCGACGTCGTCGCACTCAAGCCAGCGGCGGTCGTGATCCTGGGCGGAACCAACGACATCGCGGGAAACACCGGTCCATCCACGAACGAGATGATTCAAGACAACCTGCAGGCGATGACGGAGATCGCGCAGGCAAACGGGATCCGCGTCGTGCTCTCGTCCATCCTGCCGGTTCACGATTATCCGTGGCGTCGCGGCCTGGTTCCCGCACCGCGTATCGTGGCCGTGAATGCATGGATGAAGGCGTACGCCGCGCGCGTGGGGGCAACGTTTCTGGACTATCACTCCGCCATGTCGGACAAGCGGCAGGGACTGCGCGCGGAGTTCGGGGACGACGGCGTGCACCCGAACGAAGCCGGCTATCGCGTGATGTCCGCGCTCGCCGCGCATGCAATCAACCATGCACTGCGCGCTCGGTAACTCCTTGTCACTCTTCACAACCGTTTTCCGGACTCGCTGCGCATGACATTCCGACTGCTGCGTTTCGTCGCCTGTGCTCCACTCACGCTGCTCGGTGCCTGCCAGACGTTGAGCTACACGGGGCCGCGCCCGGTGCTGGCGGTCGTCAACGCACGCATCTGGACCGGCGTCGCGGCACAGCCGTGGGCCGAGGCGCTGGCGGTGGACAGCGCAGGCCGCATCGCCGCCACGGGCACGACCGCGCAGATTGCACGACTTGGCGCCGTCAAGATCATTGATGCGAAGCAGCAGATGGTGGTGCCCGGCATGATCGACGCGCACGTGCACTTCCTGGACGGCGGCTACGGGCTGGCATCGGTGCAGCTGCGTGACGCGCGCACGAAGGCGGAGTTCATCACACGCATCCGCGACTACGCACGCACGCTGCCGAGTGGCGCGTGGATCACGAACGGTGACTGGGATCACACCAACTGGGGCGGGGAGTTGCCGCGGCGTGACTGGATCGATTCCGTCACCCCGGACAACCCGGTCTGGATCAACCGCCTTGACGGACACATGAGCCTTGCCAATACGCCGGCGCTGCGCGCCGCGGGCGTGTCGCGCGGTGTGCCCGCGATTCAGGGCGGCGAGATCGTGCGCGATTCTTCGGGTGAGCTCACGGGTGTGTTCAAGGACAACGCGATGGACCTGGTCGGTGCCAGGCTGCCAGCAGTGCCCGCGGCGCTGGAGGACAAAGCACTCGATGCGGCAATGGCCTACGTCGCGTCGTATGGCGTGACGAGTGTGCACAGCATGGGTTCGTGGAACGACCTCGCGGTCTACACGAGGGCGCGCACGTCGAATCGCATGCGCACGCGCATCTACGCAGTGACGCCGCTGTCGGACTGGGCGCAGTTGCGTGATACCGTCGCCGTACGTGGGCGCGGTGACGACTGGCTCCGGATCGGCGGTGTGAAGGGCTTCGTCGATGGATCGCTCGGCTCGCACACGGCGGCGATGGTGGATGGATTTACCGACAAGCCTGCCGACAAGGGATTCTTCGTCACGCCGCCGGACAGTCTGTACGCGCGCACGTCAGGTGCCGACAGGGCGGGACTGCAGGTGATCGTGCACGCGATTGGTGACCGTGCGATCTCCACGCAGCTCGATGTGTTCGCACGCGTCGCGAAGGAGAACGGCGCGCGCGACCGGCGCTTCCGTATCGAGCATGCGCAGCACATCGGTCCGCGTGACATCAGCCGGTTCGCGCAACTCGGTGTGATTGCTTCCATGCAGCCGTACCACGTCATCGATGACGGGCGCTGGGCTTCGGCCGTGATCGGTGCCGACCGCGCCTCGCGAACATATGCATTCCGTTCACTGCTGGATGCGAAGGCACCCCTGGCGTTCGGATCCGATTGGTTCGTGGCGCCGCCGCGACCGATGGAAGGGATCTACGCTGCCGTCACCCGCCGGACGCTGGACGATCGCAATCCGAACGGCTGGGTGCCTGCGCAGAAGATCACGGTGCAGGAAGCGCTCCGCGCGTACACAAGGAGTAGCGCATTTGCGGGGTTCGACGAGGCAAACCGCGGGACGCTCAGCGTGGGCATGCTGGCTGACTTCGCGCTGCTCGAGCGCGACATCACGACCATCGCGCCGAATGAGATCCGCGACGTCAGGGTGATGTTGACCGTGGTCGGCGGGCGCACGGTGTACGACCGCGCCGCGGCTGTCGACTCCACCCGGCGATGAGTACACCGTGCACCCGCGACATGCCCGTGAACGGATTCACGATTGCATCTGGTTCGCGACCGTTCGGATCTCGTGCAGCAGGCGCGCAAGATCGTCGATGGTGGTGAAGGGACCCATGAGCGTCGTGCGGAGCCAGAGTGCTCCGTGCAACCTGGTTTGCACCGGATAGAAATTGCCGCGCAGAATTACGGCGCGGCGCACCGAGGCCTGAAGTGCATCACATGATGCGTCGTCCATCGCGCGCGCAGCTGGACGATAGCGGAAGCACACGATGTTGCACTGTGGCTCGACGGCGAGCTCGAAGTCAGGCTGCTCTCGCAGCAGTCCGGCAAACGACGCCGCGAGATCCACGACGCGCGTGACGTATGCATCCAGCAGCGCCGGCCCGTACGCGGCCAGTGTCGCATAGAGCTTGAAGCTCATGGTGCGCTTGGTGCACTCGATCGTGCGTGAGGCCAGGTCGAACCAGGCGTCGTCGTGCGCGGTGTCCAGCAGATACGATGCCTCCTGCGAGAACGCGCCCGCCGAGTGACGCTGGTCCTTGAAGAGCACGGCGGTGACGAGCGCAGGCTGCAGCAGCATCTTGTGCGCGTCCCAGATCACGGAGTCCGCGCGGTCGATGCCGCGCAGCACGTCGCGATGCTTGGCCGAGACCGCGAGCGCAGCGCCATGCGCGCCATCGACATGCATCCACAAATTGTGCGTCGCGCAGAAGTCGGCGATCGGCTCCAGCTCGTCGAACGCACCGGTGGCCGTGCTGCAGGCACTGGCGACTACGCCGAGCACCTGTCGGCCCGCGGCTCTGGCCCGCATGAGGGCAGGCTCCAGCTGGTCGATGCGCATGCGGAAGCGGTCGTCCACGGGCACCTTCACGAGTCCGTCCGCGCCCCAGCCCATGATGCGGACCGCGCGATCGGCGCAATAGTGCGCCTGTTCGCTCACCAGCACGGCTGCTGCCGGCTGGTTCGCGTTGCCGTCGGTCCACACATCCCAGCCCGCGCGCGCCTGTCGCATCGCCAGCAGCGCGGTGAGCGTCGCGAGTGTACCACCCGAGGTGAGCACGCCGCCGGCCTTTGCGCCGAGGCCCAGCGTGTCGCACATCCAGCGGATGACATGCAGCTCCATGGCGGTGCCGGGCTGCCCCATCTCGTACACGGCCATGCCGTTGTTCAGCATGTCGGCGGTGAGGTCGCACAGCGCGGCGAGCGGCAGCGGTGGCGCGACCTGGTGACCCACGAACCCTGCATGATGCAGCTGCGTCGCATCAGCGAGCATGCGGGTCGTCAGCGCATCGAGTATCTCGGACGGCGTTCGTGTGTTTCGCTCCGTTCCGTTTGCGAAGTCGGTTTGCCACCGCGCGAGCATTGCCGCCGGGTCGAGCAGCGGCAGCACAGGCAGGTCCGTGCCGTGCAGCGCCGCCTCGAGGTTGGCCGCAAGTCGTTCCAGCATCGTGCCGCCATCGGCGCGAAAGGTGTCGGCGTCGAAAGCCGCGTGCAGCAGTGCATCGGAGTTCGAGCGCGCGACAACGTTTGTGTCTGCGTCGCCGATCGTTCTGGGTACCGCGGTGGATGCGACGAAGGAACGGCGTGAGACGGTCATAAGCGACAGACAAGGTGAAGCGCAGGAGGAGCGGCGTGCCGGTGCTGTGTAAGTGACGCGACGGCGGCGGCGACCACAGAGCTTACGCAGCAGGAGGACCGGCCACCAGCGGCGGGGGCAGGTGCTTCGTGAT
>ENA-OFCX01000909-OFCX01000909.1-metagenomes-genome-assembly--contig:-NODE-909-length-13388-cov-2.960924_pt1 | contig 13388 bp, 14 predicted proteins | sample MGYA00153384_OFCX01 | MGnify analysis MGYA00153384
TGGGTATCCCGGTGGTTGGTTACTCTTGGTGGGGTGTGCTGGCGCCAGCGGGTGTGCCGACGTCCATTGTTGACAAACTCAGCCAAGAAATCGCCGCTATCGTGCAGGAACCGGATACCAAGGACCGCTTTGCACAACTCGGCATTGAAGCCGTCGGCAGCACGCCAGCAGAATTTCGTACCCACATCACGTCAGAAACAAAGAAATGGAGTGAGGTGGTGAAGGCGGCAGGTATTCAGGCCGAGTGAGCATGAAAACGCAAGCACTGGTGAATACGGTGCTGCGATTTAGCGAGCTGGCCTCTGCGTTGGGGTCTCGTCTGGGCACGCTCGAAATCAATCCGTTGATGGTGACGGTGGATGGTGTGGCAGCGGCAGATGCCGTTGTGAGTTTCGTTGAAGCTTGAAAGGAGACGGGTCTATGAAAAATTCGTGTACCTCAATGCCGAGTCGGCGCGCATTGCTGATCAGTGCTGCAACCCTGACTGCAGCACCACTGCTGGCACATGCAGCCAATACCAGAGGCAAGGCGATTCGCATCGTTGTGCCATTCCCTGCAGGAGGTGGCACGGATGTGATGGGGCGCCTGATAGCGCTGGAGCTTGGGCGGGAGCTCAATGCGACGGTGATCGTCGATAACGTGCCGGGCGCAACGGGAACGCTGGGCAGCGCGCAGGTGGCCCGCAGCGCGCCCGATGGATTCACGCTGCTGCTGGGTATTAGTGCCACCCACTCCATCGCACCGGCCTTGTTCAAGGATCTCAAATACAGCCCAGAGCGGGATTTTGTCGCTCTGGCGCGGATTGCCCACGGTGGAAATGTACTGGTTGCCAACGCCAAGTACGCGGCAGATACGCTGCCCGAGATGCTGGCCTTGGTCAAACGATCTGGTGCTCCGTTGATGTATGGGTCGTGGGGCACTGGTTCCGGCGGGCATTTGGCTGTGGAGAGTATTCGTCTGTCTACCGGCATACCCATGGAACATGTGCCTTACAAGGGAGTTGCTCCGCTATTGCAGGATTTGGCTGGTGGCCAGATAGAGGTTGCAATGGCCGATGTGGCTGGCGCTTTGCCGTTACTGCAGGCGGGCAAGATAAAGGCGCTGGCAGTGTCGGGGCGCAAGCGTTCCTCGGCATTGCCGCAGGTGCCGACTTTGGTGGAAAGCGGCGTTGCCTTTGACACCGAGATTTGGTACACCTTGTTCGCTCCAGCCAAGCTGTCTCCTGTTGACGTTCAGCGCCTAGCGCAGGCGAGCGCACAGGTGCTGCTGCAGCCACGCGTTGTGGAGAAGATCCGGAGTCTGGGAATGGAAGCAGAGCCTATCTCGCGCGAGGCTTTCGAGAAGCAGTGGCACGAGGACACTGCCGTCTGGGCACGTCTGGTGAAGGTCAGCGGCGTCACTGTGAATTGAACAAAAATAATTACAGGAGACCGCAGCATGGCATCCATTTTTTGAGCCAGAAATTTACGGTGCCTCAGGCGGTCTGGACGGCGCACAGTGCTGTGCCAGCCATCGTCGCCGGGTACCCGCTGTTGGAAGCCATCTGTACCTGCCATGTGCAGACCTTGCTTGGTGCGCAGGCCTCCGGCCAATGATCTGCTCTAAAGCAATACCTGGATCGATCTGTGCCAGGGGCCTGTTGTCATCACGGTTCCGCGACAGACCGGCCGCTGTTTTGTACTGGAGCTCATGGATGTTTACACCAATAACTTCCATAAACAAGATTCGTCGCCGCTGGAGTTTTTGCTGCAGGCCGTGACTCAAGCAGTCTTTGCAGACATATTTGAGACCTTGGTGGGAGCGGGTGTGTTTGACTGAGGCAGCAGATGGACTGGGAGCTGAAATGAAAACCGGCAAAATTCCAGCCTGGTTCAAGGAGGCATTACTGGCTAATTCTGAGCAGGGTGTTGCAGCATCAAGTGGTGCATAACGTCGATAATCACGGCTGGTGGATGGGTGTCTGTCATCGGTGAGTGCTTGCCTGATGACTGGTGGGCGGTGCGGGGACCATGCTGCAATCGTCTGAAAGCGTCTGTTTTTTTACTGGGCAAGAAAGCGGGGATGGATATGGGGCATATGACTAAGCAGCTGGTACTGGCGCGAGTTGCACCCTTGTTCTCTTTGTTGAGTGTCTAAATTGAGCAAAACTGCGGAGCAAGCTTTGCATGCTGAGTTGGTGGCTGTTTTGGCAGCTGTCAGCCAGGGGCAGCCTCGGGTACTTACCACCCGGGGAGGCGAGGCTTTACCGGCGGGGCCATTTCAAATGGTGCATCGCTCGCTGCAGGCGGGCTTGCGTGCATGGGTGGAAAACCAGACCCAGCACAGTTTGGGCTATGTTGAGCAGCTCTACACCTTTGCCGACAGAGAGCGTAGTGAGGCGGCACATGTGCTGTCCATCAGCTATCTGGGGCTGACACGCGAGCCTGAGCAGCCGCCGCAAGGGGATACCAGCTGGCAGGACTGGTACAGCTATTTCCCCTGGGAGGACTGGCGAACGGGTGCACCCGCAGTGCTGGCTGATTGCATCGTGCCGCACCTGCAAGCATGGGTCAAAGAAGCGCCAAACACGGTGCAAAAGCAATCTAGGCAAGCGAGGGCCGCGATTAACTTTGGCGTTAATGAACAAGCCTGGAACGAAGACCTGGTGCTGCAGCGCTATGAGCTGCTGTTTGAGGCTGGTCTGGTGCAAGAGGGTGCGCAGCGTGGCATGGCCGTGCGTGACCGATTGCCGGGGCGTTCCATGCAGCATGACCACCGCCGCATACTGGCCACCGGCATTGCGCGCCTGCGCGCCAAAATTAAATATCGACCTGTCGTGTTCGAGTTGATGCCGCCCGCATTCACCTTGCTGCAACTGCAGCAAACGGTCGAAGCGCTAGCGGGGCGAGGCCTGCATAAACAGAACTTTCGCCGCTTGATTGAGCAGCAGGACTTGGTAGAAGAGGCCGGGGGGGTGACCGCCGGTGGAGCTGGGCGGCCAGCCAAACTTTTTCGTTTCCGCAGCGACGTGCTTCAGGAGCGGGCAATTGCTGGCAGCAAGTTGCCACTTGCGCGTGGCACTTGAGGCTTAAATTCAGAAATCTGTCGGCCTGAGTACTTAGCCCGGCAAGGCCCACAAAATGGCCGCAGTCATGGCCAGGTAGCGAAAGAACTTGCCGATGGCCATGTAGAACACGCAGGGCCAGAACGGCAGATTGAGCCAGCCAGCCACCGCACACAGTGGGTCTCCTACAATCGGCAGCCAGCTGAGCAGGCAGGTTTTTGCACCCCATTTACGCAGCCAAATGCGGACACGGCGTTCATGGCGCGAGAGCGAGCGTGGTGGTTTCGTGCCTGGTATATCTGGCAGCCCGGCGCGGCGGCGCTGGCGGGCAGCGTGCCAGGCTTTGTGGGCTCCCAGCCCCATCCACCAACTGATTGCTCCACCAATAGTGTTGCCCGCAGTCGCGGTGAAGATGGCGGCCCAGAACAGGTGGGGATTCAGTTGTAGCAAGCCCACCACAGCCGGTTCGGACCCCATGGGCAGTAATGTGGCAGACACCAGGGCCACGACGAACAAGGTGCTCAGGCCAAATTGGGGCAGCGCCAACCATTGCAAAATTTCTTGAAACCATGCTTGCATCTGACTAAGTGTAGGTGCATGTCTGCTGGCAGCAGACAGAGGCTTAGCCTAAGCTGGGGGTATGAACATTGCATTGATCGAAAGAAAGTGTGTGACATTGCCCATGCGTGGAGTGCTCTTGGCGGGGTTAATGGCGTGCTTGCCAGTGCTAGCCAAAGACAGCGCCATACCCATGGACGAAGAAGAAAAACAGATTGCAACCGATTGCGCCGCGTTGCTGGACCAGGCAAATACGCGACGGGCGATGCATGTTGTGCGTGTGCAGTTGCAGGCACAAGGCATGAAGCTGGTGACCCAGGGCTGCCCTTTTGTGCGTACAGGAGTTGGCAACATGCAGCAGGTGCTGGATGTGCGTGTACAGGTGACTGACAGCGATGCTGCAGCTCAATTTGTGCGTGGGCCCCTGGCGGATGGCGAAGAGGTCGATATGGGGGCTGTGCACCTGGGCATGCCCGGTCAGGTTCATCAGGTTCATCACGTCGATCAGGTCCAAGAGCTGGGTGCAGCGCAGCAGGAAGAGGTTTCGCCCGATGTGCTGTTTAACCGCCAGTGGCTGGCCGGTGTCATGAAAGCGCGTGGCTTGCAGACCGTGCAGGACCACTGGTGGGCCTTTGTGCCCGCAGCCACCCGCAATTGAAGGCCGGCTTGGAGAAAGTGGGCTTGGGCTTACCTGATTCTTTGCTAGTGTCTTTGTAGCAGCAGGGTGCTGCTCATTTTTTGGGCAGATACAATACTGCCTCTTTCCCCACCGTCGATTGCTTTACCCACCCATGACTGCGCTACGCATTGGTCAGCATACGCTGGCGAACAACCTGTTTGTTGCACCCATGGCGGGTGTGACGGATCGGCCATTTCGCCAGTTGTGCAAGGCATTGGGGGCCGGTTATGCCGTCAGCGAGATGGTGACATCGCGCAAGGACTTGTGGAACAGTCTCAAGACCAGCCGCCGCGCCAACCACGCTGGAGAGCCGGGACCGATCTCGGTGCAAATTGCTGGCACCGATGCACCCATGATGGCCGAAGCGGCCATCTACAACATCGAGCGCGGTGCGCAAATCATCGACATCAACATGGGTTGCCCGGCCAAGAAGGTGTGCAACAAATGGGCAGGCTCTGCGCTGATGCAAAACGAGCCTTTGGCCGTAGAGATCGCCCAGGCCGTGGTGCAGGCTGCACGCCCCTTCAACGTGCCTGTCACGCTGAAGATGCGCACGGGTTGGTGCGATGCACAAAAAAATGCCGTCCTTTTAGCGCGGCAGTTTGAAGACGTGGGCATTCAAATGCTCACGGTACATGGCCGTACCCGCGAGCAGGGCTACAAGGGCTTTGCAGAGTACGACACGATAGCTGCGGTCAAGCAGGCTGTGCATGTGCCCGTGGTGGCCAACGGTGACATCACCAGCCCTGAAAAGGCGCGTGATGTGCTGGCCTATACCGGTGCGGATGCTGTCATGGTGGGCCGTGCAGCACAGGGCAGGCCGTGGATTTTCCGTGAGATTGGTCACTTTCTGGCCACAGGCGCGCACATGGCTCCCCCCTTGGTGGCCGAAGTACGCCGCCTGCTGCTGGACCACTTGCACGACCACTATGGCCTGTATGGTGAGCTGACCGGTGTGCGCAGTGCGCGCAAGCACATTGCATGGTACGTGCGGGCATTGCCGGGTGGGGAAGAACTTCGACAACATATCAACACCATCGACGACTGCCTGGTGCAGTGGCAAGCTGTGGCGGATTACTTTGATCAGCTGTGCTTGCAGATGGAGCGTCTGCCGCAGATCCATGCGGTCGATGCAGAGCAAGAGATTGAGGAACTGGCTGCATGAGCGCCCCACATAACAACGATAACCAAAACATTGAGGAATGCGTGCGCGCAAGCCTGGAGAGCTACTTCAGCGATCTGGGTGGCGAGACGCCCAGCAATATGTATGACATGTTGCTGCGACTGGTGGAAAAACCGCTGCTGGACGTGGTCATGCAGCAGTCTGACAACAACCAGTCACGTGCTGCGCAATGGCTGGGTTTGAACCGTAACACCCTGCGCAAAAAACTCTTAGAGCATGAAATGCTTTAAGGGCACGCATTGCCTGAACTGATAGCTGTCGACGCCTGCCAGATAGGCGCCAAGTAACGATTTCACTATTATTGAGTTGCACCATGAAAGCACTGCTCTCCGTTTCTGACAAGACCGGCATCGTTGAATTTGCCCAAGCCCTGCACGGTCTGGGTATTCAACTGCTGTCCACTGGCGGTACCGCCAAACTGCTGGCCGACAAGGGCCTGCCCGTGACCGAGGTGGCAGAAGTCACCAAGTTCCCTGAAATGCTGGATGGCCGCGTCAAAACCCTGCACCCCATGGTGCACGGTGGCCTGCTGGCTCGCCGCGAGCTGCCCGAGCACATGGCTGCGCTCAAAGAGCACGGTATTGAAACCATCGATCTGCTGGTGGTCAATCTCTACCCCTTTGAAGCCACTGTAGCCAAGGCCGGTTGCACGCTGGCTGATGCGATTGAAAACATCGACATTGGCGGCCCGGCCATGGTGCGTTCTGCCGCCAAGAACTGGGCCGATGTGGGCGTGGTCACCGCTGCTGACCAGTACGACGCCGTGCTGGCCGAGCTGAAAACTGCTGGCAAGTTGAGCAACAAGCTGCGCTTTGAGCTGTCGGTGGCTGCATTCAACCGCATTGCCCAGTACGACGGTGCCATCAGCGACTACCTGTCTAGCGTGAAGTTTGAAGATGAAAAGCTGTCCGAGGCATATGTGCCTGAGCGCGCGCAGTTCGGTGGTCAGTCCAACGGCCACTTCATCAAGGTGCAAGACCTGCGCTACGGTGAAAACAGCCACCAGCAAGCGGCCTGGTACCGTGATCTGTACCCCGCACCGGGCTCGCTGGCTACTGGCGTGCAGCTGCAAGGCAAAGAACTGAGCTACAACAACATTGCCGATGCAGATGCCGCCTGGGAATGTGTCAAGAGCTTTGAAGTGCCTGCCTGCGTGATCGTCAAGCACGCCAACCCTTGCGGTGTGGCAATTGGCAGCGATGCGCACGAGGCGTATGCCAAGGCATTTCAGACCGACCCTACCAGTGCGTTTGGCGGCATCATCGCTTTCAACCGCGTAGTCGACAAGGCTGCGGCAGAAGCCGTGTCCAAGCAGTTCGTTGAAGTGCTGATGGCCCCCGAATTCACCGCTGAAGCGCTGGACATCTTCAAGAGCAAAGTCAATGTGCGCCTGATGAAGATTGCCCTGCCTGCAGGTGGCAAGACCGACTGGGAAAATGGCCGCAATGCAGTGGAGTCCAAGCGCATTGGCTCAGGCCTGCTGCTGCAAACTTCGGACAACCACGAGCTGACACTGGCCGACCTGAAGGTGGTGACTGTCAAGCAACCTACTGCGCAAGAGCTGCAAGATTTGCTGTTTGCCTGGAACGTGGCCAAGTTCGTCAAGTCCAACGCCATTGTGTTCTGCAAGAACGGCATGACGATGGGCGTGGGCGCAGGCCAGATGTCGCGTCTGGATTCGGCCCGTATTGCTTCGATCAAGGCCGAAGCGGCCAAGCTGTCGCTGCAAAACACTGTGGTGGCGTCGGATGCTTTCTTCCCCTTCCGTGATGGTCTGGATGTGGTGGTCGATGCCGGTGCAACCTGCGTGGCGCAGCCTGGCGGCTCCATGCGCGATCAGGAAGTGATTGACGCAGCGAACGAACGCGGTGTGGCCATGGTGTTTACTGGCGTGCGCCACTTCCGTCATTGATCGCCTGGGGCAGCGCATTGCACGCTTGATGCGTCGTTGCAATCTCTGGCCGTAGTATTGCTGCGGCCTTCGGGATTGATGCCTCGCCTCAGCGGCCCATCTTGCAATGGGTAGCGTGAACTGCACTGTCTGGGAAGCCCTCGCACTCATCAGGTTGAGCGAGGCAATGCAAACTCGGCATGGTTGTTTCGGCACCATGCCGATTGTTTTTTGGAAAAGGATTTTTGCATGCAGGATTACGACGACGAGCCCGTGCAGCGGCCGCGCTGGCTGGGCTGGGTCATCATCATTGGCATGATTTTGGTGGTGCTGGGTTTGCTCAACTTGGGGGCGCGCATGATCATTGGCACGTCCTCAGACCAGGCCGCTGCACAGACTGTGGCAGCGGTGGCTGAGCACAATCCGGCACTGATGGGTGGCAAGACCTTGATTGATGGCAGCGACTGCATGCGTTGTCACGGTGTGGAGCGCAAATTTGTGGGCCCGGGCTTGGTGGAGATCGCCGAGCGTTACAAGGACCGCGCAGATGCACAGACTTATCTGGCTCAAAAGATTCGGGAAGGCAGCGTGGGGGAGTGGGGCCGCACCATCATGCCGCGCCATCCGCAGGTGACCGAAGCCCAATCGCTGGAAATGGCGCAATGGATCATGGCGCTGGCGGGTAGCAAAGCTCCGTAGCGGTTGCTCACTTCGAACTTGAAGACCCGATGCATATGTTGCTTGCATCGGGTTTTTTTGCGTCTATGAATGATGTAGCGCAGCTTGAAAGCGCTTGTAGTGCTCTGCACGCACTCTTTGTGAGTGTGGTGTTTGGCTATCGCTAAAATCCAAAGTTTGCCCCATCACGCGCACTAAACAAGCGTGCACAGGGGAGTAAGTGCAGGCTTTGTGTGTGATGTACGTGCAAACCCTATGCTTGCGTTTTTGAAACGAGAGCGTTACCTGTGCCATGGGCATTCAAGGTAACCAAAAGGGATTGCATGCAGTGGTTAAAAACCAAAACCGTCGCTCAGGCATTGGCCGATGCGGATGAGCCCGGGCGCCAGCTCAAGCGCAGCTTAGGCACCTTTGACTTGATGATTCTGGGCCTGGCTGTGGCTGTGGGAGCTGGTATTTTCTCGGTCGGTGCGCGCGCTGCAGGCACGTTTGCTGGCCCAGCGGTGATCTTTTCCTTCATCATCGCGGCGTTCACCTGCGCGCTGGCCATCATGTGCTACGCGGAGTTTGCGTCCAGCGTGCCTGTGACGGGCAGCGCCTACACCTATACCTACCTCACCATGGGAGAAGGGCTAGCGTGGATCATTGGCTGGAATTTATTGCTGGAGATGATTTCTGCTGCCGCGGTGATTGCCAAATACTGGGGCATTTATCTGAGTACGGTGCTGTCGATTGCTGGCATTGATCTGTCATCCACCATCCAGCTCGGTGGCCTGACCATGTACTGGGGGCCGTTCTTCATCGTGGCCATATTCACCGTGCTGCTGATTGCGGGCACGCAGGTATCGGCCAAGGTGAACAACGTGTTCACCATCCTCAAGCTGGCGATCACCGTGTTTGTCATTGTGGTGGGCTTTACCTACATGAACACGGACAACTTCACGCCCTTCATTCCTCCGTCGCAGCCACCCGTGGTGGCGCATGGTGTGAGTGGTGATGTCTGGGGTCAGCCCATGCTGGCCTGGCTGTTTGGCGCGGCACCCAGCCAGTACGGCTGGCTGGGCGTGATCTCAGGCGCTTCACTGGTGTTCTTTGCATTTTTGGGGTTTGACATCGTGGCCACATCGGCCGAAGAGGTGAAAGACCCGCAGCGCACGCTGCCACGCGGCATTTTGGGCGGCTTGGCACTGGTCACCGTGCTCTACATTCTGGTCACACTGGCGTTGACGGGCATGGTGCCGTACACCGAGCTGGCCAAGGCCGAGAACCCTTCGCTGGCCACCGCGTTCATTGCTGTGGGGGCCGGCTGGGCTGCGCAAATCATCTCCGTCGGGGTGCTGGTGGGCATGACCACCGTGGTCATGGTGCTGCTGATGGGTAGCTCCCGCGTGTTGCTGGCGCTGTGCCGCGATGGCCAGCTGGCACGGGCGTCGGGGCTGGTCACCCACCGCCAGCGGCCTGAAACCGCCAAGGGCGTGGTTTTCGTGACGCTGGAAGACGAGACCGGCGCCGTCAACGTCATCGTCTGGCCTGCCGTGGCCGAAGCCCAGCGCCGCGCACTGCTGGGCGCCACGCTGCTGACGGTGTACGGCGTCTGGCAGCGTGAAGGCCAGGTGCGCCACCTGGTGGCACGCACGCTGGTCGACCATTCGGCGCTGCTTCAAGGCCTGGCGGCCAGCAGTCGCAACTTCAGGTGACGGCGTTGGGGCGCACGGCAGAATCGAGCCGGCTTCATCTTTGCGCCCCGCACCCCGCACCATGCTGTTTCTGCTCTCACCCGCCAAGACCCTCGACTACGACACCCCCGTGCCCGCGCCGGTGCTGAAAAAGGCCACCGAGCCGCTGTTCACGGCCCGCGCGGCGGAATTGATCGGCGTGCTGCGCAAGAAGAGCCCGGCGCAGGTGGCCGCGCTGATGGACCTTTCGGCGCCGCTGGCCGAACTGAATACCGCGCGTTATGCCGCCTGGCAGCCCGATGCCACCGCAGCGCAAAGCAAGCCCGCGCTGCTGGCTTTCGATGGCGACGTGTATGGCGGCCTGGACGCCCGCACGCTGAAGACGGCCGACCTGAGCTGGGCGCAAGAGCACCTGGTGATCCTGTCCGGCCTGTACGGCGCGTTGCGCCCGCTCGACCGGCTGCAGCCCTACCGGCTTGAAATGGGCACGGCACTTGAAACAGCGCGTGGCCGCGATTTGTATGTCTACTGGGGCGACTGCGTGGCCGAGATGCTGAATGCGCGCCAGGCCCAAGAGAGCGCGCCGGTGGTGGTGAACCTGGCGTCTGTGGAATACAGCCGCGTGGCGCTGCGCAAGACCTTGCGCGCAAACGTCATCGACTGCGTGTTCGAGGACTGGAAGGACGGCCGCTTCAAGGTCATCAGCTTCTTCGCCAAACGCGCCCGCGGCCTGATGGCGCGCCACGCCGTGCAGCAGCGCGCACGCCGGCCGGCGCAGTTGCACAGTTTTGATGCCGAGGGCTATGCGTTTGACGCCGTGGCGTCAGCCCCCGGGCGGCTGGTGTTTCGTCGCCGGCCATGACCACGCCCCACCAACCCACCCCCCACCAACCGGTGACCGACGCATTGCGCGGCTGGATCGTGGCCCAGGCCGAATCCGGCTGCCGGCCTGGCGACGTGCTGGCCGCCATGCTGGCCAGCGGCTGGGACGAAGACGTGGCCATTGATGCGTTGGAAAAAACCATGCTGGCCCACCTGGCGATCAAGGGCGTGCCGGTGCCCTTGGCTGCACTGGCGGCCGAAGCGGCACTGCCCCAGCCTGCCTTGCCCGGCTTGGCCGCGCAAGTCGGCAGCGCGTTTGTGCAGGCGGGCGGTCGCCAGGTGCAGGTGCTGTGCACCGTGCAGCTGCCGCGGGTGGCGGTGTTTGGCCAGTTGTTGCATGACGACGAATGCAGCGGCTTGATGGCCCTGGCCGCACCGCGCCTGGCCCGATCTGAAACCGTGGACAACGCCACCGGCGGCACCGAAGTCAACGCCTCGCGCACCAGCGACGGCATGTTCTTCGAACGGGGTGAAGCGCCGCTGATTTCGCTGATCGAGCAGCGCATTGCCGAGCTGCTGCACTGGCCGGTGGACCATGGCGAAGGCTTGCAGATACTGCGCTACGGGCCCGGCGCTGAGTACCGCCCGCACCACGACTACTTCGACCCCGTGCACCCTGGCACCGAACGCATCCTGCAACGCGGCGGCCAGCGGGTGGCGTCGCTGGTGATGTACCTGAACACGCCCGAAGGCGGTGGCGCCACGACCTTCCCCGATGTCGGGCTGGAAGTCTGGCCCGTGCGCGGCAACGCCGTGTTCTTCAGCTACGACCGCCCGCATGTCGACACGCGCAGCCTGCACGGCGGCGCGCCCGTGACAGCGGGCGAAAAATGGGTGGCCACCAAATGGCTACGCCAGGGCGTGTTCACCTGAGCACCCGTTGTCCTCAGCGCGCACCCAGCATTTGCAGTTCGGCTGACTCCACGATGCGCAGCCCCGGCCACTGATCGGCCAGCGCGCGCTGCATGCCGCGCGCCACCACAGCGGCCGCTATGGGGCGCCAGGCGCGCGGAATGAGCGGCGCAAACGGGGTCGTCAACGCCATCGCCCACTGCTCGCCGCTGCGCCCGGGCTGGCCCAGCGCGGCGCGGTTTCCGGTCAGCAGTGAAGGGCGCACCACCACCAGGCTGTCAAAGCACAGACCGGCCAGCGCCACTTCCATCTCGCCCTTCACGCGGCTGTACAGGTTGGCCGAGCGCCGGTTGGCGCCCAGCGCCGACACCACGGCACTGAGCATCAAGGACACCACAAGCAGGAATGACAGGCCCAAGGTCATGCCAAACAACAGCAGTCGGTCCTCGGAACAAGGCCATCACGCCGCCGTTCGGCCGCGCCGGGGCTTGCCAGATTCGGTCCATGGCACCCACCAGCACCACGCCTGCGCTCACCAGCGCTACCACCCGAGTCTGCGCCGGGCGGTCGGACTATGGCCACGATGGCCTGAATTGACGCCGCAGCCTCGGCGCCGACCAGGCCTGACAGCTCGTGCATTAAATGACCGCTTGTCGCGTCCTGGCCAAATACCAGGCCGGCGACAGCAATCACCCGCAGCAGCAGTGGCGACATCGAGAAAACGCTGTAGTGCACCAACGCCGCGCCCATGCTGGGCGCGTAGTCCTTCGCCCAGTGGTGAAAGGTTTGCTGCAGCAGTTGGCGTACTGCCGCAAGGGTCACAACACGCAGGATTCATGCGCAGCAGTGCAAAGTTCAGCACCGCGGCAAAGCTCACCCACAGTGTCACCGGCACCATCAAGCCAGCGCTGGCAGCAGCGCCATCGCATACAGCCGCGGCCCTGCCACGCCTTGCGGCCACGAACTCAAGCGCCGATGCACCATCACTGCGGCATAGGACATCAAGGCATACAACCGCATCCACACCGGGGCGAAAACCCACGCTGGTGGCGCCCACGCCGACTTTTGCAACACTGCGTAGAACGTGTCAGCCGGGGTCGAAGCCAGCATGCCCACCGCGGCACTGGCAATGGTCAAGCCCACCCAAAGGGCCACCACTTGCCAGCCTCAATTGTCGGCGAGCGGGTTGCTGCCCCTAGCGCCCCCAGGACGCCAACTGTGCTGTCGGTGCCGCTGCAGGCTCGGGCCGGGCGTGGAGGGTTGGGTGTCCATCATGGCTTTCGTGAAACGCATGCCGCCGCATGCTGATCCGGTGCGGAGCCATGCCTTGTGGGCGCCGGTCAGCGATGCGGGTAGGAAACCGCCGCCCGGCCCGTCGCTTTGACAGGGCCGGTCAGGCGCTGGACGGGTGCCACCGCCATTGCCCGCACTGGCAAGGTGACGACGATCTGAGTGCCCTGCCCCGCTTGGCTGAGCACCCGAAAAGTGCCATGGTGTCCTTCCACTCGCACTTGCATGCCCAGCAGCCCATGTCGGCCAGCGCCAGCGGCGGTGGGGTCAAGTCCGCGCCCGTCGTCACGCACCGTCAACGTCACTGTGGCATCGCTGGCGCTGTTGCTGCCGTTGGCGCTCACGCTGTTGCTTTCTCCATTGCCGCTGCCATTGCCATCGCCTTCGCCTTCGGCACCACCCCCTGTGCGAATCAAACCAACCCACACCGTGCCCGCCGAGGCGTACTTGGCAATGTTCGTCAGTGATTCTTGAGCGATGCTGGCCACGCGCTCCAACGCCGCTGCAGGCACGCCCTGCACGCGCCGCAGTCGGGCCAGTTCCAGCTTCATGGCCGTAAGCAGGCCGCCCATCTCGTCGTGCAACTCGCGGGCGAGGCGTCCACGCTCGTGCTCGCGCACGGTCGCCAGGTGGTGGGCCAAGTCTCGCAAACGCGC
>ENA-OFCX01000913-OFCX01000913.1-metagenomes-genome-assembly--contig:-NODE-913-length-13347-cov-3.068537_pt1 | contig 13347 bp, 9 predicted proteins | sample MGYA00153384_OFCX01 | MGnify analysis MGYA00153384
ACTGGTTCCAGCCGTAAATGAACTGGATCACGAACAGCGCGGCAATCGAGGTGCGGCTCAGCGGCAGCAGCACATCCTTGAAGAACCGCATGGGGCCGGCGCCGTCCATGCGCGCGGCTTCCACCAGTTCGTCGGGCACGGTCAGGAAGAACTGGCGAAACAAGAACGTGGCGGTCGCCGAGGCAATCAACGGCACGGTCAGCCCGGCGTAGGTGTTCAACATGCCCAGGTCCGACACCACCTGGTAGGTCGGCAGGATGCGGACCTCTACCGGCAGCATCAGCGTCACGAAGATCATCCAGAACACCAGGTTGCGAAACGGGAAGCGGAAGTACACCACCGCAAAGGCGCTCAGCAGCGAAATTGCGATCTTGCCCACCGCAATCACCAGCGCGCTGATCAGGCTGACCATCAACATCGGCGCCACGGGGCTTATCTTGCTGCCGTACTCGGTGGTGCCGCCAAACAGCGCCAGCCGGTAGCTTTCCAGCACGTTGGTGCCCGGCAGCAGCGACATCGGTACGTTCTGCACGATCTGCTCGGCCGTCTGCGTGCTGGCGATGAAGGTGATGTAAACCGGGAAGGCCACGGTCAGCACACCGAGCACCAGCACCAGGTGGGCCAGGACGGTGGCTGCAGGGCGGTTCTCAACCATGCGGGAAGTGCTTCATCAGTAGTTCACCCGTTTCTCAACATAGCGGAACTGCACCACCGTCAGTGCCACCACGATCACCATCAGCACCACGCTTTGTGCGGCCGAACCCCCCAGGTCCAGCGCCTTGAAGCCGTCGTAATAGACCTTGTAGACGAGGATGGCGGTGTCCTTGCCCGGCCCGCCCGAGGTGGCGGCGTCGACGATGGCAAAGGTGTCAAAAAAGGCATAGACGATGTTGATCACCAGCAGGAAAAATGCCGTGGGCGTGAGCAGCGGAAACTGCACCGTCCAAAAGCGCCGCCAGGGCCCGGCGCCGTCGATCGCGGCGGCTTCGATCAGGCTCTTGGGAATGCTCTGCAAGCCCGCCAGGAAAAACAGGAAGTTGTAGGAAATCTGCTTCCACACGGCGGCCATCACGATCAGCGTCATGGCGTGTGTGCCGTTGAGCAGGTGGTTCCAGTCGATGCCCACTGCGCGCAGCCAGAAACTGACAATGCCGATGCTGGGGGCAAACATGAACAGCCACAGCACCCCGGCCACCGCAGGCGCCACCGCATAGGGCCAGATCAGCAACGTGCGGTACAGGCCCGTGCCCTTGACCACGCGGTCGGCCATCACCGCCAACATCAGGGAGATAGACAAGCCCAGCCCGGCCACCAGCACCGAGAACACCGCCGTGGTCTGGAACGACGCCAGGTAGGTGTCGTCGTTCCACAGCCGTATGAAGTTTTCCGCGCCCACGTACTGTGTGCTGGTGCCAAAGGCGTCCGACTGCAACACGCTCTGGTACAGCGCCTGGCCCGCGGGCCAGAAGAAGAAGATGAGCACGATGGCGAGTTGGGGCGCCACCAGCGCCCAGGGCAACCACCGGCTCTTGAAGCGAACCCGCTTCTCGATAGCCATCAGCGGGTTATCAGCGGGCAGTCTTGTTGGCTTTCTCGAAACGCTCCAGCAGCTCATCGCCTCGTTTCTTGGCCGATGCCAGACCTTCACCGGCCGTCTTCTTGCCCGCCCAGACCTGCTCCATCTCTTCGTCGATGACGGTGCGAATCTGCACGAAGTTGCCCAGCCTGATGCCGCGCGACTTGTCGGTCACCTTCCGAATCATCTGGTTCACGCTCACGTCGGTGCCCGGGTTCTGTTTGTAAAAGTCACTCTTCTCGGTAATTCGGAAGGCCTCGGTGGTGATGGGCAGGTAACCTGTGCGCTGGTGGTTCACGGCCTGCACGTTCGGGTCTGACAAGTAGGTGAAGAACTTGGCCACGCCCTTGTATTCATCAGCTTTCTTGCCGCTCATTACCCAAAGGCTGGCGCCACCGATGACGGTGTTCTGCGGCGTGCCTGGCACATCGGGGTAGAAGGGCAGGGTACCGATGCCGCCCGCAAACTTGGCGTTGCGCTTGACGCTGCCGTACAGCGCCGACGAGCCCGTGGTCATGGCGCATTCACCGCTGACGAAAGTGGCATCGGCCGCATTGCCGCGGCCCTTGTAGACGAACAAGCCCTGACGGGCCATGTTGGCCAGGTTCTCGATGTGGCGCACGTGCAGCGGCGTGGTGATGTTCAGCCGCGCGTCCATGCCGTTGAAGCCGTTTCGCTGGGTGGCAAATTCCACGTTGTGCCAGGCGCTGAAGCTCTCGAGCTGCGTCCAGCTCTGCCAGCTGGTGGTGAAGGGGCACTTGCTGCCGTTGGCCTTGAGCTTGGCGGCGGCCAGCGCCACCTCGGGCCAGGTGGTGGGCGGCTTTTCCGGGTCAAGCCCCGCGGCCTTGAAGGCGTCCTTGTTGAAGTGCAGCACGGTGGTGCTGCTGTTGAAGGGCATGCTCATCATCTGGCCGTTTGGCGCCGTGTAGTAGCCCGACACCGCCTGCACGAAAACTGAAGGGTCGAATTTCTCGCCGGTTTCTTTCATCAGCACCGCCACCGGCTTGATGGCCGCCTTGCTGGCCATCATGGTGGCTGTGCCCACTTCAAAGACCTGCAGGATGTGCGGCGCGTTGCCGGCACGAAATGCGGCTATGGCCGCTGTCATGCTCTCGTCGTATGTGCCCTTGAACACCGGCGTGACCTTGTAGTCCTTCTGGCGGGTGTTGAATTCCTTGGCCACGTCGCCCACCCATTCCCCCAGCGCGCCACCCATGGAATGCCACCAGATGATTTCCGTCTGGGCCTGGGCCGGCAGCGCGAAGAACGCGGCCAGTGCAATGGTCAACGGAGCGTTCAAGGTGGTGCGGCGGCTGGGGTATTTCATGCGTTCTCCATCGGTAATTGTTCGAACAAGCGAGCAAGTCTCGCTGGCATTTGTGACAGTCCTGGTTCTGTCACGGATGAGCCGTTCAAAGCCACAGGGAATACCCCGCTGTTAGCTGCTGGCCGTGCCAGCCCTTCGCCCCCGTCGGCCAAGGACCCTGCGTTAGCATCCTCGGTAACCCTATGAATGCACCACTTCCTCTGGCCCATGCACTGCTTGCCGACACCACCGAGCCGGGCGCTGTGCGGCTGCGCGAGATCCCCTACAACTACACCTCGTTCTCCGACCGCGAGATCGTCATCCGCCTGCTGGGCGCGCGCGCTTGGGAGCTGCTGAACCTGCTGCGACAGGAACGCCGCACGGGCCGCTCTGCACGCATGCTGTATGAGGTGCTGGGCGACATCTGGGTGGTGCAACGCAACCCGTACCTCGAAGACGACCTGCTCGACAATCCCAAGCGCCGCGCGATGTTGATCGACGCCTTGCACCACCGCCTGGCCGAGGTGGCCAAGCGCCGCACGGCTGAGCAGGACGCAGGCCGCGACGTGCTGGTGGGTGAATTGCTGGCTGCAGCACGCCAAGCGGTGGACCACTTTGCTGCGCACTTTCGCGCCGTGTGGGACTTGCGCAAGGCCGCGCGGCACGTGTTGGGCCGCTGCACCGCGCGCGACAACCTCAAATTCGACGGCCTGTCGCGGGTGTCGCATGTCACCGACGCCACCGACTGGCGCGTGGAATACCCGTTTGTGGTGCTTACCCCCGACACCGAGGCCGAGATGGCCGGCCTGGTGGCAGGTTGTGTGGAACTGGGCCTGACCATCATCCCGCGAGGCGGCGGCACCGGCTACACCGGCGGCGCGATCCCATTGACCTGGAAGAGCGCGGTCATCAACACCGAAAAGCTGGAAGCGCTGGGTGCGGTGGAAATGATCACCTTGCCCGGCCTGGCCATGCCGGTGGCCACCATCTTCAGCGAAGCTGGCGTCGTCACTCAGCGCGTCACCGACGCCGCCGAGCGTGCCGGCCACGTGTTTGCAGTCGACCCGACATCGGCCGAGGCCTCTTGCATCGGCGGCAACATCGCCATGAACGCCGGCGGCAAAAAGGCCGTTTTGTGGGGCACGGCGCTGGACAACCTCGCCAGCTGGAAGATGGTGACGCCCGACGCCAAGTGGCTCGAGGTGGTGCGTCTGAATCACAACCTGGGCAAGATCCACGATATCGCCGTGGCCAGCTTCGAGCTGCGCTATTTCGACGCCAGCGGCCGAACCCTGGAACGCACCGAACGGCTGGACATCCCGGGCAGCACCTTCCGCAAGGCCGGCCTGGGCAAGGACGTCACCGACAAGTTTCTGGCCGGCCTGCCCGGCGTGCAAAAGGAAGGCTGCGACGGCCTGATCACCAGCGCGCGCTGGATCCTGCACCGCATGCCGGCGCACGCGCGCACCGTGTGCCTCGAATTCTTCGGCAGCCCCAAGCATGCCGTGCCCAGCATCGTCGAGATCAAGGACTACCTGTTCAGCCTGGTCGACGTGCAGCTGGCCGGCCTGGAGCACCTGGACGACCGTTACCTCAAGGCCGTGGGCTATGCCACCAAGAGCAAGCGTCCCCTGGCCGAGGTCGGAGGATCGGGCCTGCCCAAGATGGTGCTGCTGGGCGACATCGTCGGCGACGACGCCGATGCCGTCGCGCGCGCCACCAGCGAGGTCGTGCGCATCGCCAATTCACGTGGCGGTGAAGGCTTTGTGGCCGTCAGCGCCGACGCACGCAAGAAGTTCTGGCTCGACCGCAAGCGCACGGCGGCCATCGCCAAGCACACCAACGCCTTCAAGATCAACGAAGACGTGGTCATCCCGCTGCCGCGCATGGGCGAGTACACCGAAGGCATCGAGCGCATCAACATCGAACTCAGCCTGCGCAACAAGCTCGAACTGGTCGCCGCGCTGCAGGCCTTCTTCGAACGCGGCAAGCTCCCCCTGGGCAAGAGCGACGACGCCGGCGACATCCCCAGCGCCGAACTGCTCGGTGACCGCGTGCAGCAGGCCCTGGCGCTGCTGGGCGAGGTGCGCGCGCAGTGGCAGTTCTGGCTCGACAACCTGGACGTGCTGCAGCCCGACACCGGCGAGACCGTGTTTGCGCCGCTGCAGGACTGGCGCCTGCGAGCGAGCTGGAAGACGCAGATCCTGAAACCCCTGCAAAGCCTGTTTGCGGGCAGCGCCTTCACTCTCTTGTTGGACGAATGCCGGCGCATCCACCAGGAAGTGCTGCGCGGCCGCGTCTGGGCGGCTCTGCACATGCACGCGGGCGACGGCAACGTGCACACCAACCTCCCCGTCAACAGCGACAACTACGCCATGCTGCAGACGGCCCGTGAAGCCGTCGCCCGCATCATGGCGCTGGCGCGCAGCCTGGGCGGCGTGATCAGCGGCGAGCACGGCATCGGCATCACTAAGCTCGAATTCGTCACCGACGACGAGTTGGCGGCGTTCGCCGACTACAAGCAGCGCATCGACCCCGAGGGCCGCTTCAACAAAGGAAAGCTGCTCAGGGGCTCCAGCGCCGGATCGCGCCCGGCTGATCTGAGTGCCGCTTACACGCCCAGCTTCGGCCTGATGGGGCATGAATCGCTGATCATGCAGCGCAGCGATATCGGCGCCATCAGCGACAGCATCAAGGATTGCCTGCGCTGCGGCAAGTGCAAGCCCGTCTGCGCCACCCACGTGCCGCGCGCCAACCTGCTGTACAGCCCGCGCAACAAGATCCTGGCCACCAGTCTGTTGATCGAAGCCTTCCTGTACGAAGAGCAGACGCGTCGCGGCATCAGCGTCAAGCACTGGGAAGACTTCGAAGACGTGGCCGACCACTGCACCGTGTGCCACAAGTGCCTGAGCCCCTGCCCGGTAGACATCGACTTCGGCGAAGTCACCATGAACATGCGCAACCTGTTGCGCAAGATGGGCAAGAAGAGTTTCCGCCCTGGCAATGTGGCGGCCATGGCCTTTCTGAACGCTACCAACCCGCAAAGCATCAAGCTGATGCGCGGCGCAATGGTCGGCCTGGGCTTCAAGGCCCAGCGGTTCATGGCCGACCTGCTCAAGCCGCTGGCACGGCGGCAAACCGCAGCACCACCCGCCACGCTGGGCGCGGCGCCGCTGAAGGAACAGGTTATCCACTTCATCAACAAGAAACTGCCTGGTGGCCTGCCCAAAAAGACGGCACGCGCGCTGCTCGATATCGAGGACAAGGATTACGTCCCCATCATCCGCGACCCGCAGGCCACCACGGCTGAGACTGAGGCCGTCTTCTACTTTCCGGGTTGTGGCAGCGAACGGCTGTTCAGCCAGGTGGGCCTGGCCACCCAGGCCATGTTGTGGCATGCCGGCGTGCAGACGGTGCTGCCGCCCGGGTACCTGTGTTGCGGCTACCCGCAGCGCGGCAGCGGGCAGTTCGACAAAGCCGACAAGATCATCACCGACAACCGGGTGCTGTTCCACCGCGTGGCCAACACGCTGAACTATCTCGACATCAAGACGGTCGTCGTCAGCTGCGGCACCTGCTACGACCAGCTCCAGGGCTACCAGTTCAACGACATCTTTCCCGGCTGCCGCATCATCGACATCCACGAATACCTGTTGGAAAAGGGCATCACGCTGGACGCCACCCAGGCCGGCGCCTACCTCTACCACGACCCCTGCCACAGCCCCATGAAGCTGCAAGAACCGATGAAGACCGTCAAGGCGCTGCTGGGCCCGAACGTCATCAAGAACGAGCGCTGCTGCGGTGAGAGTGGCACGCTGGGCGTGACGCGGCCCGACATCAGCACGCAGGTGCGTTTCCGCAAGGAAGAAGAGCTCCGCGACGGCGAAGTTGTGCTGCGCAAGCTGATGAGCAAGACCCCTTCGTTGAGCCAGGCAGCCCAGAGCAACATCAAGATTCTCACCAGCTGCCCGAGTTGCCTGCAGGGCCTGAAGCGCTTTGAAGACGACCTGCAAGGCGGCCTGCTGGAAGCCGACTACATCGTCGTCGAAATGGCACGCGTGATGCTCGGCGAAGACTGGCTCCAGCAGTATGTGGCGCGCGCCAACGCGGGGGGCATCGAACGCGTGCTCGTGTAGCGGCGTCGGCGGCGTCTGCCCCTCTTTTCACAAGCCCTTTTGCCGACAGGGCATGCAACCTTCAAAGCGCGGGCGCGTGCAGGGCCGGGGCTAAACTCAGTTTCGTTCTGCTTTAAACACACGCTCATGGCTGGCCTTGATCGCAACACCCCGCAGCCGACCGCGCTTACCGTGCACCAGGCTTCCCGCGTGCTTGAAGTGGCTTTCGACGATGGCGCGCACTTTCACATTTCCTTCGAATTGATGCGCGTGTATTCCCCGTCCGCGGAAGTGCAAGGCCACGGTCCAGGGCAGGAAGTGCTGCAGACCGGCAAGCGCGAAGTCGGCATCGAAGACCTCTCGGCTGTCGGCCACTACGCGGTGCAGCCGCGTTTTTCAGACGGCCACGACACCGGCATCTTTTCTTGGGACTACCTCTACAAACTCGGCCGTGACCAGGCCGATCTGTGGCAGCGTTATGAAGGCCGCTTGGCCGCAGCCGGCATGAGCCGCGACGCTGCCATGGTGGCGGCGGTTGCTGCCGCCGGTGCCTGCAAGAACCACTGAGCCCGCGCAAATCATGGCCCAGACCCATTTCGGTTTCCAGAGCGTCGACGACGCCGACAAGGCGCGCCGGGTGCGCGGCGTCTTCGACTCCGTGGCATCGCGTTACGACATCATGAACGACGTGCTGTCGATGGGCCTGCACCGCGCCTGGAAAGCCTATGCCGTGGCGCTGGCCGACGTGCAGCCGGGCGATGAAGTGGTGGTGGAGATCGAGGGCATCGGCCGTCTGGTTAACCACATTATCAGTGAAAAAGATTACGAGGAGAGCCTGCGATGAAAACCATCAACCACTGGATCAACGGCAAGAACGTCGCCAGCAAAGAGTACTTCACCACCACCAACCCGGCGAACGGCGAGGTGCTGGCGGAGGTGGCTTCCGGCGGTCAGTTGGAGATCGACCAGGCGGTGGCGGCAGCGAAAGTCTTGAGGGAGCATGTGGTTCTCTTTCTGGTGCAGTTCAAACAGTGGGCGATGTGCCCAGTGCCGCGCGCAATGCAGCGGCCATGTCGGCATGGGCCTGGCGCGCTTCAGGAATGGCGCGGCCCATCTTGATGAATTCGTGTGTCACGCCTTTGTAGATCTCCAGATCCACCGGCACCCCGGCCATGCGCAGCATATCGGCGTACTGCACCCCCTCATCCACCAGGGGGTCCAGCTCAGCCAGGCATAAAAACGCCGGTGCCACGCCTTCAACATCAGGAGCCAGCAAAGGTGCAAAGCGCCAGTCTTCGCGGTCTGCGTCATTGCGCACATATTGGTCAAAAAACCAGAGAATGCCTTCGCGCTCCAGCACCAGTGCGTGGGCATAGCGAAAGTGCGAATCCGTATCCTGGTGGGCACAGGTGCCGGGGTAAATCAGCAATTGCAGCTGCAGGCTCAGGCCTGCATCACGCGCCAAAATCGCACAGGCGGCAGCCAGTGTGCCGCCTGCGCTGTCACCGCCTACGGCCATGCGCTGGGTGTCCAGCCCCAGCGTGTCTCCGTGAGCAGCCAGCCATTGCAGGGCATCCCACGCGTCGTTAATGGCCGTGGGGAACTGGTGCTCCGGCGCAAGCCGGTAGTCCAGCGACACCACGGCGCAACCCGCCAGATGCGCCAGCTGGCGGCAAAGCACATCGTGCGTAGCCACACTGCCAATGGTGAAGCCACCGCCATGCAGGTACAGCAGTACAGGCAAAGGCGCACAGGTGCTTGGCGCATACAGGCGTGCAGGCAATGCAGTGCCATCGCGTGCGGCAATACGTATGTCTTCTACACGGGGCAGTGCCTGCTTGGCAATTTCCAGCACACCCGCGCCCGCTTCATAAGCGACACGTGCCTGCTGCGCAGACAAGGTATGCAGATGCGGGCGGTTGGCACGTCGCATGCGACGCAGCACATCGCGCATGGCAGGGGTCAGGGGATGGGGATTCAGATCGTTTTCGTCGTTCACAGCACGCAAGCAGCAATCACAAAGCTGCACATCATGCAGCAATCACAGGGCCGCTGCAGGCAAGTGGATTGTCCCTTGCGTGACCCAACGCAGCCTTGCCTGAGGGTTGCCAAGCTGGTCATCCACCCCCCACTTGTCCAAAATAAGGTCTGTTTGAACACCACGGGGCTGGGGGCAGGATATGGCTTTTATCAATTACGTCACGCACATTCAGTTTGACTTTGGTGCCGTGCGCCTGCTGGCGCAGGAATGCCAGCGCGTAGGCATCACACGCCCGCTGGTCGTGACCGACCCGGGCGTCAAAGCCGCCGGAGTGCTGCAAAAGGCACTGGATGCACTGGGTGATCTGCCCGTCACCGTCTTTGACAGCACCCCCAGCAACCCCACAGAGGCAGCGGTTCACGCGGCCGCCGCCCTGTACAAGCAGCACCACTGCGATGGATTGATTGCCGTTGGCGGAGGCAGCGCCATTGACTGCGCCAAGGGCGTGGCGATTGCCGCCACGCACGAAGGCCCACTCAAGATGTACGCCACCATTGAAGGCGGCTCTGCAAAAATCACCGAGGCCGTGGCCCCCATCATTGCCGTCCCCACCACCAGCGGCACTGGCAGCGAAGTAGCACGTGGCGCAATCATCATCGTCCAAGACCACCGCAAACTGGGCTTTCACTCGTGGCACCTGGTGCCCAAGGCGGCCATTTGCGACCCCGAACTGACCTATGGCCTGCCCCCCATGCTCACAGCGGCCACCGGCATGGACGCGGTGGCTCATTGCATGGAAACTTTCATGTCAGCAGCCTTTAACCCCCCCGCCGACGGAATTGCACTGGACGGCCTGACGCGTGGCTGGGCGCACATCGAACGCGCTACACGCAATGGGCAGGACGCCGAGGCGCGCCGCCAGCTCATGAGCGCCAGCATGCAAGGCGCCATGGCCTTTCAAAAAGGCCTGGGCTGCGTCCACAGCCTGAGTCACAGCCTGGGCGGCATCTCGCCACGCCTGCACCATGGCACGCTCAACGCCATGTTTTTGCCCGCCGTGGTACGTTTTAACGCACAGGCAGATTCGGTGCAGCGCGAGCAGCGGCTTGAAAAAATGGCACACGCCATGGGCCTGAGCCGTGCCAGCGACATACCCGCTGCCATCCGTGACATGAATGCACGGCTTGGGTTGCCCGCAGGCTTGACCGCCATGGGTGTAGAGCCTGCATGGTTTGCCCAGGTGATAGACGGTGCGCTCAAAGACCACTGCCATGGCACCAACCCACGCACGGCCAGTGCGCACGACTACGAGGAGATGCTGCACAGCAGCCTGTAACCATACATCTGCGGCGTACGGTTGCCCGGCAGTCATGACGCTGGCGGTGCGGGGGCAGCGGGCTCTTGCGTGACACGTCCCTGTTCTCGCAAACGCTCCATCAAATCTTTAGCCATGTCGTGCAGGGCATCCATGTCCGAGGCATTCATGCGTCGCGGCATGTCATGCATGATGCACAGGCTGCCCAGCACCATGCCTTGCTGGTTCTTGAGCGGCACCCCGGCATAGAACTTCACGTGCGCTTCGGTCAGCACTGGGTTATCAGCAAAGCGCGGATCCCGCGCCACGTCTTCCACAACCACGTCTTCACCCTCGTGCACGACATAAGCGCAAATCGATAAGTCCCGGGGCAGGCCTGCCTGCCCGTCCGCCCCGTCACTGCTCGCCAGCAAGCTGCCCGGCGTATGCACCCAGTTGTGATCCACCAGCGACACTTGCGCGTACTTCACATCGAATGCATTCGCCGCTTTCAAAGCCAGCTGCTTATACGCAGGCCAATGCACAGGCAATAGCGCACCACTGCGCTGCAAATGCTGCACACGTTCATCGTCATGCTCCGGCAATGGAGCCGGCACATACCCATGCGCCACTTGCTCAGGAGAGAGCAATTGCTGCATGCGCAGCACCAGCTCTTGCATGCTGGTGACCACTGCGTTCACCCCCGTACGCTCCACAAAATCGGTGGTCAAAACCGCTGGCGTGGCATTCCACAGCGCCAAAATGACTGGCATGTTGGGGTGACGGCGACGCAACCTGCGCACAAGCTGGCGCACCATGGCCTGCGGCTGAACATGAAAAGCCGATACAACCAGCCACTGCACATCGGCCCAGTCTTGCGTCTCATCTGGCCGGACAGTGGTCGTCAAGGCATGACCAGTGCAGCTAGCGTGAATACCGTGGAGATTCAGACTGTGCGAGACCATGCGTGCTGCCAGCGCATCCACCTCCCAGCTCGCACCCACGCAATGCACACGCCCATTCAGGCCTGCACCAGCAGATGAAGGCTGCGCAGGAAACTCATCCTGCAACTCCTCCAGCACCTCCTCCATGCCATTGGACAAGCGCATACGATGCCCTACTGTGGCCCTTTCCGAGTGGTGTCTGTAGGCCAGCTGCAAAGCTGGCAGCGCTACATCGCCGTAAAACCGCACAAGCGCTTGCCCCTTGTCTGCGGCTGTGGGTTTGACTGGCATGCGCTGAGCAATGGCATCTTGCACGACGTCAATCGCACCGTGCACGTCATCTGCCAGCAAGCGCTGATACAAACGGTGCGGCGCGTCCAGTACTGGCTGGCTGCCCAGCAGCACTTCCATGAACTGCAACCCCGGCAAATAGCGGCCCAATACCAGACAGCACACCGTTAAAGGCGTCGACAAAATCAAGCCCACAGGGCCCCACAAGGCTGTCCAGAACGTAGCGGCCATGATGATGGCCAGCGTCGACAGGCCAGTGCTGGCACCATACAGCCACGGCTCCACCACATTGTTGCTGATGAGCTCCAGCACCAAAATCAGCCCCAGCGTCCACAGCAACATATCCCAGCCGGGAGCCACAGCAAAAGCCAGTGCTATCGGAAACACCGCAGAAATCATGGGCCCCACATAGGGTACAAAACGCATGATGGTGGCCAGCACGCCCCACAAAATGGCCCCGGGCACACCAATCAGCCACAAGCCCAGCGCCATGGGGATGCCATAAGTCACGTTCACAATGAACTGCATGCGCAGGTACTTGCCAATGCGCTCCGACGCTTCATCCAAAGCATCGGTGGCCACATGCATGTTCCCTCCCATCAAGCGCAGCAGCCGGTCCCTCAGGTCATCCCTGTCCAGCAAGATCAAAATCACAAACAGCAGCACGATGCCCACCATGGCAACAGGCTCGCTCACTTTGCCCAGCCACTTCATCACAATCTCCAGTGGCTTGCCATCTTCGCGGATCACTTCCACTTTTTGCACGCGCGGCTGGCTGCGCTCGGCCTGCGCGCTGGCGGCAGAAATTTCGCCCTCCACCGCGTTGTAGGTCTTGAGGGCACCATCCCACGCGCCGGGGCCACTGCTGAGCGTGCGCAGGTTCCTGAGCTTTTGCTTGATGGTGTTTTGGTAGGTGGGCAAGTCAGCACTGAGCGACTGCACCTGCTTGCCCAAATAAAACCCCATGCCAGTCAGAGCGCCCAGCGACAGGGCCACCACCAGCAACGTTGCTGCCATGCGCGGCAAGCCCCAGCGCTTTAGCAAACTGACCGCAGGGTCGAGTAAAAAACCCAGCAGTACCGCCAAGGCAAGGGGGATCAAGATATCGCGCCCAAAATACAGGGCCGCAATGATGACGGAAGCAATCAGCAGCCCCACCAGCCAGCGCAGGCCCGGAACCATCGCCGCCAGCGCCTGCAAGCCTCTGTCATCGAGCACAGAAGGCGGTATCTCGTTGTGGTGACTGGACTTTGGAGGGGGAGCAACCGGCTGGGTTGATGGCTCCTGCAGGCGGTGCTTCCCTGAGGAGGTTGGCGGATGCTCAGACATAGGACAGCTTCAGGTTTTAACTGCACAACAATGACAGCGCTTACCTGGGTGCCCTTGTCATCCTTTTACGCCAAGCTGCGCATGGCTTTTTGACTTTTCAGCGCTCTGGCCGTCATCTGCTTTACAGCTGCAAGCAATCAATACAAGGATTGGCTCCAGTCTGCCGCGTCCTGCTGCAAGACCACGTCCACATCCACGCCCAGCGCTAACGCCACGTCAACGGGGAAAGCATCTGCCACGGTGCGCTCACTCCAGCCACAGTGTTTGACACGGCTGCACCACACCGCCAGATGCAAAACGCCCGCCATCGGATCAAACTGCGCCGTCTCCATCGGCGCCTCCATGGCCTTGACCGCGGCAATCACGTCGGCAGGCAGATTCCACTGCCGCAGCAAAGCTGCCGTTGTACTGTTGGCGCTATAGCCCCAGTGACGCACCTCCAGACGAGGCCGGCGTGGATCCCAGACGCTGGTTTCCACATTCAGCGCAGCTACGCGCTCTGGCTGCGTTT
>ENA-OFCX01000915-OFCX01000915.1-metagenomes-genome-assembly--contig:-NODE-915-length-13320-cov-2.993366_pt1 | contig 13320 bp, 12 predicted proteins | sample MGYA00153384_OFCX01 | MGnify analysis MGYA00153384
CCACGCGGATATCAACTTCACCCGAGTAAATCTTTTTAGTGGCTTGCGCCAAGGCGAGTTCAACAGCACCAAAAACAACGTCGCGCTCGACGTTTTTTTCGCGCGAGATGGCATCCACCAACATCAACATTTCGCGGTTCATTTCACAGGCCTTTCGATCTCAGGGTTAGACGGAATCATCGTTTTATCCACAGTTTTATCCATGTCGGGTTGCGGCAACACTTTGGGTTTGCGTCCCTTGAAGTCAACCACAGGGGCAAGCCGCGCCGTGGCAATTTCATCGAGCGTAAAACCCAGTGCCTGTAGCGGCGCGGGAATTCTTTTCTTGCTAATTTTTTGCCCAGGTTTGGCTTCAGGCTCCTCGCTCCAGACGATTTGCCAACCCACAACACCAACATTTACTTCAGCTTTTTCAAGCGTGCCGCGAAATTTCTTCTGGTTGGCCGAAACGGTTGAACCCGCTGCCGCCACGCCCACTGGCGCTTTCAGGGTGAGATCGATCAACTCACCCACAAAACGCTCAAAATCTTGTTCAGTTCGCAGGGGCCTGTCAATACCCGGCGAGCTGACCTCCAGCCGGGAATACGCAGCACCCTCAACCTCCAGCACAAACACCAACTGACGCGTGACTTTTTCGCAATCTTCAGCATTGATGAACTGCTCGGAACCGGCAACATGCGGGAAATCAATCGTGACCCTGAGCAACCCGCCTTTGGTGCGCTCAACGTCCACCAGTTCGTAACCGAGCCCGGTGACGGTTTGCGCTATCGTGTCGTGCATGCTTGTTGCTGCCATCTAAATGCTGAAAAATGCCTGAAAAGCGCCAATTAACCGTTGAATATCAAAAACAAACGCCCAAAAAAAATGGGCGGTGTAAACCCGCCCATTTGGTCGTGAAAGACGGATTATAGCGCTTAAATCAATGTCACAGTGACAATCGCCAGCACAGTAAGGCAAATGATCGCGAATGATCGCGCTTTTGCGAGAATGCATAAAACTCAAGCCAACACGATGAAAACTCAAAATACCCTCGACGGTCTTGTGCTGCAAGGCTTAACGCCACCCCTCACACTGGCTCATTTCAAGCTGATCGCTTTTGACATGGACTCCACCCTCATCAATATCGAGTGCATTGATGAAATTGCAGATGCCGTCGGTCTTAAAGCTGAGGTGGCAGCCATCACCGAGGCGACCATGCGCGGTGAAATTGCCGACTTCAAGACCAGCTTGCGCCGCCGGGTGGCACTGCTCAAAGGTGTCAGTGTTCAGGACATGGAGCGCGTGTACGCCGAGCGTTTGCGACTCAACCCAGGCGCAATTGAACTGGTCGCCGCCTGCAAAGAGGCTGGCTTGAAAACTTTGCTGGTGTCTGGCGGATTCACCTTTTTTGCAGACCGCGTGGCTGAGCAGTTGGGGATTGATTACGCCAAGTCAAACGAGCTGGAAATTGTCAACGGCGTGCTCACAGGCGGGCTCATCAACCAGAGCTGGGGCGATATTTGCGATGGCGAGGAGAAACGAAAAACCCTGCTGGCCACCTGTGCGCTGCTGGGCATCCAACCAGGCCAGTCAATAGCGGTGGGCGATGGTGCGAATGATTTGCCGATGATGGGCGCGGCTGGTTTGTCTGTGGCCTACCACGCCAAACCCAAAGTGCGCGAACAAGCCATGGTGGCTATCAACGAAGGCGGGCTTGACAGACTGCTTGAAGTGCTGAATTAAGCTCAGATCCGCTCAATCACCGCCCGGCCGCTGGCGACTGAAAACTGAGCCAGCGTTTCAATGCCTGCGTCCTGCCGGGTCACGTCGCTGACCACACGCAGCGTGGTTTTTAAGTGCGTCGGCGAGATATCCACCACACCATAGCCTTTGCGCTCTGCGTCGGCAAACAAAAAGTGCGGGTTCTCTCCCAGCGTCTCGGTTAGTTTGCCGTTGCCGCCTGAGCGCGATGAAATGCTGGTGCCGCAAAACTCTACCCCAACCGCTACGCTTGTAGCCTGCGAATAATCGGATTTGATCTGACCCACCCAATTTTCATGAACATCGCCGCCAAGAACAACCAGATTGGAAACAGCGTTTTTGCGCACGGAATCTGTCAATCGGCTTCTGGCAGCGCTGTAACCATCCCATCCGTCGTTCCACAGGCTTTGCTCTGGGCCCGCACGCCAGTCGCGCTGGCCCAACAATGACTGCTGGCCCAGCACGTTCCAGCCGCTGGACTTGTTGTTGCTCCAAGCGGCATCCAGCCAGCGTTCCTGATCGGCACCCAGCATGGTCCGCGCAGGGTCATTCCACGCAGGGCAACTTGCCGGGTTGACCGTGCTGGAGCCGCGCTTGCCGTCCCGCGTACAAACCTGCGGACTTTTGTATTGGCGTGCATCCAGCATGGTGAGGGACGCCAATCGCCCATACTGACTGCGGCTGTAAATACGCATTTCTGCGCCACTGGCCAACCCTGCCACAGCACGTGTCAGCACCGAAGCACGCACCGGCATGTGCTCGTAAAAAGCCTGGTACGCCGCCGATCGTCGGGCCGCAAAATCAACGATGTCAGGGCCGTTTTCACCCACCGTCAAGCCTGCATAGTCGTTTTGCACCTCATGGTCGTCCCACGTCACAAGCCACGGGCAGGCGGCATGCATAGCTTGCAAATCTGCGTCCTGTTTGTAGGTTGCGTAACGCTGGCGGTAATCGTCCAGCGTTAATGTCCAGCTGCCTGGCACTGTGCGTACGGCATTGCTTGCGCGCGGATATTCGTAAATATAGTCACCCAAAAACATCACCAGATCCAGATTTTCTTGAGCCATGTGGCGGTAGGCTGAAAAGTAGCCGTGCTCCCAGCGCTGGCAGGATGCATAGGCCAGGCGCATCCCGGCCACCGCCGCATCAGGCGCGGGGAAGGTACGGGTACGACCCATGCTGCTGACAGCGTCACCCACCTTGAAGCGGTAAAAATACCATCGGTCAGGCTCCAGACCTTGTACTTCCGCATGAACTGAATAGGCCAAGCCAGCAACAGCGAGCGACTGCCCGGATTGCGCAATGCGGTTGAACTTTTCGTCGTGTGCAACTTCCCAGCGCACGCTGACGCTTTGTTCGCCAGGGGCAACCAAAGCAGGCTGCATCAGGCGCGTCCACAGCACCACCGAATCATGGGTGGGTGATCCACTGGCAACACCGAGGCTAAATGGCGTTCCAGAGAGTCTGGCCTGAGACCAGGCGCGCTGCGGCAAGTGCAAACCCGCAGCGCCAACGGCAGCCCATCGAAGAAGTTGACGCCGAGAAATTGCGCTATATGTCATTGATGAGCCTTTGGCCGCTGGAGTGTGCTGTGCATCACGATATCAGCGACTGCAAAACGCCCGGCTCGAAATGCTTCCCGACATAGTCAGCCAGCCCGTCAAACACGCTGTCCAAGGTCGGCACCGATGCACCAAAGAGGGCTTGCAATACCGCGGGGTTTTCGAACAGCCCGTGCAAATACATCCCCAGCACATTGCCCGGTGAGTTTTGCCAGCCCAGGTCGTGCGGCATGACCGGATGCGTCCCGTCTGCCAAATCGGCGCGCAGTGATGTTTGACCATGGTGAATTTCGTAGCCTGCGACTTGCACATGTGACAAAGCGGCCCAAGCACCTTCAAGCGTTTCAAACTGCGTTTGCCTGTGCTGCACGGTCTTATGCTCTTCAAACACAGTCACCACACCCAGCAAGCCTAGTCCGGCAGCGTTTCCGTCAATGCCATGCGGGTCAATCAATGCTTCCCCAAGCATTTGCAAGCCGCCGCAAACGCCCAAAACTGGCCCACCATGCGCTGAATGGGTATTGATGGCCTGATCTAGCCCTTGCGCCCGCAGCCATGCCAGGTCGCTGCTTGTGGCCTTGGAGCCGGGCAAAATAATCCAGTCACTGCGGCTCAAGACTGCAAGTTCTGCCGGGTTACGTGCCCATACGAGACGTACACCCGGAATATTTTTGAGGGGCTGAAACTCGTCCAGATTGCTGATGCGTGGGTAGGCAATCACGGCAATGGTTTTAGTGACTTGCCCGCTGGACTTTGTTTTGTCGTCAAACACACCGTCTTCTTCAGGCAGGCCGTGCTGCCACCACATCGGCAGCGTGGCAACTGTGGGCACACCCGTCAGGTCTTGCAGCATTTGCGGGCCGGGTGCCAGCAGCTTTTCATCACCCCTGAACTTGTTCAACACAAATCCCTTGATCAACTTTTGCTCGTCAGGGTCCAGCATCGCCCAAGTGCCATACAGGTGCGCAAACGCCCCACCCCGGTCAATGTCTGTCACCAGCAGGCAAGCTGCATTGGCGTGCAGCGCCACCCGCATGTTGACGATATCGCTGGATTTCAAGTTGATTTCAGCGGGTGAACCCGCGCCTTCAATCACCACGACATCGTTATCTCGCATCAACTCGTCCAACGCATTCGCAACAATGGGCCAGACCGATGCACTGCGTTCACGCCATTGCATTTTTGACAATTCGGCATTTACCAGACCCATCAATATCACTTGGCTTTGAGTGTCTTTTTCTGGCTTGAGCAGGAGCGGATTCATGCGGACTTCAGGCGTGGCGTTTGCTGCCAATGCCTGAAAGTATTGGGCGCTGCCTATTTCGCCAGCCTCAACTACCCTTGCGTTATTGCTCATGTTTTGCGCTTTATAGGGTGCGACTTTTAGCCCTTGTCTGGCGTAATAACGACACAAAGCAGTCGTCAGCCAACTTTTACCAGCCCCGCTGGTCGTGCCCAAAACCATCACGGCTTTTGCAGTCATGTCATGCCTTTGATCTGTTGCCACGCATTGTGCAGCGCGTCTTGCGCAGCTGGTGGTTGCACGCTGATGCGCACGTGGCCGGGCAAGCCAAACGAAGTGCAGTCGCGCAATTTGATGCCATGTTGGCGCAGCGCGGCTAAATCAATATCGGCCCGACACACGAAAAAATTGGCCAGGCTGGGTAGTACCGTCCAGCCAAACGATTCGCACAGTGCCACCTGCTGCGTTTTCCATAGGTGCAGCGTGCACAAGCTGTCCGCTAACCAGGCTTGCGACTCTAGCTGAGTCCACGCCTTCAACATGGCCACACCATGCGCGCCTATTGGCCATGACGGACAAAGCTGGTTCATGGTTTCAACGTCTGCCGCCGCATCCACAGGCGCAATGGCATAAGCAGCCCGCACGCCCGTCAGGCCCAAGGCTTTGTTGGGCGAATACAGTTGCCAAAACTTGTGCAGATCGCCAGCATGTGCAAAAACACCTTTTAGTCTCAGCGGTTCGTAAGCCCGGTCAAGAACTTGTACTGCGCTGTGGGAACTGAGCCACTCCTGATGCGCCGCACCGAGCGGGCTGGACGGCTCGCAAGCCCAGTACAGATCAGCGGCCTTTGAATCTACAACTTTTAAACCATGCGCTGCGGCGGCCTGGGCATAGTCACCATAGCTGTGCGGTGGCAAACCGACTGAGTTACCGCCCCGGTTGACCACCATCACAGTGATGCGAAAAATAAACTCACTGGCACTGGCCGCCAGGACTATGCGATGTACATCGACGTCATGAAAGGCCGCCAGTTGCCCACGCAGCGCCGTGTAGCTGGCATCCGGGTATCGCGTTGTATCCGCCTGCTGGATGGCCGCAAGTGCTGTCGGGCACGGCCCGCAAGCATTGCTGTTGGTTGAAAAGTCAAATTGCGCAGCTCCCGATGCATCCGGGCCGCCGTGAATACGTTGAGAAAGTAGGGTCATGTCTTGAGAAGTGCTATTGAATAAATAGCTGCTTGCGCACATAAAACGGCAGCTACAACCACTTTTGATGCATTTTTTTGAGCTAAAACGGTATCTTTTGGCTCCGGTGGCCTGCCAGATGCATTTAAAACATACACTCCTGATTTTTGCAGCCGAATTCCCAGAGTCAACGCCATTGCAGCCATCGGCCAACCGCTGTTGGGCGATGGTGTTTTGCGGGCTTCTTCACACAGCTTTTGCAAACGGATACCACCGGAGATCAGCGCCAGCAACATCGCAGTCATACGCGCAGGCAGCCAGCTCAGCACATCGTCAGCGCGCGCAGCCCACTTGCCAGCCCATTCCCAGTTCATCCCGTTGCGCAAACCCCGGTAGCCCCACATGGCATCAGCGGTATTGGCAAAACGGTAAATTGCCGCGCCCGGCAATCCGAAAAGCACAAACCAGAAGATCGGAGCCACGACAGAATCATTGAGGTTTTCAGCCAGCGATTCGATGGCGCTTTCACGCACTTCAGACTCATTGAGGTTGGCCGTATCACGGCTGACCAGCATGGCCAGCCGTTGCCGTCCTGCATCCAGCGACTGGCCCAAAGCAACTTCTACTGCCGCAACTTCTGACCGCAGCATCGCCCAAGCCAGCATGGGCTTGAGCGCCAGGCCCAGCAACAAGGCGGCCAGATACCAGGGAAGCTGAAACGCAGCCCATTGCAAAGTGCAAGCCACTACTAAAATCATAGCTGCTCCCGCAGACCAAAAGGCAGCTGCAAGCCAAAATGACTTTAAATCACGATTGGTGGGAGACGAATCTGGCCGTATTTGACCAGCAGCCCAGTTCAGGTAACTGCCCATCCATACCACTGGGTGCAGACGTACGGGGGGTTCGCCTGGCCATCTGTCAAGAGCCAGCGCAAATAACAATGCACCGCAGCAAATCAATGCCGTCAGCACCTTTTTTAATCCTCAATGCCGCGTTGGGCGGGTATGCCTGCCTTGAACGCGTGTTTGATCATGGTCATCTCGGTGACTGTGTCTGCCAGCTCAATGATTTCTGCTGGACAGCGGCGCCCTGTAATGACGACGTGGGTGTGTGCAGGTCGGTCGAACAATGTCTGAATCACCTCTTCAATGCCCCCAATCGGTTCCATCCAGCCGTAGATCAATGGGTAGGTGAATTCATCGAGCACCACCATGAAGTAATCACCGCTTTGAATGGCTGCTTTGGCCTTGAGCCAGCCGTCACGCGCCAGCTGGCCAGAATGCTCGAGGTCCTGGCTCTTCCAGCTAAAACCATCTCCCATACCTTCAATCGGTATGCCAAGCTGTTCAAACATTCGGTGTTCGCCAAAACGCGCGGTGGGAACCTTCATGAATTGAAAAATCTTGATTTTTTTGTTGTGGACATGCGTGCGGCCGAACGCGCGAAGCGCCAGCCCGAACGCTGCAGTACTTTTACCCTTACCGTCGCCGGTGTTGACGATCAGCAGCCCCCGACGCTCGCCCTCGGGTTTTTCATAAGGCTTGGTAGATGGTGGTTCTTCGATTTGCATGATGAATTCTCTCGTGGGGGTCAAACCCCAATGTCTTTAAATTTTCGGCAGCGCCACCCATTGGCCTGCAAGTTGGTGAACGGCAATCCGCTGGTGAAATACAGTTTCAATCGCGCGGTGACTGATCGCATCACTGCAAGCGCCCTGATGCGTCACGCGACCACTCGCCATCACCACCATTTCATCAGCCTGCAGCGCAAACGATATTTCATGCAACACGCTGATGACGGTCTTACCGCTGCCAGCCAGCGCTTTGGCCAGCAGCAGCCAGTCGGTCTGATGGGGCGGGTCCAGGTTCGCCAGCGGCTCGTCCATGAGCAGCACCTCGGCCTCAACCGCCAGCGCTCGGGCCAGCAGCACACGCTGACGTTCACCACCTGACAGTTGACCCAACGCCCTGGCGCGCCAGTCCCAGGCGTGGGTAGTGCGCAAGGCTTTTTCGACAGCGGCGTGGTCAGCTTGGCTTGCAGGTGCCAGCCAGGGCTGGTGCGGCAGGCGGCCAAGCATGGTCACGTCGTAGGCCGTCAGGTCATCGGCGGAGGCTTCGTTTTGACCCAGCCACGACAGTTGCTGGGCGCGCTGTTTAACGGGCATCGCTTGAACAGGTTGACCGAGCAATTCAACTGATCCTGCATAAGGAATCAACCCCGCCAGCACTTTGAGCAAGGTTGATTTGCCAGCCCCATTTGGACCAACGATGCTGGTCCAGCGGCCACGTGAAAAATCAATCGAAATATCGCTCAAAACCTCGACATTTCCGAGCCTGGCCGTTATTTTATGTGCGCGAGCAGCTATTGAATAGATAGCATCATTCATAACCCGCTACCCCGTCCGGTATGCCTGTGCATCAGCCACAGCAAATAGCCGCCGCCCAGCACGGCCGTCAGCACACCTACTGGCAACTCTTGTGGCGCCATGAGCCAGCGAGCCAGAATATCGGCCGCCACGAGCAGCACAGCCCCCATCAGGCTGGACAGCACAATCAACCGCCCGTGCGTGGTTTTAACGACTGACCGAACCAGATGCGGTGCGGCCAAACCCACAAAAGCAATCAACCCGGTTTGCGCAACGGCAGTACCCGTGGCCAGCGCCAATACAGCCACCAGTGCAGCGCGCATTTGCGGTAATTGCAGCCCCAGGCTTTGCGCGGTGGCCTCGCCCAGCGCCAGACCGTCAAGCACGTGGCTCATTAGCCAGGCGGCAATCAAACTGATGCCAAACGCCAAGGCCATGACAGCGCAGGCAGTCCATCCAACAAACGCGGTCGTACCCAGCATGAATGCCTGCATCGCCTGCATGATGTCGGGGGTGAGAAGCAACACCAGTGAGGTAAACGCCCCCAGCACCACGCCCACCACCACGCCCGCCAGCAGCAAGCGCAGCGTGTGCTGCACGCCCTTGGCCAGCAGTAAGGTCAGCAATACCGCAGCAACTGCTCCTAAAAACGCAGCACCCGTCAGCCCCAGCCGCGCTACCCATTGCGTGGCCATCGGTGACACACCAAACAGCGCCATGGCCAACGCCACACCCAGCGATGCGCCAGAGGCACTGCCCAACAAGTAAGGGTCTGCCAGCGGGTTGCGAAACAACCCTTGCGCCACAGCGCCACCAAGGCCCAGCAATGCGCCGGCCAGCCACGCACCCAGCGTACGCGGCAAACGGATTTCCCACACGATGAGCATGGCTTGGGGGTCACTCTGCATGTTGGTCACCGACTCAAAGCCTGTGCTGCCAATTGCGACGCCGAAGAGCACGAGCAAGCCTGAGAGCAAGATCAGTGCCGCAAATAGCCATCTTGCGTTGATAGCCCCTTCACCCGCTCCCCCTCCCCGGCGAGGCAAGGGTGAAAGGGACTCGTTACTACTCATAAATCTCTAAACACTTGGCCATCAGCCGTGCGGCCTCTGCCATGCGCGGACCGGGGCGCACCACCACGTCGGCATCATCATTGCCAAAAACGCACACGCGGTTGGTTTTCACCGCCTTGATGCTGTTCCAGCCGGGGTAAGCCACCGCATTGACCATGCTGCGGTTGCCAATCATGATGACGTCAGGGTTGGCACGCACGACAAATTCCGGGTTCAGGCGGGGGAAAGGCCCCAGCTTGGCGGGCACCACGTTTTTGACGCCCAAGCGCGTCAGGGTTTCGCCAATGAATGACGCCTCGCCCGCCGCATACGGTCCACGGCTGACTTCAAAATAAACGCGCGCTGTCTTGGCTTTGGCGGGCAGTGACTGAGCTGCCGCCGACACGCTGCTGTCAATGATGCGCCAGACCCGCTCTGCACCTTGCGCTTCGGGCACCGCCAGCAATACGCCCAGTACAGACAACACTCGCCTCACATCGGCATGAGTTTTGGTTTCCAGCGCTACCACTTTGATGCCAAGGACCTCCAGCCGTTCGCTGGCACGTGATTTGCCGGCGACCAGCACAACGTCGGGTTTAAGCGCCACGATGGCCTCAATATTTGGATCCATGCCACCGCCGAGTTTGGGCAGGTTTTTTAAAGAGTCAGGGTAGTTGGAATAGCGGTCAACACCAATCAAACGCTGGCATTGGTTCATGGCGCAAACGCTTTCCGTCAATGACGGCAACATGCTGACGATCCGCTGCGGCGTTTGCGCGAAGGTGACGGTAACGCCCCGGTCGTCTGTGACTTGCAGCGCATTCACGACGCTACAACAAACCATCAGCAATACGACCAGATATTTCATGCCTGCCCCTTTAAGGTCAATGGCAAGCCAGCCGCCATGAAGGTGACGCGCTCGCACGCTGCAGCCACTTCCTGATTGAGCCGCCCCAATGCGTCCACAAAGTCGCGGGTCTCGCGCCCCATCGGAATCACGCCCAGTCCGATCTCATTGCCCACCAAGATCACCGGACCAGGTGCATTTTTGATTGCTATTAAAAGAGAAGCTGCTTGCGCTTGTATTTCTTGGCCTGGAGGCAAATTTAATCTATTTTTAAGACTTCTTTCAACGTCTTCATGCGGCATCAACAGATTGGTGAGCCACAGCGTCAGGCAGTCGACCACCACGATGGTTTGCGGCTTGCTGTGGGTTTGAACGGCCTCGCCAAGATTTACTGGCTCTTCAACCGTGGTCATGCCCGGGACCCGCTCTGCCCTGTCAAGTTGGTGACGGGCGATGCGATCTTTCATTTCATCGTCCCAGGCCATGGCAGTAGCAATCATCACGGCCTTATGGTCAGGCGATTGCACCAGCCAGTCACGCGCCAGCAACTCTGCGCGGCGTGATTTGCCGCTGCGTTGGCCACCGAGAATAAACTCACAGCGCGCTTGCATACTGTTCACCCCAGGTCATGATGATCTTGTGAATTTGCTCTATTCCGTCTGTCAGCGCCGCTGGCCCAGGCTGCAAAATTTCAGCGGATTTGATTTCAAACAGCTGGTCGTTTTTAACCGCGTTGACTTCTTGCCACCCAGGCCGTGCGCGTACATGCGCAGGCCTGAATCGGCGGCCGCACCAGGAGCCAAAAATAATGTCCGGGTTGCGCTGAACAATCTCTGCGCCATCGGCAATGATGCGGCCTTTGCCCATGGGTTCTTTGGCTAATTCGGGAAAGCAGTCGTCACCCCCTGCGATGCCAATCAGTTCAGACACCCAGGCAATCGCGCTGATGTGCGGGTCAAACCATTCTTCAAAAAACACACGTGGGCGGCGTTTTAGAGTGCTGGCTACCTTTTCAATTTCCAGCAAACGGTTTTGCATGGTTTGTATCAGCGCCAAACCCTTGTCAGCTTGCCCGACCATCGCGGCCAACTGATACATCATGGAGAAAATCTCTGCCACGCTGCGCTGGTTAAAAATCGTGACTTGAATGCCTTTTTTGATTAACTCAGACGCAATGTCAGCCTGCAGGTCTGAAAAGCCAATCACGCAGTCGGGTTGCAATTCAACAATCTTGTCAATCCTGGCGCTTAAAAAAGCGCTGACTTTGGGCTTTTCCAGCCGGGCGCGCGGTGGGCGAACGGTGTAGCCTGATATGCCGACAATGCGCCGTTCTTCGCCCAGCATGTAAAGCCATTCGGTGGGTTCTTCCGTCAGGCAGACGATGCGCTGCGGGCCGAGACCTGCCGAACTACCCCCAGACAAAGGAGTACGCCAAGTCTGAACCGACGACATGTTGGGCATTATTGGGTTCACGTGATTGATGGACATACTTTGACAGTACAGGCTGTTTACTTCGGCTGCCAGCGCAGGGTCACAAACAATCCTCGCCCGGGCTGGTTGTAGCCCAAACTTGTTTCATATTTTTTGTCTATCAGGTTGTTCAGCTTGGCTTGCAGCTTCCAGTCCTTGTTGATTTTGTAGTCAGCATACAAGTCTGCGGTGGTGTAGTTGTCAAGCTTTTGCGTGTTGGCTGCGTCGTTAAAACTTTCACCCGCCATCAGCACCGTTGTACCCAAATTCCAGGCGCCTCTGTCGTAATCAATACCGAGACGTTGCACGTTTTTACTGCGCCGCACCAAGGTCTTGCCAGTCAACTCGTTGCGCGGATTCAGCGTGTCTGCCGATGCGTTCACGCTCAATGCACCAAAGACACCGGTGTAAGCCAGCGTCACACCGTCAATACGCGCTTGCGGCACGTTAATTGGCAACGTTGTGTTGGTGATGAAGCCGCGAATCCGGTTGTCAAATCTGACCACCTTGACTGTGTGGTCCGCTTCGCTCCACGTCAGGCCCAGGTCGTAATTTTTAGCGCGCTCAGGCTGCAAAGCCGCATTGCCAAACCCCGGGAAGTAAAGCTGGTTAAACGACGGGGCAACAAAACTGGTGCCATAGCTCGCATTCAAGCGCCATGCGGGTGTCAGGCTGTAGCCGTAACCTGCAAAACCAGTCATGCTGTTGCCAAATTGCGAATTGTTGTCGCGCCGGGAATTGGCTTGCCAGCTGTGCTTGCCAGCACTGCCATTAAGACCCGCGAAATATGATGTGACATCACGCTGCATGACGGCATAACGCGTTGTACTGTCAACTTTTTGCGTCAGGGTTTCAACGCCGATCAGGGCTACACCGATGGGTGTTGCGACATCGTTTTGCCAGATCAGCTGGTCTTGTGTGGTTTTGAACAAGCCCGGCAAGTTGGCGGGTGTGGCAACAATTGCGCGGCTGACATCTGCGCTTTGACTAAAACGCAGTTGAGATTTCCAGCCATTCAAAACCTGAGCTTCAATCCCGACTCTAGCGACGGTGGTGCGAACAGCAGAGCGGCTGTCTCGGTTCAGGCCATCATCGATGCGGACGATACCGTCAGATTGTAAAACTCCGGCATCGATTTTCCAGGTTTTGTTGAATTGATAGCCGAAAGATGCGTTGAACGAGTCCTGCGTGAAGCCATCGTTGTCAGGGTTAAAACTGCCAAAAGGCACTTTTGAATTCGTCGCTGAAATACCCGTGACCCGTGTTTTTTGCAAACCCACTGAGTAGCTCAACCCCTCATTTACGCCTGAAAATCCGGCTGCAAACTGGGCAAAGCTTTCGCTGCCTAATGTAAACGCAGCATAAGGATTAAAGCTGTTGGTGCCCGGAACGCCTTTGCGCAAGAAAATTTGCACCACACCGCCCACGGCACTGCTGCCATACAAAGCCGAGGCAGGCCCCTTGACAATTTCAATGCGCTCGATCATGTCAACTGGAATGTTGTCAAAGATCGGGGTACCCAGCGTTGCAGAACCGTAGCGCACGCCGTCAATCAGCAACAAGGTATGCCGTGCTTCTGTGCCGCGAATGATGATGCTGCTGCTTTGACCCAACCCACCGTTTGAATTGAATTGCACACCCGGTACGCGCGCCAGCAATTCGGGTAAGGTGCGGCCCGACGATTTTTCAATCTCTGCACGATTAATCACCACCACATCGCTGACCAGCTCATCTGTTCGAGTGAGGTTACGGGTTGCAGAAACGACAACGTCCGGGAGCTGCGCAACAACAGATGGGGTCCTGCTGGTTTCGGCAAAAGTTGAAGACGGAAAAACAGCGGCCAAAGCGAAAGGCAGT
>ENA-OFCX01000917-OFCX01000917.1-metagenomes-genome-assembly--contig:-NODE-917-length-13294-cov-4.343757_pt1 | contig 13294 bp, 12 predicted proteins | sample MGYA00153384_OFCX01 | MGnify analysis MGYA00153384
CGCCCACTGCCAAGCCCGGGCTGGCCACGGTGGCCGAGGCGCTGATCACGCCGCCCTGCGTTTGAAACCGGCTGTCGCGCGACAGTTGGCTGAGGTCGGGCGGTACTTCCAGTGGCTTGGCGCGTGAGGTGTTGGTTTTGTAGTCGACCTTGTCACCCGAAAACGGGTCCAACACGGTGCAACCACCAAGCATCAGGCTGACCAGGGCAAGCGTGCCCAGGCGTACGGGGGTCGGTGCAGGAAGCAGTTTCACGTTCGAGTCTCCGGCGCGGCGGGCTTTTACCGCCGCAGGATTGCAGGTGTGGGGATAGTGGATGTGGCCGTTGCGTCCCACGGCAGCCATCAGGCAGTCACGCCGCTGGCCTGCAGCGCGCGTAACACCAGGGTCTGGCCCGCTTCGCTGAGCGGCAACAGCGGCAGCCGCACCTGGGCGCCGCAGCGGCCCAGTTGCGACAGCGCCCATTTGGTGGGGGCCGGGCTGGACTCGCAGAAGAGCTGCTGGTGCAGGGGCAGCAATTGAAAGTGAATGTCGCGCGCGCGCCGCACATCGCCTTCGATGGCGGCCGCGCACAGCGCATGCATCAGGCGCGGTGCCACGTTGGCGGTGACGCTGACGTTGCCCTGCCCGCCCAACAGCATGAATGCCACCGCGGTGGGGTCGTCACCGGAGTAGACCGCAAAGCCCTTGGGTGACTGCAGGATCAGCTGACAGGCGCGTTCGATGTCGCCGCTGGCTTCCTTGATGCCGACGATGCCGGGCAATGCGGCAAGCCGCAACACGGTGTCGGGCTTCATGTCGGCCACCGTGCGGCCGGGCACGTTGTAAAGCACTAGCGGCAAATCCACCGCCTCGGCCACGGCGCAGAAGTGGCGGTAGATGCCTTCTTGCGACGGCTTGTTGTAGTACGGCACCACCGACAAATGGCAGTCGGCGCCCACCTGCTTGGCAAAGCGGCTGAGCTCGATGGCCTCGGCAGTGTTGTTGGCGCCAGTACCGGCCATCACGGGCACGCGCCCGGCGGCATGTTCGACCGCCACGCGGATGATTTCGCAGTTCTCGGCCATGCTCACCGTGGGTGATTCGCCGGTGGTGCCGACCACGCCGATGCAATCCGTGCCTTCAGCGATGTGCCAGTCGATCAGGCCACGCAAGGCGTTGAAGTCGATGCCGCCGTCATCGGTCATCGGCGTGACCAAGGCGACGATGCTGCCAACAATGGGTTTCATGCGGATCGGGTTGCTCTCAAGCCCTAAGTTTAGCCGGCCGTCCGCGCCGGACCGCATCTAGAAGCACGCCCAGAAACGGGTTGCCAGATCGACCGCGAAATGCGGGCTCAAGTAGGCCGCAAACACAGCCGCCAGGACAACGGCCGCCACGGCCCAGCTGGCCACGCGCAGCCACAAGCGCTTCATGCGGGCTGCCCCTGTGGCCGGCGGATGGGGGTTTCGCGCACCGGCAGATTCACCAGCGCGGCCAACACACCCAGCAGCACCGCAATCCACCACATCTGCGTGTAGCTGCCGGTGGTGTCGTACAACCGGCCGCCCAGCCAGGCACCCAGGAACGAGCCCACCTGATGGCTGAGGAAGACCAAGCCGCTCAGCATCGACAGGTAACGCACGCCAAAGATCTGCGCCACGATGGCGTTGGTGGCCGGCACGGTGGACAGCCACAGCAGCCCCATCACGGACGCGAAGACGTACACGCTCCAGGGCGTCAGCGGCAACAGCACGAACAGCGCAATGGCCACGGCGCGCAGCAGGTAGATGCCGGCCAGGATGTGGCGTTTGGCCAGCCGGTTGCCCAGCATGCCCGCGCCATAGGTGCCGAACACATTGAACAGGCCGATGAGCGCCAGCGCGGTGGTGGCCACGCTGGGGCTCAGGCCGTTGTCCTTCAAGTAGCTGGGCAGGTGCACGCCGATAAACACCAGGTGGAAGCCACAGACGAAATACCCCGCCATCAGCAGCCTGAAACTGGGGTAGGCAAAGGCCTCGCGCAGCGCCGCGGCCACGCTTTGCTGCGGGCCGGCCAACGTGTGGTGCGGCGGCTCTTTCAAGCCCGCGGCCAGCGGCAGGATGGCCAGCGCTGCGCCGGCCAGCACCAACAACGCGCTCTGCCAACCCCAGGTGCCGATCAGCCAGTTTTCCACCGGCACCATCAGGAACTGCCCGAACGAGCCTGCGGCTGCTGCCATGCCCATGGCCCAAGCGCGTTTTTCGGGCGGCGAGTTGCGCGCCACCACGCCAAAGATCACGGCATAAGTGCAGCCCGACTGCGCCAGGCCGATCATCAAGCCGGCTGTGCCGGTGAATCCTGCGCCCGTGGTGGCCAGTGCCATGCCCACCAGGCCAGCGGCATACAAAGCGCCCGACACCACCAGCACGCGAAAAGCGCCGTACTTGTCGGCACACAAGCCGGCCAGCGGCCCGGCCAGGCCGAAGGCCAGGTTCTGCACCGCCATCGCAAAAGAGAAGGTCTCGCGCGACCAGCCATGCGCCATGGTCATGGGCTGCAACCACAACCCGAACCCGTGGCGAATGCCCATGCTCAACGTGACGATCAGCCCGCCGCACAGCAACACCTGTGACATCGACAGCCGGGGCTGTGTATGGGCGGAATTCATTCGGGCATTCTCTTGGATAACGCTGCAAGCCATCGGCGCGGCGGCCTATACAGTGGCAACGGCCTCTGGAGGTATGCATGAAGGTGTTGGTGTTGGGTGGCGGTGTGATCGGTGTGTCGGTGGCGTATTACCTGGCCCGTGCCGGACACGAGGTGCAACTCGTCGACCGCCAGTGCGGGCCGGCGCTGGAGACCAGCTTCGGCAATGCCGGCGAGGTATCGCCCGGCTACAGCGCGCCCTGGGCCGGCCCGGGCGTGCCGATCAAGGCCATCAAGTGGATGTTGATGCAGCACAGCCCGCTGGTCATCTGGCCGGTCCTTGACCCGGCCATGTGGCGCTGGGGCGCGATGATGCTGGCCAACTGCACGGCCAGGGCCTACGCGCTGAACAAGAGCCGCATGGTGCCCATTGCCGAGTACAGCCGCGACTGCCTGAAGGCCCTGCGCGCCGAAACCGGCATCCAGTACGACGACCGTGCCCAGGGCACGCTGCAGCTCTTCCGTACCCAGAAGCAGCTGGACAGCATCGGTGGCGATGTGGCCGTGCTGCGCCAGTACGGCGTGCCCTTCGAGGTGCTGGACCGTGACGGCTTCTGCAAGGTCGAACCGGCGCTCAGGTTGACACAGGAAAAGTTCGTCGGCGCGTTGCGCCTGCCCGGTGACGAGACCGGCGACTGCTTCAAGTTCACATGCCGACTGGCCGAGATGGCCACGGATTTGGGGGTGAAGTTCCGCTGGAACACGCGCATCCAGTCCCTGCAGGTGGGCGGCGGCGCCATCACCGGCGTGTTCACCGACGCCGGCCTGCTGACCGCCGACCGCGTGGTGGTGGCGCTGGGCAGCCATTCACCCGGCCTGCTGGCGCCGGTGGGGGTGCGGATCCCCGTCTACCCGGTGAAGGGATACTCGATCACCGTGCCCATCACCGACGCGCAGTACGCGCCCGAATCCACCATCATGGACGAGACCCACAAGGTAGCCGTCACTCGCCTGGGCGACCGCATCCGCGTCGGTGGCACGGCAGAGCTTGCCGGCTACAGCCTGAACCTGCGCGAGGCTCGCCGCGAGACCTTGAATCACGTCGTCACGGACCTGTTCCCACGCGGGGGTGACATCAGCAAAGCCAGCTTCTGGTGCGGCCTGCGCCCGATGACGCCCGACGGCACGCCGGTGCTTGGTGCCACGCGCTGGCCAAACCTGTACCTGGCCACCGGCCACGGCACGCTGGGCTGGACCATGGCCGCCGGCACCGGCCGCGTGATGGCCGACCTGATCGGCGGCCGCAAACCCGAGATCGACATGGACGGCCTGACGATCGACCGCTATGCCGATGCACAGCGCTGACGCGGTGACGGACCCCGGCACGAACGGACCCACGCACGAACGGACCCATGCACCTGCGCACCCACGCACCCACGCACCCTCGCAATGACGCACCGGCAGCGGGAGTAGCGCGTGATGGCCCGACGGCAACCGGCCGTGCGAGCGCCCGGCGGTCCGAACGATCAAATGCAGCCAAATCATCTTTGTCGAAGAACCGGTACCGGGTTGTCGTGCGGTCCGTTGACTCCGGGACACATCAGCGGAACTATTCCGCGGCATTGCCCGGCCCCGCTTGCCTGCCGTTACATGCCGGCAGTTGATCGCCGAGATAATCTGGACTGGATCACTTCGATTGACTGCCCATGAAAAAGACCCTGCTCCTGACCCTGGCCGCCTTGTGCGCGCCGGGCGCATTCGCCGCCACCGACATCGGTGTCTCGATCGGCATCAACCAGCCGGGCCTGTATGGGCGCATCGACATCGGCAACGTCGCCGCACCGCCGGTTCTGTATTACCCGCAACCGGTGGTGATCGTCCAGGGGCCGGTGGCGGTGCAGCAGCGGCCGATCTACCTGCACGTGCCGCCCGGGCATGCGAAGGACTGGCGCCGTTACTGCAACCGGTACGCCGCCTGCGGACAACCGGTCTACTTCGTGCAGGACAGCTGGTACCGCGACCAGTACGAACCGGCCATGCGTGCCCGCCGAGGCGACGATGAGCGTGGTCGTGGCGACTACGTCAAGTACGACAAGGGCAACGGCAAGGGCAAAGACAAGGACAAGGACAAGGGCCACGGCAATGGCAAAAACAAGGACTGAGTTCCTCGACCGCCAGGGCGCGCCGCTCTGAGCGCACGCTTGGCGCGAGGCGCGGGTGTGGTCTGCAGGATCGACACTGCACCGCCTGCAGCGCGCCGGCTCGCACCGCGATCTCGAACGCACGTCGTACCGGCAGCGGCTCTCCGTCGGCCGCCAGCGGCAGATCCCTGTCGCTGACCGGGCGCAGCGTCTGGAACGCCCGGTGCTGCACCGCAGGCCGATACAGTTCGCGCCCAGCCAGCAGGCGCAGCAGCATGCGCCGCGCGCCCAGACGGCCGAAGCGGCCTGCCAGCAGCAGATCGAGCCGGGCGTCGTGGAAGCGAGCGTGCGGCACCGCCGGTGCCACTGCCGCAGGTCGGCATGTTGAGCGCCGAGGCGAACAGCGCGTCGCCCTGGTGGCACGGGCGGCCGTCCGGGCTCAGGTCGATTTGCCCGCGCCGCAGCACCCGCAATTCGCCGACCGTGGCCCACAGGTAGCGCAGCCGACCCGGCAGCCGGGCCAGCCCGCGCTGCGAGCTTGGCCACTGCCGCAACAAAGCGCGCGGCCGGGCTCGACAGGAACGGCCCGCAGCGGTCGCGCAGGATCAGCGCGCCCAGGCCGACGGGCGACGCCGGCGCTGCCGGCGCGTGTGCCGGCGCCGCTTGCCAGTGCCAGCCGCGCACACCGAAGGCGCGCGCAGCGTCGGTGCCGCTGCCCAGCAGCACCAAGCCGAGCTCGTGGCCACGCTTCAGCAGCGCCAGCAGCGTGCGGTTGACCGTGCCGTCGCCGCCGATCAGCACCACCCGACTGCCAGCCGGCAAGGCCTTCAAAGCCGCCAGCGAGACCTCGATGGCTGCGGATTCGAGCGGTCTGGCATGCGGCGCGTGCTGCCGCAGCCAGGTCGTCAGCGCCGGCATCAGACGGGTTGCGCGTCCGCCCGCGGCGTGCGGATCGAGCAGGACGAGGGCGGACGGCACCGGCTGTGCAGGGTCGTGCGGCGCGATTGGCTGGCCTGCCGTCAAGTTGCCGGCACGGCTGCCGCGGCCCGAGGGCCCGAGCGAGCGATGCAGCCGGGCCGGCCGCGCTGGCCGAGCGGGTGAACTGCGCGGGGAATCCGCCCCTGATCGCGGCACCCGAGGCTGCTGCTCCGCCTAGCATCCACCCCATGATTTCCATGCAAGGTGTGCCTTCATCGCTGATTGCGCGCAACGAATCGTGGGTGCGCAAGCAGGCCCAGACGCTGGTGCGTCACCTGCCGTCCAACGTCGAGAAGGCCGACCTGATCCAGGTCGGGCTGATCGCCGTGGCGCAGGCCGCACTCGGCTTCGAATGGGAGGGCGACCGCGACACCGAAGAGGCGCGCGAAGCTTTCGTGCGCTACGCGCGCATGCGGGTGAAGGGCGCGATGCTCGACGAGCTGCGCCAGATGGACCACCTCGGCCGCGGCCAGCGACGCAAGATCAAGGCGATCGAGATCGCGCGTGAGCGGCTGCGCTCGACCCTCGGCAGCGAGCCCGGGCTGGCCCAGTTGAGCGACGCTTGCGGCATCGAGGTCGACGAGATTTCCCAGCTCCAGCAAGCCGACCAGGCCGGGCGCGCGCGCAGCACGTCGGGCGACGACGAAGACGGCGAACACTCGCAGCCCGAACTGCATCCGGCCACCGAGCGCGACGAGGTCGAGGCGCGTGTCGACACCGCCATCGTGATGCGCCGGCTTGAGCGCTTCTTTACGCGCCTGCCCGAGCGCGAGCGGATGGTGATCGATTCGTACCTCGGTATCGGCCTGACACCGACCCAACTGGCGCAGGAGCTGCAGGTGTCGCCGTCGCGCGTGTCGCAGATGTTCAAGTCGACCGTGGACCGCGTCGCGGTGCATTTCGGCCAGACCACCGAGTTGCGCGCCACCGATCGCGTGGCACGCAAATCGCCGCGCCGAGACACGCCCGAGTTCGACGAGTTGGTGACGCAGCGCGAGGACGAACTGGCCCGCTCGCCGACCGACGGCCCGTGGGGTGAATTGGTCGAGCAGGCGCTGCTGGCGCCGCTCGGGCCGGACGACGGTGCAGATTCCGCAGACGGCGATTTGCGCGTCACCACCAGCACGCGCTGGGGCTGAGCGACTCACCGGTCTTCAGGCCGTGCCGCGCGGCGACGCCGCTCGCGGCCGGGTTCGCTGAAGGGCCGCGCTCGATCACGCGCGCGCCGCGGTGCTCGCGGGGCCCACCACTACACTCGTGTCGAACACCTTCGTCTGCCATGTCTGCCACGCCCGCGCCAAGCTCCGCCCTCGATCGCAGGTTGCATGCGCTGTGGCTGTGGTTGGGCGGCTGGTGGCAGGTGGTGCGGATGGGTTCGCGGCTGCTGGTGCTCGGGCTGTCGCCGTCGAGCTACCGCCGCGTGCAGCGCGGCGCCCTGCTGCGCACTTTGTACTTGAGCACTGCGCCGCTGCTGCCGGGCTTCACCTTGCTGGCCGCGTTGGTGGCGCTGGTCGTGATCCGCATCGTGCTGGCCACGGCGCTGAGCTACGGGCTGTCGCGCTATGCGCTGAACGTGCTGATCCACACGCTGGTGCTGGAACTGATTCCGCTGTCGGCCGCGCTGTTCGTGGCGGTACGCCATTCGATCGCGGCGGGCGATGCGGTGCGGGCGCGGCACGCCAGCGGCGAACTGCGGGACATGCTGCAGCGCGGCCTCGACCCGCTGCGCGACGTCGTGCTGCCGCAGGCGCTGGCGGGCATCTTCGCGGTGCTGGCGCTGGCCATGGTCAGTGCCGCGGTGACGCTGGCGCTGGCCTACCTGTCGACCTACGGTTTCGTGACCTGGGGCCTGCAGCCGTTCACGCGCACCGTCGGGCAGGTGTTCAGTCCGGTGATCGCGTTGATCTTCGTGCTCAAGACGTTCTTTCTCAGCCTGGCGGTGTCGATCGTGCCGATGGTGACGACGCCGCGCGAGCAGGCCGGCCTGGCGACCCGCTCACCGGCCGACCTGACGCGCCTGGCGCGCTTGCTGGCCGTGATTCTGCTGATCGAGGTCAGCTCGCTGGTCGGCAATTACTACTGACCTTGCACCGGTCTGCACGCGCATGAGTGTTCCGCCCGATCCCGCCCTGCCGGTGGCCCACCTCGACCTGAAAGCGCGTCTGCTGCTGCTCGGCGTGTTGCTGCTGCTGGCCGCGTCGGTGGCTTATGTGCTGTACGCGCGCGGCGTGTTCGAGCGCACCCAGACGCTGGTGCTGGTGGCGGCCAATTCGGAAGGCATCGTGGTCGGCATGGACCTGACCTTCTCCGGCTTTCCGATCGGCCGGGTCGACCGCATCGAACTGTCGGAGCAGGGCAAGGCCCGCATCGTGGTCGACGTGCCGCTGCGCGATGCGCGCTGGCTGCGCACCTCGAGCGTCTACACGCTGGAAAGCGGGCTGGTCGGCGCGCCCCGGCTGCGCGCTTACAGCGGCATCCTGACCGACCCGCCGCTGCCCGACGGCGCGCAGCGCGAGGTGCTGATCGGCGATGCCACAGCGGAAATTCCGCGCCTGATGTCGAGCGTGCGCGAACTGATCGCCAACCTGAGCGCCTTGACCGTGGAAGACGCGCCGCTCAACCAGACCCTGCGCAATGTGCAGGCGGCCACCGAACGCCTGAATGGTCCGCAAGGTGCGATGGGTCTGCTGTTCGGCAAGGACGAGGCGTCTGCCAAGCTGTTGACCACGCTCGACCGCAGCAATGCATTGCTGGCGCGCCTGGACGGTCTGGTGCGCAGGGCCGATGGCTTGGCCGCCAAGGCCGACGCGCAGGTGTTCGGCCCGGCCGGTGTGATGGGCGAAACGCGCGCCACCGTGGTGCAGCTCAACGGTCTGCTGGCCGATGCCCGCCAAAGCCTGCTGAAAGTCGATGCCGTGCTGAAGGAAGCGCAGGCGATCGCCGTCAACACACGCGTCGCCACCACCGACCTGGGCGCGCTGCGCAGCGAGGTCGACGCCAGCCTGCGCAAGGTCGAGCAACTCGTCAACGAGATCAACCGCAAGTGGCCGTTCGCGCGCGACCAGGAGCTCAGGCTGCCATGATGCCGCCGGGCCGCCCCGAGGCGCATACCGGAGTGCGCAGCACGCAGGTGTTTCCGATGACGCCGCCGGGCCGCCCTTGGGGCGAAGGCCGTGCGCCGCAGGTGGACCTTCGAGCGAAAGCGCTGCGCTGGACACGCGAAGCTGGCGCGTTGCGCGGGTGGGTCGGCCATCGCGGTGCGGCGCTGGTGTTGGTGTCGGCCGCGGCACTGCTGCTGGCCGGTTGCGCCGGCAAGCCGCCCGCGCCCGACTGGCAGATCAACGCCCGCTCGGCGATGGATCGCGCCGTGCAGGCCTACCTGGCCGGCGACAGCCGCGTCGAAGCGCAGGAACATGCGCGCGCGCGCTCCGAGGTGGCCCGTACCGGGCGCGCCGACCTGCTGGCCCGCGTTGAACTGATGCGCTGCGCCGCCCGCGTGGCCAGCCTGGAGTTCGAACCCTGCAGCGCCTTTCTGCCCTTGGCGCAGGACGCCGGCGCGGCCGAGCGCGCCTATGCCAATCACCTTGCCGGCACCGCATCGCCGCAGGAAGCGGCGCTGCTGCCGCTGGCCCAGCGCGAGGTCGCCACCGGCGCGGCGACGGCCCAGACGCTGGCGCGTCTGCCCGAGGCGTGGTCGCGGCTGGTCGCTGCTGGCGTGATGTTGCAAGCCGGCCGGGCCGACCCGACGGTTGTCGCGTTGGCGGTCGATACGGCCGCGGCGAACGGCTGGCGCCGGCCGCTGCTGGCCTGGCTGCAGGTGCAGCGGTTGCAGGCCGAGGCGGCCGGTGAGGTGGCGGCTGCGGCTGCCGCGCAGCGACGCATCGAACGCGTCCTCGAGAGCACGCCGGCCGGCCGGCGCTGAGCGTGTCAGTCTGGCCAGGCCGGCGATGAAGCGGCCCGCTGCGCCGACGGCAGTCCTCGCACTGCTGCGCGACAACGGCTGGCTGGCACGGGCCGAGGGCGTGCGCGTCGGCGCCGACGACATCCTCGAGCTCGGTCCGCTAGCCCGCTTCATGCACCTCGAGTTCGACGACGGCAGCAGTGCCCGCTTCAGACCGGACACGCGCGTCTGGCTGGCGCCGCGGCTGGCCGGCGATCGCGTGCCGAGCGCCGCCAGAGCGCGCCGCGCCTGTACATGCCGCAGGGCCGGCTGAAGATCGATGCTGGCCAGGGCGGCACGACCGAAGGCGCTGCCGTTGCACGCCGACACGGCACTGGGCGACGACGCCACCGTGATCGTCACGCCTGCGCGCCCCGCCACGGCTCGGGGCGTCGACTCGCTGGGTTCGCTGGGCACCGCGCATCGGCCGGCCTGGCAGGGTACGCCGCTGTCGTCGTCGACGGCCGGCACGGGCATCGGCGCCCGCCACCTGCCAGCCACCGCTTCGCCCGACACCGGCGCGACGGCCACCGGCTGCAGCCGACCGGGTGGGACCCACTAACGCTGGGCAGCATCGAGCGCGCGCTAAAGACCGGCGTCGGGCCGATGGCCCGGCTGATCGCCCGGCCGATGGTGCGGCAGGCGGCTCGCCAGTGTGCCGACGTCGCCAGCCTGACGATGGAACTGGCGCAGTACGTCGCCACCGCTGCCGCAACGCCAGAAATTCATTGCGGAAGCGATGGCCGGCCCGCAGGCCACGCCGGTACCGACCGCGACGCCGCGCACCGCTGTGCCGGGCGATGGCGCGGTGCCGCTGGCTGCCGGCACCGCCACCGGGACGGCAGCCGCTGCAGCCGGCGTGACCGTCGGTGTGCCGGTCAGCGAGGCCGACCGCGCGCACGCGCTGGCGGTGTTGCCGCGCCACCTCGGGCCGATCGCCCGGATCGTCGTCAAGCGCCGCCGACAAGGCCACCAGCAAGGCGCAGCTGATCGAGCTGCTGATCGAATCGGCGGGCGGATCTGGACCGGGCCGCGCTGCTGAAGGACCTGCTGGGCACGCGCTGAACGTTCAGATGGCGGTTAGATGGGGGCATCCGGCGCGACCGGGCGTTCCTTCGAGTGCACCACGCACGGCGGCGTTCGATAAGTTGGTCTGGCGTGCGACGCCGTATTTCCGGCCCACGCCCGGCGCACGGCCGAGCGCTACATGCTGCGCCGGTATTGCCCGCCGACCTCGAACAGCGCCTCGGTGATCTGCCCCAGGCTGCAGCAGCGCACCGCGTCCATCAGCACCTCGAACACGTTGCCGCCGTCGATCGCGACGCGCTGCAGCCGCTCGAGCATCGCCGGCGCGTCGGCCGCGTGGCGCTGCCGAAAGTCGGCCAGTCGCTGCAGCTGGCTTTGCTTTTCGGCGTCGGTCGAACGCGCCAGCACGAGGCTGTCGGGCGAGGCCTCGCCGTGTGGGTTGAGGAAAGTGTTGACGCCCACGATCGGCAACTCGCCGGTGTGCTTGAGCGTCTCGTAGTGCATGCTCTCTTCCTGGATGCGGCCGCGCTGGTAGCCGGTTTCCATCGCGCCCAGCACGCCGCCGCGTTCCGAGATCTTTTCGAATTCGTCCAGCACCGCGGCCTCCACCAGGTCGGTCAGCTCGTCGATGATGAAGGCACCCTGGTTCGGGTTTTCGCAGCGTGCCAGGCCCCATTCGCGGTTGATGATCAGCTGGATCGCCAGCGCACGGCGCACGCTGTGTTCGGTCGGCGTGGTGATGGCTTCATCGAAGGCGTTGGTGTGCAGCGAATTGCAGTTGTCGTAAACCGCGATCAGCGCTTGGAGCGTGGTGCGGATGTCGTTGAACTGGATCTCCTGCGCGTGCAGGCTGCGGCCGCTGGTCTGCACGTGGTACTTGAGCTTTTGGCTGCGCTCGTTCGCGCCATAGCGCTCGCGCATCGCCACCGCCCAGATGCGCCGCGCCACGCGGCCCATCACGGTGTATTCCGGGTCCATGCCGTTGCTGAAAAAGAAAGAGAGGTTCGGCGCGAACTCGTCGATGTGCATGCCGCGCGCCAGATACGCCTCGACGAACGTGAAGCCGTTTGAGAGCGTGAAGGCGAGCTGGCTGATCGGGTTGGCGCCGGCCTCGGCGATGTGATAGCCCGAGATGCTGACCGAGTAGAAGTTGCGCACCTGGTGGCGCACGAAATACGCGGCGATGTCGCCCATCACCTTCAGCGAAAACTCGGTGCTGTAGATGCAGGTGTTCTGGCCCTGGTCCTCTTTCAGGATGTCGGCCTGCACCGTGCCGCGCACGTTCTGCTTGACCCAGGCGGCGAGGTCGCTTGCTTCGTCGCCGGTCGGTGCGCGGCCGTGCTCGCGCTCGAAGCGATCCAGCTTCTGGTCGATCGCCGTGTTCATGAACATCGCCAGGATCGTCGGCGCCGGGCCGTTGATCGTCATGCTGACGCTGGTGGCCGGATCGGTCAGGTCGAAGCCGGCATAAAGCACCTTCATGTCGTCGAGCGTGGCGATGCTGACGCCACTGTTGCCGACCTTGCCGTAGATGTCGGGCCGCGGCGCCGGGTCGTGGCCGTACAGCGTGACGGAATCGAAGGCGGTCGACAGGCGCTTCGCGGGCAGCCCGGCCGACAGCAATTTGAACCGCGCATTGGTGCGAAACGCATCGCCCTCGCCGGCGAACATGCGGGTCGGGTCTTCGTTCTCGCGCTTGAACGCGAAGCAGCCGGCGGTGTACGGAAACTGACCCGGCACGTGCTCGAGCATCAGCCATTTCAGGATTTCGCCATCGTCCTCGAACCGTGGCAGCGCGACCTTGCGGATCTTGCTGCCCGACAACGTGGTGTGGGTCAGCGCGGTGCGGGTCTCGACGCCGCGGTTCGTCGCCACGTGCTCGTCGCCGGTGTAGGCCTGTTGCAGCGCGGGCCAGCCGGCCAGCAATTCGCGGGCGCGCGGCTCCATGCGGGCGGCGCGCACCCGGGCCAGGTCGTCCACCGCCTCGACGGCGCGGTGGCGCTCGGGCTTGTCGGTCTGGAGCATGCGGCCGACGGCGCGCAGCTGCTGCCACTCGCGCGCCAGCCCGACCTGCGCCTGCACGTGCTGCCGGTACTGGCGCAGCGTGTCGGCGATGTCGGCCAAGTAACGTGCGCGCGCGGCCGGCACGATCGGTTGTTGGTGCGTGCTGTGGCGCGTGTCCACCTTGGGCAGCCGACCTTCGGCCAGCGCCAGGCCCTGGCCGGCCAGTCGCTGCGCGACCGCCTGGTACAGCGCCGTCACGCCGTCGTCGTTGAAGCGGCTGGCCATCGTGCCGTACACCGGCATCGACTCGACCGGTTCCGACCAGGCCTCGCGGTTGCGCTGCACCTGCTTGGCCACGTCGCGCAGCGCATCGAGCGCGCCGCGGCGGTCGAACTTGTTGATGGCGACGAAGTCCGCGAAGTCGAGCATGTCGATCTTCTCGAGCTGGCTGGCCGCGCCGAAGTCGGGCGTCATCACGTACAGCGACGAATCGACCATCGGCACGATCGCCGCGTCGCCCTGGCCGATGCCCGAGGTCTCGACCATGATCAGATCGAAGCCCGCCACCTTGCACGCGGCCAGCACGTCCGGCAACGCGTG
>ENA-OFCX01000921-OFCX01000921.1-metagenomes-genome-assembly--contig:-NODE-921-length-13218-cov-3.571602_pt1 | contig 13218 bp, 11 predicted proteins | sample MGYA00153384_OFCX01 | MGnify analysis MGYA00153384
GTCTGACTGGCGCTTGATTCGGTTACCACCACCGTCATGATGGTTTTCTTGCCAAACAGCGTGTCCGTCATCACTAGAGTGCCCAGGCTGGCGTCCTGTACTTTTGCGGGCGCACTTGTTTGCACCGCAGCAGCAGCGATAGCAGGCCATGAGGGCTGTGTTGCCGGTGTTGAATTGCCCAGGCTGACAACCACCACGGGCAACGGCTTTTGCTCGACGACAGGTTTTGGCAGCGCTGGCGGAGGTGGCGGCGCCGCTGCGATCGTTTTGATCTCATCAATCCGCATGCGGGCCAACACAGCAAACACGCCACTGGGGAATTGCGTCAGGTAAGCCTGCAGTTCACCCGTACGCTGACTGGTTTTGACGCTTTCCCAAAAAGCCATATCGACAACGATGGGGTCAGGCCTGCTGGGCTGAACAACTAAAGGTTCGGGTTTTACGATGATGGCAGGCGGTCGGGGTGGTGAAGGCGGTGCAGCAACAACAACGGGAATGGCTGCTTTGAAAAAGAACGATCCTTCAAGCGCCGTGTTTTCCCAAGGCGTTTGCTGAAAGTTGCTGTCTTTGCGAACCGATGAGCGCACCTGCTTGAATACTTCTTCAACCGGAAGCCCTGGCTGCGCAATCGCTTTGGCCAAGTACTCGGTGTAAAGACCATTTTTTCCCTTGCCATCAGAGGCTACCGAGCCTGGCGCGGTGGAGTAAGCCACCAACGAGCCGCTGGGTGCGCTGACGGCGGCAAGCCCAGACAAAGCAGAGCGTGATTTGGTTGCAAACGGATTGTTGCGGCAGGCATCCAGAATGATCAGATTCATGCGATTGTTGGCGGTCTGCATTTTTTCCAGAATCACGCTGACATTGACCGAGTCATCGGCTATTTCGTCTTCATTGAGGATGTCTGAATCAGTAGACACCAAAAAATTTTCGCCTCTGACTTGCACACCATGACCCGCAAAATAAAACAATCCCACGCCGCCGGAGGCTTTTAATTTGTCGCCGAAATCCCGGACCAGGCGGCGCATTTCACGAATCGACGCGTTCTCAGCTTTTATAGTCGTGAACCCAGCGTCTTTCAACACCTTTTCCATCAACCGGGCATCGTTGACCGGATTGTTGAGCGGTGATGATTTGTATGAGGCATTGCCGATGATCAGCGCCAGTCGTGGCTCGGTGTTAGCCCACGCAGCAACGTTGCTCAAACCTGCCAAGCAGATCAGTATTAATGGGCGACGAAATGTAACAAACATGAGCTGGATTCTAAATACAGGTCATGAAAAGTCAAATGTGAGCTATATCCATGCAGAACCCTTGACGTTAGCTATCACTAGCTCCTATTGCGATAATATAAGTCGACTGTGAAAAGGACGACAGATGTGGGACAAGCCTCTCACAAACCCGTTATGACAACCGCCGACTGCCTAGTATGGGAAGGCGAGCAAACCGAGCGCCACGAATTTGTCGATGGAGAAACCTTTGCCATGGCTGGCGCTGAAGACCGGCATGTCACGATTGCGATGAACCTGGCTTTTGCGCTGCTCCACCACTTAGCTGGCACGCCTTGCCAGCGTTCCGTTGCAGGTTACGGTTACTCTGTTGTTCGCAGAGGTTTAAGAGCTATCCTGGCTTAAGTTCTATGGAGACCATATTGTCTGAGCCACCCCAATTTGCTCTCAGCACAGTAGAAGAAGACTCTGGCAAATCACTTTTACCACTGTAGGTGACTGTCCAGTTACCCTGCGTGACAGTCAATTGGCCACCAAAGGTTTTCCAGTTGTAACTGACATATGACTCGATCCGGAATTTACCTCCGCCAATTGATGTGGATTTCCATTTGATGGTTCCATTGGCATCAAATTGTCCTGCAACTGAACTTAAAGTAGCTTCGCCACTTGCAGCTTCCTTCGAGGGCACTGCCCAAAGTTGTCCAGATGTCACACGAAATACAACTTCTCCCACCCGAACCTGTAAAACTTTGCCGTCTTTGCTGACGATATCGCCCGTCGAATAAGCCGTCTGGCTGGCGTCAGATTTTGTCACCAATACTTTCAGCACAGTCTTCTTACCGAATAAAGTATCCGTCATCACCAGATTACCGAGGCTTCCATCCTGGGCTTTTACAGGCGCACTTGTTTGTACCTCAGCAGCAGCGATAGTCGATCCTGAGGTTTGTGATGCCGATGGCGAATTACCCAGACTGGCCACCACCAAGGGCAATGGCTTTTGCTCCACGACTGGTTTTGGCGGCAGAGGTGGTGGCGCTGCTGCCAGTGTCTTAATCTCATCAATCCGAATGCGCGCCAGCACCGCAAACACGCCACTCGGAAATTGCGTCAAGTAAGCCTGAAGTTCGCCCGTGCGCTGACTGCCTTTTACGCTTTCCCAAAAAGCCATGTCAACAACTACTGGATCCGGCTTGCTGGGTTGAACAATAACGGGCTCTGGTTTTGCAATGACAACCGGTGGTGGTGGCGGCAGCGCTGCAACGACAACAGGAATAGCCGCCTTGAAAAAGAACTGCCCCTCTAGTGCCGTGTTTTCCCAGGGCGTTTGCTGAAAGTTGCTGTCTTTGCGAACCGATGAGCGCACCTGCTTGAATACTTCTTCAACCGGAAGCCCTGGCTGCGCAATCGCTTTGGCCAAGTACTCGGTGTAAAGACCATTTTTTCCCTTGCCATCAGAGGCTACCGAGCCTGGCGCGGTGGAGTAAGCCACCAACGAGCCGCTGGGTGCGCTGACGGCGGCAAGCCCAGACAAAGCAGAGCGTGATTTGGTTGCAAACGGATTGTTGCGGCAGGCATCCAGAATGATCAGATTCATGCGATTGTTGGCGGTCTGCATTTTTTCCAGAATCACGCTGACATTGACCGAGTCATCGGCTATTTCGTCTTCATTGAGGATGTCTGAATCAGTAGACACCAAAAAATTTTCGCCTCTGACTTGCACACCATGACCCGCAAAATAAAACAATCCCACGCCGCCGGAGGCTTTTAATTTGTCGCCGAAATCCCGGACCAGGCGGCGCATTTCACGAATCGACGCGTTCTCAGCTTTTATAGTCGTGAACCCAGCGTCTTTCAACACCTTTTCCATCAACCGGGCATCGTTGACCGGATTGTTGAGCGGTGATGATTTGTATGAGGCATTGCCGATGATCAGCGCCAGTCGTGGCTCGGTGTTAGCCCACGCAGCAACGTTGCTCAAACCTGCCAAGGCCACCAATATCAATAAGAGACGAAATGTAACAAACATCGCCAGATTTTAGTTACAGGTCGCAAAAAGTCAAATACCAGCCAACTCTTTTAGCATCGTCTATTTCAATGGTGATGCCCATGCTCGCCATGCACGTGCTGGTGGGCAATTTCTTCTTCACTCGCTTCGCGCACGCTGATGACCTTGATGGCAAAGCGCAGTGCCTTGCCAGCCAGCGCATGGTTGCCGTCCAGCAGCACGGTGTCGCCTTTGATCTTCATCACGTTGAACACCATCATCTGGCCATCATCGCCACGGCCTTCCAGCTGCCCGCCCACTTTGACACCCGGCGGGAACTGCTTTTTTGGCAGGCTGCGCAGCAAGCTGTCGTCGTACTCGCCGAAGGCGTCTGCGGGTTGCAGCTCCAGCGTAACTTGGTAGCCGCTTTCTTTTCCTTCCAGCGCTTCCTCAATTTTCGGCAAGGTGTTGCCGTAACCACCGTGCAAATACACACTGGGCTCTTTGCCGTCTTCGATCATCTTGCCTTGCATGTCGGTAACTTTGTATTGCAGCGTAACCGCGGTGTTTTTATCGATTTTCATGATTTTGAGCTTCATTGAAGGTATTTTTGGGTATCAAATTGGCTTGCAAGCCAACAGATTCGGGCGCAACCAGCTATGAATATTATAGTATTTGTCAGGTTGCCTGCCGCAGATGCCAGGCTTTGGGTCGGGTAAAGGTTTGGATGCCGTAGGTTGACAAAGTCAGTCCGACGCCTGAATCACCATGACCACTCCACGGCAGGCGTGGACTGACGCGGTCGCAGCAGTTCCAGTAGACGCTGCCTGCGTTGACTTGGGCCAGTAATGCTTTGGCGCGTGCTTCATCCGGTGTGAAAACGCCGGCTGTGAGACCGTAACGGGTGTCGTTCATCAAATGCACGGCTTCAGCGTCGCCAGATACTTTTTGAATACCGATGATTGGGCCGAAGCTTTCCTCTTTCATCAACTCCATCGTGTGGTTGACGTTTGAAAACACCGTGGGCGCAAACCAGTTACCAGGGCCAGGCAAGCGTTGGCCGCCCAGCAGCAGCGTCGCGCCTTTGGCTTTGGCATCCTTTACCTGCGCATCCAGCACGTCGAGTTGCTGGGCTCTGGTGATGGCGCCTATGTAAGTGGCAGCATCCATCGGGTCGCCGACTTTAAAGGTTTTAACCGTGGTCACAAGTGCTGCTACAAACGCATCGTAAATCTTCTCGTGAACGTAAATCCGCTCCACCGAGCAGCAGCTTTGCCCGGTGTTGTACATCGCGCCATCGGCCAGCGATGCGGCGGCAATTTGAATATTCGCATCTTCACAAACATAGGTCGGGTCTTTGCCGCCCAGCTCCAGTTGCAGCTTGATGAGGCGCGGACCGAGTACTTGCGCTATCTTGATACCGGTGGCGTGCGAACCAGTAAAGAACAGGCCGTCGATTTTTTGCGCCAGCAAGGCTGAGCCAACTTCTGCGCCGCCAATCAGCGCTGCAAAAGCATCTTTTGGCACACCCGCCGCGTGCAGCAGTTGGGCTATGGCAAGGCCGGTCATGGCCGCGTACTCGGAGGGCTTGTAAAGCACAGCGTTACCCGTTAGCAGCGCAGGTATAAACACATTGCCACCGACAAACCAGGGGTAGTTCCAGGCAGAGATATTGGCCACCACACCCAGCGGTGTGTGCTCAATCTCCTCCCGCATGCCGCCATCATCAAACACGGTTTGCATGTCGGTACTGGTATCCACTTCGGCCAGAAAAAAGTCAATCCGGCTGAGCAAGCCATTGAGTTCGTTGCGCGACATGCTGATGGGCTTGCCCGTCTCGCGGGTCATGATGGCCGCCAGCGCATCCAGCTCGGCCGCGATGCCCGCGCGAAAGCGGCTGATGCAGGCTTTGCGTTCAGCCATGGGCACTTTGGCCCAAGCGGCCTGTGCAATGCGAGCTTGCGCAGCTTTGGCTGCGACAGATACCGCATCGTCCGCAGGCAATGTGCTGATCAACTCGCCCGTAGCGGGGTTGTAAACGTTCAAAGGGTTCATGGTCAGGTGATTGATTGGGTTTGCGCAGACGATTGCCGAGCCGCGTCCAGAAAGTCAGCCAGCAGCGGCGCGTCGTCCAGCGTGCCCAGCTCGGCACTGTGAAACTCCGGGTGCCACTGTACGGCAGCTATATAACCAGGTCCGGTGTGACGAATGGCTTCAATCACGCCATCATCAGGGCAATGCGCTTCTGCCACAAAGCCTTCAGCCAACTGTTTGATGCCCTGATGATGTATGCTATTTATTTTATAGCTGATTGCGCCCGTAAACAGGGCGCTAAGGCGTGTTTTTGGCACTATTTTGAGGGTATGAAAGTGCTTGTCATAGGCCAGACCATCGCGGTGCGTGCGTGAGTCAGGCAGTTGCGTGCTGATGTCCTGGTACAACGTGCCGCCAAAGGCAACGTTGATCAACTGCAAACCCCGACACACGCCAAACACCGGCTTGCCCGCTTCGACAAAAGCATGCACCAGGGCTTGCTCATATGCGTCCCGAATGCGGTCGCCATGCCATGCATCATGCAAAGGCTCTTCGCCATAGCTGCCCGGCCAAACGTCTGCACCGCCGTGCAGCACCAGGCCATCGAGCCATTGAGCGTAGTCGTTAACTTCCACCGTATTGGCAGCAGTGCCGCCCATCGGCGACGGCACCATCACCGGCAGTGCGCCGCCCGACATGACCCAGTGCGCCATCGATTGCTCAATGTATTGCAGCGTTTTAAAGGCAAAGCTTGTGCGCGCTGTGTCCGGGTGCATGAAGCAGGCGCTGATGCCAATTTTGAGTTTATCAGTCATGTGTCTAGAGCGCGGCTTTGAATAAAGCCTCAAAGTCTTGAGCCGTGCAGGGGCGCGGATTGGTTTGGTGGCAAATGTCCAGCGTGGCAATTTCTACCAGGCGCGGGATGTGCTCCGCTTTTACGCCATGCGCTCCCAATGAACCTGTGATGCCCAAGCTTTGTTTGAGCTGCTGTAGCCAACCCACAAACGCCTTGCCACCACCCGCAACGCCGCACACATGCGCCAACTCGTCAAACTTTCTGGGTGCGGCTTCGTAGTTCCACGCCAGCACGGTATCGATCATCAGCGCGTTGGCCAAACCATGGTGCAGACCCAATACCGCGCCCAGCGCATGGGCACACGAATGCACCGCGCCCAAATCTTTTTGAAACGCAATCGCACCCATCATCGACGCCATCATCATGTCGCTACGCGCTTGCAGATTGCCTGGCTCTTTGTAGGCCGTCAGCAACGCCGCAGCGGCAATGCGTGTACCTTCCAGAGCAATGCCATCACACAGCGGGTGGTAGGCGGGCGACAGGTAGCTCTCGATGTTGTGGGTCAGCGCGTCCATGCCTGTTGCGGCGGTGATGTGCGGCGGCAAACCGAGCGTGAGTTCAGGGTCAGCAAACACCACCTTGGCCAGAATTTTGGCGCTGAATACAACCCGCTTGAGGTGTGTGTCGTTTTCACTCACCACACTGGAGCGGCCGACCTCAGAGCCTGTGCCCGATGTGGTGGGCAGCGCCACGAAATGCGGGAGTTCATTAACGATAGGTTTGACTTGGGGATGATCCCAAACGTATTCAAGAATATCGCCGTCATGCGTGGCGGCAACACCCACAACTTTTGCCACATCAAGCGCCGCACCACCGCCAAAACCAATCACGCAGTCTGCGTTGTGGGCTTTGTAAACGGCGGCGCCGTCCATCACTTGGCTACACGTGGGGTTGCCAAACACGCCTGAAAAAACCGCTACCTCTAGACCTTTGAGATGTGTTTGAAATTCAGCCAATACTGGCAGCGCGCTCAAAGCTTTGTCTGTCACGATCAACGGACGTTTGAAACCAGCCTCCAGCAAATGTGCAGCAACCAGTTTGCGCGCACCAGCGCCAAATTTGATCGGGGTGGGAAATGAAAAATCAGTCATGCTCATGGCGCTTGCTTTCATTTGGTTTCGGCGTGCCTAAGTACCTGCACATCCAGCCCCGGTACATCGTCGAAATCTTTGCGGTTGTAGGTCAAGAGCCGCAGCTTATGCTGTATGGCCTGCGCGGCCAGCCAAATGTCTTGCACGCGGTGTGCAGGTGAGCCACGTCCCCCTTGTTTCAATGCGAGTGCGAGTTTGCCGTAAATTTCGCCGGTTGCGCCGTCTATCGGCAATATGACTTTTTCACGCAGACGCTGCACTGTTGTCCGGCGGCGCTGGCGAATATGTTCTTCGGCTGGCGTTTCTGTGGTTTGCGTCAGTTCCGCTATGGATACCGGTGAGGCAAATACCACTGCCTTACCAACAATATTTGCCAAATCTGCACTGGACAGCCGGCCGCGCTCAACTTCGACCCAGATACCCGTGTCCATCAAATAGCCGTCAGGCGTTTTGCGGGGTGCTCTTGTTTTGCCCAGCGGTTTTACAGCCACGGGTCACGCCCAGCTTCAAACACATCGCCTCTGAAAGATTTGTTGGCGCGTTCTATATCGGCCATCCAATCGTCCTCGACCACGCCTTCAAGGGGTCGGTACAAATCACCAAAGGCCTCTGCCGCCGTTTGCGTGCGCTGCTGCGGCACGACCGTGGCAATCTGACGATGGTTGCGAACAATAGAAATAGTGATGCCTTGGTGCTCGACCTGGTCAAGCATCTGACTAAAGTTACGAGAAAATTCGGTGGCAGATACAGCGTGCATTTTTTGCTTTCAAAAAGTCTAATTTCTGATTTTATCTGAGCCAATCAGATTCAGTTAAATAATCTCAAAATAACGCTTCAATTCCCAATCCGTCACGCCGTCCAGCCACTGCCGCCATTCCCAGTCGCGCGTGGCTGCAAAGTGATCTACAAAGGTGTCACCCAGCCAGTCACGGGCAATGTCTGATTGTTGAAAGATACGGGTGGTTTCAATCAAGGTGCGCGGCGCTCTGGCAATGTGCTCTGCGCCACCGTTCGTGCCGGTAATGGGGGGTGCGGTGAGCTTCAGGCCCTTTTCAACGCCGTCCAGCCCAGCAGCAATGACGGCGGCCATCGCCAGGTAGGGATTCACGTCTGCGCCGGGGCAGCGTGTCTCCAGCCGGGTGGCTTTTGGGCTGCCTGCAATCACGCGGAAACTGGCGGTGCGATTGTCAATGCCCCAAGTGGGTTTAACCGGTGCCCAAAAGCCATCGACCAGGCGCTTGTAGCTGTTGATGGTCGGCCAGATCATGGGGCCAAAGTCCATCATGCAGGCGACCTGCCCGGCAACATAGCTCTCGAATAACTTGCTCATCTTGCGCGGATTATTCGCGTCATAAAAGAGGTTGTTTTTACCGTCTGACAGGCTCTGGTGAATATGCCCGCTGCAACCCGGCAAGTGCTGGTTGGGCTTGGCCATGAAGCTGGGCATGATGCCGAAGCGCGAGGCGATTTCTTTGCAGCCGGTTTTAAACAAAATAGCGCGGTCGGCTTGCTCCAACGCTTCACTGAATGCAATGGCAACTTCATACACGCCAGGGCCGGTCTCGGTGTGCAGGCCTTCAATCGGCACACCAAAGGCCAGCATTTCGTCCATGATGGCTTTGAAAAAATCACGGTTCTGGTTCATGCGCAGCAGCGAATAACCGAACATGCCAGGCGTCAGCTGCTCTGGCCCAACCCCTTTTTTTGCCGCCCAGCTTTGGGGCGTTTCCAAAAAGTTAAACCATTCAAACTCCATCCCCGTCATTGGCAAGAAACCCATTTTTTCAGCGCGCTTGAGCACGCGCTTGAGTGTTTGGCGCGGGCACACAGCGTGCGGCGTGCCGTCTGCATTGACGAACTCACCGAGGAAAAACGGCACACCATCATCCCAAGGCACATGACGCGCCGTGTTCAAGTCCAGCCGTGCCAACGCATCAGGAAAGCCGTGTTGCCAGCCCGTGACCGAGGTGTTGTCGTAGCAGGTGTCCGTCATGTCCCAGCCCAGCACCACATCACAAAAGCCAAAGCCGCCTGCAGGGTATGGTTCTGCTGCGCCGAAAAATTTGTCTTTGTGCAGGTACTTGCCGCGCAGCACGCCGTCGATGTCGCTCACGGCAACTTTGACTTTGTCTGCGCCTGATTTTTTGATGGCTGCAACAGCAGGGTGAAGTTTGCTTGCCATGACGTGTCCTTTGTTTTTAACCTATTGCAGGTGCAGCGGATGTGATGCCCATGTCGGCCAGAGCGCCAGCAATGGCCTGCACGGCCTGTTCTATTTCCCGTGGGCCAATCGCACCAATGCAGCCGACCCGGAAGGTTTCAATTTGCGTGAGCTTGCCGGGGTATAAGACAAAGCCGCGTTCACGTGCCGCCATATAAAAGGTTTTGAAGTCATAGCGACTATCAGCAGGCGCGTGAAACGTGACAATGATGGGCGCTTGAATGGCAGGGTCAAGGAATGGTTTGAAGCCCAGCTTGGCCATGCCTTCAATCAAGGTGTTGCAGTTGCTGGCGTAACGCGCCAGGCGTGCAGGCTGGCCACCTTCTTCTTCAAACTGTGCAATCGCTTCAGCCAACGCTACCACCACATGCGTGGGCGGCGTAAAGCGCCATTGCGTGGTTTTTTCCATGTAGGCGTACTGGTCATACAAGTCCATCGCCAGTGACTGGCTGCGGCCTGCACAGCCCTCAAGAATTGCTTGGCGGATGAAGACAAAACCCATGCCGGGCACGCCTTCAAGGCACTTGCCGCTGGCCGCAACCAGCGCATCAAACCGTACTGTGCGAGCGTCAATCGGCAGTGCCGCAAACGAACTCATCGCATCAACAATCAGCCCTTTGTCGTGCGCCTCGCACACGTCGGCAATTTCTTGCAAGGGGTTGTGTACGCCAGCCCCTGTTTCGCAATGAATCAACACCACGTGCGTGATGCTCTTGTCCTGTTTGAGTTTTTCTTCAAGCGCAACAGGGGACACCTGCGCTGCTTCGTCAAAAGGCATCAAGGTGCATAGGCGACCCATCAGCGTTGTGAGCTTGGCAGCGCGCTTGCAGTAAGCGCCGTTGTCAAGCACCAGTACGTGGCCGCCTTGTGGCACAACCGTGGCCACGGCGGCCTCAACACTGAAAGTACCGCTGCCTTGCAATGGCACAACCACATGCGAGCCGTGACCGTGAATGACATTGAGCAGGCTGTGGCGCACGCTGGCCGTGACGGCGTTGAAGTCAGCATCCCATGAGCCCCAATCCTTGAGCATGGCAAGCTTGGTGCGCAGCGTAGTGGTCAGCGGGCCGGGCGTGAGGAGGATTTTGTCTCTGTCCATATTTTTATTCAACGTGAGGTCAAGCGCGGCGCAGGGCCGCCCCAAGCAAGCTTAGCCCCCTCGGGGGGCAGCGCATTACACAAAGTGAAAAGCGTGGGGGCATCATTTCCGCCAAGCTTGGGTACGGCGATTGACCCACCAGCCCAAAGCCATAAATAGCAATGTGGCCATCGTCGATGCGATGCCGATCAACACCGCCATCGCCGCCGCAGCCCCCATTTCACCCGCTTCATCCAGGTTCAAAATCGCAATCGATGCCACCTTGGTTTCGGGTGAATACAAAAACACCACCGCAGAAATCGTGGTCATCGCGTTGATGAAAAAGTAACGCGCAATATCAATCAGTGCGGGCGTGCAAATGGGCAGCGTCACGCGCCAGAAGGTTTTGAAAAACGGCACTTTTAATGAGGCACTGACCGATTCAAACTCACCATCCAGGCTTTTGAGCGCCGTGACAGCCGTTAAATGCCCCGTCGTGTAAAAGTGAACAATCGTGCAAAGCGTGAGCAGCGTCAGCGTGTGGTACAGGCCATTCAGCGGGTTTTCGCGGGCGTTGAAAAAGAAAATATAGCCTAGGCCGAGCACCAATCCCGGCACCGCCATCGGCAGCATGGCCAGCATGCGCACCACGCCGCGCAAGCCATCCATGCCCTTGGTTTTTTCAAGCAGGTAAGCACCGCAAAACACCAATGCTGTACCAAACACAGCCGTGCCAGCCGCCATCTTCAGACTGTTGACAAAACCCACACCAACCTCCGCATCAACCAAACCCAGTGTGTAGTGGCGCAGGCTGGGCGTTAGGTTGTAGGGCCAAAAACTGGCGAACGAAGCAAACACCGCCATGCCCAGCATGGCCAACACCAGAAATGCAATTGCGCAGCAGTACGCCGTCATCACCGCATCGTACCCGCCTGATTGCTTGGGGCGATAGGGTATAGCGCGAGCCGTCAGCATGGCGGTTTGGCGTTTGCTCACGTAGCCATCAACCGCAAACGTCAACACCGCAGGCAGCAGCAACAAAATAGCAACAACTGCGCCTTTGGCAAAATCTTGCTGGCCAATCACGAGCTTGAAAACATCCGTCGCCAGCACATTGAAGTTGCCACCGATGACTTTCGGAATGCCGAAGTCAGTGATGACCAAAGTAAACGTGACCAATGCAGCAGATATCAAACCATATTTGGCTCCTGGCAGCGTGATGGTGAAAAACTTTCTTGTGGCACTCGTCCCCATGGCATCTGCGGCTTCATACAGCCGCGCATCAGACAGGCTTAGCGCTGTGACAAGAATCATCAACGCATGAGGGAACACAGCAAAACATTCAGCCACCACGATGCCCGGCGCACCATAAATCTGGTCAATGCCGACAGCCTGCATCCAGCCTTTCAGCACGCCCTGGTTGCCAAACCAGTAAATCAGTGAAATGGCCGACAGCAGCGAAGGCGCCAACAGCGGGATCAAGGTGATGCCGCGAAACAAGGCCTTGTATTGCATGCACGACCGTGTCAGTGCGTAGGCAAAACCAAATGCCAACGGCACGGCAATCAGCGTGACCAGGCTGGACACCCAAATGCTGTTCCATAAACTTTCAAGCAATGCAGGTGTTTGGGCGTAGGCGATGAAGTTGTCAAACCAGATGAGCTGACCGGCTTTGTCTTGCAAGGCTTGCTGCAAAATTGCCAGCAAGGGGGCCGCAAGAAATACGAGCAGCACAAGTGCTATCAGCGCCAAAAGCAGATGCCCCAGATAGTCAACCCAATGAGTCTGCTGTTTAACGGCGGGACGCACAACAACTGCTTGCATCAGAAAACCCTGATGCGCTCGGGCAGCAGTTTGAGCTTGAGCGTCGAGCCGATTTGCAAGGCCTGCTCTGACAAAAAATTCAGCGACAAATAAACGGTGAGTTTGTGGTTGCCCAGCGCAGGCGAGCTCACATGGACGTGGCAAAACGAGCCAAGAAATTCTATTTTCTCGATGAGCGCGTCAATCACGTTGCTGTCGCCCTCCTGAATCGGGCGGGCCACAATGTCTTCCGGTCGCAAATAGGCTTTTAATTTTTGGCCCACATCCACACATTGCTCGCAAGTAAGGGTCAGGTCGCCGACCAGTAAGCGTCCCGGTGACGTTACCTTCCCTTCCAGCACATTGGCTTTCCCGACAAAATCAACCACGAACGGCGAAGCCGGTTCGCGGTAAATTTCCAGTGGAGAGCCGACCTGTTCAATGACGCCGTGATTCATCACCACGATACGATCTGCCATCGAAAGCGCTTCTTCCTGATCGTGTGTGACCATGATGGTGGTAATGCCAAGGCGCTGTTGCAGTGAGCGGATTTCGTGACGGAGGCGCACGCGTTCCAAGGCGTCCAGCGCCGAAAGTGGTTCATCCAGGAGCAACAAACCCGGCGAGGTCGCAATCGCGCGCGCCAACGCGATGCGCTGCTGCTGCCCGCCCGATAACTGTCCGGGAAATTTACTACCGCTATCTGGCAGTCCAACCAACTTCAGAAGTTCGTTTACGCGTGTGAGGATGTCGCTTCTGGATTTGTGACGATTAACCAACCCATAGGAGACGTTGTCGAAAATGGTCAGATTCGGAAACAGCGCGTAGGACTGAAAAACGATACCGTAATCGCGATCAGCCGGCGGCAGTCGCGAAATGTCTCTGCCACCTTGCCGAACCACGCCCGCACTCTGCACCTCCAGGC
>ENA-OFCX01000922-OFCX01000922.1-metagenomes-genome-assembly--contig:-NODE-922-length-13167-cov-4.183877_pt1 | contig 13167 bp, 12 predicted proteins | sample MGYA00153384_OFCX01 | MGnify analysis MGYA00153384
CCTGCGCGATGGCTTGCTTGGCGAACACTTGGGCGTCGATCCCGCAGTCGTCACAGCGGCCATTGCTGACAACAGATCGCTGATCGCGGGGATCGAGCAGTTGCGCGGCAACGGCCGAACACTGGTTCCCTATGAAGTGCCCGACCTTGCCGCCGTCGAGGCATGGCTTGCCGACAATGAAGTGCTCGACCCCGAAGGGCCGGACGAAATGTTCGAAGCATTCAGCGCGCGCGGTTTGTTCCGGCGTCTGTCCAGACCCAAGGGCTAAGCCGCCAGCCCCTGAAACTGCAACCGCGCCAGCCGCTCGTAAAGCCCACCGGAGCGCGCCAGTTGGTCGTGGGTGCCCTTTTCGACGATCTGGCCGCCGTCCATCACGACAATGCGGTCGGCAGCGCGCACGGTCGCGAGCCGGTGCGCGATGACGATAGTGGTGCGGGTGTGCATCAGCCGGTCGAACGCGTCCTGCACCAGCCGCTCGCTTTCGGCATCGAGCGCCGACGTCGCCTCGTCGAGTAACAGGATCGGTGCATCGCGCAGGATCGCGCGCGCAATCGCCAGCCGCTGGCGCTGCCCACCTGACAGCCGCGCGCCGCCCTCGCCCATGAAGGTATCGAGTCCCTCCGGCAGTTTCTTCAGGAACTCCGCCGCATTGGCGTTTTCGGCAGCTGCCCATAGCGCGTCATCCGTCGCGTCCCAGCGCCCGTAGCGCAGATTGTCGCGTGCCGACGCCGCGAAGATGATCGTCTCCTGCGGCACCATGGCGATGCGTGCCCGCGCCCAGGCGGGATCGGTCGCGGGCAGCGCAACACCGTCGATGCTGACCGTGCCCGAGGCTGGATCGTAGAAGCGCTGGATGAGCTGAAACAGCGTCGTCTTGCCCGCGCCCGACGGCCCGACCACCGCGACGGTCTCGCCAGGGCGGATATCGAGCGAGAAATCGTCGAGCGCGCTGACTTCGGGCCGCGTCGGATAGCGAAAGGTAACATGGTCGAACGTCACGCGGCCCTGCGGCGGCTCCGGCATTTTGATCGGGTTCGCCGGGGCGGCAATGCCCGGTTCCTCGTTGAGCAACTCGCCGAGCCGTCCCGCCGCCCCCGCCCCGCGCAACACGTCGCCATACACCTCGGCAAGTGCACCGAACGACCCTGCGACCAATCCGCCATAGAGCACGAACGCGGCAATCGTGCCGCCAGTCATGTTTCCGGCCTGAACATCGAGCGCGCCCTGCCAGATGACTGCCGTGATCGACGCGAACATCAGGAAGATGACGATGGCCGTCATCACCGCGCGCAGGCACGAATAGAGGGTGGTCGACTTGCCCGAACCGGTGGCACCCACCACCAGCACCAGCCCGCGCTTGTTCATCACCACGTCCTTCAGCACCACAGGCAGCTTGAGCTTGTCGAAGTTGGGAATTTCCGACGCGATGGTGCGAATCACCATGCTGACGCACTGCTGCTGCACATAGATGTTGACCCGAAAGCGCGAGACGCCCGGAATCGAGATCGCGAAATTGCATTCCATCTCCTTCGCGAACTCTTCGCGCTGGCGCTCGTTCATCATCGACTCGGCCAGCTTGCGCGTGGCGTCGGGTGTGAGCTTTTGCGAAGTGAGCGGCTGCATGTTGCCGTGCGACTTCATGCTCGGCGGGAAGTCGCTGGCGATGAACAGGTCGGAGCCGCCCGCCTGGCTCATCGCGCCGAGCAACTTGTGCATGTAGGCGCGGGCTTGTTCTTCGGTGAATGCGGACATGGCGTGTACTCGCGCAGGGTCAATTTGTGGCGCGTGCGACAGATGCAGCGCGGTGGTTGGGTTCGGTCCGTGCGGCACGGCCATCGATGGGTTCGACAGCGCGAGCCGTGCAGCCCTGAACCTGTCCCAGCTTGCCAGTGCCGTTTCCGCAGCATCGCCGAAGTAGCGGGCGAAATCGCCGTGAAATCGAGCTTGTGGCGACGCACTGCCGCGCTATTGCAGAGCCGACATGAGCGGTCGACTGGCGCAGCGGGCAAAGGCCCGCGCTCTGACGCTGCCGGTGGTCCGGCTTGGCTTCACGGACGCAGAAAACGCTGCAGGCGCAGGGACTTCGCCGTGGCGCCGAAGCGCGTGCTCGTGGTCCGGCGTCGGCTCGGCGGCGCGCGCCGTCAGGGCGCCGAAGTCCCGGCGCCGCGGGAGACCGGAACCGCCGCCTGCGCGCCCGGCTGCCTGCTCTTCTACGAATCGCTCGGGTCGTTGAAAAAGCGGTCGCCGTTGCGGCCTGCGCTCTTCACGGCATACGACATCGTGCGCGGCGTCGGGATGGGCGATGAGCTGCTTGCGGTCGCAGCCGTCCTGCGAAAACATCGCGACACCCAGCGGAGCCACCACCGCCAGTGCGTGGCCATCGATGACCCGATGCTGGCTGATGGCGGTGAAGATGCTCCGGGCGATTCCCTCGACCTCGTCGTGGACGAGCGCGGTGGTCGAGCGCGACCACGAACTCGTCGCCGGCTTGTCGCGCCACCGTGTCCGAATGCCGCACCAATGCCGACAGGTCCGTCGCCACGGTTCTCAGCAGACGGTCGACGATGACCTGGGCCAGCGTGTCGTCGTGTCGTTGACGGCCTTGAAGAGGTCGAGGTCGACGAAGAGCACCGCCACGCAGCGCTCTTCGCGTTCGGTCTGGCCGATCGGCTGGCTCAGCCGCACCGGAAGCAGCATCCGGTTGGGAAGCTTCTCACTGGCTCACGGATCCGCCCGCCGCGCCCTGCAGGGCACACCACGAAAAAAGCCCGGGCGACACCGCACCGGGCCTTTATCGGGACGCGCCGAGCGCGTCCGGGGGTCAGATTCCGAGCAGCTTCTTGGCTTCGGCGAACGACTTCATCGAGTCGTCGTGCATGCCGGCCTTGTGCGCTGCCTCACCATCGGCGCGCAGCTTCGTGACCTTCTCCATGTCGGCCTTGGCAAGCTTGGGCTTGGTCGCGATCTTGGCATCGATGGCCTTCATCTCGTTCGGGCAGCCGTTCGCGAATGCGCTGCCGGTGGCCAGCGACAGGGTCAGGGCAGTCAGGGCAAAGAGGGTTTTCATTCAGGATTCCAGTACAGCAAAGAGCGGCAACATCGCCGAATCTCACTGTATCAAAGCTGGCCTCAGAGCGTTGCCGCGAGCCGAGTACCCTGGTCGATGGCGCGCTTGGCATCCAGCTCGCCCGCCTCAAAGGCGCCGCCGATCAGGTGCGTGCGCAGGCCCGCGGCGCGCAGCGGCTCGTGCAATACACGCAGGGGCTCCTGCCCGCTGCACAGCACGACCGTGTCGCACTCGATCAGGCGTGGCTCGCTTTGCTGCGCGCCTGAGCTGATCCTGGTGGTGATCCATAAGCCCTGCGCCGTGATGCGCTCGTAGTTCACGCCGCCGATCATGCGCACCTGCTTCATCTGCAGCGAGGCGCGGTGGATCCAGCCGGTGGTCTTGCCCAGGCCCTTGCCGAGCTTGCCGACCTTGCGCTGCAGCAGCGTGACCTGGCGTGCCGGTGGCGCCGGGCGCGCCGCCACCACGCCGCCGCGCGCCGTGGCCGGGTCGGCCACGCCCCACTCGGCCAACCACTCGTGCAGGTTCATCGTCGGCGAGGCGCCTGGCGCGGTGACCAGAAATTCCGCCACGTCGAAGCCGATGCCACCAGCGCCGACGATCGCCACGCGCGGCCCGACCGGCCTGGCGTGCAGCAGCACGTCGATGTAGCTCAGCACGTTCGGCAGGTCCGAGCCGGGGATCTTCGGGTCACGCGGCAGCACACCGGTGGCCAGCACGACCTCGTCGAACCGGCCTGCGACCAGCGTGGCCACGTCGACGCGCTTGCTCAAATGCAGTTGCACGCCGGTCACGCCGATGCGGCGCGTGTAGTAGCGCAGTGTCTCGGCGAATTCTTCCTTGCCGGGCACCCGCCGCGCCATGTTGAACTGCCCGCCCACCTGCGCCGCGGCTTCAAACAGGTGCACCTCGTGACCGCGCTCGGCCAGCGTGGTCGCGGCGGCCAGTCCGGCCGGGCCGGCGCCCACCACCGCGATGCGCTTGCGGGCGTGCCGGGCCGGGTCGAGCGGGCGCCATACCAGCTCGGTCTCGTGGCCGGCGCGCGGATTGACGAGGCAGCTGGCGATCTTGGACACGAACGCGTGGTCGAGGCAGGCCTGGTTGCAGGCGATGCAGGTGTTGATCTCGTCGCGCCGGTGCTGCGCCGCCTTGTTGACGAACTCGGGGTCGGCCAGCAGCGGGCGCGCCATGCTGACCATGTCGGCGCAGCCTTCGGCCAGGATCGCCTCGGCCACCTCGGGCATGTTGATGCGGTTGCTGGTGATCAGCGGGATCGTCAGGCCCGCGGCGCGCAGCTCCTTGCGCATCTTCTGCGTCACCCAGGCAAACGCGCCGCGCGGCACCGAGGTGGCGATCGTCGGAATGCGCGCTTCGTGCCAGCCGATGCCGGTGTTGATCATCGTGGCACCTGCGGCGGCGACCGCCTTGGCCAGCGTCACCACTTCGTCCCAGCTGCTGCCGCCCGGAATCAGGTCGAGCATCGACAGGCGGTAGATCAAAATGAAGTCGGCACCCACCGCGGCGCGCACGCGCTCGACGATTTCGAGCGCCAGCCGCATGCGGTTGGCCGGGCTGCCGCCCCAGGCGTCGTCGCGCTGGTTGGTGTGGCTGACGAGAAACTGATTGATCAGGTAGCCCTCGCTGCCCATCACCTCGACGCCGTCGTAGCCGGCCTCGCGCGCCAGCGCGGCACAGCGCACGAACGCGCTGATCTGCCGCTCGATGCCGCGCGCACTCAGCTCGCGCGGCGTGAATGGCGAGATTGGCGACTTGATGCGCGAGGGCGCCACGCACAGCGGGTGGTAGCCATAGCGCCCGGTGTGCAGGATCTGCAGCGCGATCTTGCCGCCCTCGGCGTGCACCGCGTCGGTGACCGGCCGGTGACGGCGCGCCGCGCCGTGCGTACCGAGCGTGCCCGCGAACGGCTTGGCCCAGCCTTCGATGTTGGGCGCGTAGCCGCCCGTCACGATCAGCCCGACGCCGCCGCGCGCGCGTTCGGCGAAGAAGGCCGCCAGCGCCGGAGCGTGCCGGCGGCCGTCTTCCAGGCCGGTGTGCATGCTGCCCATCAGCACACGGTTCGCCAGCGTGGTGTGGCCCAGGTCGAGCGGCGCCAGCAGATGCGGGTAATGCGGGTGGGGCGTCATGCACCGATGGTAGGCGGCAAGCGATTCGCTGGGCGCTGCAGATCGAGGCGATCCTGGCGCAGCGGGCTTCAAGGTCAATCCTCGCCACTGCCACGCAACGAGCCGCCTGTGCCGAGCGGCCGGCCGCCGTCAACCGCGCTTGCGCTCAACGTGTGAGATGGAATCCCGTGAGCGTCCCATGTCCGGCAGCATGTCGGCCGTCCTGACCGTGCCGCGGCCGCTGACCGCCGACGCGCTGCACCAACTCGAGCGGGCCGTCACCGGCACGCTGGGCATGCTGCGCCGCGACCTGTGCGGCGCAACGCCCGCTGCCCCAGCCGCCGAACACGCCGCGCGCCGGCCCGACGCCGGCGAGCTCGAAGACGCCTCCTGGAGGCCTTCGCGGACGCCCTCCCGGATGCCCTCCTGGATGCCCTCTTGGACGCTTGACGCCGGCGTCATCGAGTACGCCGCGTGGACGGCGCACTTGCTGACATCGCAGCGGTGACCGCCAGCCTGTACCTCCGCCTCGGCGGCGCCTCCGGCGTGCCAGCCGTGGTCGACGACGCGGTCGACCGCCACGCCGCCAACCCGACGCTGGCCCCCCGCATGCGCGGACTGGAACTGCCGCAACTCAAGGCGCTGGGCGTGGGTTTTCTCAGCGCCCGCGCCGGCGGGCCGCATCACGACGCGGCGCCGCAGCATGCCCGCTTGAGCTTCAGCCCGGCCGAGCTGCAGGCGGTGGTGGGCGACGACCTCGACACGCTCGCCGAGCACGGTGTGGGAGCCGCCGAAATCGGTGAGGTCGTGGGCCTGTTCCACACCTTGGACCCCGCCTTGGACCCCGCCTGGACCGAAGTCCCGAGCCACGCCCCGCGCCACGCCCCGACCGGACAGCCGCCGGATCGAGCCGCCACAGCGTCGAAATTAATTGAAGACCGCGGGCTGCCTAGCTTGCACATCCGCAGATCCGATGTTGGACCTGCACAACCCCCGAGGAGATCGACGAAATAACCCAGACCACCACCACCCTCTGCGAGCGCCTCGGGCGACGCGAGGGCATCACGCGCATCACTTCCGACCTGATGAAAAACCATCTGGCCAACCCGCTGGTGACTGCCCGCTAACTGAACAGCGCGGACCTGGCGCGCGTGGAACGCCGCGCAGTCGAATTCTTTTGCGCCGGCACCGGCGGGCCCGAGTCCTACACCGGCCAGGACATGGTAGCCACGCACAAGGGCATGAACATCAACGAGCAGGAGTTCGTGACCGTGATCGACGACGCCATGGACGCATTGCAGAAGAACGCCATCGACGAGGCCACGCGCAACGAGGTGCTGGCCGTGCTGTGGTCGATGCGCCGCGAGGTGCTGCGGGTGTGACGGCGCGCTGAAGCCAAGGCTCGATCCCGAAGCGGCTTCGCCCGGCCTGCGCTGCCGGGGCCGAAGCCGCCCGTCGCATTGACCGTGCGCGACCGGTCGCCCTGAGCTGGCGCGCAGTCAGGTCGGCAGGCCGCCGAGCAGCACGGCATTGCGTCCGGCATGCTTGGCTTGGTACAGCGCCTGATCGGCGCGTGCCAGCACCGCATCGATGCCCGGGTCGGTGCCGGCGATGGCGCTGATGCCGATGCTCACGGTGATCTCGATCGACTGCCCGGCGTGCTGCAGGGGGGTGTGCTCGACCCGATCGCGCAGGCGTTCGGCCAGCTCGAGCGCTTGTTCGGGCGCGGTGTCGGGCAGCAACAGCGTGAACTCCTCGCCGCCGCTGCGCCCCACCACGTCGATCTGGCGGGTGGAATCGCGCATCAAACGCGTCAGGTGCACCAGCACCGCATCGCCCGCGGCATGGCCCCAGGTGTCGTTGACACGCTTGAAATGGTCGAGGTCGAGCGCCAGCACACTGCAGTGGTGGTCCGGGTGGCGTCGAACGCGTTCGTATTCATGCTTCAGCCGTTCCATCAGGCTGCGCCGGCTCGCCGCACCGGTCAGGTCGTCGGTGGCCGCTTGCAGGCGCAGTGCTTCCTGCGCCTGCTTGAGCTCGGTCACGTTGTCGTGCGCCACGACGAAACGTACCGGGTCGTTGCCCTCGATGCGCGAAACGCGTGCCACGAACCAGCGTTGCTCGGTGGGCGAGTGGCAGGCGTATTCCAGCTGGAACTGCGTCCGGCGGCCGGCCAACACGTCATGCAACAGGGCCAGGAAGGCCTGCGCTTCCGGCGCGCCAGGGTGTCCAGGCTGTACCGCACGCGCACAGACGCCCAGGTAGTCGGCGCCTTCGTGCACGCGCTCGGCGATTGCGGCGTTGGCGGCGGCGAATTCGCGCCAGGCGCGGTTCACCGCCACGATGACGCCGGCCGCGTCGAGCACGCACACATGAGCGCTGAGGCCGTCCAGCACCGACTGCAGGAAGCGTCGGGACGACTGCAGCGCCTGTTCCGTGCGCTTGCGCTGCGTGATGTCGAGCACATAGACCAGCCGACACGCCAGGCCATCGTCGCCGCGGATGGACACCGACTCCGACAGGACATTCAACAGCGCCCCGGCCCGGTCGACCACCTCCCACTCGCCCTTGAGTTCGCCGCCGACCGCCAGGAACTGCCGGTGCAGCGCCATCATGCGCGCTTGCTCCGCCGGCGCAAACACGCGCAGGAAGCTGTGGCCGAGCAGTTCCTCCGGGCGGAAGCCGTAGAGCGCGCAATAGGCGGGATTGACGTTTCGGTAAATGCCCTCACCGTCGATCACCGCGATGCCGACCGGCGAGCGGCGAATGATCAGGTCGTCCGGCATGCCTGGCGGGTCGGGCGGGTTTCCTGTGGGTGTGCCTGGCGTGACTGGCGCGACCTCGTTTTGCATGGAGCCGCCTGCCGACCCTGTCATTTGCGCTGCACGGATGCGACGCGCCGGCGCTTCATCCCGCGGCCGCGTGCAGCGCTTTGACAGGAATGACCGCGGCCGACTCGGCCACCAGCAGCGTGCCGGCGCGCAAACCGCGCAGCGTCGCCAGGCTCAGGCCCAGCACGATCAGCGACACCAGCGCCAGCAAGGCCAGCGCGGGCACCTGCAACCAGGCGCCCTCGGGCAAGCCGGCGAGCCGCAGCGTCAGGGCCGCCAGCGCCGCGAGCGGAAAACTGAGCGCCCAATGCGCGATGCCGAAAGGCTGGTCGGCAATGCGTGCCAGACGCGTACCCACCCACAGCGCCGTGAAGACCGCCATGCCCCACACCGCCCACACCAGCAGCACCGGCGCGCCGAATTCCATCAGCGCGCTGCCACTGAGCGCCGGCGGCGCGACCAGGATGAACAGCGACGGCAGCAGGCGGTCGGGCAAGGCGCCGGCCTGTCCCAGCCGCACGATGAACAGGGTCAGCAGCACCGGCCAGAGCAGCAGCCCGACGCCGAACTGCGCGGCCGCCCAGGGCGCCTGTCCGAGCTGCACACCGGCCAGCGGCACCACCACGTTGCCGACCAGCGGGATCAGCAGCACCGGCGTGATGGCGCCCCACGACACCGCCGGGCCGCTGCCCCCCAGCTGCGCCTGGGTCACGCCGGCGTGCGGCACCAGGCCCGCCTGCGCACCGGCCGCCGGCGTGGCATGCAGCCAGCGCGACAGCACCCACAGCGTGACGCCGAACTGCGCCAGCGCGCCCACGCGCCACAAGGCCAGCAGGCCGGGTGCCGTGGGCCCCAGCCAAGCCAGCGCCAGCGTCACCAGCAGCAACAGCGAAATCGGCACTGCGGCGACGAAGGCATGGCGCACCGGGTGCCGCAAGTCGTCCGCCAGCGCCTGGGCATAGCGTCGCGCGCGCAGCAGGCTCAGGCCGACGAGCAGCAGGAACAGCAGCAAGGTGATCGACGCCGCCACCCCGGCCAACGCCTGTGCCGGCGCACCCAACAGCGATACGGCGCGTTGCCAGGCCAGCGCCAGTCCGCCCCAGCCGAGCACGATGGCGAACCAGCCGGGCACCAAATGCTTCAGCGGTGTGCGCGCGCTGGGCCGGGCCAGTGCCACGAGATCGATCATTGCAACTGAACCCCATGGGAATCAAACACCTGCACCGCGACCGGAATGGCCTCGCGCACGCTTTGCGTGACGGTGCAGAAATCCATGAACTGGCCGAGCGCACGCGACAGTTGTGATTCTGCCGGGTTGCCCAGACGCAGCCGGGCCTGCATCGACAGCGCGCGCAGCCGTCCCTGCGGATTGCGCCCGACTTCCACACCAACCTCGCCATGCAGCGGGCCCGGTTGCTCCTTGAACTTGCGCAGCGCGAAGGTCAGCGAGGCGCCGAGACAGTTGCCAACCGCGGCCGCCATCCGTTGCACCGGCGTGGGGCCCGCGCCATCGCTCAGGGGCCTGCGCCTCGTCGACCACCAGCACCGGGAAGCCAGCGCCGAAATCGACACCGAACGGGTCGGCACGGCGCTGCACCAAGGTGACGGTGATGGTCTGACGGCCATCGCTCATGGCGCAAATTCTCCTGCAGTGGCCGTCGCCGGGACCTCGAGTTTCTTCAGTCGCCAGCCTCTCGGGCAGACCTGCGTCAATCCATCTAGAAACAAATGGGCACCGACAAATGCGGTGCAGGCCCGCCAGCAGGCGCTGACCCGCAGCGGGTGACGGCGCTGCGCGCGACGTGCCGGGCTGCCTCGTTTCGGGTCTGGGCGCGTTGGGTGCAGGTCGCTAGTGCAGTGTTCGACGCTGCACAGCACTCAGGAAACGCGATGGGTTTGGTGTCCTGGCCAGGCGCAATCCACAGCAATGCCGAGTGGCATCGCGAGGATTTGCAACGACGCCAGGGCGGCAAAGACGCGGTTTTATGTGCTGCACAGCGTCGAACACTGCACTAGCCTTGCGCCATGTCCCTGTCCCGCCCCGCTGCCGCCCCACGGCGCCCGACGCTGCTGACCGAGTCGCGCGTGCACCAGCGGCGTCTGCGCGCGATCTGGCGTTCGGCCGGCTGGCCGTGCCAGGACACGGTGGAGCTGGAACTGCTGGCGGCCGGTTTTCTGGAGCGGCTGCGCCAGCCCTCGGGTCATGAGACGCTGCGTGTCACCGATGCCGGCATCGTGCTGCTGAAGGCGACTCTGGAAAAGAACCGCGCGGCGCGCGACGCGCACGAATTGCTGGTGGAACGGGTGGCGCTCGAGATGACGCGCGCCGGCCGCATCGCCTGGCGGTCCTTGAGCCTGCGCGCCGCCCTGCCTGCAAAGCTCACATTAGCCGGCACACCCGGCCGGCCCGTCCAGCCCGGCCTGTGCGGCTCGCCCATTGCCGGCCTGGCCGAGTCGCCGCCCGCGACGCGCTGGGTGATGGCGATGCCGGACGTCTATTCGATTCGTCACACCACGCTGGAATCGGCGCTGGCGCCGATCGTGCACGAGGTCAAGGTCAGCCGCGCCGACCTGCTCGGCGACCTGCGCAAGCCCGACAAGCGCGCGGCCTACCAGCAAATCTGCGGCGAGTTCTGGTACGTGCTGCGCGCCGGCATCGCGCAGCCGGAAGAAATTCCGCCCGAATGCGGCGTGCTGCTGGCCACCGAAGCCGCGCTGGAAGTGGTGCGACCGGCGCCGCGGCGCTCGGTCCGGCTGCCGTTCGACACCTGGATGGCGCTGGCCCGTGCCACGCCGCTGCCGGGATGGCGCCACGACGACGCCCAAGGCTGGCTGAGCGACACCGGGCAGCCCTGCACCGACGGCACGGCCGAGCTTGACGCCGGCCCCTGAAATGACACCCGTTCCTGCCGCGCTACCGCTGACCGTCCCCGGCTCACCCGCGGCCACGGCAGACGCCGAGCAGCGACGCCAGCGCCAGGCGCCGTGGGCCGGCGTGCTGGTGGTGCTGATCTGGGGCAGTAATTTCAGCGTGCAAAAGGTCGTGTTCAGCGCCTTGTCGCCCAGTGGCTTCCTGTTCTTGCGTTATCTGATACCGCCGGCCGCGGCAGCCCTGCTGCTGTCGTGGCACCACGGGCTGCAATGGCCGCGCGTGAATCGCGCCGACCTGCTGGCGATGCTCAAGCTTGGGCTGATCGGGCACCTGGCCCATGTCAGCCTGGTGGCCTGCGGCATCCACCTGTCGACGGCGTTCCCGAGCGCGCTGATCCTGGCCTGCGGGCCGGTGTTCACGCTGCTGATCCTGCGCCGGCACGGGCTGGAACACCTGCGGCGTGGCCAGCTGGCCGGTGTCGGCTTGGCCTTTCCCGGCGTGCTGCTGTTCCTGTCGGACAAGCTGCTCAGCGGGAACTGGCAGGCCGGCAGCGGCGACCTGATCCTGCTGGCGGCGGCGGCGCTATTTTTGCACCACACGGTCGCGGCCAAGCCGGTGTTGGAACGCCACGGCAGCTTCACCACGATGGCTTGCGCGATGCTGCTGGGCAGCGTGCCGGTGGTGCTGATGAACCTGCCAGCTGGCCTGCGTCTGCACTGGGGCGCCATCGGCGCGGCGCTGTGGATCGGCATCCTGTATTCGGTGCTGGTGTCGGCTTTCGCGGGCTGGCTGGTGTGGGGCTGGGTCAACAGCGTGCGCGGCGTGGCGCGCACCGCGCCGCTGATCTACCTGACGCCGTCGGTGGCGGGTTTCATCGCCTGGCTGGCGACCGGCGAGCGCTATACCGCGACGATGCTGGCGGGTGCCGCGCTGACGCTGGGCGGCGTCGCGCTGGCGCAGTTCACGTCGGCGCCGCGCGACCCGGTGCGCGAAAACCCGGCGCCGGTCGATTGACTTGTCGCGACCGGCAGCAACCCAGGGTCGCGCTCAGGCGCCGCGCGCGAATTCGAGGTTGTCGATCAGTCGCGTCGTGCCCAGCCGCGCGGCGCCCAGCACCACCAGCGCGTCGCCGGGTGCGGGCAGCTGCAGGTCGGCCTGGCGACGCACGCTGATGTAGTCGGGCTGCCAGCCGCGCGCGGCCAGCGTCGTCCCGCGCACGTCGCGGCATCGTTTCCGGGTCGAACAGCAGAATCGGGTCGATATCAGAGCTGTAATTCAATTCGCGACTGCCGTGTTTGCCAAGCGCAATGGCGAAGAAACCTTGCGCGTCAGCTTCCGGAACACGCTGGCGGATCGCGTCGGCAATCGCACTGTCCAGCGCATGATCTGCAAAGTCGGACAGCGCGGCAACGACCGCCTCGACGGCGGCGACGGCCTGGTCCAGCGGTGCCAGCTGGTCCTCCAGGTTGGCCCCGACGACCCCGACGGCGATCGCGCGACGGGCGGACTCACCGGCGTCGCCGTACCCGGCCTCCAGGTCCATGCTCACCGGCAGGTCCACCGCCTCGACGATCCGCCGGACCATGTCGAGGTGCAGCTCGAACGGGATGTTCTCGCCGTCCTCGTAGCCGAAGCTCGCGGCGATCGAGTGACTGGCCGTCGCGAGCGCGTGGACGCCCTCGGTCCCGGCGACGACCGTCGCGCTGACGACCAGCGCGACCTCGAAGGACGCCCGGTCGATGAGCAGGCCGGCTGTCAACGGCCCGACCACCGAACCCAGGTCGCTGCTCATCTGCCACACCGCGACGGCCCGGCCGCCCTTGCCCTCCACGACGTCGCCGACGATCGCCGCGGGGGCCACGCCCAGCAGTGAGGCGCCGGCGGCGAAGACCGTCATCGCGAGCAGGAGCGACACCGGACCGGTCGCGGCGGCCAGGCCGAGCAGCGCGATCGCGCTGAGCAGCCCGCCCACCACCAGCGTCGGCCGCCGACCCACCTCGTCGACCGCCTTCCCGGCGGGCAGCAGCAGCACCGCCTGCACGAGCGCTGCCACCGTGAAGGCCACGCCGATCCAGCCGGGCGCGAGGTCCAGGTCCTGCACGACGAGCAGCGGCACCACGGTGCTGCGCACCCCGAGGACGCTGAAGCCGACCGCGAAGTTGCCGGCCAGGGCCGCCCGGTAGGCCGGGCTGCGCAGGGCCGTCGACACCGAGGTGCGCGGAAGCTCCTCCACCACGGCGTCGGGCGGGCCGGCGTCGGGCGGGCCGGCGTCGG
>ENA-OFCX01000923-OFCX01000923.1-metagenomes-genome-assembly--contig:-NODE-923-length-13165-cov-4.236613_pt1 | contig 13165 bp, 12 predicted proteins | sample MGYA00153384_OFCX01 | MGnify analysis MGYA00153384
GGCTCGACGTGCCGATGGTGGTCGTCACGCTGGGATCGCACGGCTGCTGCGCGCGCCTGGGCGGGCAGTTGTTGCTGCAGACCGCGTTCGCGGTGCCGGTGGTCGACACCACCGCGGCGGGCGATACCTTTTGCGGCGTGCTGGTGGCAGCGTTGAGCCGCAAAGGGCATGGCCCGGCCGCGGTGGCCAGCGCGTTGCGTGAGGCCAGCGCCGCGGCGGCGCTCACCTGCACCACGCTCGGCGCCCAGAACAGCATTCCCGAGGCCGCGGCGGTGCAGCGCTTCTTGAGCGAGCATCCGTCCGACGACCCCGGCCGGGTCGAGACGCTTCGGCAGTTTTGCCTGGCTGCGCCCGCAGCATGAAACATTCTTTCCAATTCAAGCCTAAACGACCATGACCGCCCGACACCTTGTCATCTACGACACCGACCCCGGCGTCGACGACGCGATGGCGCTGTATTTCGCGCTGGCGCACCCCGACATCGAACTGCTGGGCATCACGACGACGTTCGGCAATGTCACGGTCGAGCAGGCTGCCGTCAACGCGCTGTACCTGACGCAGGTGGCCGGCCGCAGCATGCCGGTGACGAAGGGCATGGCGGCCCCGTGGGTCAAGCCGTTGCAGGCGCCGCCGGCCTACATCCACGGCGACGACGGGCTCGGCAATCTGCCGCACCGCGTGGCCGCCACGAACCGGCTCGATCCGCGCGCCTCGGCGCGGTTCATCGTCGACACGGTGCGTGCGCGGCCGGGCGAGGTGACGCTGGTCGCGGTCGGCCCGCTCGGCAACCTGGCGCTGGCGCTGCGCCTCGAGCCGGAGCTGCCGACGCTGGTGCGCGAAGTCATCCTGATGGGCGGTGCGGTGAACGAACGCGGCAACGTCTCACCCGTGGCCGAAGCCAACGTGTGGAACGACCCGCACGCCGCCGACCTGGTGTTCACGGCCGGCTGGCCGCTGACGATGGTCGGCCTGGACGTGACGCACCGCGTGATGCTGCCGGTCAGCCTGAGCCGCCAGATCGCGGCGCACCAGCAGCATGTGGCCACCGACACGCTGCTGCACGCGGTGTCGTTCTATGCCGGCTTCTACGGCAGCCGCTTTGCGCATCTCGCTCAAGGCGGTGCCTGTTTCGGCCACGATTTGCTGGCGTTCGTGCGGCTGGTGCGGCCAGACCTGTTCGTCACCGAGCCCGGCATCGTGCGCGTGGCCACCGAGGGCATGGCGCAGGGCCAGACGATGGCGCATCGCGGCGAGGCCATCACGTATGCGCAGCCCGGCTGGGAAGACGGCCGATCGCTCACGCAGCTGTGCATGCAGGTGGCTGCTTCGGAATGTGTCGACCTGTACGAGCAGACCCTGATGAGCGACTGGCTGGTGCGCTGAAAGTGACATGACAAAACCGCAGAGCGCGTGGAGAGCCCATGAAATTCAACGTGATCGACTACCGCGACCGCCACGCGCCGCAGCGCTTTTGCGAGAGCCTGCACGACACCGGCTTCGGCGTGCTGGCGCACCACCCACTCGACCAGACGCAGATTCTGCAGATCTACGCCGAATGGCTGGCCTTCTTCGGCAGCGAGGCCAAGCACCGCTATCGGCACGACCCGAAGCGGCTCGATGGCTACTTCTCGCCCGCCGTGTCCGAAACGGCCAAGGGCCACGACCAGCGCGACCTGAAGGAGTTCTTCCACATCTATCCCTGGGGCCGCTACCCGACCGAGGTGTCCGACGCGGCACGGCGTTACCACGCCAGTGGCAGCCTGCTGGCGGCCGAGTTGCTGTCGTGGATCGAGGCCTGCTCGCCGCTCGAGGCCAAGGAGGCTTATTCGATGCCGCTGCCGCAGATGATCGAGGACAGCGAAAACACGCTGCTGCGCGTGCTGCATTACCCGCCTTTGCGCGGTGACGAGCCGGCCGGCGCGCTGCGCGCCGCGCCGCACGGCGACATCAACCTGCTGACGCTGCTGCCCGCCGCCTCGGAACCCGGCCTGCAGGTGCTCGATACCGACATGGCGTGGCACGACGTGCCGTCCGACCTGGGGCTGCTGATCGTCAACATCGGCGACATGCTCGAAGAGGCCTCGGGGCACTACTTTCCTTCGACCGTGCACCGCGTGCTGAACCCGACCGGCGAGGGGCGCTTCAAGTCGCGCGTGTCGCTGCCGCTGTTCCTGCATCCACGTCGCGAGGTGGTGCTGTCGCACCGCCACACGGTCGGCAGCTATTTCGACGAGCGCATGCACGAGTTGCGCATCGATGGCTGACGAGAGATCGCTGGCCGAGCCCGACTGGCGCGCCTGGCCGAAGGCGCTGTTGCACGAGCACCTGGACGGTTCGCTGCGGCCGCAAACCCTGCTCGAGCTGTGCCATGAACGCGGCGTCAAAGTGCCCGCCACCGACGCCGCCGGGCTGGCCGCGTGGGTGCAGGCCAACGCCGATTCGGGCAGCCTCGAGCGCTTCCTGCAGGGCTTCGCGTTGACGGTGGCGGCAATGGCCAGCGTGGAAGCTTGCGAACGCGTTGCCTTCGAGGCGGCTGAAGACGCGCGCCTCGACGGTTGCGTGCTGGCCGAATTCCGCATCGCGCCGCTGTTGCTCGAACCGTTCGGGTTGTCCGGCGAAGCGGTGACGGAGGCGCTGCTGCGTGGCCTCGAGCGCAGCCCGCTCGCCAGCGGATTGATCGTCTGCGCGATGCGCACCGACGCGCCTGCACGGGCCGAGCGTGCCGCCGCGCTGGCGGCGCGTTACTGCGATCGAGGCGTGATCGGCTTCGACCTGGCTGGCGCCGAACGCGGCCATCCGCCGACCGACCATGCGCGCGCCTTTGCGATCGCGCGCGAGGCCGGCCTCGGCCTGACTTGCCACGCCGGCGAAGCCGATTCGGGCGAGCGCGTGCTGGAAGCCGCCCGCCTCGGCATCCGCCGCATCGGCCACGGCGTTCAAATCATGAGCGCGCCCGATGACGCGACGCAGCGCCGCTGGCTGCAGCAGGCGCGCGAACTCGGCTTGCACTTCGAGGTCTGCCCGACCAGCAACCTGCACACCGGTGCCGCCGGGTCGATGGCGGCACACCCGGTGCGCGAGATGATCGCGCAGGGCCTGCAGGTGTCGGTGTCGACCGACAACACGTTGATGTCGGGCGTTACGTTGAGCGGCGAATTGCGCAGCCTGCACCGGCACGCCGGCCTGACCCCCGCGCAGCTGGCGCGGACGATGCGGGATGCCGCCGCGGTGTCGTTCCTGCCGGCCGCAAAACGCAACGCCGCGCTGCAGGCGATGCAGCAGTGGGAGCTGACGCTTGAGGGCTGACGCGTGACCATCGCCTGCGACTTGAAACGAGCCGCCCGACCGCAAGCCGTGTCTCGTCAGCGCTGAGCCCGGCGGGGCGTCCCGATTGGCTGGGCTGACGCGATGGCCCGACGTGCTTGGCCGACGTTGCCGAGACGTGCCAGGCCGACGTCGGCGAGACGTGCCAGGCCGACGTCGGCGAGACGTGCCAGGCCGACGTCGGCCTGAGGTGCCGGCCCGGCGCCGGCCTGACGCACTCGGCCGACGCGAACGCCGAGCTTCAGGCCACCGCCACCGGAATCTTGCCGATGCGCGCCTGCCACTCCTTCGGCCCGGTGGTGTGCACCGAGGTGCCCTCGGAATCGACCGCCACCGTGACCGGCATGTCCTCGATCTCGAACTCGTAGATCGCCTCCATGCCGAGATCGGCGAAGGCCACCACCTTGGCGTGGCGGATTGCCTTCGACACCAAATAGGCCGCGCCACCGACCGCCATCAGGTAGGCCGACTTGTGCTTCTTGATCGCCTCGATGCCGACCGGACCGCGCTCGGCCTTGCCGATCATGCCGATCAGGCCGGTTGCGCTGAGCATCATCTCGGTGAACTTGTCCATGCGCGTGGCGGTGGTCGGGCCGGCCGGGCCCATCACTTCGTCGCGCACCGGATCGACCGGACCGACGTAGTAGATGACGCGGTCGGTGAAGTCGACCGGCAGCTTCTCGCCCCTGGCCAACATGTCCTGGATGCGCTTGTGCGCGGCGTCGCGGCCGGTCAGCATCTTGCCGCTCAGCAGCAAGGTGTCGCCGGGTTTCCAGCTCGCCACCTCGGCGCGGGTCAGCGTGTCGAGGTCGACCTTCTTCGACTTGACGTAGTCGGGCGTCCATTTCACGTCGGGCCACAGGTCAAGGCTCGGCGGCGTGAGGTAGGCCGGGCCGCTGCCGTCGAGCACGAAGTGCGCGTGGCGCGTGGCGGCGCAATTCGGAATCATCGCCACCGGCTTGCTGGCGGCATGGGTCGGGTACATCGCGATCTTCACGTCGAGCACAGTGGTCAGCCCGCCCAGGCCCTGCGCGCCGATGCCCAGCGCATTGATCTTGTCGCACAGTTCGATGCGCAGTTCCTCGGTCTTGTTTTGCGGGCCGCGCTGCTTGAGGTCGTGCATGTCGATGGACTCCATCAGGGATTCCTTCGCCATCAGCATTGCCTTCTCGGCGGTGCCGCCGATGCCGATGCCCAGCATGCCCGGCGGGCACCAGCCGGCGCCCATCGTCGGCACCGTCTTCAAGACCCAGTCGACCAGGCTGTCGCTCGGGTTGAGCATCACGAACTTGCTCTTGTTCTCGCTGCCACCGCCCTTGGCCGCGACCTGCACGTCGACGCTGTCGCCCGGCACCACGCTCATGTGCACCACAGCGGGCGTGTTGTCCTTCGTGTTCTGGCGCTCGAAATGTGGGTCGGCGACGATCGAGGCGCGCAACTTGTTGTCGGGATTCAGGTAGCCGCGGCGCACGCCTTCGTTGATGGCATCTTCAATGCTGCCGTCGAAGCCTTCCCAGCGCACGTCCATGCCGATCTTCAGGAACACGTTGACGATGCCGGTGTCCTGGCAGATCGGCCGCCGGCCTTCGGCGCACATTTTCGAATTGGTGAGAATCTGCGCGATCGCGTCCTTCGCGGCCGGGCTCTGCTCGATCTCGTAGGCGCGTGCCAGGTGCTGGATGTAGTCCACCGGGTGGTAGTAGCTGATGTACTGCAGTGCCGCGGCGATGCTTTCGACGAGGTCGGTTTGCTTGATCGTGGTCATGGCCGGTGTCGAAGGTGAAGGGTGGCACAAAGTCTAGCGATTCACCCTTCGGGTTGACTGACTGACGCCTGCGGGCGCGCCACACTGGCCGGCGGCTGCCCGCCAGCCTGAAGCGCCATCGGCGAAGACGGGCTTTTGAATTCCCTATCCTCGGTGCGCGGTGGGCGATCACTTCTCGGGTGGCTCCGAAGTCGGCGGCGAGATGCTGATGCGGGTGCGCGTCTCACAGAGCATGACCTGCCCGAAGCCCGCCGCCATCGCCCATGTCGAAGTTGGAAGATCGAACAAAGTTCAGCGTTCACCCTTTGACTTGACTGACGCCTGCGGGCGCGAGGCCGAGCAGCGGGCGCCGGCCCGTCGCTGCCGTGCCAGCCCCGGCAGGCACCGGCAAACAGGGCGTTTAAATCCTCGATCGTCCGCCGGGTCGGCCGGGGACCGGACCACGCTGATCGTCCACCGAGCGGCCGTTCGGTCCCAATTCGAGCGTGCCGAGGCCCAGCAGGCGGTTGTCGCTGCTCGACACCGCGGTGTCGGCGGGCAGCCGGTCGGCCCAGACCCGCACGAACACGCCGCCCGTCGCGAGGTGGTTGACGAAGGTGTTGTCGCGCACCACCAGCCGGTTCTCGTCCCAGCGGCGACCCTCGGCACCAAAGGACAGCATCGCCGGGTTCTGTGTGCGAGGGCTCTGCACCAGCGTGTTGCTTTCGACGAGGGCCACGCCGCCGTTGGGCAGGTCGATCTCATAAGAGGCCTGTCCGTCGAGGCCGTCGTCGAACCGGTTGCCGACGATCGTCGATGTGCGGGCGCGCGACTTCAGCAAGTGGCCGGTATGGCCTTGGCGCAGCACGCTGGCGCGGATCGAGAAGCGGCCGATGGCGCCGACATACAGCAGGTGCGGCAGGCTGGCCGGGTTGGGCGGCGCATCGGCGAAGCTGCAGTCGCTGATGTGCAGCTCACTGTTTGGCTGGTTGCCGCTGAGCAACCCCACCTGGTTGTTCACGAAGTCGCAGCGGTGCAGCTGCAGCCGGCCCGCCTCGAAGCGGATGCCCGCGCCATTGCCATGGGGCGCGCGTGCGCCGCGCAAAGCGATGTTCTCGATGCGCACGTCACCGTCGCGCACGACCCAGATCGCCTTGCCTTCGGCGTGGTGACCGTCGGCCTCGAACACCGGCTGCTCGCCGATGCCGATGATGGACAGGCGCCGTTGGGTGATCACCGCCACGTCGCCGCGGTAGGTGCCAGGCAGTATCTCGAGCGTGTCGCCGTCGGCGGCGCGGGCCAGGGCATCGGCCATGCGGGTGATTGCCTCGCCCGCACCGATCCGCCAGATGGTGCCGACCCGGGCCAGGCTGGGCCCGACCAGAGGCGCCAGCAGCGCGCCGGCCAAGGCTCGGCGGCGCGCAGGCGATGGCAGTGTCGAGTTCATCGGCGCATCAGGCCGGCCGGTGCACCTTGCGCGATCTGCCCGGGCCGGCGCACCAAGGCCGGCGCGTCAGGCCGGCTGTTATTGAGCAGCCTTCGGCTGCGACATCATGCGATCGGTGGCGGCGATGGCGAGCGCAGACAGCAGGAACGTGACGTGGATCAGCGTCTGCCACATCAGCACGTGCTGCGTGTAGTTGGCCGCATTGATGAAGGTCTTGAGCAGGTGGATCGAGCTGATGCCGATGATGGCGGTGGCCAGCTTGACCTTCAGAACCGACGCGTTGACGTGGCTCAACCACTCCGGCTGGTCCGGATGACCTTCCAGGTTCATTCTGCTGACGAAGGTCTCGTAGCCGCCAATGATCACCATGATGAGCAGGTTCGAGATCATCACGACGTCGATCAGCGCCAGCACCACCAGCATGATCACCGTCTCGGTGAGCTTGGGCGGCTCGTAGCCGACGATGGCGCCGGCGGCGTCCTTGATGGCCGGAAATTGGTAGCCGATGCTCTTGACCAGATCGACCAGCGCGGTCTGGTCGCCGAACAACGCTTTGATCAGGTGGACCAGTTCGACCCAGAAATGGAACACATAGACGCCTTGTGCCACGATCAGCCCCAGATACAGCGGCAACTGCAGCCAGCGGCTCATGAAAATCAGCCGCGCCAACGGCCTCATGGGTAACACGATGGCGTTGGGCGAGGGCTGCATGTTCAGGCTGCTTTCAGGGAAATTCCGAATGTCGGAAATTGTAGAGGTCGCACCATCATCTTCCGATGCATCAACCGCGCACATGAGTAAGCCCTTCGTAAGAGCCTCCGCCTAAGGTGATTGCGAGGGTCACAACCGTTCGACCTATCAGATTGGAGACAGACATGTCCGACGCCATTCTTTCGCTGTACAGCCCGCCCATTGAACTGGCCAAGCAGGCCCATGTCTCCGGCATGGCGGCGTATGACGCCCTGTGCGCCGAGGCCGAAGCCGACTACGAGGGTTACTGGGCCCGACTGGCGCGCGAGATGGTGAGCTGGAAGACGCCGTTCACGAAGGTGCTCGACGAGAGCAATGCGCCGTTTTTCAAGTGGTTTGAGGACGGCACGCTGAACGTGTCCTACAACTGCCTGGACCGCCAAGTCGAAGCCGGCCTGGGCGACAAGACCGCGATCATCTTCGAAGCCGATGACGCCAACGTCACCCGCGTCACCTACAACGAGTTGCTGTCTCGCACCTGCCGCATGGCCAACGCGCTGAAGGCGGCCGGCGTGCAAAAGGGCGACCGCGTCGTGATTTACATGTCGATGTCGATCGAAGGCGTGGTGGCCATGCAGGCCTGCGCGCGCATCGGCGCGACCCATTCCGTGGTGTTCGGCGGCTTTTCCGCACAGTCGCTGCGCGATCGCATCGAAGACGCCGGCGCCGTGTTGGTGATCACTGCCGACGAGCAGGCGCGCGGTGGCAAGCACCTGCCGCTCAAGTCGATCGTCGACGAAGCCTTGTCGATGGGCGGCTGCGACAGCGTGCGCAACGTCATCGTGTACCGGCGTACCGGCGGCAAGGTGGCGTTCGAGCCCAGCCGCGACCTGTGGATGCACGAGGTCACCGCCGCGCAGCCCGACACCTGCGAGCCCGAATGGGTCGGTGCCGAGCATCCGCTGTTCCTGCTGTACACCTCCGGTTCGACCGGCAAACCCAAGGGCGTGCAGCATTCCAGCGGCGGCTACCTGTTGTTCGCGGCGCTCACCACCAAGTGGACCTTCGACCTCAAGCCCGACGACGTGTTCTGGTGCACCGCAGACATCGGCTGGGTCACTGGCCACACTTACATCACCTACGGCCCGCTGGCGCTGGGCGGCACCGAGATCGTGTTCGAGGGCGTGCCCACGTACCCCGACGCGGGCCGCTTCTGGAAGATGATCCAGGACCACAAGGTGACGGTGTTCTACACCGCGCCCACGGCCATCCGTTCGCTGATCAAGGCCGCCGAGTCGAACCCCGCTGTGCACCCGGCGCGCTACGACCTGACGTCGTTGCGCATCCTCGGATCGGTCGGCGAGCCGATCAACCCTGCCGCGTGGGAGTGGTACCACAAGCACATCGGCGGCGGTCGTTGTCCGATCGTCGACACCTTCTGGCAGACCGAGACCGGCGGTCACATGATCACGCCGCTGCCGGGCGCCACGGTGCTGGTGCCGGGTTCGTGCACGCTGCCGTTCCCCGGCATCATGGCTGCCGTGGTCGACGAGACCGGCAAAGACGTGCCCTGGGGGCAGGGCGGCATCCTGGTGGTCAAGCGTCCGTGGCCGAGCATGATCCGCAACATCTATCGCGATCCCGAGCGTTTCAAGAAGAGCTATTACCCAGACGATTTCCAGGGCAGGTACTACCTCGCCGGCGACGGCGCGATCCGCGACGCGAAAACCGGCTATTTCACGATCACCGGCCGCATCGACGACGTGCTCAACGTGTCGGGCCACCGCATGGGGACGATGGAAATCGAATCAGCCCTGGTCAGCCACACCGAACTGGTGGCCGAAGCGGCCGTGGTGGGCCGCCCCGACGACACCACCGGCGAGGCCATCTGCGCCTTCGTGGTGTTGAAGCGCAGCCGGCCCACGGGCGACGAGGCGAAAAAGATCGCCGCCGAGTTGCGCGCCTGGGTGGCCAAGGAAATCGGTCCCATCGCCAAGCCGAAAGACATCCGCTTCGGCGACAACCTGCCCAAGACGCGCAGCGGCAAGATCATGCGCCGCCTGCTGCGCAGCATCGCCAAGGGCGAGGCCATCACGCAGGACACCAGCACGCTGGAGAACCCGGCCATCCTGGAACAGTTGACGCAAGCCAACTGAGCCTGCCAATCCCGGGCGGTGGTGCATCAGCTACATTGGCCGGCTGCGCCACCGCCGGGTGGCGCCCAGGGAGTCTGCCGTGGCGTTTCTCATCATCGGCGTGCTGTTGCTGGCCGGCAAACTGGCAGAGATCGGCCCCATGGGGCAGTGGTCGTGGTGGGTCGTGCTGACGCCCTTTGGCCTGGCCACCGCGTGGTGGGCTGTCTCAGACAAATTGGGCCTAACCCAGCGCAAGGCTATGCAGCGCATGCAAGACCGCAAGGAGAAGCGCCGCGTCGAGGCGATGGAGTCGCTGGGCCTGAACAAGCGCCGCGTCAAGCAGGTGACGCGCGCCGAAGAACAGGTGCACCGTGGCGATGGCGAATCGGCCGACCCGACGAAGCGGGGTTGAGCAACGTCAGTCAGCCACAGTCGTTCTCAATCATCTTCAGTCCAACTCAGTCGGCATCCAGCACCGCCCCCAGGCTTGCACTGGCCGCGTGCCGCGCAAACTTGGCCATCACGCCGCGGGTGTAGCGTGGCGCGGGCTGAACCCAGGTGCTGCGGCGGCGCGCGATCTCGGCGTCGTCCACCTCCAACTGCAGCAGCAAACGGTGTGAATCGATGGTGATGCGGTCGCCTTCGTGCACCAGGGCAATCAAGCCGCCTGCGTAGGCCTCGGGCGCCACATGGCCCACCACCATGCCCCAGGTGCCACCTGAAAAACGCCCGTCGGTGATGAGCCCCACGGACTCGCCCAAACCTTGGCCTACAAGCGCGCCGGTGGGGGCCAGCATCTCGGGCATGCCGGGGCCGCCTTTGGGGCCCAGGTAGCGCAGCACCATCACGTCGCCGGCCTTGACGCGGCCGGCGATGATGGCCGCCAGCGCACTTTGTTCGTCGTCAAAGACACGCGCCGGGCCGGTCATCACGGGACTCTTCAGGCCGGTGATCTTGGCCACGCAGCCCTCGGGGCTGAGGTTGCCTTTCAAGATGGCCAGGTGGCCCTGGGCGTAGATGGGGTTGTCGACCGGGCGGATGACGTCCTGGTCGCTGCGCAGCGCAGGCTGATCACCAAAGATCGTGGCCAGGTTCTGCGTCAGTGTGTTGCCGGTGATGGTGATGCAGTCGCCATGCAACAACCCGGCGTCGAGTAGAACTTTCATCACCGCCGGAATGCCACCGGCGCGGTGCAGGTCGATGGCCAGGTATTTGCCGCTGGGCTTCAGGTCGCACAACACCGGAGTGCGTTGGCGCACGCGCTCGAAGTCGTCGATGGTCCACGCGACTCCGGCTGCATGGGCGATGGCCAGGAAATGCAGCACGGCGTTCGTGCTGCCACCAATGGCCATGATCACGGCCACGGCGTTTTCGATGCTCTTGCGCGTGACGATGTCGCGCGGTTTCAGGTCTGCCTTGACCGCTTGGAACAGTGCGCGCGCGGCGGCCCTGGTGTGCTCGATGATGGGCTCTTCGACGTTGGCCAGGGTCGATGTGAAAGGCAGGCTCATGCCCAGCGCTTCAAAAGCAGACGACATGGTGTTGGCCGTGTACATGCCGCCGCAACTGCCGCTGCCCGGAATGGCGCGGCGTTCGATCTGGCAGAAGTCTTCTTCACTCATCTTGCCGGCACTGAACTGGCCCACGGCCTCGAACACGCTGACGATGTTCAGGTCCTGCCCCTTGTAGCGGCCCGGCAGGATGGTGCCGCCGTACACGTAGATGGCCGGCACATTGGCGCGCAGCATGCCCATCATGCCGCCGGGCATGTTCTTGTCGCAGCCGCCGATCACCAGCACGCCGTCCAGCCACTGGCCGCCCACGCAGGTTTCCACGCAGTCGGCAATCACCTCGCGCGACACCAGGCTGTACTTCATGCCCTCGGTGCCCATGGCCATGCCGTCGCTGATGGTGGGTGTGCCAAACACCTGCGGGTTGGCGCCGGCTTCCTTCAACGCAGCCACGGCCGCATCGGCCAGCTTCTGCAGGCCGGAATTGCAGGGCGTGATGGTGCTGTGCCCGTTGGCCACGCCGATCATGGGCTTGCCGAAGTCGCCTTCTTCATAACCCATGCCGTAGTACATGGAGCGGTTGGGCGCGCGCGCCACGCCCTCGGTGATGTTCTTCGAACGGCGGTTGAAAGTCATGTCCGGACTCCGGGTTGCGTTGGACGGCGGTGGGTGGCGAATGCCCCAGCGTCGCAGCGGCGCAGTGTATCGAGCAGCCATGCGACGGCCGCGCTTTGGCCAGCCCCCGCAGGCCACAATCGGCCATCGAAGCTTGATCTCCAGGAACCTCGCCGATGCTCGTGCATCCTCAATTCGACCCGGTCGCCCTGTCGCTGGGCCCCGTGCAGATTCACTGGTACGGGCTGACCTATCTGGTGGCTTTCGGGCTGTTTCTGTTACTCGGTGCACGCCGGGTGAAGCTTGCGCATTACGTGGCCGCAGGCTGGACGCGGCGCGACATCGAAGACATGTTGTTCTACGGCGTGCTGGGCGTCATCATTGGCGGCCGCCTGGGCTATGCGCTGTTTTACAAGCCCGGCCACTATCTCAGCCACCCGCTGGAGATATTGATGGTGTGGAAGGGCGGCATGTCCTTCCACGGCGGCTTGCTGGGGGTGATGGTGGCAATAGCGGTGTTTGCCGCCACCCGCAAGCGGCCCTTTTTGCAGGTGATGGACGTCGTGGCGCCTTGCGTGCCCACCGGTTATGCATCGGGCAGGCTGGGCAACTTCATCAACGGCGAACTGTGGGGCCGCGCGGCCGACCCATCGCTGCCCTGGGCCATGGCCTACCCGCAAAGCGGCAGCATGGTGCCGCGCCATCCGTCGCCGCTGTACCAGATGCTGGCCGAAGGTCTGCTGCTGTTCGTGTTGCTGTGGCTGTATGCGCAGCGCGAACGCGCCACCGGGCAGGTAGCCGCGGCCTTTGTCTTTGGCTACGGCGTGCTGCGTTTCGTGGCCGAATACTTCCGCGAACCCGACAGCTTCCTGGGCCTCCTGGCGCTGGGCATGAGCATGGGGCAGTGGCTTTGCGTGCCGATGATCGTGGCGGGCGCGGTTCTGTGGTGGTGGTTCGGGCACAAGGGCCAAGCGCAATGAGACAAGTCTTCCTCGACACCGAAACCACGGGCTTGTCGGCAGAGCAGGGCGACCGCGTCATCGAAGTCGCCTGCATCGAATTCGACAACCGGCGCGACACCGGCCGCCGGTTGCATCACTACGTCAACCCGGGCCGCAGCAGCCACCCCGACGCCGTGCGCGTGCACGGCATCACCGACGAATTCCTCGCCGACAAGCCGCCCTTTGCCAGCATCGTGGATGAACTGCTGGACATGCTGTCGGGCGCCGACGTAGTGATCCACAACGCAGCCTTCGACATCGGCTTTCTCAACGCCGAACTGGCCCGTGTCAACCGGCCGCCCCTGACGCAGCAGGTGGCGCGCGTCACCGACACGCTCTTGATGGCGCGCCAGATGTTCCCGGGCAAAAGCAATTCGCTGGACGACAGCAAGCGCGACCTGCATGGCGCGCTTGTCGACGCCGACTTGCTGGCGCAGGTGTACCTGAATTTGACGCGCGGGCAGGATTCGCTGGTCATCGAAGCCGCCCAGGATTCACGCCCGCCGGTGGCTGGCAGCGCCGGCGATTTGCGCATGCTGATCCTGCCGGTGCTGGCGGCCAGTGCCGAAGAAGTCGCCGCGCACGATGCGCTGCTAGCGGACATCGACGCCGCTTGCGGTGGCAAGGCCATATGGCGCGCGCCTGTTCCTGCCTGATCCAACCGCACGCCCGCGCCAAAACTGCCGTGGCATAATTTA
>ENA-OFCX01000926-OFCX01000926.1-metagenomes-genome-assembly--contig:-NODE-926-length-13110-cov-2.544006_pt1 | contig 13110 bp, 14 predicted proteins | sample MGYA00153384_OFCX01 | MGnify analysis MGYA00153384
CCATACCCATGCCGTACTCAGCATTGTCTTCGAACAATGAGTTTGCCCATGCTGGACCTTTGCCTTCTGCATTTGTGCAGTATGGTGTTGCTGGTGCTGAAGCTCCCCAAATTGATGAACAGCCTGTAGCATTTGCTATGATCATTCTATCGCCAAACAATTGAGTGATAACCTTAGCATATGGAGTTTCTCCACAACCTGCACATGCACCTGAGAACTCAAGGTGTGGCTGTGCAAATTGGCTGCCCTTCACTGTTTCTGTTGTCATTAGCTTATCTTTTACAGGTACAGTCATTGCATAGTTCCAGCTTGGTATACCAACTTCCGTTTGACTTGCAATCGGCTCCATTACTAGTGCCTTTGTCTTAGATGGACAAATATCTGCGCAGTTGCCGCAGCCAGTACAATCTAATGGACTTACTTGTATTCTGTAGGATAATGCTTCAAAGCCCTTACCCATTGCCTTCTTTGTTTCAAATCCCTTTGGTGCTTTCGCTAATTCTTCTTCTGTTAGAAGAACTGGTCTAATTGCAGCATGAGGACAAACGAAGGAACATTGGTTACATTGAATACAGTTTTCCATTTTCCATTCTGGAACGCTAACAGCTATACCACGTTTCTCGTATGCTGAAGTTCCCATTGGCCATGTACCATCTTCTCTATCTATGAAAGTACTTACAGGCAATGAATCTCCATCTTGTCTGTTTATAGGAGTCAATACATTCTTGATGAACTCTGGAGCTTCAACAGCTGCTGGCGTCCGAGCGGGCCCTTGGGAAGCATGCCCCGAATCGACTTGCGCAACGCCTCTTCGGGCTTGCGGGCGTGGAGGTGAGCATAGGTCTCGGACTTGATGCCACCGGGATAACCGCTGTGACGGTAGACCATCGTGCGCTCGGCCTTGCCTGCCGTCATCACGATCTTGTCGGCATTGACGATGATCACGTGATCGCCGGTATCGATGTGCGGCGTGTAGGTCGTCTTGTGCTTGCCGCGCAGGATTCGAGCGACCTCGGTGCACAGACGGCCGAGGACGAGGCCTTCGGCGTCGACGATGTGCCATGCACGATGGATCTCACTGGCTTTGGGGGTGTACGTAGGCATGGCGCAATCAATCTGTCGAGAGGCGAAGAGTCAGGTATCCCGCTACGGGGAACCGTGAAATGATACGGCCATCGGCTCCACCCTCCAACCCCTGACCGACGAGCAAACCGGGTGATGTCCGAAGTCGTCCGTTCTCGGATCAACCATTCCTGACGATCCTGGCCCCGTAGCCTCACGTCCATGGGTATGCAGGCCGATGTGGCCACATGAGTTCTGCCAACGCGAACGCACTCTCGGTGGACCACCTCGCCGACCCCGTTTTCGCCGTCGATCCCAGCGGGGTACTGCGCTACGCCAACGACACCGCAGCCGACGTGCTCGGTTGGGATGCCACCGAATTGTTCGGCACCAACGTGCTCGATTTGGTTCACCCCGACGACCTGACGTTGGCCAGCTCGGCACTACAGACCGTGTTGGACAAGGCCTTCGGCGACCTACTCGTGTTGCGGATTCGCACCGGTCGTGGCACGTGGCGGTATCTCGAGTTCCGTGGGACATATCGACGACCCGGGCTGCCTGACCCGCTGGCCGGCCTGATCGTGATCGTTGCACGCGATGTCACCGACCGTCACCGGCTCGAGTTCGACAAGGGCGACACCGAGGTGTTGCGCGCGGTGATGGCCAACATGCACGGCATGGTCATCTTGACCAGCCCCCACGGGCGCGTCCGATCGGTCAATGGCGCAGTGACACGTCTGCTCGGCCACGATCCCGAGACCGTGCGAGGCCGATTGATCATCGACTTTCTCCACCCCGATGATCGCGACGCGGTGCTCGACGCCGCCCAACGGCTCGGGCCCCAAGGCGCTCTCACACTCGACGCGCGAGTCCTCACCGCCGATGGCTCTGCGGTCATCTGCGAATTCACCGTGAGCAATCTGCTCGACGATCCGGTTGTCGAGAGCTACGTGATCAGCGCCCAGATCGCAACGTCATTGGCCGACGCCCGCGAGCGAGTCGAGTTCCTGGCCGAGCACGACAGTCGGACTGGGCTGCTCAATCGCGACGGTTTCATGCGATCCGCACACGAGATGATGCAGACGGGCGCGGGTCTTGGCATCTTGATCGTCGACATCGTCCACTTCCGTTCGATCAACGAGCTCTACGGCGAGCCGGTTGGCGACGCTGTGCTCTCCGAAGTCGCCCAGCGGATCGATCAGATCCGTTGGCCGGACCTGATCACCGCCCGCTTCGGCGGCGACGAGTTCGTGCTGGCGATCCGAGCGTCGAGTGTTGATGCGGTCGAGATGCTGCGCGAGCGGGTCCGACGCGACGTCGCCAAACCGATCTTGATCGACGGCCAAGAGGTCCATTTCGACATTCGCACGGCACTGGCATTCGAGGCTCGGCCGGAGGTGCTCGAAGCGCTACTCGTGAGCGCCAGCAACGACCTGATGGCCGCAAAACGGTTCACCGAGCCCGACGCCGGCGGCATCTCGGTCGACGCGATCAACGAGCGACGACGCCAACTCGAACTGCTCCGAGCGGCGCTCGATGACGGACAGATCCAACCGTTCTTCCAGCCGATCTGCGCCGCCGACGGAACCGTCATCGCAGTCGAAGCACTGGTTCGATGGGTGCATCCGCTGCGCGGTGTGCTCGGCGTCGCCGACATCCTTCCTCTGGCCCGGATGGCCGGGCTCGCCGAGGCCGTCGACGATCAGGTGCTCGATCAGGCCCTGCAGTTCGCCGTGCGCCTCGCCCAGGTCGGTCACCCCGAGATCCAGCTCCACGTCAACATCGACCCCAGGGCGATCTCCCGTGCGGTGTTCGGCGCAACGTTCCTCGAGCGGTGTCGACGCGCCGGTGCAGATCCGACGCAACTGGTCGTCGAGATCACCGAGACCGATCTCCTCTCGCCGGGGGCGGCATCGTTGGCCAACATGCAGAAGCTCCGCTTTGCTGGTGCCCACGTGTCGATCGACGACTTCGGCACGGGCTACTCGAGCCTCGCTCACCTGCTCGAACTACCGATCGACGGCGTGAAGATCGACCGTCGATTCGTGGCTGGTATCGACATCGATCCGGCAGCGACGAACCTCACCAAGGCGATCGTGGGCCTGACTGTCAACCTCGGGCTGGACTGTGTCGCCGAAGGCGTCGAAATGCCGTACCAGCGCGACCGTCTCGCCGAACTCGGTTGTCGCTCGTTCCAGGGCTGGTTGTTCGCCCCCGCCGTGGCCGCCGACGAACTGTTGGCCATGTTGCCGCGCATCGAGTTGGGCGATCCCGGGCCCCTGGCCGACGTGACTCAGGCGTCCCAGCGTTCGCCGAGATAGTCGACGGACCACAGCACCAGGCCAGTCGGCGGGGCCACCTGTCCGGCAGCGTTGCGGTCCCGTGCTGCCAAGATCCCCGGGATCGAATCGGAGCGTCGTCGTGCGAGTCCGACATCGACCAGCGTGCCGACGATGCTGCGAACCATCTGATGGCAGAACGACGATGCGGTGATCTCGAACCGCAGCAGCGATGACCCCCAGAGCGAGTCGTCAGCCGGCGCCCAGGTGGCGGCACGTAGATGGCGCACCAGACTTGGTTCGTCGGCTCCCGCCGGCGGTTTCGGGCGACGACAGAACGACGAGAAGTCGTGCTCGCCGTGCAACGCGGCAGCGCCGAGGTTCATCGCCACCAGATCGAGCTCGAGCGGCACGTGCCAGGTGGAGCGAGCGATGAGCGGGTTCGGGGCCGACGCGTTCCAGAGGTGGTAGTGGTAGGTCCGAGCGGTGGCCGAGAAGCGGGCAGAGAACGTCGGGTCGACCCAGGTGGCGTCACGTACCGACACGTCGGGACCGCACATCGCGTTGATGCTGCGCTGGAGGCGACCCAGATCGGTGGATGACGGGATTCCTCCAGAAACCACCTGTCCCCAGCCGTGCACACCTGCATCGGTGCGACCGGCACCGGTGAGATGGACAGGACAGCGCACGACGGTCTCGACTGCTCGGCCGAGTACGCCCATGACCGTTCGCACGCCGTCACTCTCGGCGAATCCACGGAAATCGGTGCCGTCGTAGACGACGGTCAGTCGGACGTTGCGCGTGTCGGACACGCAGGCACGCTCAGACGAGTTCGATGCGCGCCATCTGCGCGTTGTCGCCGTGGCGTGGACCCATCTTGAGGATCCGGGTGTAGCCACCGTTGCGCTCGGCGTACCGCGGGGCCACGTCGTGGACCAGTTTGTAGGTCATTTCCTTGTCGCCGAGGAAGGCTTCGATCTGGCGGATGCGGTGGACCTGCATCGGGCCCTGTTCCTGCGCCTTCTTCGCCTTGGTGATCAACTTCTCGGCGATCGGGCGGAGGTGCTTGGCCTTGGCCTCGGAGGTGGTGATGGCCTCGGCCGCGAACAGCGACGCGGCGAGGTTGGCCATCATGAGGCGCTGGTGGGCAGCGGAGCTACCGAAGCGGCGGGAGCGGCGTGGAGTGGGCATCGTTCAATCGTCTTTCGTTGGGTGCGTCGCAGCGATCAGCCGCGAAGCGTGAGGCCGCGCTCGTCGAGCTTGGCCTTGACTTCATCGAGGCTCTTCTGGCCGAAGTTGGTGATGTTCAACAGGTCGTCTTCGGTCTTGGTGAGCAGTTCGCCGACCGTGTTGACCTGAGCCCGCTTGAGGCAGTTGTTGGGACGCTCGGACAGGTCGAGGTCCTCGATCGGGAGATCGAGATCCGGGGAACTGACCGTGGTGTCGACGACCTCGCCGAGTTCGAGACCCTTGGGCTCATCGGACATCGTGGCGACCAGGTCGACCAGCGAACGCAACGTGGCACCGGCCGACGCGAGAGCGTCGGCCGCGGTGATCGATCCGTCGGTCTCGATCTCGATGACGAGACGGTCGTAGTTGGTCGACTGCTCGACGCGGGTCGGCTCGACGTCGAACGACACGCGGCGCACCGGGCTGAAGATCGCATCGATCGGGATGACGCCGATGATCCGGTTGTCGTCTTCGCGGTTGCTCGACATGTAGCCGCGACCCTGGTCGACGGTGAGGTCGATGGCGAGGCGCCCCTTCGAGTTGAGCGTGGCGATGTGGAGGTCCTTGTTGAGTACCTCGACGTCGGACGGGCACTCGATGTCGCCAGCCGTGACCGCACCGGCGCCGCGAGCGTCGAGACGCATCGTGACCGGCTCGTCGGACACCGAGGTGACGACGATGTCCTTGAGGTTCAAGATGATGTCGGTGAGGTCCTCGGCGACGCCGGGGATCGTGTCGAACTCGTGGAGCGAGTCGTCGAAGCGAGCCGTGATGATCGCCGCGCCGGGGATCGACGACAGCAATGTTCGGCGCAGCGAGTTGCCGAGCGTGTGGCCGAAGCCGGGCTCGAGTGGGCCGACCGCGAAACGACCGCGGTTGTCGGATTCCTCACCGAGAGCTTCGATGGTTGGGCGCTGCATGACGAGCATTGGTGCCGGGACCTTTCCAGGTGTTCGTGTGACGAGCGGGGGCGTTCGAGAAGACAGGGATTATTTGGAGTACAGCTCGACGATGAGCGACTCGCGAACGGGGACGTCGATGTGCTCACGTTCGGGCAGACTGCGAACCGTCACGGCCTTGCCGCCATCGCTCGCTTCGAGCCACCCGACGAGCGTGCGATCGAGCGTGTCGATGTTGTGCTGGATCACGATCATCTTCTGCGACTTGGGCGACAGCGAGATGACCTGGCCCTTCTTGCAGCGGAAGCTGGCGATGTCGACTCGCTTGCCGTCGACCTGGATGAGGCCGTGGTTCACGAATTGGCGGGCCTGCGGACGGCTGGATGCCCAACCAGCGCGATAGACCACGTTGTCGAGACGCTGCTCGAGCATGCGCAACAGGTTCTCGCCGGTGGGACCCTGGAGACGCTGGGCCTCGAGATAGGTCTTGTGGAACTGCTTCTCGAGCACACCATAGATGTACTTGGCCTTCTGCTTCTCCTGCATCTGGGCGAGGTACTCGCTGCCGGCGTTGCGGCGACGGGTGCGTCCGTGCTGGCCAGGGGGGAAGGGGCGACGTTCGAGAGCCTGACGGCCTTTTTCGTTCTCGAAGATGTTGACCGACAGGCGACGCGAGATGCGCACCTTGGGTCCGGTGTAACGAGCCATGACTCAGTCTCCTCTTTAACCGCGGCGACGCTTCGGCTGGCGGCACCCGTTGTGGGGAACCGGTGTGACGTCTTTGATCGAGGTGACCTCGATGCCGGTCTGCTGGATGGAGCGCACGGCGGTGTCACGACCCGAGCCCGGGCCCTTCACCTGCACCTCGGCGCGGCGCAGGCCGTGCTCGATGGCGGCCTTGCCGGCCTTCTCGGCGGCCTGCTGTGCGGCATAGGGCGTGCTCTTGCGGCTGCCCTTGAACCCCACACCACCCGACGACGCCCAGGCAATGACGTTGCCCTCGGTGTCGGTGATGGAGACGATCGTGTTGTTGAACGAGCTCTTGATGTGCACGATGCCCGTGCTGACGTTCTTGCGGTCGCGCTTGCGCGGACGACGGCTCGCTGTTGGCTTTGCCATTACTGCTGATCCTTCACTTGCGGACTGCCTTCTTCTTGTTGGCAACGGTGCGCTTCGGGCCCTTACGGGTGCGAGCATTGGTGTGTGTGCGCTGGCCACGGACCGGGAGGCCCTTGCGGTGACGGATACCCTGCAGGCAGCCGATCTCGATCTTGCGCCGGATGTCGGCCTTGGGGTAGTCGACAGGCGCCATGGTGGATGGATCGCTGCGCGATCCTGCCGCCGAGCCGCTCAGGCGAGGTTTCGCCGCCCTCGCCGGATGCCCCAAGCGATGCCAGGTACCGCGAGAACGATTGCCAGGCCGCCCCAGCCGAGCCAGCGCAGCATGTCGGGCAGGGCGAGCTTGAAGGCGAGGAAGTCCACCCGGCCCACTTCCCAGAACACCCATTCGCCAGCCAGCCGTGTGGCCAACAGCGGCTTACCGGTCTCGAGGATCACGATGCCGTTGCCGGTGGCCGGGTTCAGGCGCGCCGCGGTGTTGAGCGCCGGCCCGTTGTTGCCGTCGTGGCCGACGACGAATCCGCCATGGCGGTTGTCGGCATAGAGCATCGCGCCCAGGCCCCAAATCGGCTGCCCATACAGCCAGCCGGTCGGCTGCCACATCTGCGCAACGGTGGTCGGCGCAAGCACGCCGCGCCCGATGGGCTCGCCCTTCTTTCCGGGCAAGTGGGCCTGCAGAAAACGCGTGAGGTCCGACACCGAGGTGTACAGCGACGATGCCGCCACCGCCGGGAAGCGGAAGTGCGTTGCGGGCTGGGCGTCCTTGCCGTAGAACGTCGCCAAGGTCGTGCCCTGCGCCGGCGACCATTGGAAGGTCGAGTGCATCATGCCCAGCGGCTGGAACACGGAGCGCTGCATGTAGGCCTCGAAAGGCTCGCCGCTCACGTCTTCGATCAGCAGTTGGAGCAGCGCGTAGCCGCCGCCCGAGTAACGCCATGCGGTCCCCGGTTCGATGCCGACCTCGACCTTGCCTTTGGCCGCAGGCGAGGCATCAGCGTTTTGCTTGAGCCACGCTTCCAGCGACGGCACCGGCGTGCCGGGTGCGAAGCCGGCGTAGCCCAGGTCGTCAGTCAGCCCGGCCGTGTGGCTCAGCAACCGCCGGGCGGTGACCTCGTTGTTGTCGAACGCGCTCAAGGGCAAGGTCCACCGCTTCAGGTAGCGGCTCACCGGCGCATCGAGGTCGAGCTTTCGTTGTTCAACGAGTGCCATCACACCCCAGGCCGTGAGCCATTTGCTGAGGGAGGCGGTCTGGAAGACGGTGTCGGCATTCACTGCCGCGCCGATGGATGCCGCATGCACACCCTGAACCGTGCCGTCGCGGATCACGGCCATCACCGCGTTACCGGCATGGCCGCCGTCGATGGCTCGGGCGGCCGCGCCCATGAAGGCAGCGCTGTCGCCGCGAGGCGCCAGCGGCTTTTTCCACCAGCCCTCGGACGTGCCGAAGAACACCACCGCCACCCACACGACGAGCAGGCCGACCGTGGACAGGCCAACGCGCAACAAAGGCTTCACTGAACTCACTGAAGGCTCATTTCAAGATTGCCGAGGAGCGCACGATGCCACTCGGCTCGCGCGGGCGCGGGCGGCCGACGGCCCAACGGCTCCCCGCGTGCGCTCAAGGTCTCCGCCCGCAGCGTTGCGTTCACTACCATCGGCACATGCCACGCCGGTCAAGCGCCTTCGCCTGGGGTCTCGCGCTTCTGTTGTCCAGCTTCGCCTGGCTTTACGCACCCGGCGACGCCGCGGTGCCCGGCGTCGCCGTGGCAAGCGGGCAGATGCGCCAAGCCTCAGGCGAATGGACGGCCCTCGACGGCGCCGTGCTCGCCACCTGGCCCGGCCCGTACGAGTTGCGCTGGCAACTGAAGCTTGCGCAAGACGAACAAGCCCTCGGGCTGCGCCTGGCGCTGCGTGGCGCTGCTGAATTGTTCTGCGACGGGCAGTTGGTGCTGCGCAGCGGCCGGCCCGGACGCACTGCCGCAGAGGAAGTGCCGGGCCCGATCGATCGTTGGCTGGCGCTGCCGCCGCTGGCCGCCGGCTCGCACGAGTTGCGGCTGCTGGGCTCCAGCCATCACATCCGCGTCGGCCAGATCGCCCATTCGCACGCTGGGCTGCTGCCGACGCGGCTCGAGTCCATCCCGCGCCAGCGCTTTGCGCGCTGGTTGGTCGTCGGGCTGGCCTGCGGCGGCTTGGCGCTGGCGTGGTTCTACTTCCTGCATCTGGGCCGGGTGTCCACCGGCAGCCGGCCGGGACAACAGGCGCATCGCTGGAGCCTGATTGCGCTGGGCGTCGTGGGCCTGGTGCTGCCGCTGGCAGAGAGTGCGCGCGATCTCTGGAGCTACCCCTACCACTGGCATGCTGTGCGCTTGCAGATCATTCTCGCCAGCACGCTGCTCGCTGCCTGGCTGCTGCCCTTGTCCCTGGCCTTGCGATGGGGCTGGCCCCAACGTCTGGCCCCTTGGCGGGTCGGGTGGGGATTCGGCCTGGCGCTGGTGGTGGCCATTGCCCTACCGGTCGCCGGCTACGACGTGGCGTCCTGGTGGCTCCACCTCGCGGGGCTGAGTGCCACGCTCGGCCTGGCCTGGCGCGCGCGCCGTCAGCGAAGCGCGCCGGTGCCTGCGCTCTTGACGCTGCTGTGCCTGGCCTACGCCTGGCTGTGGCTCGACCCCGCAGCCTTTCTGGACGGCTTGTACACCGTGACGCTGGCCATGGTGATGATGCTGCTGATGCTGGACCACGCCCGCGAGCAGCAGGTGCAAGCGCTCGCCGAAGCGGGGCAGCGGCAAGCGCTCCAGGCCCAGTTGCTGCGCACCAGCATGCAACCGCATGGCCTGATGAACACGCTGGCTGTGCTGCAGGAGCTGATCGAGCAGCGGCCCGCCAATGCCAGCCGTCTGGTGGAACGTCTGGCCGACCAGTTCAATCTGCTGCGCGCGCTGTCGCAGAAGGCCCTGGTGTCCCTGCGCGAAGAGCTGGAGCTCGCGCGCACGCAGCTGGATCTCGTCGAAATGGCACGCGAGATGCCGTTGCCGTTGAGCGTCGATGGTCCGATCGACGAAGTGCGGCTGCCTCCGGGTGTGCTGCACACGCTGGTGGAGAACGCCATCACGCACGGTGGTGTGCGCGCCGAAGCTCCGGCGTTCGCGCTGCACGTCACGGCCGGCGCCGGGCAACGCTGGCACATCGAGTTGCGCTCGCCGCGTGGTGCCGGGCGCGAAGGCGGTGGCGGCCAAGGCCAGCGCTTCGTGCGCGAGAGCCTGGCCGGCGCATTCGGCGCCGATTGGTCCTTCGACAGCGGGCCACTGGACGAGGCGGTCTGGCTCGATCGCTTCAGCATCCCGCAACGATGAAGCTGCTGATCGTTGAAGACGAGCCGCTGCTGCGCCAGCGCCTGCTGCGCCTGTGTCGCGAGATCGTCGGCCCCACCTTCGCGGCCGCAGCCGTGGGCAGCCTGGCCGAGGCGCGCGAACAGTTGCGCGACCGCAGCTTCGATGGCCTGCTGCTGGACCTGAACGTCGCCGGTCACGATGGCTTCGGGCTGCTGCACGAAGCCGCGGCGGCAGCGATGCATGTCGTCGTCGTGTCTGGCCACGGTGAACGGGCGCTGGAGGCCTTCGAGCTCGGCGTGCTGGACTTCGTGCCCAAGCCCTTCGGCCGGGACAGGCTCGAGCTGGCCTTGCAACGACTGCAAGGCGCACCCGTGCCCGGTGCCCGCGCGCTGCGGCGCCTGGCCGTCTGGCGGGCAAGGGGCGTGGCCTTGGTGGACATCGACAAGGTCATGTGCATCGCCGCCGTACCCGAAGGCAGCGAGTTGCACCTTGAGGGCGGCCGCACCGAGCTGCACGCCAAGCCACTGGAGCGCTTGCTGCCGCTGCTGCCGCCGAACTTTCTGCGCTGCCACCGCACATGGATCGTGAATCTGGCGGTCGTGAAGACGCTGCGCAGCGCGCGCGGCAGCCGAAGCTGGATCGAACTCGCGGACGGGCGCGAACTGCCGGTCGGTCGCAGCCGGCTGCAGGCATTGCGTGAGAAGCTTGCACAAGAGTGAGGCGCCGTAAACCGCCAGTTCAGGCGCCTTCACTTGCCATCAAGTGCCGTCAGGCAACACGGGGACTCCAGGGGGATTGATGGGACGACTTGCGCCATGTTCCCCAGTCTCCATGCGGCCCGGAAAGTCACCCGCAGGCACTGCGCCATCATTGGAAAACTCGCCACTTGGGTAAACCGCGGACAAGTTCATGTCGGAACTGAACTGCTCCGAACCTGCCGTTCAGGGGTGCCGGCTCCCGGCCATCAGCTGACGGTGGTGACAGGCAGCTTCCTGGGAGCTCGTCTTGTCGACGCTGCGCTGGAGGCATCCACAACCCGGTTACCAAAACAGGACCCCGGCGACGGCCAAGAGGGCGGCCCAGCGTGGCCTGGTTGGCTGCGTTGGTGCAGCGACAATCTCGCGATGAGCTTCCCGCGCTGGGTCCATCACACGCGCCGACACCCTTCGGCGATCCTGCTGGGGGTGCAGCTGGTCGGCATGCTTCTGTATCCCTTTATCGAAGGCACCGACGCCGGCCGCATCGGCTTTGGCGTCTTCGGCATCGCGGTGCTGGTTGTCACCACCGGGATGGTTCGTCACACGCCGGGCCTGAACTGGGTTTCGGGCGGCATCGCGCTGCCGGCCGTGGTGTTGCTCGCGTTGCAGGTGTGGTTCGGGATGACCTGGCTGCTTCCCTGGTCGGCAGCGCTCGAGGCGGTCTTTTACTTCTATGCCGCCGGCAGCTTGATTGCCTACATGATGGCCGACCGCCGGGCCACCCTGGATGAACTGTTCGCCGCCGGTGCAACCTTCACGTTGCTGGCCTGGGGCTTCGCCTACTTGTACGTTCTTATGCAGGCGCTGCAGCCGGGCTGCTTTGCCGCAGCCGTCAACCCGCAGTCGGCGCGCACATGGACCGAGTTGCTGTACATGAGCTTCGCATTGCTGTCGAGCACCGGCATCGGCGACGTCATCCCGATCAGCACCCATGCCCGCATGCTGACTGCGGTCGAGATGTTCGTCGGCGTGATGTACCTGGCCGCGGCCGTGTCCCGTTTGATCGGACTGACCTTGATCGACCGCCGCGACGTGCCGCCGCGCTGAAGACCCGGCAGATCCACCGAGACGGCCTGAGCGTGCCGCCAGTCACTGTTGCGCCTGATAAGGAAGGCGGGTTGCGTCGGGAGCCGCCTTTCGGCTGTCGCGCCGACCGGGCCCAGCGACTGCAGGCCGAGTTCGAAGCCTACCGGGCCCTGGGGGCCCAGGTGCTCATCGTCGGCCAGGGCGGTCGCGCCCAGGCCGCAGACTATGCGGCGCGGCACCAGTTGCCCTGCCCCGTGCTTTGCGACCCGGTCCGCAGCGTCTACGAAGCCTACGACCTGCTGGAAGGCAAGCCGTCGCAGATCGTCTTCGATGCGCCGGATGAGTTTCTGAAGATCGATGCTGAGGCCGGGGCCCGCCTGCAGCAGTCGCGGCACGGCACGCCCCGCGCGGCGGTGAACAGCCCCTGGCAACTGCCCGGTGAATTCGTGATCGACACCACCGGCAAAGTGCGGCTGGCCCACCGCTACCAGCACTGTGAGGATTGGCCGAACCCGCTGGTGCTGATCGCTGCGCTGAAGGAATCGGTCTGGGCGGCTTGAGGTCGCGGAAGCCCCTTTCCTGTCACACGCTGGCTCACACGCCGGCTCCTCACACTAAGCCTGTCTCCTCAACCCACCTGGTGAACACCATGCCCAAATTCGTCATCGAACGATCCATTCCCCAGATCGGCGCTGCCTCGGCGGCCGACATGCAGGCCATATCAGAAAAGTCTTGCGGCGTGCTGCGCCAGCTCGGCCCCGACGTGCAATGGGTGCACAGCTACGTGACGAGCGATAAGATTTATTGCGTCTACAACGCCCCCAGCGAAGACTTGGTGCGTGAGCATGCCCGGCGCGGCGGCTTCCCCGCCGACAGCGTGGCGCGTGTCGTCCGCACCATCGACCCGACCACCGCCGAAGCCTGATCGACCTGCCCATTGATGTCCGGGTACGTGGTCATTTCCGGCGAAGTGCGGCCAACTGCCTGTTTCCGCCTTTGTACCTGACCCTGCCAAAGCAGGCGGCGAAAGGCACTCCGTTTGCCAAACAAACCGCCCTGAAACTGGTGACGCACTGCAATAATGAAGCTATTGTAGTAAATGAATACCTGGTGTATCGGATGTATAACGTGGTGACTGACCTTAGTTTTCGGGCACGGCTGGCCAAAATCACGTATGCCGATTCGGACCAAAAGCAGGCTACCATCACGCGGTGGGGTATTTTGCTCGAAGATGACAGCGATATGGCAAAGCGGAACCGGGCCAGGATGTATAAAAACCGGTACCGCGCCGAACACTGCGACACCATGACGACGGCCACAATGGCCCTGTTTGAATACATGATTGGAAACACAGACTGGTCGGTGGTATTCCGCCACAATATGCGCCTCATCCGTGATTCTACCCTCG
>ENA-OFCX01000927-OFCX01000927.1-metagenomes-genome-assembly--contig:-NODE-927-length-13077-cov-4.399171_pt1 | contig 13077 bp, 7 predicted proteins | sample MGYA00153384_OFCX01 | MGnify analysis MGYA00153384
CTGCGCCCTGCCCCGCACAGCCGCAGCCAGATCATTTCGTATTCACTGAAGGTAGAGCCTGCCGAGCATTTTGTGAACTGGCAGCAAGACCCGTTTGCCAACTACCAGGCACGGCTGGTGTTCCCCAAGCCCACCACCGAGTTCAAGGTGACGGTGGACTTGGTAGTGGACATGTCGGTGTTCAACCCGTTTGATTTTTTCCTCGAACCCACCGCACAGAAGTTTCCGTTTGCTTACGCACCCGAGCTGGCGCTGGAGCTGGCACCTTATTTGGTGACCGAAGCGCCCACGCCGCTGGTACAGGCCTATCTGGCCAAAATTGACTTGACGCCCCGACCCACCAACGACTTTCTGGTGGCGCTGAACCAGCAGGTTTCGCAAAACGTGCGCTACCTCATCCGCATGGAGCCTGGCGTGCAAACGCCCGAAGAAACACTCACGCTGGCCAGTGGCTCGTGTCGCGATTCGGGTTGGCTGCTGGTACAGATTTTGCGCAACCTGGGCTTGGCGGCGCGCTTTGTATCGGGCTATTTGATTCAGTTGATTCCCGATGTGAAGTCGTTGGACGGCCCCAGTGGCACCACCGTCGATTTCACCGACCTGCACGCCTGGTGCGAGGTGTATTTGCCCGGCGCAGGCTGGGTGGGGCTGGACGCGACCAGCGGCTTGCTGTGCGGTGAAGGCCACATTCCGCTGGCCTGCACGCCCAGCCCCAGCAGCGCAGCGCCTATTGAGGGCTTGATGGACGAGGCGGAGGTGGAATTTGCCCACCACATGCAAGTCACCCGCATTTTTGAATCACCGCGTGTGACCAAGCCTTACAGCGACGAGCAGTGGGCCGATGTGCTCAAGCTGGGCCAGCAGGTTGATGCCGACTTGCTGCAAGGCGACGTGCGCCTGACCATGGGCGGCGAGCCCACCTTTGTGGCCGTGGCCGACCGCGACGCGCCCGAGTGGAACACCGAGGCTCTGGGGCCGACCAAGCGCGGCTTTGCCACGGAGCTGGTGCAAAAGCTGCGCGCCGAATATGGCGAGGGCGGCTTTTTGCATTTTGGCCAGGGCAAGTGGTACCCCGGCGAGCAGTTACCGCGCTGGGCGCTGAGTATTTTCTGGCGCAAAGACGGCCAGCCCGTATGGCAAAACCCGGCGCTATTTGCCAACGAGAGCGAGCCCTGCAATTACACCGCGCAAGACGCGGCGCGCTTTACCGCCACACTGGCCGATAAATTAGGCCTGAGCCCCGATCACATCACGCCGGGCTTTGAAGACGTTTGGTACTACCTGTGGCGCGAACGCCGCTTGCCTGTCAACGTCGATCCGTTTGAATCGAAGCTTGACGACGCCATGGAGCGGGAGCGCCTGCGCCGCGTCTTCATGCAGGGCCTGGACTCGGTGGTGGGTTATGTGCTGCCGCTCAAAGCTCGCCCGTTTATTCCAGGCTCTACCGCGCCGTTGGCCGGCCCAGCCTGGACAACCGGACCGTGGTTCTTCCGGGACGAACGCATGTACCTGATGCCTGGCGATTCACCGATGGGTTATCGCCTGCCACTTGATTCTGTGCCGTGGGTGTCGAAAACCGACAACCCTTACACGCCCGAGGAAGACCCGTTTGCGCCGCGCAATGACTTGCCCTTGGCAGCGGCATTCAGTGGCCGTTACAACGCCAGCCTGCCGGTCAACCAGCGTCTGCAAACCACTGCACAGCGGGTAGAACAATATCTCTCCAGCTTTAAACACGGCGTGCCACCGCGCTATGAAGCCAAGCGGGTCATGCAGCCCACCAGCACATCGCAACCCATGTTGTCGCAGACCGTTGACACCACAGCCCGCATACCGAACGCGTTCGAGTCTGCTGCCTGGTTGACGCGCACCGCACTGTGCATTGAAGTGCGTGACCCGAAAAGAGCCAACGGCCCGAAAGCAAAAGCCGAGGCCGACGCCAGGATGGCTGGCTTGAAATCGGTACGCGGTGAAACTGGTGCGCTGTACATCTTCATGCCGCCGATGGAGCGACTGGAAGATTACCTCGACTTGCTGGCCGCGATTGAAGCCACCGCGCAATCGTTGAACTTGAAAATCGTGCTTGAAGGCTACCCGCCACCACGCGATCCACGCCTCAAAATGCTTGCCGTCACGCCTGACCCTGGCGTGATTGAAGTCAACATTCACCCCGCTGAAAACTGGAGCCAGTTGGTGGCTCACACCGAATTTTTATATGCCATCGCGCATCAAACACGCTTGTCGGCTGAAAAGTTCATGACTGATGGCCGCCACACTGGCACAGGTGGTGGCAACCACTTTGTACTGGGCGGTGCCACGCCTGCTGACAGCCCATTTTTACGCAAGCCTGAAGTACTGGCAAGCCTGATCGCTTATTGGCACAACCACCCGTCGCTCAGCTATTTGTTCTCAGGCATGTTCATTGGCCCGACCAGCCAGGCACCGCGTGTGGATGAAGCCCGCAACGACCAGTTGTATGAGCTTGAAATCGCCATGCGCGAGATTGCCATCAACCGAGAAAAGTACGGCCAGGACATGCCGCCGTGGATTGTGGACCGCACGCTACGCAACATCCTTGTCGACGTGACAGGCAACACCCACCGCAGTGAGTTTTGCATCGACAAGCTGTATTCGCCAGACTCATCGACCGGGCGGTTGGGCCTGCTGGAACTGCGTGCTTTTGAAATGCCGCCACATGCCCGCATGAGCATTGCCCAGCAGTTGCTTTTGAGAGCGCTGGTCGCACGGTTTTGGACCAAGCCCTATACGGGTGCAACCAACCGCCTGACCCGCTGGGGCACCGAGCTGCATGACCGTTTCTTGCTGCCCAGCTGCGTGCGCATGGACTTTATGGACGTGCTGACTGAGTTAAGCGAGGAGGGCTACGCATTTGACATGGCCTGGTTTGAACCGCATTTTGAGTTCCGCTTCCCGATGATTGGTGACGTCAAAGTCAATGGCATTGAACTGACTTTGCGCTGCGCATTAGAGCCTTGGCATGTGATGGGTGAAGAAGGTTCATCCACCGGTACGGCACGTTATGTCGACTCATCGCTAGAGCGGGTTGAAGTACACGTGACCGGGCTGAACGACAACCGCTATGTGGTCACTGTAAACGGCTGCGCATTGCCGCTGCAAAACACGGGCACTGTCGGCGAGTATGTGGCCGGGGTGCGCTACAAAGCGTGGAACCCGCCGTCATCTCTGCACCCGTCAATTGGCGTTCATGCTCCGCTGACATTTGACATTGTCGACACCTGGATGGAGCGCTCATTGGGCGGCTGCCAATACCATGTGGCGCATCCGGGCGGCTTGAGCTATGCGAGTTTGCCCGTCAACTCATACGAAGCCGAGAGCCGCCGCTTGAGCCGCTTTGTACAGATGGGTCACACGCCAGGAAAAATGAAAGTCCAGCCTGCACAGCCCAGCCGTGAGTTTCCATTCACGCTTGATTTGAGATAATCAGGGTGAAATTGAGACCCCGTGGATAGCCAAAACAAATCACTCTTTGCAGCGCATAGCCTGGAAGCACCTTGCGACGTGGCATCTGCGCTGGCACCGCCCGCCACCAAAGGGCATTTTGATGAACTGCGCGGAAATAAAAGCCCAGCAGAAAACCCATCGCAGAGCCAAACCCAAAGCCTGGGCTCGTCACAAAGTCAAAGCCAAAGTCAATCGCAAGGCAATGCCGCCAGCGCGATTTCCCCTGCGTGGACAACGTTCTTCAATTTTCTCGGTGCTGATGGCTTTCAGGATTTGAACCACCGCAGCGCTAACCTGCGCAGGCAAATCCGCGACAACGGCGTGACCTACAACGTTTACGCCGACGCCAACGGCCCGCAGCGTCCTTGGTCACTCGACCTTTTTCCGTTGATCATTTCACCTGACGACTGGGCAGGTATTGAGTCTGGCATCAAGCAACGCACACGCCTGCTCAACCTCATCATGGCCGACGTGTATGGCCCACAAAACCTGTTGAAGCAAGGCTTGCTACCCGCCGCACTCGTGCAAGGACATCCGGGCTATTTGCGCGCCATGCAGGGCGTGCAACCGGCGGGCGGCATGTTTTTGCACATTGCAGCGTTTGACATGGCGCGTGGGCCCGACGGCAAGTGGTGGGTGGTGTCGCAGCGCACGCAAGCGCCCTCCGGCCTGGGCTACCTGCTTGAGAACCGCTTGAGTATTTCGATGCTGTTTCCCGAGGCGTTTCAGGGCATGCAAGTCCAGCGACTGGCGGAGTCTTACAAAGCCCTGGTTGACAGCATGAAGACGCTCAGCGCTGTGGCTGACAGCCGCATCGTCTTGCTCACCCCCGGCCCCTATAACGAAACCTATTTTGAGCACGCTTATCTGGCACGCTACCTGGGTTTAACACTGGTTGAGGGCAGCGACTTGCTGGTACGCGGTGAGCGCCTGTACCTTAAAACCCTGCAAGGACTGGAGCCGGTCCACGGGTTGCTCAAGCGGCTGGATGATGAATTTTTAGACCCGCTGGAATTGCGCGCAGACTCGACACTCGGCGTGCCGGGCTTACTGCAAGTGATACGCGCTGGCAATGTACAGGTAGCCAATGCGCCGGGTTCAGCGTTTCTGGAATCCAGCGCCATGCTTGGGTTTTTGCCTGCGCTGTCCAGACATTTGCTGGGTGAAACGCTAAGCCTGCCGTCACTCAGCACCTGGTGGTGCGGCGAGCGCGCAGTGATGCAGGACATGCTGCCGCAGCTTAAAAACTGCGTGATCAAACCCACCTACCCCGGTACGGGTATGGAGTCCGTCATTGGCCACACGCCTGGCCAGCGCGCACTCGATGAATGGGCAGGCCGCATCTTGCGGCATGGCGAAGACTACACCGTGCAGGCCTACTTGCCACTGTCCCAAACGCCGACCTGGCAAGGTGAAAAAATTTCACCCCGCTCAACCATGCTGCGCGTGTTTGCGCTGCCTGATGGGCAAGGCGCATGGCGCGTGCTGCCGGGTGGGCTGGCACGGCTAGCGGGTAAAAATGAAAACATCGCCTCCATGCAGCGCGGCGGCAGTAGTGCCGATGTATGGGCATTGAGCCAGCCCGTTAAAGCAAACCCGGCCTTTGATGCGCCTGTTGTAGAGCACACCGAACCCGCTCACGGCAGCATCAGCCCACCCCTCCACAACCGCATCAACTCGCGCATGCAGCCTGTCACCAGCCGGGCCGCTGAAAACCTGTTTTGGCTGGGCCGTTACACCGAGCGCGCAGAAAACTCACTCCGGCTGGCCCAGTTAACCTTGCAAAGTCTGGCAGGCCTTGACCCATTGTCAGCACCGCTGCTGGCCTGGATAACTGACATGGCCGTCAGCAACGCGCTGGTGCTCAAGTCTGTGCCCGCAGCCAGCCAAACGACACAAGCCAGGCGGGTATTTGAACGCTCGCTGATTGCAGGCCTGGCCAACCTGGATACCCACGCCAGCGTGGGCTACAACCTGCGCAGCCTCAAAAGTGCCGCATCAGCCGTGCGCGAGCGCCTGTCGCAAGAGCAATGGCATGTGATTGTGCAAATGGAGCAAGACTTTTTCAGGCGCTGCGAGGCGCTCTCGTCCGGGTCTGCCGCGCATGACTATTCGTCTCTTGAAGCGCTGCGCATTCTGGACGTGACCAGCAGCTTTCTGGCAGCCATCACAGGCGCGCAAACTGACCGCATGATGCGCGACGATGGCTGGCGCCTGCTGAGCATTGGCAGGCACATTGAGCGTTTGAACATGCTCGCAGGGGCTTTGGCAAAAGGCTTTGATACCGGCGCGGTGTTTGACGACAGCGGCTTCAGTGCCATCGTGGCGCTGTTTGACAGCACCATCACGTTCCATGCGCAGTACCAGCAACGCCGTGACCTGCATGCACTGCTTGATTTGTTGGTGCTTGACCAGGATAACCCGCGCTCATTGATCTGGGTATTGACGTCGCTGAAGAATCGCCTGGCCAAATTACTAGTCAACACCACGCAAGGCGGCACATCGCCCGATGCCGCGCTGGACCGCCTGGTGGCAGACGACTTACCGCAACTGGCAATTGCTCTAAGAATTGCGGGCCAACTCACCGACCCGCAAGAATTGTCTGCAGCGTTCAACCGTTGCCAGTTGTTCGCCCAAGCGTTGTCCGAACAGCTCAGCCAGCGGTATTTCAGCCACGCCACCAGCGGCCAGTTCAGCGTGAGCGCTTGAGTCAACCCCATGCTGCTACACCTGCACCACGAAACCCGATACCGATACAGCCCGGCTGTTGAAAACGCGCACCATGTGCTGCATTTGCAGCCAGCCAGCAGCGCGAGCCAATCGGTTTTAAGCCACAGCCTGCAAATAGACCCAGTGCCCGACCAGCGGCGCGATACGCTTGATGTATTTGGTAACCACCGCACTTTTTTTTCACTGCACCGCAGTCACCCCGAGCTGTGTGTAAACGCGCACAGCGTGGTGCAGACGCATCCGATAGCCGTCCCTGCGCCACATGCCAACGCGCCGTGGGAAAGTACCCGCGCACGCTACCGCTACCGCGCTGGCAGCGCCCATGACCCTGCCTGGCAGTTCGTGTTTGCCTCCCCGCTTGCGCCACAAGACGCCGAATTTGCCGACTTTGCACTGGCAAGCTTCACGCCGGGTCGGCCCCTGTCCGACGCTGCCCACGACCTGATGCACCGTATCCACCACGCGATGGAATACGACGGCGAGGCCACCGACGTCGACACGCCGCCACTGGAGGCGCTGCGCCAGGGCAAAGGCGTTTGCCAGGATTTCGCGCACATCATGGTGGCCTGCTGCCGGGCGATTGGCCTGCCCGCGCGGTACGTGAGCGGCTACATGCTGACCCAGCCAGAGCCGGGCCAGCCGCGCCTGATCGGGTGCGACGCCTCGCATGCGTGGGCATCTGTCTTTTGCCCTGATGTTGAAAACCCGCACCACGCCTCTGATAGCGGGGTTCGCGGCCTCTGGCTGGATTTTGACCCGACTAACAACCGCGTACCGCTGGATGATTACATTACGCTTGCCACTGGCCGAGACTATCTCGACCTGTCTCCCCTGCGCGGCGTGATTCGCGGCGGGGCGCAGCACACACTGAGCGTAGCGGTCACGGTAACACCTGCAGACCAGGCCACTGAAACGCTTGAAGTCTTTTAATCCGATCTACTTGAACTAAAAAAAGGAACGCGCCATGACTGCAAACAAAGACATTTACCACACCCTGGGCACACTTGGCATCACCCTGCCGCCACTTTCCATCCCGGCCGCTGCGTACGTGCCGTATGTGCAAACTGGAAATCTGATTTTTTTAAGTGGACATATTGCTAAAACCGGCGGTCAGCCGTGGGTTGGCCAGCTGGGTAAAAACGTCACACTCGATGACGGCAAGGCCGCAGCGCGCGCCATTGCCATTGACCTGCTGGGAACGCTGCACGCAGCTTTGGTGGCAGTGGGCAAAGACTTGAACCACGTGAGCCGCATCGTCAAACTCATGAGCCTCGTCAATTCAACCGGCGACTTTATCGAACAGCACTTGGTCACCAACGGCGCAAGCCAATTGATGGGAGACGTGTTTGGCCCAGTCATTGGGGCGCACGCGCGCAGCGCATTTGGTGTGGCGCAAATACCGATGGGCGCGTGCGTTGAAATTGAAATGATTGCGCAGGTGGACTAGCGCAGCTTAAGCAAATTACTTGCCAAATGCTATATATTTAGTAGCTGCTTGCGCCCTGAAATAATGGCCTACAACCATATTTTTCTACTAATCGACGGTAACAGCAGTGGCTGCGAAAGTGCCAAGGCCGTGCAGTTCACGGGCGCGCCAGCCGCTGCGCAGCGTAGGCACTTTCTGCTCAAACTTTGACGGCGTACCAAACATGCGCTCAAGTGCCACGCGGACTTGCGTCAGGCGCGGATCATGCCGATGCGCGTCGTCTGTGGTGTCGTTGATGCAGAAAAACCCGAGCTCACCCAGGTCGACTTCAAGGCTTTGAAGCGCCAAAGCGGTGTGTGCGTCTCCGTTGGACACATAGCGATGCGGGTAGTCCTTAAGCCTGGCCACCCCATGCGCCAGCGCCCAGCGCAATACAAAGTCAGACACGATGGTGGGTTTATCCCACGCCCTGAATTGCGTGTTGCGCACGCTTGCAAAAAGGCTGGGCGCTTTGACTTCAAGGTCCGCCAAAAGCGACTTCAACAAGGGCCGTGGCGCGTGTGCAAATGTGCGCGGTGTGTGCGCGTAGTGCGCTACCCGGCCCGCAGCTGTGGCGTGTTCGGCCAGCCACTGGGCAGAAAGACGGCAACCATTTTCAAGCGATGTGGCATCTGGCTGGAGCGGCCCATCGCTCACCGCCGCGTCGTCTGACCAGGCGGTGTAAACGCCGCCTGACCAAAACCAGTCATTGACGTCCACTGGCGCGCCAAAAAATACATCGTCGTTGAAGTAAAAAAACCGCTCCGACAGTCCGGGTATGCGGTGAACGTACGACTCAATATTGCCTGAATCAAAAGTTGGCGAATGCTCTGGAGGTATCAAAACGCGGTGGTCAATGATCGTAAGGCCGCTGTGCGGCTGCAGCCACCGCGGCGTCTGGTCGTCCGTCACGATGTAGACGTGGCCGTGATCAGGAAAGTACTTTTCAAGTGCCCGCAAGCTGTAACGCAGTTCGTCGTTGTCCCTGAACCGCCCTTCCACATTACTGTACAGCGCCATGTCAGTGAGAGACCTTGCGCTGAGGGTTCTGGCAGCGCGGTGCCTTTTCGCTCGCCATTCGGGGTCATTTCCGTCGACCCACAGGTAAACGATGTCAATGTTATTTTTGGCGGTCATGAAGTGCTTGCTGGTCTCGAAAGGATCGCTAAAAAGCGAAAAACCCGCAATTTTAGCTGCTTTAGAAGCCGTGCGCAGGGCGCAGCCCTAACCTCGATTCACCTGGGAACAGTGCAGAACGATGAAATATCAATAGCTGCTCGCGCCTATATTCATTGCGCTAGAGGCCTAAACTGCTTAGAAAATCCTAAGCCAGGTCGGCACGGGTGCCAGCAGCCGCAGCGCGCCCCCGGGCCATATTGATGCGCTGCAGCACCACCAGCGCAACCACAAACAGCACGGCGGTGCTGGCAATCGAAATGCGCTGGTTGCCGCCGGTCATCCAGGTGATTGCGCCATAGCTCAGCGGCCCAATGATGCTCGCCAGCCGCGTGGCAAACGTCCACAGGCCGTAAAACTCGGCCACCTGCTTTGGCGGCGCAAGCATGCCGGCCATCGCCCGCCCGGCCGACTGGCTGCTACCCATGCACAAGCCCGCCAGCGCTGCTGCGTACCAAAACATGCCTTTGCTGGTGGTGAGCGCAGCGATGATGCAGGTCAACATCCATCCGACCAGCGTCAAGCCCAAAGCACGTTTGTGGCCAATACGGTCTTGCAAGTACCCCAAACCAAAGGCGCCTGCTGCAGCAGCAAAGTTCAATACAAAAATCAGCACCATGGTTTCTTGCTGCACAAAACCAATAACCTGTTCAGCGTAAATTGCGGCCAGCGTAATGGCTACAGCCACCCCGCCCTGGTAGAACACGGCGCACAGCAGTAGCCACACAAAGTCCGGGTAGCGCTTTGCATCGTTAAAGGTTTTTTTCAATTGCATCAGCGACGCCTTCATGCCGCCTTGCGCCATCGCTGTGGGGTTTGGCACGGCTCGCTCTTTTAAAAGCCTGAAGGTCACCATCGCTGCAGCGCCATAAATGGCGGCGGTGATCAACATCGTGATCGGCACAAAGCTGTCGGCTTTGATGCCTTGCTTTCCCGCCCAGATGACGTATGCCAGGCAAATGCCGAGTGCCAGCATGCCGCCAAAGTAGCCAAAGCTCCAGCCCCAGCCACTGACTTTTCCCATGCCTTCTGGCTGGGCAAGTTCGGGCAGAAATGCAGCAGTCATCGACTCGCCGTAACTGAAGAAAGTGTTTGAAATGACGATCAGCACAAACGCCAGCGCCACGCTGCCCGGCCCGGCAAATGCCAGCGCGGCGGTTGACAGCACACAGCCTATCGTAAAAATAGCCAGCAGTTTTTTCTTGGCCGCGCGCAGGTCGGCATACGCGCCCAGACTGGGCATGGTGAGCATCACAATGGCGTAAGAAATACTGAGTGCTGCAGTCCATGCAAAGGTTGCCCAGTCAGCGCCTTTGGCAATACCGCCGACAAAGTAAGCTGCGAACACAGCGGTGATCACCACGGTGGTGTAACCCGAATTGGCAAAATCGTACATGGCCCACCCAAACACCTCGCGCTTTTTTACTCCGGCGTTGAGTGCGCTTTGGTCAAAAATCCCCATGCAGTTGCTCCTGATGAAAAGGTCGGATGTAGTTTTGGCTGAGCACTCTGGGTTAGCACTCTGGGTTAGCATTAAACAGCGAATTGCATGCTAACTGCTGGAGATGACATGAAAGGCAAGCCTCAGACCATACCGACTGACGAGGACATTCAGACTGCTGTGCTGGACATCGTTGCGCGTCGCGGCTTGGAATCCAGCGCTTGCCCCTCAGAAGTTGCCCGCCAATTGCAGGCTGATAACTGGCACGCACTGATGCCCAGGGTGCGAGAAGTCGCTGCAAGGTTGGCGCTTGACGGAAAGATACGCGTGACGCAGCGCGATGTGGTGCTGCCGCCAACACGACCATGGACCGGCCCGATAAGACTCCGGCTGGTACCAATAAACTTTCAGCCATAGGCCTGCTGCTTATTGCCCAAATGGCCTAACCCTCCTGATTTGTAGACAGGCAGCGGTCTATGCAATAGACTGAGAGGGATGCGGCGCTCCAGCAAAATTCCGGCGCGATGGTACAAATGAAGTTTAATACTATTGAGTTACGAGTGTTCTATGCCCCAATCGTTTGATCAGTTAGAAAACGAGCCGCTGGAGGCGGAGCAACCGGTTCTGCGTGTGGGGCTGGCCGGATTCAATGAGAGTCAGTGCAAGAACATATTTCTTTCCCTGGCGAACCCCCTTCCAAACCACCCGACCTGGCGAATCAGTCCGTTCCAACTCGCTGATGCGTGGCTGCTGTGCGGTGACCATAGCGCACCTGCAGACAATGGCCATCAAGACACGCTGCGCGTCACACCTGGGCTACCGCACGACCGACTGCTCACGTTGAGCCTGAGCGACATTGACCGGCCTGTGGCGTTTTCTTTGCCGCTTGCCAGCGCCGAGATTGAAGCGCGTTTAACGTTCGATGTGCGCTCCACACCCAGCTTGCTCACGGTGCTGGACGCGTTTGAGCATTGGCTGCAACCCCTGCGTGCAAAGTTCATTCTGGGCGCGCAGTTGATGGCGCGCGAATCACAACTCAAACGCGTTGTGTACCATGTCTCGTGCAATGGGAAACTGCTGGCAGTGCTGGATTTCGCTGGCTGGAAAATTGGTCTGCTGCCTGAAGCCACACCTGAACAGCTCAGCGGCGCCTTGTGGGAAACGCGCCCCTCTCAAGCCCACGCCATACCTAACCACTTTGTGACCAGCAGCGTCGAACAACTGCGCTGGATCTTTGCCCAACACACCGTTCGCAATATGCTCCCCAAGCGCTACCAGCGCCAGGTCATTTATTTCGCAAACACGCCAAGCGTGCCCCAGACCTGGCTGCAGCCGGCCCACCTGCTGCTGCTGCGGGAACTGTTAATCAGACCAGGCACGTTGAAGGAACTGTCCGACCGGACTGCTTTGGCACCTGAAGAGGTAACGCGCGATTTGGCTTGCCTGTATTTTTCTGGCAGTTTGACAACCACACCCGAAAAAGCGGCCACAAACGCATCTGGCCGCACCGAAGTGTCAACCCCAAAGTGGGGTCGCCTGCCCAAAGCTGAAACCACCATCTTCAACTCAACGCTTCCGCCAGATACAGAAATGCTGCTGGACCACGACACCACCGCACCAGCTGGGCTACAACGCGAGTAGTCGAGTAGCCGAGTAGCAAATATCGACGGCACGCAGCGACAGAGGTAACGATGGCGTCGCGTTCACAACCCTGAGTCGTTTACTACGTATTTAATAGCTGCTTGCGCCCGTATTTATTGCGCTACAGGCCTAAAGCATATAAAAATTCCAGGAAAACTGGTTACTCGACCCGCGTCACTGCCGATGGCTTGAAGCCCAGGTCAGCCGCCTTGCCTTTGCGGCCTCGGGCTGCCCGGGCGTTGTTCAAGCTGCGGATTTCAAGCGTTTCATCGCGCGTTTTGCCGCCCCTTCCAGTGCCATCGATACGTACGCTGCGAGTGTATGCAGCAGCGCCTGCAAGCGTGTCTTTGGCATCAAGGTCGATCAGCATCAGGCCGCGCCCGCCCCCGGCCATTTGTTTGAGCTCTGAAATTTCAAACGTCAAAATTCGACCGCCACTTGAAGCGCATGCCACATGGGTCGCAGCCGTCAGGGGCGCGCTGCCAGATGAGCCAGCGGCATGCGACGGCTTGCAAATCGATTCGCTGTCCCCGCAACTGATGAAGGCCTTACCAGCTTTCTGGCGCGACGCCATGGCCTCCAGGCTGGCCAGAAAGCCGTAGCCACCACTGCTTGACAACAGCAAGGTTGCATTGGCGGGCCCTGCAAAATAATGAACGGGTTGCGTGCCTGATTCAAGCTCAATCAGTGTGGTGACGGGCTGGCCGTCGCCGCGCGCTCCGGGCAGCAGCGAAACGGCAATGGAGTAAATACGCCCGGTGCCCCTGGCGGCGCTGCCAAACACCAACAGCGTATCAACGGTACGGCATTCAAAGCAGCCGTACAGGCCGTCGCCTTCTTTAAAAGCAAAGCTCGCGGCCGCATGCCCGTGGCCGCCTCTAGCGCGAATCCAGCCCTTGCTGCTGACCACGACCGTTACGGGTTCGTCCAGCACCCTGACTTCGAGCACGGCTTTTTTCTCGGCTTGTATCAGCGTGCGGCGTGGGTCGGCAAACTGTTTGGCATCCGCTTCAATTTCTTTGACCATCAAGCGCTTGAGTGCGGCCGGGCTGCCTAAAATTTCGTCGAGCCTGCCCTGCTCTTCACGCAGGGTTTTCAGCTCCTGTTCAATCTTGATGGCTTCCAGCCGCGCGAGCTGGCG
>ENA-OFCX01000929-OFCX01000929.1-metagenomes-genome-assembly--contig:-NODE-929-length-13063-cov-3.604705_pt1 | contig 13063 bp, 10 predicted proteins | sample MGYA00153384_OFCX01 | MGnify analysis MGYA00153384
CGCATAAGCGCGCGGTGCATGGCGTGATTTGACCGGAAATTGCCGGGAAGTGAGTGCAAGCTTTGCGCAATCGCGCCCAAAATAAGCGCGTATTCACAGCAATGTAGGCTTTAAGCAATGCACAGCAAGACTTTGACGTATAAAGATCCGAAACGCTATCAGTGGCCGCTGGCGCTGCTGTTTGGCGCCTTCACCGGCATCTTCCTGGGTCGCGCGCTGGGCCTGATGCAGCTGGCGCGGCCCACAATCCTGGCCCATGCCGACGCCTGAATCGAGTGAAGTCACGGCCGTTGCGCCCGCGGCCGCTGCGGCACCTGCGCCATTGGACTCTGTGGCCGTTGCGACCGTTGCGACCGTTGCGGCCGTTGCGGCACCTGCGCCATCGGCCTTTGTCGCCAGTGCGTCAACGCGCCTGCGCGCCAGGGCGGCGCGCCGGGTCCTGATGGTGGCCGGGCTGTGCGTGGGAATCGCGCTCTTCCTCACCGTGCTGGAAGGCCACGGCCTGACGGTGCACGACCGTGGCAACGTGGCCGGCCCGGCCAACCCCTGGCTGCCGCCCAGCGATGGCTACCGCCACCTGGCCGAGGTGGTGGCCTGGAACCGCGCCGTGCACGAGGCCGTGTACGGTGAGCTGCAGCGCGCTCACCTGCCCATCTTGCTGGGCGGCGACCACTGCCTGGGCATCGGCAGCATCAGCGCCGTGGCGCGCCATTGCCGCGACGCCGGCAAGAAGCTGCGCGTGCTGTGGCTGGACGCCCACGCCGACTTCAACACCAGCACGCTCACGCCCAGCGGCAATGTCCACGGCATGCCGGTGGCCTGCCTGTGCGGCCACGGGCCGCGCGAACTGGTCGAAATCGGCGGCACGGTGCCGGCCATCAGCGCCAAGGTGGTGCGCCAGATCGGCATCCGCAGTGTCGACGCCGGCGAGAAGCGCTTTGTGCATGAAATGGGCCTGGAAGTCTTCGACATGCGCTACATCGACGAGATGGGCATGCGCCACACCATGGAACTCGCCCTGGCCACGCTGGACGACAAGACCCACCTCCATGTCAGCTTCGACGTCGACTTCCTCGACGCCGACATCGCCCCCGGCGTCGGCACCACCGTGCCCGGCGGCCCGACCTACCGCGAAGCGCAGTTGTGCATGGAGATGATCGCCGACACCGGCCGCCTGGCCAGCCTTGACGTGATGGAACTCAACCCCGCGCTGGACGTGCGCAACCAAACCGCCGAGCTGGCCGTGGACCTCATCGAAAGCCTGTTCGGCAAGAGCACGCTGATGCGAAAGTAGTCTGGGTCGCGGGGGGTCTGCTGCCTGCTGTGGCTCAAGCTTGGTCGCGGTCTGCCGAAACTGTTGAAGCCAGGGCACGGCGCCCTGTTGACCTCACAGTTATCAAAGCAAGCCCGACATGCAAAATTCCGTGCGCTTTAGCCTGTCCCGGCGTCTCGTTCTGGCCAGCGTGGGGCTGGTCGCCGCGTTGATGGCGGTGGCGGTGGGAGTCGGTTTCCTCACAACGAACATCCGCAGCAACGTCGACTATGTCGGCGCGCATGTGGCGCCGCAGCTCGAACGCATTGCCGAGATCGAATTGAACGTGACCCGCGCGTCGCTGCAACTGCGCCACGCCATGCTGGCCCGGACACCCGAAGAAAAGGCCGCTGCGCTGGCAGACGTGGGTGAACGCAAGCGCCTGGTGGAAGAGCGCCTGGCGGAATTCGGGGGTGCCGCCACCACACCAGAAGGCTTGGCGGCCTATGCCCCGATGAAGGGCCTGACTACCCAGTTCTGGGTAGTGGGTGGCGAGAATGTTGCCCTGATAAGCCAAGGCCAGCGGGAAGCCGCCTTCGCATTCCTGGCCGACAGAACCGTGCCCGCGCGAAACCAGCTGCTGGTGCCGCTGGCTGCCGAGAAGAAGCGCCTGGGCGTCACGTTGAACAAGGAATTGACGGAGATCTCGAAGCAGGCCGGTGACGCCCGCCTGGCCGTGGTGGCTGCGGTGGTGCTGGTGGGACTGGGGCTGTCCGGCTTCGTGGCCTATGTGGTGCGTGTCATTCACGCCCTGGGTGGCGAACCGGCCGAGCTGAAGCGCGTGGCTGATGCCGTGGCTGCCGGCCGGCTGGACACCCCCATCCAGCTGCGTGCCGGCGACACCCACAGCACCATGGCCGCGCTCAGCACCATGACGCAGAACCTGGCGCGCACCGTGCAGTCGGTGCGCGAAAACGCCGAGAGCGTGGCCACTGCCAGCGCGCAGATCGCCAGCGGCAACGCCGACCTGTCAGGGCGCACCGAGCAGCAGGCCAGTTCGCTGCAGGAAACCGCCTCGTCGATGGACCGGCTGGGCGCCACCGTGCGCCAGAACGCCGACAGCGCGCGCCAGGCCAATCAGCTGGCCATGAGCTCGTCCGCCGTGGCCCAGCAGGGTGGCCAGATGGTGATGCAGGTCGTCGAAACCATGAAGGGCATCAACGACAGCAGCCGCAAGATCGCCGACATCATCAGCGTCATCGACGGCATTGCCTTCCAGACCAACATCCTGGCGCTGAACGCCGCAGTGGAAGCCGCCCGTGCAGGTGAACAGGGTCGCGGTTTTGCCGTGGTGGCCAGCGAAGTGCGCAGCCTGGCCCAACGTTCGGCCGCCGCCGCGCGTGAGATCAAGACGCTGATCGGCGCCAGCGTGGAACGTGTCGAGCAAGGCACCCTGCTGGTGGACCGCGCAGGCGCCACGATGCAGGAGATTGTGGCCAGCATCCAGCGCGTGACCGACATCGTGGGCGAGATCAGCTCGGCCAGCGTCGAACAAAGCGACGGCGTCAACCAGGTCGGCCAGGCAGTGTCGAAAATGGACGAGGCCACGCAGCAGAACGCGGCACTGGTGGAACAAAGTGCAGCCGCCGCCGAAAGCCTGCGCCAGCAGTCGCAGCAACTGGTTCAGGCAGTGGCGGTGTTTCGCCTGGCCTGACAGCCGCCGCGGCGCCCGACGCGCCGGGCGCCTGCTGCTCGGGAGTAACCCTTGCAAAACGTTGTCAGCTTTGCCGGAGGTTTGCAAAGCTTCACGTACCGGCCGCCTCAGCCGCCCCGCTTTGAGAGAAGATCGCGCGTGGCCACGCCCTGTCGGCGAAAGCCTTTGACTTGGAAGGCCAGCTTCATGCCAAACGACACTCTCGAACGCCCGCTGGCCACCGTGCGTGCGGCGCCAGCGGTGCCTGCTCCTGCAGCCGGGGACGCAGTGCCCGGCTCGTTGTCGACGGCGGCGGCTCTCGGCAGCGCAGCCGTGATGGCGGCCTGTGGCGGCGGCGGTGGCGACAGCGCTGTCCCCGCGCCTGTGGCACCCGCAGCAGCCTCTGTCAGCGCGGCCGAGGCGTCACGCTTTTTGGGGCAGGCCGGGTTTGGTGGCACCGATGCGCAGATCGGCCGCGTGCAGGCCCTGGGCTACAGCGGATGGCTCGACGAACAGTTCACCGCGCCGCGCACGCAGGGCCACTACGACTGGATGGTCGAGAAGGGCTACGCAGCCGCGACCAACATCTTCAACTTCACCGGCACCGACAACACGCTGTGGCGCAAGCTCATCAGCTCGCCCGACGTGCTGCGCCAGCGCATCACGCTGGCACTGTCGGAGATCTTCGTTGTGTCGATGACCGGGCTGCCGATCAACTGGCGTGGATTCGTGGCGGCGGCCTACATGGACGTGCTGGAGGGCAATGCCTTCGGCACTTACCGCACGTTGTTGGGCGAGGTGACGCTGTCCCCCGGCATGGGCAGCTACCTGAACATGCGCGGCAACCTGCGCGAGAACACCGCCACCGGCCGCGTGCCCGACGAGAACTATGCGCGCGAGGTGCTGCAGCTGCTCAGCCTGGGGCTGGTGGAACTCAGCCCCGACGGCACGCCGAAGAACGGTGTCGCCACCGACACCTATGGCCAGGACACCATCACCGGCCTGGCCAAGGTGTTCACCGGATGGAACAACGACGCGGCCAACAACACCGACCCCGGTTATGCCCAGCGGCCGATGGTGTTGAACGCCGCCAACCATTCGCCCAGCGCCAAGCAGTTCCTGGGCGTCACCATCGCCGCCGGCACCGCGGGTGCTGCGGCCCTGCAAACGGCCCTGGACACGATCGCCGCGCATCCCAATGTCGGCCCGTTCATCAGCAGGCAGTTGATCCAGCGTCTCGTCACCAGCAACCCAAGCGCTGCGTACGTGGGCCGGGTGGCTGCGGTGTTTGCGAACAGCGGCGCTGGCGCGCGCGGCGACCTGAGGGCGGTGATCAAGGCCTTGCTGTTGGACGACGAAGCCCGCCGCGCCCCCGTGGCCAGCGAGACCACGCGCGGCAAGTTGCGAGAACCCGTCGTGCGCTTCATCCAGTGGGCGCGCACCTTCAATCTGGCGTCGCCCACGGGCATCTGGAACATCGGCAATGTGTCCGACCCCTCCACGCGCCTGGGCCAGAGCCCGTTGCGGTCGCCGTCGGTGTTCAACTTCTTCCGGCCCGGCTACGTGCCGCCGAACTCGGCCCTGGGCACGCTGAACTTGAGCGCGCCCGAGTTCCAGATCACCAACGAGTCCACCGTCGTGGGCTGGGCCAACTGGGCGCAAAGCTTCGTGCTCGGCGGTGTCGGCGAGACCCGCCCGGACTACACGGCCGAGCTGGCCCTTGCCACCGACGCCACGGCGCTGGTCAAGCGGGTGTCGCTGCTGCTGTCGGGCGACAGCCTGTCGGCCGCCACGCTGGCCACCATCACCACGGCCGTGGGCAGCATCGGCGCCACGACCGACGCCGGCAAGCTCAACCGGGTGTATGCCGCCGTCCACCTGGTGCTGTGCGCGCCTGAATACCTGGTCCAGGTCTGAAGGGGCCCCTCGATGAACAAGCTGCCCACCTCGCTCGCCAGCCGCCGCGCCTTTCTGCAGCGTGCGGGGCAACTGTCGCTCACCGGTGTCGCTGCACCCTGGGCGCTGAACCTGGCCGCCATGGCCGAAGCCGCGGCCCAGACGGCGACCGACTACAAGGCCCTGGTGTGTGTCTTCCTGTACGGCGCCAACGACCATGGCAACACCTTGCCACCGTACGACGCAGCCACGCACGCCAACTACGTCAACATCCGCGGCAGCCTGGCCACCGCGCGCGCCAATCTGGCAGCCACGGCGCTGACGCCCACGGTGGCGCTCCCCGGGGGCCGGCAGATGGCGCTGGCACCCGAGTTGGCGCCGCTGAAGACCCTGTTCGACGCCGGCCGCATGGGCGTGTTGCTGAACGTGGGCACGCTGATCCAGCCGACCACGCTGGCGCAGTACAACGCCAGGAACGTGCCGCTGCCGCCCAAGCTGTTTTCGCACAACGACCAGCAGTCGGTGTGGCAAAGCTCGCTGCCCGAAGGCGCCACTTCGGGCTGGGGCGGCCGCGTCGGTGACCTGTTCCAGTCGGGCAACGGCAAGAGCACCTTCACCTGCGTCAATGTCAGCGGCAATGCGGTCTTCATGAGCGGGCGCGACGCGGTGCAGTACCAGGTCTCGACCACGGGGTCGGTGGCCCTGCGCGGCATCCAGGCGCCGCTGTTCGGGTCACTTGCCTGCAGCGACGCCCTGCGCGCGCTGACCACGGCCAGCCGCACGCACCTGATGCAGGCCGAGCACACCCGCGTGATGGCGCGCGCCATCGACGCCAATACCAGCCTCAGCGCGGCATTGACCGGTCTGCCTGCCCTCACGACCACCTTCGACACAGCCAACCCGCTGGCCATGCAACTGCAGATGGTGGCCAGGATGATCGCCGCGCGCTCTGCCCTGGGGGCCAGGCGGCAGGTGTTCTTCGTGTCGATCGGCGGCTTCGATCTGCACGACTTTCTCGTCGCCCAGCACCCCGGGTTGCTGGCCAACGTGGGCGGCGCCATCAAAAGCTTCTACGACGCCACGGCCGAGCTCGGCGTGGCCAACCAGGTCACCACCTTCACCGGCAGCGACTTCGGCCGCACGCTGACCAGCAACGGCGACGGCAGCGACCACGGCTGGGGCAGCCACCAGTTCGTGGTGGGCGGGGCCGTCAAGGGCCAGCGCTTCCACGGCCAGTTGCCGGCGTACTCGGTGAACGGCCCCGACGACGTCGGCCAGGGGCGTCTGCTGCCCACCACGTCGGTGGACCAACTGGCGGCCACCTTGTCCAAGTGGATGGGCGTGAGCGACACCAACCTGCCGCTGGTGGTGCCGAACATCGGCAACTACACGGTGCGCGACCTCGGGCTGTTCAACTGACGACGGCCACTGGCTGGGGAGGGCCCCGCACCGACGGGGCGTGTCGGCAGAGGGTTGGGGACGTGCTGAGCACCGATACCATGCCGGCCATGCCCAACACCAATCCCTCCTGGCGTGCATTGCGGCGTGCGTGCGCCATCCTCCTGCTCGCGTTTACGGCCGCGGCCGCGGCCTGGGCCCAGGCCCTCACGCTCGACCTGCTGGCACCCGCCGACCCGCGCGCCGGCACCACGCGCGACTTCGCCAACGTGCTGGGGCGCACGGCACCGGGCAGCACTGTGCGCGTGGGGGGCGAGGCCGTCACCGTCTACGCCACCGGCATCTTCGTGCGCGACCGCGTGCCCTTGGTGATGGGCGCCAACAGCATCCGCATCGAAGCCATGTCCAGCACCGGGCAAACGCTGGAACGTGTGCTGGACATCGAACGCACCGCGCCACCGCCCGTCGCAACCTGGCCGCAAGACCGGCTGTGGCTGGACGGCAGCAACCTGCGCCCCACCGACACCCTGCGCGTGGCGCCCGGCGAGCCAGTGGAGGTTGCTCTGCGCGCCACGCCAGGCCAGCAGGTGCAGGCGCGCCTGGTCGGGCAGGACTGGCAGCCGCTGGTGGAAACCACGGCCGGCAGTTATCGCGCGCTGTTGCGTTTTGATGCGTTGGTTGACGTGGAACCGGCGCCGGTCGAACTGCGCATCGAAGCCGCTGCCCTGCCCCGCAACGCGCTGCCGCGCAGTCTGCTGGCCCGGTCGTTCGGCAGCGTGGGCGCCTGGCGACCCGACCCGCAACGCCTGGTGGTGGCCGGACCTGACGGCGCCGACCTGCTGCACGGCCTGCACGAGGTGCGCCTCGGCGGGCCCAACCTGGCCGAACTGCCCGCCGGCACGGTGCTGCAACTCAGCGGCCAGCGTGGCGACCGGCTGCGCGTGCAGCTGTCGCCCGACACCACGGCCTGGGTGGCCGAGCGCTCGGTGCAGCCGGCGCCCGCGGGCAGCGTGCGGCCCTATGCGGCATTTACCAACGTGTCCGTGGCCGGCGGCGCGGGGGCTGCCGAGGGGGACACGGTTGCGCTGGCCTTGCCCGTGGGCCAGCCCTACGCGGTGCGTGCAGTGGCCGTGCATGGGGGCGGGGGCGGGGGCGGGCAGATGCTGCAGGTCGATATCTGGGGCGCACACGACGCCGCCACGTGGATCAGCCACCGCGCCAGCACGCGACTGGTGCGCGAAGTGCGCGTCGAGCAGACCGGCCCGGAGCGCGTGCGCGTGCACATCGAACTGCGCACCGGCCGCCTGTGGGGCTGGCGCAGCGAACGCGTGGGCGGCAGCCTGCGCATCACCGTGCGCCCGCCGCCCGTTCTGGCCGCGGCAGGTTCCCCGCTGGCGGGCATGCGCGTGGCGCTGGAGGCCGGCCATGGCAGTGCCGACAACCTGGGCGCCGTGGGCGCCACCGGGGTGCCCGAGAAAGATATCAATCGCTGGGCGGCCGGAGCCTTGCAAACCGAGTTGGAAGCCGCGGGTGCCACGGTCGTGCAGGTGCGCGAAGGCGACGACAACCCCCCGCAGCGCGAACGCGCAAGGCGCGTGACGGCGTCGGACGCGCAGCTGTTCATCAGCGTGCATGCCAACAGCGCCGACACCGCGCAAGGCTACCTGCGTGCCGCCGGCACCAGCACCTACTACAAGCACCCCACGGGGCGCGACTTCGCCACCGCGGTGCAGGCGCGCCTGCTGGAGATGACCGGGCTGCCCGACTTCGGCGTGGTGGGCGCGTTCAACTACGCGCCGACCCGGCTGGTGACGTGGATGCCCGCCATCCTGGTCGAACAGGCCTTCATGTCGCACCCCGGCGAAGAAGCGCGACTGCTGGACCCGGACTTCCGCGCCCTGATGGCCCGCGCCGTGCGCATGGGCATCGAAGACTACTTGCGCGCGCGCCTGCCGTGACAACTGCCCCGGCCGTCGAGCGCTTCTTCGCCCTGGTCGACAGCAGCTTGGCCCAGGGCCGGCTGGCGCGCCTGGTGCTGGCGCGGCCGCAGGGCGCCGAGGCCGGCTTGCAACGCGTCACCGTGCGCCCGCTGGAACTGCGCGGGCAGCGGGTGCTGAACTTCGTCTACCGCTACGACACGCGCGATGTCACCAAGAACCTGGCCGTCGCCGAGGGCGTGCAACGCCTGCATGAACTGGTCGGTGCGTCGTTCCGCAACGCCCATCTGTTCACGCCGGATGAAGAATCGCAGCTCAAGCTCAACCGCAAGGGCGCGGGCACCCTGACCGTGGGCGTTGCTGCCAGCACAGAGCCTGTGTCCGAAGAGCCGGCCACCCACGACCGCACCAAGCAGCGCCTCATAGACCTGGGCCGCCCCTTCCTGGTCGAGCTGGGCGTGACGACAGCGCAGCACCAGCTGGTGCCGGCCATGGCGCGCAAGTGGAAGCAGATCAACAAGTTCGTCGAGGTCTTCGCCCACGCGCTGGCCTCGTCAGGACTGGCCGATGCGAAAGCCTTGCGCGTGGTCGATTTCGGTGCGGGCAAGGGCTACCTGACGTTCGCCGTGCACGACTGGCTGCAGCAGGCACGCGGTGTGCTGCCCGACGTGGTGGGCGTGGAACTGCGCCCGGACCTGGTCGACCTGGGCAACGCGGCCATAGCGCGGCTGCGTCTGCAGGGCCTGCGCATGGAGCTGGGCGACGTGCGCCAGCACGAGCCCGGGGCGCTAAACGTGATGATCGCTCTGCACGCCTGCGACGTCGCCACCGACCACGCCATCTACCTCGGCCTGCGCGCCGGGGCCGACATCATCATGTGCTCGCCCTGCTGCCACAAACAGATCCGCCCGCAGCTGCTGAGCCCGCACCCGATGCGCTCCATCCTGCAGCACGGCGTGCACCGCGAACAGCAGGCCGAGATGGTCACCGACAGCCTGCGTGCGCTGTTGCTGGAATCACAAGGCTACGAGACCCAGGTCTTCGAATTCGTGTCGCTGGAACACACCAGCAAGAACAAAATGATCCTGGCGGTGAAGCGCCGAAAACCGGTTGCCGCCGCGCAGACGCTGGCGTTGGCACAGGTGCAGGAGCTGAAGGCTTTTTACGGCATCCGCGAACAGTGTCTTGAGACGCTGCTCATGCGGGCTGGCGCGGTGCAGGGCGTTGACCGGGACGGCCAGCGTCGGTGATGCAGAACGCGCGGATCGAGCAGCAAGCGGTGCGGCCCCCGCTGTGCCTGCGGCTGAAGAGTTACAGGGCAACCGTGACAAGCGCCTCGTTACGGTTGCCGGTACTTGAATTACGCTGTCGTGTGGACGAGCGCGGCAAATTGGCTGCGCAGTAATATCTATCGCAAGACTCGTCTTCGGGCAAATTCGCATCCGCCGGTGTGGCAGACGTTTTTGGCAATTCGTCGCCCGAGCTGCGCAAAAGAACAATGTATGGTCATCGAATCTTTCCAGAAAGATCGAATTTAAAAATTTTCCCGCATTAGCTGCTTCACGTTTTCAATCAAGCATCAAGAAGCATCAAGGACATCTGCATGAAACTGCTTACCGTTATTGCATCAGCCATTCTTTTGACCGGGTGTGCAACACCGACAGTTGTTGAAACCCGCAAATCGGGAGACCTGCAACTGACATGCGATCAAATCAAGCTGGAAATCGCCGAGGCTGAAAGATTTGATAAAGAGGCACGCAAGGAACGAACGGTCACGGGCACCAATGTCGCTGCTGCAATATTCTTCTGGCCGGCACTGTTGGGAACGTACTCGAATACGGAACAGGCCATCAACGCGGCCAAAGAGCGGCGCGACAACATGTTCAAGCTCGCTGATTCCAAGGGCTGCAAAATATAAGTCGTGGATGCGGCGATCAGACCGCGCGGACTGACCTGATTCAGCCGCTCCGGCTACGGTGGGTAGGCCGTCTGTCAAGACATGCGGCATCAACGTGTGCAGTCAGCATGATGAGGGCGCCGCAGGCCTGTCCTGGCCATCACCTGAAGTGTCCGCCCCAGGCTGGCGCGCGCATTCGTCGAACACGCGCAGCCGGCAGGTGGCGCAGATGTGGCCGTCCAACCGCGGCACGATGTTGGCGATGGCGCTGCGTTTGTCGGCAAACAGGTGGTCGGCGCCCAGCCGGGTGATGAATCCGCTCTTGTGCCAGGTCTGCACCACCTCGGGCCGCGGCCGGTGGAAGTACAGGCCGCCGCCCATGTCCAGGCGACGACGGCGTTCCGCCTCCCACAGCGTGGCGCCGGCGTGGTCGACGAAATTCATGCTCTTGGCCATGACCAGCAGGTGGCGCGCCGGCGGCTGTGCATCACGCAACGCTTGCAGGCCATCGGCCACATGTGCCACGGCGCCGAAGTAGACGCTGCCTTCCATGCGCAGCAGCGTGAGTTGCGGGCATTGCGCCGCGCCCGGCGCCAGCTCCACGAAAGGCCTGGGTTGGCGTGGAGCGTCGTCCGGTGCAGCGCCGGGTGCAGCGCCCGGTGCCTTGCCGGGTGCATGGGCCAGGTCGGGTGGCCTGGCGAAACCCATGATGCGCAACGCCGGGTGCGCGGTGCGGTGCAGGTACACCACCAGCGAAGCGGCCACGCCCGACAGCACAGCCACCTGAAGCGGCAACACCAGCGTGGCGGCCAGGGTGCCGGCGGCAACGCCGGCTTCGCGCCGGTCCAGCCGCCACAGGTCGCGCCACTGCATGCGGTCCACCAGGCTCCAGGCCACCAGCAACAGCACGGCGTCGATCGCGGCCAGCGGCACCCAGGCCAGCAGCGGTGCGCCCAGCGCCACGCCCGCCAGCAGCAGGCCGGCTGCCATCACGGCGGCCAGGGGCGTGCGGGCACCGGCGTCCAGGTGAGGCACCGATCTGTTCAGCGATCCAGCCACCACGAAACACGAAAAAAATGGCCCCGTCAGGTTGGCCAGTCCCTGGCCCAGGCACTCGCGGTTCACGTCCATCGCCTGCCCGCTGCGCGCAGCCAGGGCCTTGGCAATGGCCACCGACTGGCCCAGCGCCACGATCGTCAGCGCCAGCGCGATGGAGGCCAGTTGCGGCACGTCGCCCCAGGCCAGCGCAGGCAACTGCCACTGCGGCCACACCGACGGCAGCGTGTCGATGCGCCGCAGCACCGCCCCGCCCCATGCACTGGCCGCAGCACCCACCAGCGTGCCGGCCCCCAGCGCCAGCAACAAGGTGGGCGCGCGTGGCCACAACCGGCGCAGCGCCAGCGCCAGCAGCAAGGTGAACACGCCCAGGCCGACCGCCTCTAAGTCCAGCGTGGGCCAACCCGAGAGGCTTTTCAGCGCATGCCAGGCAATCAGCACGGCGGCCCCCGTGGTGAAGCCCAGCAGCACCGACGGTGCTATGAAATGCGCCAGCACCCCCAGGCGCAGCAGCGCCACGCCGATCTGCACCACGCCCACCATCAGCGTCACCACCAGCGCCAGGCGCAGGTATTCGGCACTGCCCAGGGCGGCCAGCGGCACCAGCGCGGCAGCCAGCGCCAGAGACATGGTGTTGGTGGGCCCTGTCAGCACATGCCGGCTGGACCCCGCCAGCGCGGCCACCACGCAGGGCACGGCCGCCGTCAGCAGCCCCCAAGTGGTGGGCAGGCCGGCCAGCGCGGCGAACGCAATGGCCTGCGGCAGCACCAGCACGGCAGCCAGCAGCGCCGCAGCGGCATCGGCACGCAGGCTGGGGGCGTTGACATCGGCCAGCCAGGGCCAGATTCGGTGGATCAGAGGCACCATCGGCAATCACCTTATCACCGCCCTCCGCAGGGCGAGCCCGAAGATGGGGTCGGTGCTGCCGGTCACGTCACCGGGCATGATGCGTCCATGGCTGAACGAACCTTGCTCATCGGCGTGTCCGCACGCATCCACTACCCTGGCGAGGTGCCGCTGGGCGGCGTTTGGACCAAGACGCTGCACTACCTGGAACAGTCTGTCGCGCACTGGGTGCTGTCGGGCGGCGCCATGGCGGTGATGGTGCCGGCGGTGGACGAGCAAAGCATCGTGCTGCGCAGCGACCTGCGCCTGCACGACTACGCCGCCGCGCTCGACGGCCTGGTGCTGCAAGGCGGCAACGACGTGGCACCCGAAACCTATGGCGAGTCGCCTCTTTCAGCCGACTGGCACGGCGACCGCGTGCGCGACCGCTACGAGATCGAGCTCATCCAGGCCTTCGTGGCCGCCGGCAAACCGGTGTTCGGCATCTGCCGCGGATTTCAGGAAATCAACGTTGCGCTGGGCGGTACGCTGCGCCGCGATACCAGCCGTAGCAATGATCTGATCCGGCATCATGCACCCGATGACACGGCGTTTGCGGCGATGTTTGATCACCACCATGACGTCGCATTGGTCCCCAACGGGATACTTGCAAACGCATTCGGCAGGGCCACGCTTGCGGTGAATTCGGTCCATTTTCAGGGCGTCGGGACGCTCGCGCCCGGACTGGCCGTCGAAGCGATGGCGCCCGATGGTCTGGTCGAAGCATTTTCGGCGCGGGTCGGACATTCTGACGTCCTTGCCGTGCAATGGCACCCCGAATGGGATGCAGCGACCAATTCTGATTCCCAAAGGTATTTTCAACTGCTCGGTCACGCGCTGCGTGGCGAAGCCAATCATTAGCAAGGATCAACGCGATGACACAAGTACTCCGGAATTACGATATTGCCGAACTCAAGCGGCTGGATGTGGCGCATCATTTGCCGGCGTTTCAGGATTATCAGCTGATCGAGGATATGCACGGCAGCCGGATAATCACGCATGCCGACGGCATTTACATTTATGACGGCGACAACAACAAGATCCTCGAT
>ENA-OFCX01000930-OFCX01000930.1-metagenomes-genome-assembly--contig:-NODE-930-length-13055-cov-5.677692_pt1 | contig 13055 bp, 10 predicted proteins | sample MGYA00153384_OFCX01 | MGnify analysis MGYA00153384
GGCGCGCGCCTGCCGACCGAGGCCGAATGGGAGCACGCGGCGGCAAGCGTTGCGCTGCCCCAGTCGACGCCCGCGCTACACCCGAGCGCGGCCACCGAAACCGGCCTCACGCAACTGTTTGCCAGCGCGTGGCAGTGGACCGCGTCGGCTTATCTCGGCTACCCCGGATTCGAAACGGCCGAGGGAGCTGTGGGCGAATACAACGGCAAATTCATGTGCAACCAGTTCGTGTTGCGCGGCAGCTCAGTGGCCACCGCAGTCGGCCACCAACGGCTAAGCTACCGTAGCTTTTTCCCACCCGATAAACGCTGGCAGTTCACGGGCATACGACTGGCGCAATAGAAGGAAGTCATGGCATCGCACCACTTAATTACCCCCCATAAGAGCGCACCCACTGTCGAAACTCAGCCCAGCTTCAGCATCACCAACACCTTAAAGCTCGACGCCAAAGCCGAGCTAGACGCGCTCGAACGGAGCCTGCTCGCGCCGGCTGCCAGCATTGCGCCAAAGTTTTTTTACGACGCACTGGGCTCCACGTTGTACAACGCGATTGTGCTCACGCCCGAGTATTACCCGACGCGCACCGAAGTCGCAATCTTCGAAAAGTTTCGCACAGAAATCGCGTCCGTGATCGGTAAGGGCAAACAATTTATCGACCTCGGTTCCGGCGATTCGGTGAAAGCCGAAAAGTGGTTCGCCTCACTCAAACCATCGCGCTATGTGGCTGTCGATATTTCTGAAAGCGCGGCACGCGAAGCGCTGGCACGACTCGCGAGCAACGTCGACGCACCCGAGCTTGCGGGCCTCATCACCGATTTTTCCAGCGTGCTTGATGTCACGCCCGTAGTGCAAAAAAAACCCACCCTCTTCTTCTATCCCGGCTCGTCGATCGGCAACTTTATGCCCGATGAAGCGCTGTGGTTTTTGAAGCAAATTCGCGCCCATTGCTTGACCGCTGATTGCGGCTTGCTGATCGGCATCGACGCTAAAAAAGATCACGCCCGATTGGACGCCGCCTACGACGACGCGCTGGGCATCACCGCATCGTTCAATCTGAACACACTACTGCACATTAACCGCCTGCTCGGTACCAATTTCGAGGTGCGCGACTGGCAACATCGAGGCTTCTACAACGCCGCGATGGGCCGCATAGAAATGCATCTGGAAGCCAGACGCGAGGTGGCTGTGAAGGTGCGTGGCAACAACCGAAAATTTGCGCAAAGCGAACGCATACATACCGAAAATTCTTACAAATATGCGCCGGAACAATTTCGCGCGCTACTGGTAGAAGCAGGCTTTACTGCGCCAACATTGTGGCAAGACGCACACAACGATTTCAGCGTTTTTTACGCAGCGGTGTGACGCATCGCTGAGAGGAGGTAAAATGTAATTGTTGCGTGGCAGACTTGGTGTTGTTGACATCACTAGAGTGCGCCAATCGATAACCCCTCTGCAAACAACGCGCCCATGTCGTGGCTCGCGAACAAATCTTCTTCGCGCAACGCGCCACGTGACGACCCAGTCTCGCCGCCGACCCGGCGCGCAATCACGCCGGGATGCACCTTGCGCATGCGCCAGCCGGTGACGATGCGATCAACGCTTTGCATGGCCCCAATGCCGTCGCTGCCCGCGCACACTAGTACCGAATAGGGCCGTCCGGCAAGGGCACTCTGTGTACCGCCGCCAAGTGCGGTGGTGTCCTCCATGCACGCATAGAAAACGCGATCAAAAAACGCTTTGATTGAGCCGGCCATGTAGCCGAAATTTTCTGGTGTGGCGACAATGAGCGCGTCGGCATTGCGTACTTCTAACGCGGTGACCACCACTGCAGAACGCGTCGTAACGCTGACGCCTTCGGCGTGTGCAGCGCCTTGACAAAATGATGTGACCAGCGCGCGCGTTCCGCCGCTCGCCGAGTAATGAACCACCAGAATACGCCGCATGAGAGGAAAAAAAATGGGCCGCTGAAGCGGCCCATTTTGCACCGCGCGAGGTGCGCGCGCAACTAACCTGATCAGGGATCGATTAAGGTAACCGTGGCCGTGGCCGTCCCGCCCTTGCCATCACTGATGGTGTACGTAAAGGTGTCGTCGATAAAGCAAGCAGGTCCAGGGGTGTAGCGCAGCGATTTGCCATTGGACACAATCGAAATGGACGACTTGGTCGGCTGCGTGGTCGAGATGATGGTGAGCGCGTCACCATCGCTATCACTGTCGTTGACCAGCACGTTAAGATCCATGCCGACTGCACAGGGCACAACGAACCGATCATTGACGGCAACCGGTGCGTTATTGACCGGTGGTGGTGGCGGAGCGGTGTTGTTGATGGTCACTGCAACCGACGCCGTCGCGGTGCCGCCTTTGCCGTCGCTGATGCTGTAAGTGAAGCTGTCAGTGGCACCGCCACAGGTGGACGCGTTTGGCGTGTAGGCCACCTTGCCGCTGGAAATCATCGCCGTGCCTTTGCCGGGGGTCGAGACCGAGGTGATGCCGAGCGCATCGCCATCTTTGTCGCTGTCATTGACGAGCACACTGAAAGTGCTCGCTGCCGCGCAATCAATGGTGTAGGCGTCGTTAACTGCCAGCGGCGCATTGTTGATCGGCGGCGGGGGCGGAGGGGGAGGTGGTGGCGGTAAAGTGTTGTTGATCGTCACCGACACCGTGGCTGTGGACACACCACCTTTGCCGTCGCTGATGCTGTAGGTGAAGCTGTCCGTCGCACCGCCGCACCTGGCCGCGCTTGGCGTATAGACGATTTTTCCGCCGGAGATTGCCACTGTGCCCTTGCCCGCCATGGACACCGAGGTAATGGTCAACGCGTCGCCATCGGGATCGGTGTCGTTGCCCAGCACGTTAAAGGTGATTGGGGCGGCACAGTCGACGGTGTAGGCGTCATTGACCGCCGACGGACCGCGATTGATGTAGCGACGCGTGCCGATGGCTTGCTGCGTGCTCGCCTCAAGCCAGCGGTAGCCGTCGACCGTTGCTTTGTGTTGCGATGTGTTGTGCAGTGCGCGCGCGATCCAATTGTTCGGCACATCGTCGACCAACTCACGCGTGACCTCACGGTCAATCATCGGCGCGGTTGTGGATGTGGGCGTGGTCGCCACAGCGCTGCCCGATGGGGATGGCGGGAGAGGCGGTGCTGGCATCGCAGCGGTCGATCCGGGCACGACAACCCGTACGACTTCGGTTTTTTCCTTGACCACGACCACGTCGGTATCGGCACGGCGGTTGCGGAAGCTTTGTCCTTTGACTTCGGGATACTTGGGTGATCGTCCGGCTTGACCCGACGTGGTCACCAGCTCGGTCGGCAAGCCTCGGGAGACCAGATACAACTTGACCGCGTCAGCGCGTTGGGTCGAGAGCGCAACATTGTTGCGGTCGCCACCGGTCGGGCAGGTGTGGCCGACGATGTTGACCTTGAGTTCAACGTAGGGTTGAAGCGCTGCGATGCGCAGCATCAGCGCATCGAGTTCTTTAATAGCGGCTGGCTTCAGGCGGGTGGAGCCGAGATCAAAATACGTCTCCTGAGCGTCGTTGCTGTTGACGCGGGTGATGCGCTTCTCTTCGCGTGTCGTCGGCTCGAGGGGGGCGGGCGCGGCGTTTGCCGTAGCGGCAGACGCGCTGGCGTTCACGGCAGCATCCGGCGCTGCAATGACGGCAGGTTTCCAGTTCGGATCGGGCACGCGCTCGCTGCTGGTGACGCTGCGTGTGACTTTGTTGGCGCGAAAACTGGTCTTTGGCGCGCCGAGTTCATAGCGCAGCATGACCATCCCGCGCTGGTCGCTGCGCTTGCTTTCAAAGTCGCCGCTGCGACGGTTTATTTCGCCTGACAACGCCACTGAAATGGGCGATCCGGCAAAGAATTTTTCTGCGGTCAGCGTGCCAGTCCACAGCTTGGCGGAAAATTTGCCCCATTCATAGTCGATACCCGCGGTGACACGCAACAACGCACCTTCATAAAAATGGCCTGCGCGCGCACCGACGCCCCAGTCATAGGGGCGCTGGTAGGCGCGCGTGGTCACGGTTGTGGTCACGTCTTCAACGTACGGGCGTCCAGATTCGGTGCCTGATTGCGTAATGGTGTTGGCGATGGCGGCAGTGCCACTCAGGCGAGCGCCGCTCAAGCCCTTGCTGAGGTATGTATTCCAGAACCACGTCTCGTACTCTTGGCCGCCACCAAGCGTGGCCTTGCGCATGTCGTCAGGACTCTGGTCGAACGCTGCAAAAAGCTTGTTGACCGACCGACCGTTGCCGCTCCAATGCTGCGAGAGCTTGGCACCACCGGCGTCACGACTGGCCCAAATTTCAGCGAGCGTGGCCGATGTGTCGTCGCCACGCAGCACGTGAAACAGTTCGCCGCGCAGTTTGGTTTCGGTGTCGTAACCGATGCCCACGCGGGTGTCGGCACCCACATATTGCAGGGTCGCGCCCGTCGTTGGCGTGGCCTTGCCTGCATCCTGCGCGACGGCGGGTGCGACGATGGCCGCGCCGGTAAATAAGATGGCAAGTGCCGCGTTGGATGCGCTGCGCGGTGAAGCGGATTTTCTTTTCATGATTTCCCCCGAGGAACAATGGCGTCGCTCGTAGCCGGAAAAGTGTAGCAAAGCGCGTGCAAAAAAGCTGGAAAGTCCCGTGAAATCAGGGCAGTAGCGCGATAAGCGTGTCTAATCCGCCCACATTGATCGACACCGGAACCTGCGCGCGCACGGTGGGCTTGGCGTGATACGCGACGCCCAGTGTGGCGGCCTTCAACATCGGCAGATCGTTGGCCCCGTCACCGAGCGCAATCGTTACGTTGCGCGCTGCCGGCAAGGTGCCAGCAAAAAATCGCAGCAAGCGCTGTTTTTCTAAAGCATCGACAATCGCGCCGCAGACCTTACCGGTGAGGCGACCATGGTGTTCGCCCAGGGTATTGGCACGTGTGTACGTGTAGCCAAAACGCCGCCGCATACGCTCGGTGAAGTAGGTAAAACCGCCGGAGACGAGCAACGTTTTGACGCCGTTTTTGTGGGCATACGCCATCAGTTCTGCGAGCCCTGGCGACGGGCGAAGCCGCGATTCGTAAACTTCCACCAGTGTGGAAGTCGAAAGTCCTTCGAGGCAGGCGACGCGCTGCCTCAGACTTTGTTGAAAATCGAGTTCACCACGCATCGCCGCTTCGGTTATCGCCGAAACCTCCGCCTTGACACCCGCGAAATCGGCGATTTCGTCAATGCATTCGATGGTGATGGCGGTCGAATCCATGTCCATCGCGATCAGGCCCACTTGGGCAATCGGAATGGCGCGGTCGGCGGGCAAAACATTGGTGGTGGCGGCAATCATGGCTGCGAATTGTAGGCATTGCGCGGTGGGTGGGCGTGCCCGCGTGTGGTCGATGCGAATGCTTAGAACGGTATATCAGCTTTTAGCTGAATGCGTTACTACACTTGGGCTTACCCGTATTTACAGTCATAGTCGAGTATCAGCTATTTGTGCTCTAAGCCCACATAAAGAAACGGTTTCGGCGCAAAGCTGATCGCGCAGAGCATCGTTTTTATCGCGCTAACCGGCAAATCCGCCTTCATCCAAAAATGCTTGTTCTTCCGCCGTCGTCGCTCGCCCGAGCACGGCGTTGCGGTGCGGAAATCGTCCAAAGCGCACGATGATGTCTCGATGGACGATGGCATAGCGCTGAGACTCGCTGCCTAGCGTTGCGTAAAGCTCCAGCGCGCGATCCTGATCCGCCAAGTGTTCGGAATGCATAAACGGCAGATACAGGAAACTGCGAAGTGCTGCGTCAACGGCTAGATCAAACCCCTGCGCTATCGCTTGTTTCGCGATGCTCAGCGCCTTTGAATCGGTCGCAAACATCCGCGCCGTTCCGCGAAAACTGTTGCGCGGATATTGATCCAACAGAATCATCAACGCCAACGCGCCGTCAGCCGTGGTCGCCCAACCATCCAGCGCACCGCTCGCGGCGGCCCCATGCTCCGCCGCAAATCGCGCACGAAACTCGTCGTCAAACGCCGCGTCTTTTTTGAACCAACGGGTGGGCCCGACCTCAGTCCAAAAGCCGACGATGGCGGTAGTAGAAAAAGGTGCGCTCATCATTCAGTTATCACAGAAGAAAGATGCAAATTATCAACGGCGTTGTAGGAGCGGGAGCGGCGACAGCCGCGATCCCACCGTCGCACCTAGACGTTTTTCGCGCCCAAGGGTGCCCCTACGAGCTCACTTCTCAGCGCGATCCACGTATTGAAAATCCACCTTCGCGGTATCCGCGTTCACCGACGCAATCTTCACCCGCACCCGCTCTCCGAGCGACAGCGTGAAGCCGCTGCGCTGGCCTTCCAGCGTGACCTTATCGCGGCCCAACTGGTAGTAATCACGAGGCAAACTAGTGGCGTGAATCAGTCCGTCGGCGAAGGTCTCATCTAGCGTGACGAACACGCCAAATGGCACCACGCCGGAGATCGTTCCGTTGAACTCTTCACCGATGTGTGCCTCAAGATACTTCGCCTTCAAAAACTGCGTGACTTCGCGTGACGCGATGTCGGCGCGGCGCTCGTTGCCGCTACACAATTGGCCGAGCCGTTCCCAGTCTTCACCCTCATATTTTTTGCCAGCGATCACCGCCTTCAAACCGCGATGCACGAGCAAATCCGGATAGCGGCGAATGGGCGAGGTGAAGTGCGCGTAGTGATCGTACGCAAGGCCAAAATGACCACCGTCGACCGGTGTGTAAATCGCCTGCGGCAACGAACGCAGCAGCACCGTGTGCAGCGCAGGTGCATCGATGCGGTCACGCGTTTGTTCGATCAGATTAGCGTAATCCATCGGCGCGGGCCGCTCGCCGCCACCCAGCGTCAAGCCGCGCAGGCTAAGCGTTTCACGCAACGCACCCAGTTTTTCTGGCAACGGAATATCGTGAACGCGATAAAGCAAAGGCTGCTTCGCTTTCGCCAAATATTCTGCCGCGCACACGTTGGCTGCGAGCATCATTTCTTCAATCAATTTGTGCGCATCGTTGCGCACTGCGGGCTTGATGCTTGCGACGCTGCCGTCATCGTTGAACGTGAATACGGCTTCCTGTCCTTCAAAATCCAACGCACCGCGACGGTCGCGCACTTCGCGGAACAAACCGTACAACGCGTAAAGCGTTTTAAGCGATGCGTCAATCGTGCCGACCTTCGGTTTTGCCGTCTCAAGCGAAGGCAAAAGTGCTGCCACTTCGGTGTACGTCATGCGCGCTTTAGAGTTCATCACTGCCGCATAAAACTCGTGGCTGGTGATGTGTCCGCTAGCTGCGACTTTCATGTCGCATACCATGCACAAACGATCAACATTCGGACGCAATGAACACAGCTCGTTCGACAAATTTTCTGGCAACATCGGAATCACGCGACGCGGAAAATAGACACTTGTCGTGCGTTCGCGCGCATCGGTGTCGAGCGCGGTTTTAAGCTTCACATAATGAGACACGTCAGCAATCGCGACGACCAGCCGGAAGCCTCCGCGCGAACCCGCTGACTTTTCGGCATAGACCGCGTCATCAAAATCCTTGGCCGTTTCGCCGTCAATGGTGACCAGCGCCAACTCGCGCAAATCAATCCGTCCCTTGCGATCCGCCGCTGTGACAACGCTGCCATACGCCGCCGCTTCCGCCAACGTTGCAGGCGAAAAAATGTGCGGCAGATTGTGTTTTCGAATCGCGATTTCGAGTTCGATGTCGGACGAATCCTCATCACCCACCACTTCAACGATCTCGCCAGTCGCCTCATCATACGGCGTCGGCTGCGAGGTGATTTCTACGACCACGATCTGATCAAGCGCGGCCTTACCGAGCTTGGTGCGCGGAATCAGGATGTCCTGATTGATGCGCCGCTCGGACGCCACGACAAACCACTGCCCTTCCTTGCTGCGCAGTTTGCCGACCACACGATGGTTTGCACGGTGCAACACCGCAACAATCTCGCCATTAACCTTGCCATCGCGATTGAACCCCGTCGCCTGCACCGCAACGCGGTCACCATGCAACACCGCCCGCATCGCATCTTCCGACAAATACATGTCATCGCCGCCCTGCTCTAGCTTGACGAATCCGTAACCATCAGCGTGGCCGATGATGGTGCCTACGACAGAATTAGGTGGGACGGTGGCGGTTAGCTTTATTTCGGTGGCTTGAAGCGCGTCTTGTGCCTTTGCTGGCTGCGCTGGCCGTGCTGATTTTGCTGGCTTTGCTGGCTTTGCCGCCTCAGTTACCTTCGCGGCCGAAGCGCCTTCTTTGGCTACCGAGTTGGCCGCTGGCTTTGTCCCCTCTTTCGCAGCGCGCTTGCGCTGACTAGCGTCATTTAGCCCTCGTGCGAGCGCGACGACAGGCGCAGACTTACGATCTTTAGGCGCTTTAGCAACCGGTGTCAGTGTCCGATTCACGTCAACTGGGGCAGCGGCCGGCAATTTGGCCGCTTTTGAGGCCGCCTTTGCCAGCACACGTGCGGGCAGTGCCGGAGCAGCAGCCGAAGCGGCCTTTTTCCCTGCAACATCCGTCGTAAGCTTCACGGCTTTACTCGCGTGAGGTTTCTTCGCGATGAGCGGCGCCGCCACCAACGGTATTTCAGGCGCCTGCTTGCGAGTCTTGCTGGATGGTGCTTTTGCTTTGGTGGCTGGCGTCATTAAGGCGCTGGAAGCTGTTGATTTTGCAGTCTTCTTCGTAGTCAATCTATAATCCCTGCTAACTTGAAATGCCCGGGTGGCGGAATTGGTAGACGCACTAGTTTCAGGTACTAGCGAGTAACATCGTGGGGGTTCGAGTCCCTTCCCGGGCACCATAACAGAAAAGCCGACGAGAGTCGGCTTTTTGTTATTACAGCATGCCAAAAGCAGACCGTAAGGCGTTACAGGGCATGGTCAAAGACGGCGTAGCAGTCGGCTACGCGCAAAACAATCGCTACCTGACGAGCTTGATCGCTGTTAAGCACACAAACACGCGAACGCGGTGGCGCGAAAAACTCAAGGCCGAAACGCAAACACCAACCCTGCGCGCGCCCACGCCGGTACGCTGCCTGCGCCGAAAGCGCTAGCAGGCGTGAGAAAACCATAGCGCCTTGGCAATGCAGCACAGCCATCGGCACCCCGACCGGCAAGCAACAGCCCCGCTTCGGCGATCAGCATGGCCGTTGACCGATAGCCGGCGTGACCGCGCGCGACGGCTTGTCCGATGGCTGCAACGCCTGAGTCTGCGACGGCTTTCATGTGGATCGTGTAGCCGGATTGTTGGAGGAATTTTTCACTCGGCCCTTGTCCGGGTTTGGGGCCGAACCATTCCATCAGCTGCTTGATCGCGGTGCGACCGAGTTGATCGACGGTGCCATTGCGATCCACCGACTTCGCCATCGCGGTGAAGCCGCGGGCGAGCGTCTCAGCAACTACGCGCTGCCCGATGGCAAAGGGTGCCATGCCGCGCGTGGACAGAGCTTCTGAGTAGCGGCAGTCTGACGCGAAGGGCGAATTTTTGGAGCCTGCAAGCGCGCTCATCGTGCGATACACCACCGTCGGATTGACAAAGGGTGCAGGCACGGTGGGGGCGAGCCACGCGTCCACATCGGCGCTATAACGAGCGCGAAAATCATAGCGGCCGAATTGACGAATTCGATCCGCCAGATGAGGGTCTTCAACAAGTGCCGCCGGATCATTAAGCGACGCGCCAGCGCCATCTTCGAGCATGGCGATGATCGAGGCCATGGTGCCGCCGGACAACACGTCGCGCGGGCGAAACGCCAGCGGGCCGGTGAAGCTGTTGATCAATTCAACGGATTGCGCACGCGCACCGGTGGCCGCCTTGAGCCGCGTTGCGATGAGCAGTGCCGAGAGGTCAAACGGCAACGCTTCGAAGCCACACACGGGGATGAGCTTAGCCTTCGATGCCTTCGCTGCCTCGCTGTGGCGCGAAATCATCTGCGCCACCCAACCGATCTCACCGGTCAGGTCGACATAGTGCGTGCCATTGGCCGCCGCTGCGGCAACAAACGATTCACCTGCGAGTCCGTACGGGCCGGCCAGTTGAATGATGACGCGCGTTGCGGCGACGAGCTTGTCGACACTTTTTAGATCGGTGCTGTCAGCACGGCGAACTTCGGGCGTTACTGCGGCATCAGCACACAGCGGCAACAACGCTTCAAGCTTTGCGCGATTGCGTCCGGCAATCGCCCATTTGAAACCGGGCGGCACATGGCGCGCAAGATGCATCAGCGTTTGCCGACCCGTAAAGCCCGTGGCACCGAAGAGAACGAGATCCAGTTCTTTAGCAGGCACGCGGTATCTCACAAGTCGTCTATTAAACAATCAAGTCGACTCGCGCGCGCGTTTAAATTTCCAAAGTGCGACGGACTTGCAAAACCCACAAAAAAAAGGGCCTTTGGTGAGATTTACTGGGGCGACCGACGGGGTTCGAACCCGCGACAACTGGAATCACAATCCAGGACTCTACCGCTGAGCTACGGCCGCCATTGAACCTTGACGCACACACAAAATCACGCTCTAACACGCAAAGAAGTGGCGCGCCCGACAGGACTCGAACCTGTTACCCCCGGCTTAGAAGGCCGGTGCTCTATCCAGATGAGCTACGGGCACGTGGGAGGTGCTGTTGTCACACTGAAGGCTGAGCTGGTTGTGAGTTCAAGCACTGGTAGACGCAGTGTGCTTACAAATATGGTCGGGGCGATAGGATTCGAACCTACGACATCCTGGTCCCAAACCAGGCGCGCTACCGGGCTGCGCTACGCCCCGAATAACAAATTATAGCCCGAAACGAATCGAGCCGTCGAGTGCTCGCGATCTACTGAAGATAGTTGCCCGAGACAAGAGAAACGAATGGCTCGTGTCGAAAGTTGAAAAATACTTTGGCCTGTGTAGTCACGGCTACACCGTTGCAACGTGCCGGCGTGAACGACCAATACTGCAGCGAATCGGTGGCAGCACGCACAAACACTTCGTCGTTAGTCAGCGCTTCAACCAGTCCGCCAAACTGACCGTCCCGGTTAATGGTGATGGTCAATTGCGCCGAGCCTTGCTCGCGTTTTGCGTTGTTCGGCAGCGTGACTTTTACGCGACGCTCGGGCAGCGGTGCGACCCAATCGACGCACTCGGTGGGCGCTGTGGTTGAAAGCGTTCGGTGGCGTGACGGAAAGTTGGTTTCGTCTGCCGCGACAATGCCGCTAACCGTGGCGAGCAATGAAGTACCGAGAACAATTAGCGCACGTTTCATATGAGGTTCTCCATGAAAATTAGCGCTCAATCAAAAATATACTTCGCGTGTAAAAAAGCGCACAGTTACGACACTACTCCAATGCGCTCAACTCAGCAAGCTCTAGTGGGCTCTAGTGAGCGCGTTGAGCGCCGTCCAACGCCGCGCGCTCCCCCGCTTCCACGTTCACTTTCGCCAACAGCGCGAGGCCGACGACGAACATGCTGCCGGTGATCAACAGCGCAAGACGATGGTTGCCGCTGGTGATCCAAGTGACCACACCATAGAGCATCGGCCCGATTACGCCCGAGAGCCGCACCACCAGTCCCCACAGACCGTAAAACTCCGCCACCTGCGTCTTGGGGCTCATCACGCCAACCAGCGCGCGGCCGCCCGATTGCGACGCGCCAAGGCACAGGCCCGCGAGATTTGCCGCGACCCAGAAGCCAAGTTGGGTGTGCCAAACGTACGCAATCACCACAGTGATCGTCCACAAAACGAGCGTGATCGACAGCGTGCGTTTGTGCCCAATTCGATCCTGAATGTAGCCAAATAAAAACGCACCAATCGCTGCTGAAACGTTGACCACCAGCAGCAACTTAATGGTGTCAGCCATCTTGAAACCGAGCGCTTGTTCAGCGTAAACCGAGGCTAAGGTGATGACCACTGCAAGACCCGCCTGATAGGCAAGTCCTGCCAAAAAAAATTGGCGTAGATCAGGATAATGTTTTAGTTGCGCTAGTGAATCACGCAAGTTGGCGATCACGCTTTGCACCTTGACTGCTGCGCGAATCTGGCCGCGTTCGCGGAGAAAAAGAAATGTTGGAATGGTGGCCATGGCGTAAATAACCGCTGTGATGACGAGCGTCATCGGCACAAAGTCAACGGCCTTCGCGCCCGTCGCCTGCGCTTTCGTCACCCACCACAAACACACCCCGAGCGTCAGCAAGCCGCCGACGTAGCCCAAGCTCCAGCCCCATGCGGAAACCCGTGCGATGTGTTTGCTGTCGGCAAGCTCGGGTAGAAAAGCGGCGGTGAAGTTTTCACCGAGTGCATAAAACACATTACTGGCGATAAACAACACGCACGCGAGCCACAACATCTGACTACCTTGCGCCGCAACGGGTGCGAGCGCGAGCGTGGTCAACACACAGCCGATGGTCGCAATTGCCAGCACTTTTTTCTTCGCCGCGCGCCGATCTGCCCATTCCCCGAGCACCGGCCCGATGATCATTACGATCACGTATGAGACAGCGATGACGGTCGTCCACAGCAACGTTGCCCAGTCAGCACCGCCCGCAATCACGCTGACAAAAAAAGCGTTAAAAATCGCTGTGATGACGACTGTGGTGTAACCCGAGTTGGCAAAGTCGTACATCGCCCATGACCACACTTCGCGGTTGGTGACGGGAGGCACGGCGCAAGATTCAGCGATTAGTGTGTTCATCACGACAGATTGTCACAGAAGTTCGGCACGGCAACAACCGCGCCGCTGTGCGGATGTGTCGCTAGGCTAAATTTTCTGAACGACTGCTGTGATCTCGGCCACTTGATTGCGGCCTGCGTGCTTAGCTTTGTAAAGCGCTGCGTCGGCGCACGAAAAAATTTCTGCGGTGTCAGTGGAGGTGACCTGCGTACACAGCCCGATGCTCACGGTGACCAGCAAGCCCACGGCAACATCGTCCCACGCGTAGCGCTCAACGGCCACGCGCAATCGCTCGCAGGTTTCGCGTGCGTACTGACTCGGGGTGTCAACCAGTGCGATCAAAAATTCTCCTGATTAGTTACTTGCCTCAGACAGGCGCATTGCATATACTGTATGTATGTTC
>ENA-OFCX01000931-OFCX01000931.1-metagenomes-genome-assembly--contig:-NODE-931-length-13049-cov-3.086348_pt1 | contig 13049 bp, 10 predicted proteins | sample MGYA00153384_OFCX01 | MGnify analysis MGYA00153384
CATTGTTCGCCGCAGGTGCTGGTTGATGCAGTTTGTCGGCTGGCACGGGAGTGCCCATGCGCCAGCGTCGCACCACGCGCTGGAAGATCAGCGAATTGGGGATTTGAATCAGTGTGCCGGGGTCGGCCACCGTCGCGTCTTCCAGCGTGGTGTAGAGCAGATTGATGTCTACCACGCGGCCCAGTGCCCCCGGTTTTTCTGCTGTGTCCAGCACTTCAATGTGGTCGCCGACGCGAAAAGGCCCCACCGTAAAAATCAGGAAAGCGCAAAACAGGTTGGACAGCACGCTCCATGCGGCGAAAAAGGCAACGGCACCAACAGTGGCAAACCCCGTAAAGGCTGACCACAGCACACTGGCCGAAACGCCCAGTCGCTCCAAGATCAACAGCACCGAGCCGGCAATAATGAGCCAGCGCACCACGGTGTTGATGGGCATGAGCAGCTCATGCGGGAATTCATAGTGGTCACTGGCACGCTTGATCACACGCCTGAACAGGCGATGCAATACCCAGGCCACAACAATGATCAGCAGCATTTGCAGCACGGGGATGGCAACCTCCAGCCAGTCTTGCATCCATACCGGAAGGTGGGCACGCAAAGTGGCAAAACGATCAATCAAAGTCACAACAAAAATTCCAAATTCAATAAAAGCAAAGGGCACCTTGGGGTGCCCTGGGTGGACAGCATGCGCCTGAGGCTAGCGCGTACGCAATTGCTCAATGGTATCCATCTGCATTTCAAAGCTAAAAAACCGGTCTCTGCCTTGGGCTTTAGCGGTGTAGAGCGCCTGGTCTGCGCGCATGATCAGGCTTTCCTGGTCGGTGTTGCTGTCTGGGATGCAGGTGGTGATACCACCGGAGATCGTCAGGAACTCCGAAACCGAACTGGCCGGATGCGGAATGGCCCGTTTGCGCAAGACGTTGCCCAGAGCCCGGGCAAAAGTCATCGCACCAGAGCGCGGGGTACTGGGCAGTAGCAGAGCAAACTCTTCCCCGCCATAGCGAAACGCCACATCGCGCGGGCGCACACAGACGTCCTGCAGCAAACGGCCCACTTCACGCAGGCAGTCATCACCCTTCAGGTGGCCCAGACTGTCGTTGTAGGTTTTGAAAAAATCCAGATCACACAGCATCAACGTCATGGGTTGCTGCTCCCGGCGCGCTGCATCAATTTCAGAGTGCAAGATGCGCTCCAGTCCCCGGCGGTTGACCAGACCGGTGAGCGGATCTATCTCCACCATGTGATTCAGGCGCTGGTTGGCCTGGCGCAGCTCGGCAGACATGCTGACCAGGCGGCGGCGCATATCCAGCAGCCGCTGCATGGCACGCAGTTTGGCCATCAAGACAATCGGTTTGACAGGTTTGACGAGGTAATCGTCGCCACCGGATTCAATGCCTTGCCAGACGTCCAGATCACTGTCCAGACCTGACAGAAAGATGATAGGTGTCCAGTCCCCGTTCTCGCTTTCACGCAGTCGCCTTGCCACCCAGTAGCCATCTTTGCCTGGCAGACGTATATCCAGCAACACCAGATCGGGACGGTGTTTTTGAAACAACTCCAAAGCGCTGTCTGCATCGTTGGCCTGGTAGACCTCGGTGGCACCGCTGCGCTTGAGCTCGTACGCAATCAGTTGGCGCACAGAGTTTTGATCATCTACCACCAGCACACGAATGTTGGATATTCCTTGCCCGGCAATGTGGATAGTTCCAGGAGCCAGACCTTTTGAACCAAGGATTGCCGGTGGAGGGATAGTCGGGGTATTCATGGGCTGCGCAGAGAAAAAGGCCTGTCACGCTCTGGTTGCGTTGAAAAACAAGGTGTAAAAAAAAGTATACCCAGCCGAGGCCGGGTATACCGTTACATCTTGTACCGCGTCAGCGTCAGACTTGCTCGCGGCGCAGTGCGGGAAACAGGATGACATCACGGATGCTGGCGCTGTCGGTCAGCAGCATCAGCAGGCGGTCAATACCGATACCGCAGCCGCCGGTAGGGGGCATGCCATATTCCAAGGCGCGCACAAAGTCGTGGTCGAAATACATGGCTTCGTCGTCACCGCTGTCCTTGGCTTCCACCTGGGCGTTGAAACGGGCAGCCTGATCTTCGGCGTCATTCAGCTCCGAGAAGCCATTACCAAATTCACGGCCTGTGATGTATAGCTCAAAGCGTTCGGTCACTTCGGGGCGCTCATCGTTGGCGCGGGCCAGTGGTGAAATTTCTGTGGGGTGCTCCATGATGAAGGTGGGGTTCCACAGCTTCTCTTCGACCACTTCTTCGAAGTAAAACACCTGCAGGCTGGCCAGCGATCGGGTCGATAGCTTGTCCTTGTCTTCGCTCATGCCCAGCTTCTTGAGGGCATTGGTCAGCCATTCGCGACTGGTGACGTTGTCGCCGGCTTCGGTGAACTTGACGATGGCTTCAGGGATGGTCAAGCGCTCGAAAGGCTTGGCCAGATCGACAGGCTTGCCGCCGTACGTGCATTCCAGTGTGCCCACTGCCTTCATGGCTGCGTCGCGTACCAGTTGCTCGGTGTAGTCCATCAGGTCCTGATAGTTCCAGTAGGCCGCATAGAACTCCATCATGGTGAACTCGGGGTTGTGACGCACCGAGATACCTTCGTTACGGAAGTTGCGGTTGATCTCGAACACGCGCTCAAAGCCACCAACGATCAGGCGCTTCAAGTACAGCTCGGGCGCAATGCGCAGGTACATCTCCTGGTCCAGCGCATTGTGGTGCGTGACGAAGGGCTTGGCATTGGCGCCGCCGGGGATAGGGTGCAGCATGGGGGTTTCCACTTCCAGGAAACCGTGCTGCACCATGAAGTCACGAATACCGGCCACCGCCTTGCTGCGGGCCATGAAGCGGTTGCGCGCTTCTTCGTTCATCATCAAATCCACGTAGCGCTGGCGCACCTTTTGCTCGGGGTCTGCCATGCCGTGGAACTTGTCGGGCATGGGGCGCAGGCTCTTGGTGAGCATGCGAATCTTGGTGGCCTTGATCGACAGCTCGCCGGTCTTGGTTTTCATCAGCACGCCTTCAACGGCAATGATGTCGCCCAGATCCCACTTCTTGAAGTCGGCGTATACCTCTTCACCTACGGCATCGCGGGTGATGTAGGCCTGAATACGGCCTGTGGCATCTTGCACGGTGGCAAAACTGGCTTTACCCATGACGCGCTTGAGCATCATGCGCCCGCCTACGGAGACGGTGACCGCTTCGGCGTCCAGCGCTTGAGCATCTTTGTCGCCATAGGTTTGAACCAAAGGCAGTGCGCGGTTGGCAGGCTTGAAATCGTTGGGGAACGCCACGCTACCGCTGGCCTTGGAAGACTCGCGCAAGGCTTTGAGTTTTTCGCGGCGCTCAGCGATCAGTTTGTTTTCGTCTTGGGGGGCAGTAACTTCTGCCTCGGGAGTGTTTGGATGTTCAGACATGGATGAGCGCAGCGCTAAGGCTGAGGAGGCAAGCCAAAACCAATGATTTTAGTTTTTTTGCGCTGTTTCAGCATGCCGTTGCCACAATCTCGGCACTTTCTTTGTGAAAGCACGTTGTGACATGGTGTTGTTTATTAAATGTATAGCTGTAAGCGCTTGTATTTAAAAGGTTTTAGCAATAAAGGTATCTATAAGTGCTGCTGTGTATGCGCTGGTAGCTATATTTTTAATAAGTCATTGAGAGGCAATGCCAGCCCGCTCCAGTGCATCTGTCACCAGCTCCAGCCGCAACAGCGGGCTGTCAAGCTCCAGCATCTGCAGCTGTAAATGGTCATTCATGGGCAGCAACTCACACCAGCGGTTGGCCACCCACCCGCAATCGAGAAAATGCTGTTCGCTCACATTGTCTAAATGGGGTTGCTCCAGCTTGTGCAGCACTTGCTCAAGCGCCGTGGCTGCGTGGCGCAGGTCTGCTGGAATGGGCACGGGGACATCGGCGGCCAGCAGCTGCACATCTGCCACCCACAGGCCACTGGGCAGGGGACGGGCCTGGGTCAGGCGAAACCGGTCTTTGCCAGAGCATTCAATCAGCTCCAGACCGCTGCTGAGGTGTGTTACCGAATCAATATGGGCAATGGTGCCCACAGCGTGAAATGTCTCCAGCGGCTGATCGTGCAGGCGCGTTTCATGGCCACTGCGCAGTGTGACGACACCAAATGGCGCACCTTGCTCACGACAGCAGCGCACCATCATGCGGTAACGTAGCTCAAACACTCGCAACGGCAGATAGCCACCAGGAAACAACACCGTATGCAGCGGAAAAAGTGGCAGAGAAACGAGTGTGAGCGAAGAGGTCATGGTTTCAGATACCTGTACGCTGGCTATGATGACTTGCAGTGCACATGGGGTTGCGTAGGTTGACGCCGCGCGCACTTGCATGTGGGGTGTTTTTATCCACGTAGTTCTTCAACCTTATCGATCTACATGATTGTTCAAATTCTTCAATTTTTGCTGGAAGTCATCAGCGGTTTGATTGCAGGTGCATGCCTGTTGCGGGTGTATATGCAGGCACAGCGCATACCATTTAACAACCCCGTGGGACAGCTGGTTTTTGCGCTGTCCGACTGGATCGTGATGCCGTTGCGCAAAGTCATACCCAATCGCAGTAGATACGATCTGTCCAGCCTGATCGCTGCTGTGGTGGTCGTGCTGGTGCAATACGTGCTGCTGTGGTTGCTGATGGGAGCTGGCGGCAATGTTGCTGTGGTGCCATTGCTGGCCTTGTTTGGCTTGCTGCGCATGGTGCTGACCGGTCTGATCGTGATTTTGATTGTGTACGCCATCTTGTCGTGGGTGCAGCCGCATTCGCCCATTGCAGGTGTGTTGCACCGTCTGAGCGAGCCTTTGCTGCGACCATTGCGCAAAGTGATTCCTTTGCTGGGAGGCGTTGACCTTTCGGCACTGGTGGCCATCATCGCGCTGCAGGTGCTGTTGATGATTCTCGGTAATCTGCAGTTCAGCGCGCTGGCGGGTCTGAGCGCTTTTTAAGCTCCATGCGCCTGCAGTGCAGGCGCGAGCCTGAAAGCAGGCAATAAAAAAGGCTCCTGACAAGGAGCCTTTTTTTGTAGAGGAACTATTTAGTCTTGCACGACTGCATCGGCAGGCAGACGTTGCAGCATGGCCAGGCTGCTGGCAATGGTACTGCGCAGCTCGCGGCGATCCACGATCATGTCCACGGCACCCTTGTCCTTGAGGAATTCTGAGCGCTGGAAGCCTTCGGGCAGCTTGACGCGTACGGTGGTTTCAATCACACGAGGGCCTGCAAAGCCGATCAGTGCTTTGGGCTCTGCAATCACGATGTCACCAACAAACGCAAAACCGGCAGACACACCACCCATGGTGGGGTCGGTCAGCACGGAGATATAGGGCAGGCCCTTTTTGGCCAGACGTGTCAGCGCTGCATTGGTTTTGGCCATTTGCATCAGCGACAACAGGCCTTCCTGCATGCGCGCACCACCGGTGGCGGTAAAGCACAGGAAAGGCACTTTTTGCTCAATGGCAGTCTCTACACCGCGCACAAAACGCTCGCCAACGACAGAACCCATAGAGCCGCCCATGAAGTCGAACTCAAAGCAGGCTGCAACCACTTCAATGCCCTTGACTGCGCCACCCATGACGATCAGAGCATCGGTTTCGCCTGTGTTTTCCAGCGCTTCTTTCAGGCGCTGGGGGTACTTGCGGCTGTCTTGAAACTTCAATGGGTCAACGGGAATGACTTCTTGACCAATTTCATAGCGGCCTTCGCCGTCCAGGAAATGGTTCAAACGGGCGCGCGCACCAATGCGGTGGTGATGGCCACAGGTGGGGCATACGTTCTGGTTGCTTTCCAGATCGGTCTTGTAGAGCACCGACTCACAGCTGGGGCACTTGACCCACAGGCCTTCAGGGATCTGCTGGATGCGATCCTTGGGTTCGGTTTGCTGAATTTTGGCAGGCAGAAGTTTTTCGAGCCAGGACATACGGTTTCCTCTTCAAGGCGATCAGACTGCGCGAGAAGGGCACGCGCAGCCAAGGGTCGCATTATGCGTCCATCGTTTTGCGCACACCGCGCAAGAAATCAATGGCAAGCGGGACAATTTTTTCGTGGGGTTGATCTTCCAGCAACTGGATGATCTTGCTGCCAATGATGGCAGCATCGGCGATTTGGGCCACTGCATGGGCTGTCTGGGCATCACGGATGCCAAAGCCAACACCAACAGGCAAAGCCACATGCTTTTTGATGCGAGGCATCATTTCAGCCACAGCCTCAATGTCCAGAGCATTAGAGCCTGTTACGCCTTTGAGCGAGACGTAATAAACATAGCCGCTGGCAATACGCGCCACTTGCTGGATGCGCTCATCCGTGCTGGTTGGAGCCAGCAAGAAGATTTGATCCATCTGCTTGGCACGCAGTTTGGCTGCAAATACTTCGCTTTCTTCGGGGGGGTAGTCCACCACCAAGATGCCATCTACGCCAGCTTCAGATGCATCGTTGATGAAAGCTTCATCTCCGTGTACCTGGTCGTAGCGCTCGATAGGGTTGGCGTAGCCCATCAGCACCACAGGTGTGGTGTGGTTCTTTTGACGGAACTCACGCACATAACCCAGTACGTGCTTGAGACCTACGCCATTGGCAATTGCACGATCTCCGGCCTTTTGGATGACAGGGCCGTCAGCCATGGGGTCGGAAAAGGGAACGCCCAGCTCAATGATGTCTGAGCCAGCTTCCACCATGCCGTGCATGAGGGAAGGGGTAATGGCTGCAAACGGAAAGCCCGCAGTCACAAAAGGAATCAATGCCTTGCGGCCTTCTTCATTCAGTTTTTCAAAGGTGGCGGCAATACGGCCTGTGTTCGGGCTCATGCTGTTGGCCCTCCCTTCACGGTCAGACCGCGCATGGAGGGGCGGTCATAAAAATCTTCACCTGACAGGTCTGCCACGGTGCCAATGTCCTTGTCACCACGACCAGACAGGTTGACCAGGATGGACTGCTCGGGCTTCATGGTTTTTGCCAGCTTCATGGCATAAGCCACTGCGTGGCTCGATTCCAGCGCAGGAATGATGCCTTCAGCGCGGCACAGGTAGTGGAACGCTTCCAGCGCTTCCTGGTCGGTAATGCCCACATAGGTGGCGCGACCAAGTTCTTGCAGCCATGCATGCTCGGGGCCTACGCCGGGGTAGTCCAGACCAGCACTGATGGAGTGTGTCTCCAGAATCTGCCCATTGTCATCTTGCATGATGAACGTGCGGTTGCCGTGCAGCACGCCAGAGCTGCCTTTTTGCAAGGAGGCCGAATGCTTGCCGGTGTCCAGCCCCTCGCCTGCCGCTTCCACACCAATGAGCTGGGTGTTTTCAAACGGAATGTAGGGGTAGAAGATGCCCATGGCGTTAGAGCCACCACCGACGCAGGCGACCACGACGTCAGGCTGCTCGTTGGCCATCTTCAATTCCTGGAAGATTTCAGGCATCTGCGTGAGGCACTCGGTGCCAATCACGCTTTGAAAATCTCGCACCATGGCCGGGTAGGGCGCAGGGCCAGCCACCGTGCCGATGATGTAGAAAGTGCTGTCCACGTTGGCCACCCAGTCGCGCATGGCTTCGTTGAGTGCGTCTTTGAGTGTCTTGGAGCCGGATTCCACAGGAATCACGGTGGCTCCCAGCAACTTCATGCGGTAGACATTGGGGCTTTGGCGCTTGACGTCTTCGGCTCCCATGTACACCACGCATTCCAGGCCGTAGCGGGCGCAGATGGTGGCTGTTGCAACTCCGTGCTGGCCAGCGCCTGTCTCCGCAATGATGCGGGGCTTGCCCATGCGCTTGGCTAGCATGGCCTGACCAATTACGTTATTGATCTTGTGCGCGCCGGTGTGGTTGAGGTCTTCGCGCTTGAGGTAGATCTGCGCACCGCCCATCTCACGGGACATGCGGGCTGCGTGATAGACCGGTGATGGGCGACCCACAAAGTGGGCCAGCTCTGATTTGAATTCAGCAACGAATTCAGGATCGTTTTGGTACTTGGCATAGGCTTGGCGCAACTCGACCAGAGCATGGGTCAGTGTTTCGCTGGCAAAGCTGCCGCCATAGGAGCCGAAATGGCCGTTGGCATCGGGGTAGGAATATTCGAACATCAGGATTAGGGGGCAATTTGAGCATCGGCGGCACGTACGGCAGCAACGAAGCGTTGGATTTTTTCAGCATCCTTGATGCCCTTGAGCGGTAGTCCGTCAGGGCTGGTGGCTTCTACGCCGGAGCTGACATCAACTGCCAAAGACAGGCAGCGGGGTCGTACTTGACGGATGCCATCGGTCACGTTTGCAGGCGTAAGCCCACCAGACAAAACGAGGTGAGCGTTGACGCTTGTTGGAAGCAGTGACCAATTGAATGCTTTGCCTGCACCACCGTAGCCGTCCACATGGGCGTCTAACAAAATGGCCTGGGCCTGAGAGTATTGATCTGCGTATTTTACGAGGTCAAAGCCCTTGGCGTCGTCGCCTAGGGGAATGCGTGCTGCGCGCACAAAGCGATGGCGTCCATTTTGTGTGGCTGTGGCGCAGCTTTGTGGCGTTTCGTCCCCGTGAAATTGCAGTAAAGCATGGGGAATAGCGTTTAACGCGGCATTAACTTCGGTGATGGCTGCGTTGACAAAAAGCAGCACAGGGGTGACGAACGGTGGCAACCGCTGTGCCAATTGGACAGCCTGCTGCAGATTGACGGCCCTAGGGCTGGGTGCATACAGCACAAAACCCACAGCATCTGCGCCAGCGGCAACTGCTGCATCCACATCGCATGCGCGGGTGAGACCGCAGATTTTGATGCGCGTGCGAGAAATAGGAGCGTTTAGCGCTTGATGCATATGCGATTGGGGCAGTTTTTTGCTTAAGGTAGCCAGTCAAAGCCGGGGACGCGGTCAGGCAGATTCCACTTCGAATCGTACACGGGGCCCATGAAATAAAGGCCATGGGGCGAGAAGGTGGGTGCTGCCGCATCACGTGAGCGGGCTGCCAGTACTTCTAACATCCATTCAGGCCGATAAGAGCCCTCGCCCACAGCAATCAGGCAGCCCATGATGTTGCGCACCATGTGATGCAAGAACGCTGTGCCCTCAAACTCAAAATGCCAATAGCAGCATTCCATCTCGCGGTGCAGGGATGACACCACGGAACGGCGCGTGATATCAATACGGTGGAGGGTTTTGACGGGCGTTAAGGCCTGACAGGCTGCGGCACGGAAGGAAGAAAAATCGTGCTCGCCGATCAAGTAAGAGGCGGCTTGGCGCATGGCATCGCCATTGAGCTCATTGAACACCCAGCCCACGCGGCCCGCTTCTACGCTGGGGCGAACAGGCGACTGCAGCAGCACATAGGCGTAGCGGCGAGAGGTAGCGCATGCGCGGCTGTGGAAAGCTGCAGGCACCTCGCGCGCCCACTGCACGGCAATGTCAGGTGGCAAAAAGGTGTTGGTGCCGCGCACCCACGAGCTTTCAGGGCGCTGTAGCTCCGTATCAAAGTGCACGACTTGCATAAGTCCGTGCACCCCTGAGTCCGTGCGCCCTGCGCACAAAGTAGACACAGCATGCGTAGCAAAGCGGCCTAGGGCCGCTTCGAGTTTGTCTTGAACGGTTTTGCCGTTCGTTTGGCTTTGCCAGCCGTTGTAGGTCTGGCCGTTGTAGCTTACCCCTAGGGCTATGCGCATGGCGGCTCCTGGGCAAGCGGCTGTGCCGCTTCAGAAAAAATACAGTAGTTCAATCAATTTCAGACAGCATCTTCTGTGCGCGTTCCTTGAGCGGGCCGCTGGCTTCTGCCAGAACTTCCTCAATCAGAGATCTCGCACCTTCGCTGTCGCCGATAGCGTTGAATTCCTGAGCCAAGTCGAGCTTGGTGGACAGGGGGTCATCGGCGAGATTGTGCACCGGCTCGGCTTGTGCTGCAGATTCAGGGGTTGCACCCAGGTCCAGATCCAGAGAGCCAAGGTCAAATTCATCGCCTGCGACAGCGGCAGCGGCAGGTACTTCAGCCACTGGTGTGGCAGGAGCCTGGGGGTCTTTGGCGGCAGCAGGGCTGTCAAGATCAAAATCCAGGCCGTCGTCCTGGTGCGTATCTGCTGCAGGGGTGGTGGTGGATGCAGGAGGTATTTCGAAGCCGGACAAGTCCAGATCCAGATCACCCAGCTCTTGCGCCGTATTGTCCTCAGCCATCAGGGTATCTTGCACCAGGGTGGGCGGCTCCAAATCGGTGAGATCAGTTACATCCAGCTGGCTGTCCAAGGTGTTTGGACGATCCAGCGCAGCAAAGTCATCATCAGAGGGCAAAGGCGCGGCAGCAGGTATGTCTGCTGCGCTGGTCTGGCTGGTCAAACCGTCATCAGGCAGGTCCAGATTCAGATCAATATCAGGGATCGTGTTTGCAGCGGCAGCGGCCACCGCAGTGGTGGCAACTGCGCTGCCTGCGGTATCTGGCTTGATGGTGTTCAAGGCAGCCGCGAATGCAGACGTTGGCTTGCTGGCCGCAGTGCCCGCAGCAGAGCTGGCGGCTGCAAAGAATGGGTTGGTCGGGTCCATGTTGCGGCCCATCTCAACCACGCGTTGCCACTCTGGATCGTGGCTCTGGCTGACATGCTGCATGGTCTGCGCGATGCTTTCCAGTGCTTTGATGTCGTTGCGTTTGACGTAGATTTCTGCCAGCTTGACATGGATAGACAAGCGTTCAGGCTGGTTGCGCAAGGCCTCTTTCAGAATTTCTTCTGCTTGAACGTCGCGGCCATAAGCCAAATAAACATCCGCTTCAGCCACGGCATCAACATCTCCGCCGCCATCCAGCTGGCTCGGGGCGTAGGCCATGGTAGAGGCGCCTGTGTCGGCATTGTTGGTGTCTACCTGCTGTCCACCGCTGCTACCGAAAAAAGAATCCGGGTGCAACTGGCTATCGCCCATGCTTGGGTCTGCAGCAGCTTGCGCAGCACGACGGCGCTTCCAGGCGCTGTAGCCCAAAAAGCCCAGCAACAAGGCGATCAGGCCACCGCCTGCGGGGATCAGCGGGTTGTCCAGCAAATCGTCAACGAAAGACGGTGCAGCCGGTGCGGGAGTGATGGCCGGAGCGGGTTTCTTTTGCACAGCAGGCTTTGCTGCGCTGTCAGCGGCTGCCACTGGAGCTTGAGGCTCAGCTTGCGCTGTGGCCTCTGTGGGGCTATCAGTTCTATCAGTTGCCGAGCTGGATGGCTCAGTGACCGAAGGGGTGGCCACTTCGATGGTGGGCGCAGCAGACGCAGAATCGGCAGCGTCTGCTTGTGCTGGGGGTGTGGCAGGTGCTGGTGCACTGTCTGCAGCAGAGGTCGGTGGCGTGCTGGCAGCCGTGGTGCTGGTGTTTTGTGTCAGTTCATTGAGTTCTGCCAAATTGCGCTGCAATTCATTGAGACGATTGCTCTGGTCATTGGCTTGCTTTTGCGCGGCCAGTTTTTCGTCTGAAGCTGCAGCGCTTTGTACGGAACTCTTGGATAAAGTCAGCTTGTCAGGTGTGCCGGCTGCGGGGCTGGCATCTTCGACATGGGTCTGGACCTGCCCACCAGAGCTGCGATCGGCGGCCTGGACGGCGGCCTGTGGAGCCTTGGAGGCCAGGCTGCGGCGGTAGGCATTGAAGTCACGGCTTTGTGCAGCGACGATCTTGCGTGCTTCTGTTGCAGACGTTTGCAGCGCCTGCTCGCGGCTGGGCATTTGCACCACAGCGCCTGCACGGATGCGGTTCACGTTGCCATTGATAAAGGCATTGGGGTTGCTTTGCAGCATGGCCACCAGCATCTGGTCCAGCGAAACCCCTGTGGGGCGGTTGGCGTTGGCAATCTGGCCTGCGGTATCGCCAGAGCGCACGCGCGTTGATTTTTCAGCGGGCTCTGCTGCTGGCGCGCTGACCGCTGGGGCGGGTGCAGGGCGTGTGGCCCGCTGAGGGGCTGTGCTGCTGGATGCATAGCTGCGGCCCGCAACTGAAGCAGGTGCCGGGGCCGCGATCTGCGCAGCCTGCGCAGGGGCAGCGGCGGTACGCTGGCTGGAAGGCGGGTCGAGCAGTACGGTGTAGCTGCGCACCAAGTGCCCGGTACTCCACTGTGTCTCAAGCACCAGATCAATAAACGGATCCTGAAGCGGTGTGTTGCTGCTCAGGCGCAGGCTGGCAGTGCCATCGGCGTTACGGTGCAGCTGTACCTGGATGGAGCGTGCAGCGTTGCTGTAGTCCATGCCTTGTGCACGGAAAATTTCAGGCGATGCAATCTGAGCCGCCAAGCTATTGAGCTCAGCGGTGGTGGCTTGTGGAATGGCAATCTCGGCACGCAGTGTTTCACCCAAGGCAGATTGCACCCGGATAGAGCCTAGTGCCAAGGCGGCGGCATCGGTGGGTGTCAGTGCAGCAGAGACGAAGGCGGCTGCGGCCAGAGCTGAAAGTTTCCAACGATGCATGTTTGCGGTCACGTTCAAAATAATGTTGCACCGCATAGCTTGCGGTGAGTGTCTTTTCGGTATGGCAAGACCAGTCTCTCCCGCTGGCAAGGCACTGATAAAGACCATAGCAGCATTGCCAGGGGGTGACAAGCAAGCTTAAAACACGAAAAGGACGTGTTGTGCCGTGCTGGGAGCTGGATGGGGGAGATTATGACAAGCCAAAGTGCTGAACTTGCAACTGAGCGCATCCATTGACTACGCAGGGGGAAATTTCTAGCTGTACAGGAGTGTGATAGTTCTTTGCGCACAGTGGGGCTGCGGCGTTGCCGCTGAACGACAAGCCTGCTGCGGTGCAGACCCGGCCAAAAAAAAAGAGGAAGCCTAAGCTTCCTCCTTTGAGCGAAGAATGAGTGCTTACTTGGCCAGCAAGATGCGCAGCATGCGGCGCAGTGGCTCGGCTGCGCCCCACAGCAACTGGTCACCAATGACGAAGGCCGACAGGTACTCGGGGCCCATGTTCAGCTTGCGCACGCGTCCCACGGCCACTTGCAGACCGCCGGTGGTGGCTGCAGGGGTCAGTTCCTTGACGGTTTCTGCGCGGTCATTGGCTACGAACTTGACCCAGTTGTTGCCGCCCTTGATCAGTGCTTCGATTTCAG